>Ga0247718_1000215_pt1 | contig 14873 bp, 13 predicted proteins | sample 21E_DmetaG_FD_189045 | JGI IMG/M metagenome (GOLD analysis project Ga0247718, IMG submission 189045) | Soil microbial communities from hillslope of Landscape Evolution Observatory, University of Arizona, Oracle, AZ, United States - 2-1-E_D | ecosystem: Engineered > Artificial ecosystem >...
CGCTCCCCGCCGCCCGCGTGACCCCGGCGGTGGCGTTGCCGCAGGCAGATGCGCGCCCCTCCGGTGGGTCGCCATTCGCGGGTGCGCCCGCTGCGGCGGATGCGGCGGACCTGTCGTCCGCCGCCGCGGCCCGCAACGCGTCCCCCGCGGTGCCCGCGCGCGGCCCCGATCCGCCGCCTGTGCCGGTCCCGGCCGGGTCGACGGGCGTCGCCGGACCGCCGGGGCTCTCGCTTCTCCTCTTCGCCGCCCTGGTGGGCCTGCTCGCGGTGTCCGCACCCGGGGGCTGGCGACGGGTCGTGCCCCTCGTCGTGGGACGTCCCCCTGCGGCGCTCGTGCTTCTGACGGAACGGCCTGGCTGAGTCCCCGCGGGGGCCCACGCCAGACGCCCGGCCGATCCCGGCCCGGGCGGTCATCCGTTCCGATCAGAGAGGTACCGACACCATGAGGTTCCGCATCGTGGGCGCCTGCGTGATGGCGCTCGCCCTGGGCAGCGGCTCCGCGCTCGCCACCTCGGCCGGCCCGCCATCCGGCGGCAACTCGGCCAGCCAGTCCAACGCGACCACCCAGGTCGTGCCCGTGGCCGTCTCGGCCCCGATCACCGCGCCGGTGAACGCCGCCGTGCCGATCGCCGTCGGCGGCTCCAACGGCGACACCACCCAGTCCAACGACACGGCCGTCGACGGTTCGGCCACCAACAACCGCACCACGCAGGTGGCCCTGCAGTCCTCCGGCGGTGACGCGAAGCACCACAAGGGCTCCGGCTCCGGCGGCAACTCGGCCAGCCAGTCCAACGCGACCACCCAGGTGGTGCCCGTGGCCGTCTCGGCCCCGATCACCGCGCCGGTGAACGCCGCCGTGCCGATCGCCGTGCTCGGCTCCAACGGCGACACCACCCAGTCCAGCGACACGGCCGTCGACGGTTCGGCGACCAACAACGCGACCGACCAGGTGATCGTCCAGGACGCCGGCAGCAACGGCTCCAACTCGGCCAGCCAGTCCAACGCGACCACCCAGGTGGTGCCCGTGGCCGTCGCGGCCCCGATCACCGCGCCGGTGAACCTCGCCGTGCCGATCGCCGTGCTCGGCTCCAACGGCGACGTCACGCAGTCCAACGCGACCTACGTGGACGGCTCGGCGACCAACAACCGCACCGGCCAGACGATCGTGCAGGCGACGCGTCCGCACGGTGGGAAGGGCTGCACCGACGCCGCCGGCGCCGGCAACAGCGCCAGCCAGTCCAACGCCACCACGCAGGTGCTGCCGATCGCCGTCGCGGCCCCGATCACCGCGCCGGTGAACCTCGCCGTGCCGATCGCCGTGCTCGGCTCCAACGGCGACGTCACGCAGTCCAACGCGACCTACGTGGACGGCTCGGCGACCAACAACGCGACCGACCAGGTGATCGTCCAGGGTGTCGGCGCCGACGACGGGCACAAGAACGGCACGGCCCTGTCGGCCCAGGACGACGGAACCGCCCCCTCCGGCGGCATCACGCAGTCCAACGAGACCTACGTGGACGGCTCGGCGACCAACAACCGCACCGAGCAGCTGATCGTGCAGGGCGCCGGCCTCAACTCGGCCTCGCAGTCGAACGCGACCACGCAGCTGATCCCGATCGCCCTGGCGCTGCCGATCACCGCGCCGGCCAACCTGGCCGCCCCGGTCGCCCTCGGCCTGCCCGCCCTGCCGACCCTGCCCCTGCCGGCCCTGCCCGTCGGGGTCTGACCACCACGCGGGTGCACTGATTCCGTCCACCGGGTGCGGGCCCTCGGGCCCGCACCCCGACCTTTGGGAGGCGCTCGGGAACGGTTCTTATGTCGCACACGGTCAGACGGAGCCCGTCCCCCTACGCGCCCTGCCCCTCCCGGAAGCCCGCGCCGAGCCGCTCGGCCAGCGCGATCACCGCCAGATGGGTGTTGGCCGAGGGCACCCGCGGGATGACCGACGCGTCCATGCACCACAGCCCCCGCAGGCCCATCACGGCGCCGCGGGCGTCGACGACGGCCATGGGGTCGCCGGGGCGTCCCATGCGCAGGGTCCCGACCGGGTGGTGGAAGGTCTCGACCGTGCGCAGGGCGTGATCGGGGTCGTCCTGGTTCGGCCAGGGCCCCAGGACCTCGGCCAGGGGCGCGGTGCGCGCCAGCGCCATCAGCTCGCGGCCGGCGGCGACCGCCACGGCCCGGTCGTCGTCGCGCTCCAGCCAGCCCATCCGCAGGGTCGGCTGCAGGCGGGGGTCGCGACCCTGCAGCGCGACGCTCCCCGCGCGCCCGCGGGCGTCGGCGACCTGGATGTTGAGGTCGGTGAACCGGTGGCCGGCGCGGTCGACGCCCGCGTAGGGCATCACCTGGAACAGCCTCCCCTCGCCGCCCACCTCGGCCTCGGCGGTCAGCAGCACCTGGATCCACGGGTGCGGCCAGCTGGGCACGGGCGTGTCGATCCAGAACCGGTAGGAGATCTTGGGGTGGTCCTGCAGGCCCCGCCCCACCCCGGGCAGCTCGTGCACCAGCGGGATCCCGTGCGCGGCCAGCGCCTCGGGGGGTCCGACGCCGGAGCGCATCAGCAGCGCCGGTGAGCTGTAGGTGCCCAGGCAGGCGATCACGTGGTCGGCCTCCAGGACGAGGGAGTCGCCCGCGTCGGTGAGCGCCTCGACGGCCACCGCGCGCCCCTCGCGCACCCGCACCCGGTCGCAGGTCACCCCGGTCACCAGGCGCAGGTTGGGCCGCGCCAGCGCCGGGTCCAGGTGGGTGTCGGCCGGTGTGACGCGGCGGCCGCCGACCATGTTGAAGGTCGCCGGCCCCACGCCCACCGCCCCGGGGGCGTTGTGGTCGTCGACCCAGGCGTGTCCGCGGGCCAGCGCCGCCTCGGCGAACCGCTCCAGCAGCGGGTACCACTCCTCGCGCGGGTAGCGGTTGATCGGGATCGGCCCCGCGTCGCCGTGCCATGGCCGGTCGCCGAACTGGCCGTCGCGCTCGATCGCGCGGAACCAGGGCAGCCAGGTGTCCCAGCCGTAGCCGTCCACGTGGACGTCCCACTCGTCGTAGTGGGCGGGCATGCCCCGCAGGGCGATGGTCGCGTTGGTGACCGACGACCCCCCCACCACCCGGCCGCGCGGCACGTGCACGAGCCGTGGCGAGGCGCCGGCCTGGGCGTGCCAGCCCCAGTCGTGGGTCTCGTTGATGATCCGGTAGGCGTGGGTCAGCTCAGGCGGCCACCGGCCCGGGGCGTAGTGGGGACCCGACTCCAGCAGCACGACCTCGGTGCCGGGGTCCTCCGACAGGCGGGCCGCCAGCACGCAGCCGGACGTGCCGGCCCCGCAGATCACGACGCGCATCGAATCCCGCCCGTCGCGGCCGTCAGCCGGCGGCCAGCCGCCCGCCGTCGACCAGCAGCACGTGTCCCGTGATGAACCCGGCCGCGTCGCTCAGCAGGAACAGGATCGGCCAGGCGGCCTCGTCGACGGTGCCGACCCGCCCCAGCGGGCTCTTGGCCACCAGCCGCTCGCGCAGCGCGGGGTTGGCCTGAAACAGCGCGTCGACCATCTCGGTGGCGATGGTGCCCGGCGCGACCGAGTTGACCAGCACCCCGGCCGGCCCGAGCTCGACCGCGAGCGTCCGGGTGAGCGCGTCCAGAGCCGCCTTGGAGGCGTTGTAGGGACCGATGTTGGGCAGGCCTGTGAGCCCGGCGATCGAGCCGAGGTTGACGATCCGCCCCCCCGTCCCCTGGTCGGTCATCACCCGCGCCGCCCCGCGCGCGAAGGCCGCGGCGCCGAGCAGGTTGACCCGCAGCACCTCGTCCCACTCCGACAGCGGCGTCTCGGTCACCGGGTGGTAGAAGGGGTTGATCCCGGCGTTGTTGACCAGGCCCCACAGGGGGCCGAGCTCCTCGGCGGCGTCGAGCGCCGCGGCGACCGTGTCGGTGTCGCCGACGTCGCCGACCACCGTGCGCACCGGACCCGCCAGCTCGCCGGCGAGGGCGTCCAGGTCCCCCGGCGAGCGGGCGACCAGCACCAGGGCGGCGCCCAGGCGCGCGGCGTGGCGGGCGACGCCGGCGCCGATCCCGCGTGAGGCACCGGTGACGATGATCACGCGTCCGTCGAGTCGGTAGGGCTCGGTCACCGACGGGGGAGTCTAGCGTCCCACCCGCCGGTAGACTGATCCCCGGTCACATGCGGTTTTCTCGAGTCGCGAAGGCGCCTGGTCGCCGTCTGGGGGGAGCTTGATGGCAGGTCTCAGCTACGCATTCACCGAGGAGCAGGAGGACCTGCGCGCGATGGTGCGCGAGTTCGCGCAGGCCGAGGTCCTCCCCCTGGTCGAAGAGGCGGAGCGGCACGAGAAGTTCCCGGTCGAGCTGATCCCGAAGCTCGGCGAGCTCGGGCTGCTCGGCATCGTGTTTCCGGAGGAGTACGGCGGCATCGGCGCCGACAAGGTGACCGAGTGCATCTTCGTGGAGGAGATGGCCAAGGTGTCCGCCGGCATCACCGCCTCGGTGAACGCCCACGCGGACCTGGCCGCCTTCCCCATCTACAAGTTCGGCACCGACGCCCAGAAGGAGCGCTACCTGCCGCGCTCGATCGCGGGCGAGATCATCGGGGCGTACGCGATCACCGAGCCCAACACGGGCTCCGACGCCGCCGGCCTGGCCACGCGCGCCGAGCGCCAGAACGGCGGCTACGTGATCAACGGCCGCAAGAACTTCATCACCAACGGCACCATCTGCGACTACTGCCTGGTGGCGGCCTACACCGACCGCTCCCGCCGCGGCGAGGGCATCAGCGTGTTCATCGTGGACCGCGACACCCCCGGCTTCGAGGTCACCCGCAAGCTGGAGAAGATGGGCCACCGCTCCTCCGACACCGCCGAGCTGGTGTTCGAGGACTGCCATGTGCCCGAGGAGGCGCTGCTCGGCGGCAAAGAGGGTGCGTTTGGGGCCCTGATGGAGGCGCTCATCACCGGCCGCGTCTCGCACGGGGTCAAGTCGGCCGCGATCGCCGAGGCGGCCTTCGAGGCCGCCCGCAAGTACGCGCTCGAGCGCGAGGCCTTCGGCCGGTCGCTCAGCAAGTTCCAGGCGATCCGCTTCAAGCTGGCCGACATGGCCACCCGGATCGAGGCGGCCAAGAGCCTCGCCTACAAGGCCGCATGGCTGTACTCGACGGGGCAGCCGTGCGTGAAGGAGGCCTCGATGGCCAAGTACTTCTCGGCCGAGGTCGCCGACTACGTCTGCCGCGAGGCCGTGCAGATCCACGGCGGCTACGGCTACATCGTCGAGTACCCGGTGGAGCGGTACTACCGCGACGCCAAGCTGGCCTCGATCACCGAGGGCACCAGCGAGATCCAGCAGCTGATCATCAGCCGCGAGATCGGTCTGTAGGACCGGCGCGGCGCCGCCCGGGGCAACCCCGGGCGGCGCCCCCTCCTACGCGGCGGCGCGGACCGCGCGCAACCGCGCGACGGCCCCCGCCAAGCCGGTGGCCGCCCGGGCAACCACACCGGGGGGCGCCGGGCGCGCGAGGGCCTGCTGCAGGCCGGCGACGCGCCGGGCGAGCTGGTCGCGCTCGGCCTGCACCCGGGCGAGCTCGGCGGCCGTGCGCTCGAGTCGCTCCCGCAGGGCGTCGGCGTCGGGGGCGGTGCTGCGCCGGCCCTGCAGGGCGGCGACCGCGTCGGGGTCGATCAGCGTGCGCTGGGAGCCGGCCGGGCCGACGGTGGTGCCGGCCAGCCGGCCGGACTTCAGGTAGCGCCAGACCGTCCGCTCCGACACGCCGAGCGCCTCGGCGGCCTGGGCGACGGTGAGGGGTGAGGTGAGGGTGGCATCCATGTCCACCCGGTTCGCCGCGGGGCGTCCGACTCCTGGTCGGACGCCCGTGACACGGCGTCAGTTCGCCGTCAGCCCGCCTGTGGCGTGCGCTGGATCAGCATGTTCCACTGACCGCGCTGGACGACCTTGTCGTCCTGGTTCAGGACCTCGATCTCGTAGATGCACCACCCCTGGGCGGGGTTCTTGTGCTCGGACTTCTCGCCGATCACGCGACGCACGCGCACCGTGTCGCCGAAGAACACGGGGGCGCGGAAGGCCCACTCCTTGAGGCCCACGAACGCCGCGGTGGCGATCTTGGGCTCCATCTTCTCCACCTGCAGGCCGGTGGCGATCGAGGTCACCAGCATTCCGTGGGCGACCCGCTTGCCGAACACCGACTCCTTGGCCCGCACCTCGTCGATGTGGAACCAGTTGAAGTCGCCGGACACGCCGCAGAAGTTGACGACGTCGGCCTCGGTGATCGTGCGGTTCAGGGACACCGCCTCGTCGCCGGGGTTCAGCTCTTCCCAGTACAGACGCTCTGCCACTCGGCCTCCTTGTCGGACGGGTCGGATCGACCGCGGGCACGATACGGGAGCGTCGCGCGCCCCGGGGGCGGGTGCCCCCCGGGGCGCGTCGCGCCGCGTGCGCTAGAGGTTCTCGACCGCCCGACGGATGCGGTCCAGGCCCTCCTCGAGCAGGTCGTCCGGGCAGGCGTAGGTGAGCCGGATGTGGCCCTCGCCGCGGTCGCCGAAGGCGGTGCCCGCCACGACGCCCACCTGGTACTCCTCGATGAGGTAGTCGGCGAACTGCTGGGCGGTCATGCCCGTGCCGCGGATGTCGGGGAACACGTAGAACGACCCGTCCGGGGTGGGGCACTCGATGCCGTCAATCTTGTTGAGCAGTGCGACGGTCTTGTCGCGCTTGCCCTCGAGGCGCTTGGTCTGCACCTCGACGTGGTCCTGCGGGCCGGTGATGGCGGCCAGCGCGGCCAGCTGCACGAACGCCGGCACGTTGGTGACCGAGTTCTGCTGGAAGATGTCCATGGCCGTGATCAGCTCCTTGCTGGCCACGCACCAGCCGATCCGGAACCCGGTCATGATGTAGGTCTTCGAGAAGGTGTCGACCAGGATCGACCGGTCGGCCATGCCGTCGACGGCCGCGATCGTCTTGTGCTGGGCCGGCGAGTAGACCATGTGGCTGAAGATCTCGTCCGTGAGCACCATCACGTCGTGCTCCTGGCAGATCGCCGCGATCTCCTCGAGCTGCCCGACGACCATGCCGTTGGGGCGCTGCGGGGAGTTGATGATCAGCATCTTGGTGCGCGGCGTGATCAGGCTGCGCAGGCTGTCCAGGTCGAAGTGGAAGTCCGGCTCGACCAGGGGCGCGTAGACCACCTGCCCGCCCGCGTAGGTGATCCAGAACTCGTCCGGCGGGTAGCCGGGGTTCGGGAAGATCACCTCGTCGCCCTGGTCGACGATCGTGAGCAGGGACTGGGTGAGGGCGTGCTTGGCCCCCATCGTCACCAGCACCTCCTCCCGGGTGGTGGGGCGACCACGCTTGGTCGCCTCCTCGGCGATGGCGTCGCGCAGCTCGGGGAGGCCGGGGCCCGGCACGTAGCGGACGTGGCCCTCGTGGACGGCGCGCGCCGCGGCCTCGTAGATGTGCGGGGCGGGGTAGAACTCGTCGCCCTGGAAGTCACCCTTCTCGAAGTGGATGACCTTCTTGCCCGTCTCGCGCTCCAGCGCCTCGGCCTTGCGCATCGAGGCCCACTGCTTGGGCAGCACGAAATGCGAGGTGCGGCTGGACAGACGAAGCGGTGATTTCGCGGCGGTCGCCATACGGCGTTCTCCTTCAGGGGTTTCGTTTCGGACTCGGCCTGTGCGGTGACGGCTCACCGCGCCGCGGGACGCGCCAGCGGCAGTGACGGCGCGGTGCGGATCCGCACCGCGCCCGTCGTGGCGTAGGCCACGGACTGGTGTGCGCCGAGGCGGCGCGACAGGCCGCGCGCGGCGGCCATGACCATCTCGGCCAGCTGGTCCACCCGCTCCGGGGTGACCCGGGTGACCGGGCCGCCGATGCCCATGGCGGCCACCACCCGACCGGTGTGGTCCCAGACGGGGGCGCCGATGCAGCGCAGCCCCTCGTCGTACTCCTCGTTGTCGATCGCATACCCCCGCTCACGGATGAGCGCCAGCTCCGAGGCCAACTGCTCGGCGTCGGTGATGGTGTGGGGGGTGTACCCGGCCAGGCCGCGGTCGGCGACGATCCGGGTGATCTCCTCCTCGGGCAGGTAGGCGAGCAGCACCTTGCCCAGGTTGGTGGCGTGCACCGGGTAGCCCCGGCCGACCGCCGACGGGATGCGCAGCGCACGCCGGGCCTCGACGCGCTCGACGTAGATCGCCTCCCCCCCGTCGAGCACGGCCAGGTGGCCGGTCTCCCCGGAGTCCCGCACCAGGCCCTCCAGAAAGGGCAGGGCCTCGTCCCAAAGGTCCATCCGCTGCATCACCAGCCCGCCCAGCTCGAAGATGCGCAGCCCCAACCGGTAGCGGCCCGATCGCGGGTTGCGCTCCACCATGCCGGCCGCCTCCAGGTTGACCAGGAAGCGGTGCACGGTGGACTTGTGCAGCCCCAGGCGCTCCGCCAGCTCGCTGACGCGCAGCTCGGGCTGCTCGGCCGAGAAGGCGTTCAGGATCGCGACGGCCCGCTCGATCGCCTGGATCCGGTAGCGACCGTCCTGGGCGGGACGGTCGTCCTCGGTGCGGATGTGGGTCAGCTGCTCCATCGTGGGTCTCACAATGAGAGACGACGTCTCGTAACCGATGAGACGAACTTTTTCTACACACCGTTCTTCCCCGCAGCAAGGAGAACGACCCGTATGCCGAACAAGCGTCTCGTAGAGTAAGACACCAGAACCAGATGTCGTCCTTCGATGACGCCGGTAGACTGACCCGGCCCACGGGACATCGCGACAGTCGCCACGAGGGGGCGGAAGTGGATCACACGGACGAGATCAGGGGGGCCGGGCCCGCGTCCCGACCCGCGGCACCGGCCCTCGACGGGCTGCGTCCGGCGCTGCGGGAGGCCGTCGAGGCCGCTCTCGACGGCGCCCGGCTCGACCGCCGCCACGCCATGGCGCTGGCCGACGTGCGGGGTGCCGAGCACCCGGCGGTGTGGGCGGCGGCGGCCGTGCTGCGCGACCGCGGCCGGCCGCGCGAGGTCACCTACTCGCGCAAGGTCTTCGTCCCGCTCACCAACCTCTGCCGCGACGCGTGCTCCTACTGCACCTTTGCGCAACACGAGGACTCCCCGCGGGCGCACACCATGAGCCCGGACGAGGTGATGGCGCTGGTGGAGGCCGGCGCCCGGCGGGGCTGCAAGGAGGTGCTGTTCTGCCTGGGCGACCGCCCCGAGGCGCGCTGGCCGCGCTACCGGGAGGTCCTGCGCCGCTTCGGGCACGAGACCACCCACGGCTACCTGGTGGCCATGTGCCGCGAGGTGGTCGAGCAGACCGGCCTGCTGCCCCACCCGAACGCCGGCGTGCTGTCGCGCCGGGAGCTCGCCGAGCTCAAGGAGGTCTCGGCGAGCCAGGGGCTGATGCTGGAGTCCGTGGCCGAGCGGCTGTGCGCACCGGGCGGTCCCCACGCCGACGCCCCCGACAAGCGCCCGTCCACGCGCCTGGCGATGATCCGCAAGGCGGGCGAGCTGCAGATCCCGTTCACCAGCGGGATCCTGATCGGCATCGGCGAGACCGCGGCCGAGCGCATCGAGGCGGTGCTGGCGCTGCGGGACCTGCACGAGACCCACGGGCACCTGCAGGAGGTCATCGTGCAGAACTTCCGCGCCAAGGAGGACACGCCGATGGCCGCCGCCGGCGAGCCCGGCCTGATCGAGCTGATGACCGCGTGCGCGGTCACCCGCCTGATCCTGGGGCCGGCGATGAGCATCCAGGCGCCCCCCAACCTGTCGGCCGACTACGGGCCGCTGCTGCTGGCGGGCATCAACGACTGGGGCGGCATCTCCCCCCTCACCCCCGACTTCATCAACCCCGAGGCCCCCTGGCCCAACCTCGACCGGCTCGCGCAGCTGTGCGCCGAGGCGGGCTACCCGCTGCGCGAGCGGCTGACGATCTACCCGGGCTACGTGGACGACGACGCCTGGGTCGCCCCCGGGATGCGCGATCCCGTCCGCAGCCTCGCCGACCCCGTCAGCGGGCTCGCCCGCGAGGCGGTGCCCGCGTGACCGTCACCTTCGTGCGCCGTGCCCGCCCCGGTGCCGACGCGGCCGCCGGACGCCCCGCCGGCCTGACCACGCTCGAGGGCGGCCTGGACGCCGCCGGGGTCGCCGGGGCACTGACCGCGGGCCTGCTGCCCGTGGACACCTCCGCCGCCTGCACCGCGGCCGCCGCCTGGATCGCCGACCCCGCCCGGGCACTCGCCCTGGGCGAGGAGGGCATCCCCGGCTGGCGGCTGACCGTGCGCCATGCCGGCAGCCGTGCCGAGGTGCTCGACGCCCTCGCGCGCACGGGGGCCCCCTGGCTGCGCACCACCACCGACCGGGTCGCCGAGGCCGCCTCGATCACCGATCTGCCCGGCCTCGACGCCGTGGTCTCGGTGGAGGTCGACGACCTCGACGCGGCCGTCGCGGCCGTCCGCGCCGGGGCGCTCGACCTGGTGATCGGCGGGTGGTCCGACGACGCGCTCGGCGCCCTCCGCGACGCGCTCGCCCCCGCGCGGGTCGTGGAGCGCACCGCCCTGCCGCTGGGCGTGGAGATCGACGCCGCGCGCGCGGCGCTGCCCGCCGCTGCCTTCACGGCCTGGTGCCACCTCACCGACGGCGCCGGTGCGGCGCGGCCCCGCTACGTCTGGGCACCCGGGCGCGACATGGACCCACCGGTGCCGGCACGGCGGCTGTCGGCCGAGTGGGCCGACGCGGCCTGGACCGGCGCGGCCCCCGAGCCGTCGCTGGAGGACCTCCACCCCACCCTGGCCGGGATCCTCGAGCGATCGCTGGCCGGCACGCCGCCCACCCGCGACGAGGTCGAGGCCCTGTTCCGGGCCCGCGGCGCGGAGGTCGAGGCGATCGCCGGGGTGGCCGACACGCTGCGCGAGCGGGCCTGCGGCGACGTTGTCACCTACGTGGTCAACCGCAACATCAACTACACCAACCAGTGCTACTTCCGGTGCGGCTTCTGCGGCTTCTCCCGCGGGCCGAAGTCGGCCGGGTTCCGCGACGAGCCCTACATCCTCGAGACCCACGAGGTGGTGCACCGCTCGGTGGAGGCCTGGGAGCGGGGCGCCACCGAGGTGTGCCTGGTGGGCGGCATCCACCCCCGGTTCACCGGCGACTTCTACGCCGGGGTGCTGGAGGCCATCAAGGCGCGGCTGCCCGAGATGCACGTGCACGGGTTCACGCCGCTGGAGGTCTGGCAGGGGGCCGCCACCCTGGGCGTGAGCGTCGAGCAGTTCCTGACGCGGATGCGCGACGCGGGCCTCGGCACACTGCCGGGCACGGCTGCCGAGATCCTCGACGACGAGGTCCGCGCATTCCTGTGCCCGGACAAGATCACCACCGCCGAGTGGGCGGACGTGATGATCACCGCCCATCGGCTCGGGCTGCGCGCCACCAGCACGATCATGCACGGCCACATCGACCACCCCCGCTCCTGGGCCAACCACTACGAGGTGCTGCGCCGCATCCAGGAGCGCACGGGCGGCTTCACCGAGTTCGTGCCCCTGCCGTTCGTGCACATGGGCGCACCCATCTACCTGCAGGGCCTGTCGCGCCCGGGCCCCACCTGGGACGAGGTGGTGCTGATCCACGCCGTCGCCCGCATCGCCTTCGACGGGCTGATCCCCAACATCCAGGCCAGCTGGGTCAAGCTCGGACTGGGCGGCGGGTCTCGCCTGCTGCAGGCCGGCTGCAACGACCTCGGCGGCACGCTGATGAACGAGAGCATCTCGCGCTCGTCCGGCGCCTCGCACGGCCAGCTGGCCACCCCCGAGGAGCTGGAGGCGGCCATCCGGCGCATGGGGCGCACGCCCGCGCGGCGCAACACGGTCTACGAGCGACTGGAGGCGACCGCCTCCTAGGGGGGCGCCGGGGCTACCCGGCGCCCTGCTGCTTGCGCTCGGCGAGCGCGGCCAGCATCTCCTCGACCTTGCTGAACTTGAGCCGCGGGCGCTGGCCCACCTGGCCGCGCTCCTGCTCGAGCATGTCGATCACCTGCCAGTCGTCGTAGGAGACGAAGTCCTGGCGGCGCTCGCGCAGCAGCCGCTCCAGCACCGCCCGCGGCGGCACGTCGGGCTTGCTCAGCCGGCCGGCCTTGAGGTCGTCCAGCAGCATCTCGACGGTCTCCTGGGAGTCCGGCTTGTTGGTGCCGATGATCCCCCGCGGCCCGCGCTTGATCCACCCCACCACGTACTCGCCGCGGACCACGTCGCCCGAGATCGGGTCCTGGATGCGTCCGGCCTCGTTGGGGATCACCCCGTGCAGGGCGTCGAAGGGGATGCCCGGCAGCGGGATGCCCTGGTAGCCGATCGCGCGGAACACCAGGTCGACGGGGATCGTCTCGGTGTCGTCGGTCACCCGGGCGCGCAGCTGGCCGTCCTCGCCCCGGTAGAGCTCGTTGCGCGCCACCACGAGCGCCTCGACGCGCTCGCTGCCGAGGATCTCCACGGGTGAGACCAGGAAGCGCAGCACGACCCGGCGCGACGCGCCCGAGAGCGGCCTCGCGGCGTAGCGGTTGAGCACCTCGATGTTGGTGTCGCGGGTGCGGTCGGGCATCCGCGCGACCTGGTGGGCGCTCAGGGGGTCGAGGGCGGCCTCGTGCGGGTCCACGACCACGTCGCAGTCGCGGATCTCGCCGAGCTCGCGCAGCTCCTTGGTGGTGAACGCGGCCTGCGCCGGACCGCGCCGGCCGAGCACGATGATCTCGCGGATGCGGCTCTCGGCCAGCGCCGCCAGCGCGTGCTCGGCGATGTCGGTGGTCGCCAGCTCCTCCGGCGGCGAGGCCAGGATGCGGGCGAGGTCCATGGCCACGTTGCCGTTGCCCACCACCACCGCGCGCTCGCCCGACAGGTCAAACGACAGCGAGCGGAAGTCGGGGTGGGCGTTGTACCAGCCCACGAACTCGGTGGCCGAGTGGCTGCCGGGCAGGTACTCGCGCGGGACGCCCATGCGCCGGTCGGTGCGGGCGCCGACCGCGTAGATGATCGCGTGGTAGTAGGCCGACAGGTCCGCGTGGGTGATGTCGCGGCCGAGTTCGACGTTGCCGAAGAAGCGGAACTCCGGATGGGCGGCGATCCGGTCGTACACCCGCGTGACCGACTTGATCTTCTGGTGGTCGGGGGCGACGCCGCCGCGCACGAGGCCGAACGGGGTGGGCAGCCGGTCGTACATGTCGACCTGGACGAACAGGTCGGGCTGGTTCTGCAGGTGCTCGGCGGCGTAGAACCCGGAGGGTCCGGAGCCGACCACCGCGACGCGCAGCGGCTGCGGGGGGGTCCCGAGCGGGCTGTCGGTCAAACGTCCTCCTCGCGACGGCGGATGAGCCGCGCAGCCTAACCCGGCCGCCGGTGCCCGGCCCCGCTCAGCCCCGGAACAGGTCGTGCGCGGCCGCGCGCACGAGCGCCCCGGCGCCGCCCGGCGACGGCCGGGCGACCAGGCCGGAGACCACCACGACCGGGGTGCCCCCCGCCTTGGGCATCAGCAGTCCGGAGGCCGCCGCCAGCTCGTCGGCGAGCGCCTGCTCGGTGGCCACCAGCACGCGGCCCTCCCGGTCGGTCTCCCCGCGCCGGTCGAGCACCGGCTCGATGCCGGCCACGCCGATCGCGATGTTCACCAGGCCGCGGCGGAAGGCCCGGCCGTGGGTGTCGGTGACCACCACCCCGACCCGCCCGCCGACACGGGCCGCGACGGCCGCCTGCAGGCGGCGCGCCGAGGCGTCCGGGTCGCGCGGCAGCAGGATCGCGCACCCCGGGGGGGCGTTGGAGGTGTCGATGCCGGCGTTGGCGCACACGAAGCCGTGATGGGTCTCACAGATCAGGGTGGCGCCGCGGCGGCGCACGATCCGGCGGCTCTCGGCCAGGATCAGTGCGCACAGGCCGGGGTCCTTGCCGGTCAGGCCGGCGAGCGCCCGCGCGCGGGCGTCCGGGGCGACCGCCGCGAGCGCGACCACGCGGCCCTCGGCCTTGGAGACGATCTTGTGGGCCACCACCAGCACGTCGCCCGCCACGACGCCGTCGGCCGCCGCGAGGCCGGCGAGGAGGCCGGGCAGGTCGTCGCCGGGACGCACCTCGGGCACGCCCGGCAGCGCGCGCAGCCTCAGGGGGCCGTCCCCACGGTCAGCCGGCCCGCCAGGCCGTGACGGACGCACACCTCCGTGGTGCGGCACCAACCGTGGGCGCCGGCGGCGATCGGTGCCAGGTCCGCGGGGGTGTCGACGTCCAGGGCGATCCGCGGCAGCGCCAGCTCGGTCAGCACCAGCCCGCGCTCGCGGGCGAGCGCGGCGTGCTGGGCGCGCGAGTCCGGACCCAACCGGGTCGGCATCGCCTCGGCGGGGTCCAGCAGCAGGGCGTTGGTGCCCGTGCCGTCGCGCGAGGGCACCAGCACCACGCCGCCCGCCACGGCCGGGGCGGCGGCCACGATCGCGGCCAGGTCCTCCGGGCGGGTCAGGGGCAGGTCGGCGGTCAGCACCAGCGCCCGCCGGCCCTGGCGGGCGGCGTCGGCGCGCCCGATCGCGACGGCGGCGTTCATCCCCTGGGGTGGCGCGTGGTCCGGCAGCAGCCGGGCGCCGAAGCCCGCGGCCAGCTGCCCCGCCGCGGGATCCGAGGTCACCACCAGGAGCGCGTCCAGCGCCGCGCAGCCCCGGCAGGCGTCGAGCAGGTCGGCCAGCATCGCGGCCTGCAGGTCGCGGCGCTCGGCGGGCGCCAGCACCGCCGCGAGCCGGCCGAGCGCGCGGCCGAGGGGCTTGACCGGGATGACCGCCTGGACGCTCACGCGGCCGCCGCGTCCAGGCACGCGGCCGCGAGGCGGGCCCGCGCGGGGCGGTCGGGCATCAGCGCGTCGGTCAGCACCGGCCG
>Ga0247718_1000217_pt1 | contig 14835 bp, 34 predicted proteins | sample 21E_DmetaG_FD_189045 | JGI IMG/M metagenome (GOLD analysis project Ga0247718, IMG submission 189045) | Soil microbial communities from hillslope of Landscape Evolution Observatory, University of Arizona, Oracle, AZ, United States - 2-1-E_D | ecosystem: Engineered > Artificial ecosystem >...
AATCGCCAAATTGGTCGCACAGTTGGGTGCGGATCATCCCGGTGTCCTTGCCATGAAAAAGCTTCTCGGTATGTAGCCCTTGACACGAGTGATCGCTAGATGTATATTGATAAGCGATCACTCGTGGTTTCCTTTCTCAACTTCTACACGGTACTATCATGCCTCGCGAACGCCTTACCCTTTCGACCATCCGGGCACGCGCCAATGTGAGCGACAAGCTTCTCAAGCAGCTTACGTCGGGTGCCCTCAATCCGGCCTCTGTCGATGACGAGCAGGCCATCAACTACTTCACCAAGACGATGACGGCCGAGCGCGACAAGTGGGCAGATCGTCTGCGGGCCGAAACGCAGTAACCATGGCCAAGCTGCCAATGCCGGTTGAACGGCCCGAAGGAACAGAAGGAAATATGGACGAGCTACTCGATATTCTTTCTGAGTTTGCTGCCGCATTTCCCGTGGCGGTTCAATATGTTCCTCCGGGCCGTCGAACCAGTGTGAAAACGGCATTGGTCAAGCTTCGATCCATGCTTCATAGCGGAACCGAGCGCGCGCACCAAAGGAATAAGCTCCCGGCCATCGACCCCATCACTCAACCTGATTTGTATTTGCAGTGGCTGACCTCTGACGACTGAAGAGGGCACAAGGGGTGACCAATGATCGGTTGCCCCTTGTGTATTTGTGGCATGTGGTGTATATTCCCTCTATGACAACCACCGACACGCTTCCGAAAGGGTTTTCTCCGATTCTTGTGGTGTGGGGCCGAGACTATCGCCTCCATCAGAATTGCATCGAGCTTCGGGATAGTATGTCGCCTAGCTGGTGGCGTACATCAGCATTTGGTGTGTTGGCCGCTGCGGTGCTTTGTGGAGAACGCACGATGCCCGAGAACAACCCGGATACACCACACGTCATGGCGCTGGTCGAGGCATTTCGCCCTTACTACGAGGTGGGAACATGATGATTTACACGCTTATCGAGATGGTCGATATTGACATCATCTCGGTCACGCCAATCATTGACAGGGATGATGCTGAACGTCACTTCGAGGCAGTTGCTCGCGAAAACGACGTATCACCCATCGACAAAGCTGACTGGCCAACGAACCATCCGGACACGCTCCGCGCTTTTGCCGGTGATGATGCGTACTCCGTCGAATTGCACGCCTCCAACATATAACCTAAACCCAATGCCTCCTTTCATCATCGAGTTTTTCACTGAGTTCAAGCCGCTTCTTTACATGATCGGCGTGTTCGTCATCTTCGGAATTCTTCATCGCGTTTCTAACTGGGCACATCGAGACTTGGACGAATGAGCCGACTTCAGCAACGTATCGAGGCTGCCGAATCACTGGAAGTTCGCATGGGGCAACTTCAGAAGGCAGCGGCAGACATCCGTCGAAATATTGAAACGGATGTCGATGGTGACGTGCTACATCGAGCAGCCATCACTCTTAGCATCCTTGCCGATGACATACGCGGAATCGGTGCGGATCTTTGCGACTTGGCCGTACTTGACATGAACGGTATGAGTAATTAGATTGTAGGCAGTGACCCACCCTACATCGAGGAAGCCGACCATGTGGACCAAGGACAGCATCCGCGCCAAGCTCGCCTCCGATAACGTGATGGTCGAGCGCAGCTTGCTTGTTCTCTACAATCTCCAGACGACTCACGAACGGGTTGTTGTCGGCACCACGGATCGGAATAACATCGGATTCAACAGCCCCGATGCAAAATTCCTGTCGCGTGCAGCGGTGTGGGTACAAAAAGGTATCACAAAGCAAATTCCCGAAGGGCAGCGCCTGAGTGGGGAATATCGTGACCGCATCAGGTCGCGCCTTCTCAAGTACGCCGGACAGCTTGCCATTCAAGCCAACGCAGGCACCAAAGCACCGCGCTAACATCACCACTTGACAAATCGAGGTTCATGTGTTACGTTCCACTCGGATGATTCCTTATAAAAAGAATCATACCATACCTATTTTAGAGATTAGTTAGTACCGCAGATTGTGCGCACTTTCTGCACGGGGAAACAGCCGTATATCTGAATACCGTTTAGCGACAGATGATGGTCCCTATCTGGCTGCGTAGAGTCATGACCTACCCACACTAGATATACCCTTCATCGGCTGAACGGGAGTAGTACAACAAAAAATATCCCAAAAAAATAGCAGCACACGAAGCCCCATCGGATTGATCCCCGGTGGGGTTTTGTGCGTTGACCCCTTGCGCAATTCGAGTCTGAGTGTTATCTTGTTGGTGTCCGGGTGGGGACAACCAACCGCCACTGGGAAACAGCAGTCCCGCTGAATGGCTTACAAGACTCACGCGATAACCCCTCTATCTCAGAGCACAGCCCGAATTACGGCGCCGGTCGGTGTCCCTGTCGTACTGGGTGATGTTCCCTCCGTCAGTTGAGTAGGTGTCGGCCTTGTACGACGGTATGAGGCCCCCGATGATTGGTGTATTGGCCGTCTGGGTCGCTCCCGGCGTCTATGGCAGCATACCCGACTATACTCGGGAGAGCGAGGTTCAAATCCTCGGTCATCGGTTTCGTTCGGATGGTGGTGGAGGTGCCATAGGGTACCAAAGCTATCAGTCATGTGAGAGTGGCAAAACGCGAGTCTCTCACCTTGCGTTGAACCGAAACAACAAACCCCTCTATCAAATACCCAGCATTGTGACTGGTGATGATAGAGGGGTTTGTTGTTTACAGCGCGTCGATTTACTTCGTGTGATTGATTGGTCCACGTCCGACATCAGGTGGCACGAGCCGAGTGCGTTCTCCATGGGGTGTTCGCGCTTCCTTTCCACTGGGTGTCTCACAGCAGAATCGGGGTTGTGCGCCGCATCGAGGACATGTCACATAGAGATATGCGTATCCATGTCGCCACCTTGCCACACTTTCTTCGTTACCGGTGAACACATACGGATGTGGCATTTACTTCGCCCTTACGAGTATCAGATACATCTTGCATCCTTCACAGGTGACTTCGTTCGGAAGGTCAGTCACGCCTTCGCCCGGAGCAAACTCACGAGCCGCGCTTTCCTTGGAGTCACGAGCGCAGGCAACGAACACGTCGGGATACTGGTCTTTGTTGTAGTGGGTCACGTTAGGCATCGAGCACGATCTCCGTTAAGGTGTGGATCAATTATACGATATATCATCGCGTTTGTCAATGGTGCGACGAAGACGCTTTCGGATACGACACGCGGCACATCGAGACCCCGCAATCCTCAGACGTTCGTAGGCTTCAGCCAGTGCAATAAATGGCTCAATCCATGACTCGGGTTGGATGAGATATGGAAGTTCTTCTTTGAGCCTTTGAGCATTGCGAAGGGCAGATTGAATCTTCTCGTCTTCAGTCATGAGGAGGTCCGGCAATGAAGTTGAGTACTCCCACGGCAATCGAGGGGCCGACGCCATCCCAATCGAGCCACGCATACATGAGACAGGCAGTAATGAATGTGAGACCCATCGAGGCCATCAGCCACTCGCGGGTTGTTAGGAGGTGTCGGCGTTCGAGGAATCGAGGCATTGGTTGATTTGGTGATGAGGTAAATATTGAAAGTAGTTCGAGTCGAGCGAATTTTATCTTCAACATTTGGTTCTTATCTTGAGTTTATTGCTTGTTATGTCGATCTTATCTAAGTTTATCGACCTTTATGGCGCGATATCTCACTTCAGAAGCACTTTCAATATTTGCTCTCCAACCTTCGAGTACCAGTCGTCGAGTTCGAGAGATTGTGCATCAGGGAGATCCTCACCGCCCAGTGTACCTTTCGATTCCATTTCGTGAATCAACCGACCTAGTTTCTCGGCGGCATCACGAGGCAAACACACCCAGTTAAACATGGGCAGTTACCTTTGGCACACGACGCACTTCATCATAGAAACGCTGAAACAACGGGGCTTGCACTGCCCAAAGTAGGACAGGCTTCCCGTTGTCGAGAGTACACAGAACCCAGTAGCTAGGTCGATCTTTGTCGTTCATTCGATTTGTTCAATAGTGAGAGTCCAATCGCGCATTTGTATAGTTCCGGGTTTTTCGAGCAAGAGGTGATCGACATACCATCCCCATGCTTCATCATTGCTCGGACGGGGTGTCATAGCAAATGTCACATCTAGGAGAGGATCTAGTGAGAGATCCCACGCATTCTCTAATTGCTCACATGGCGACGACTCGAAGAACACAGAGTCGTCCGGGCGGGTAATGCGTGCGACGAACATCAGTACCCCATGACTTCGAGATCGCCATGCTTAGCAGTGATATCCCGAAGACGCTGGGTCAGCTCTGAGGCACGCATCACTTGATAGGTTTGTGTTTGAGTTCTTGCTGTTTCCGCCACGAGCACCACTCGGCATGATTGCGCACATCGCCGTTGATTTCGGGTTCGGATTTCTTGCAGAGAGCGCACATCATGTAGGGATTACCCTTGCCAATGCGCTTTTTGGGATAACTGTCGTTGTAGGTCACGGAACGAAAAGGGCATAAAGAACAAAGACCCACGACCAAATAACCACAATGGCCGCAGCAACACGAACAAATCGGCTATTTACCACAGGACGATTCCCGTGATAACACCGACCAGACAAATGGAACACAGGGTGAAACGGAACACAGAACGCATCAGGAATGGGAAAGGGCGAGGTGAAGAATACCCACCAAGATAACTCCGATCCCGATGAAAGTCAACCACCCGGTTAGTGTAATGCCATCCCCTCGGTTGTGCATCGTGGTCACCGTTCGATGAAGGAATCCAACACGTCGATCAGATTGTCGCAGAACACAAAATCGGCCACATGGATGATATTGACGCCATCGAGCTTGTTGCGATAGAAAATCACCGTATAGGTGTCATCGGCCATAAGCGCCACTTCCACCTTGCCGCGAAACTTGGCACCCGTGACCACAAAGCGAAGGGATGGCCGTGGGGCACCCGTGACCATGTTCGAGTGTGCTGTCATCTTCCGAGTGCCCCACGATCCGGGAATCGACCACCCGCGCGCGTAAATCTGTTCCCGAATGGTCGTTGCAACGCGGATGGAGTTCGACATGGTTAGCGCCTCTCTTGGATGGAAACGAACAACGTGCGGACAAGGGTAATGTATATCCCAGTCCGCACGTTGTCAAGGGCTTACTTGGCGGGGCGTTCGATGAAACCCAACACGATATCCATAGCCTCGAAATCGCGTCGTTCGATGGCATAGCGCACATCTCGCGTATCAGGAACCGTCAGGGTGGGGATAATGGTGTCCCACTTCTCATCCTCGTCCAGCCTGAGCCATCGCGCTGCGTCGAGCACATCGGCCGGTACCGCAAGTTCCGCAATGTGGTCTGCGTACTTGACGAATTTGCCGTCATCGGCCATGTGATGATGACCACCGGCATGTACTTCGTATCGCTGAATGGTCATAAAGTGCCCCACACGATGGTGATAATACACATGAAAATTCCTGCCGGAATGCCGGTCGTGATCGCAAGAAGCGCCATGTTGCGATACGGGTGCTCGTTGGCCCACCCCTCCCACTCACAGTAAGGTGGACCAAAAAGTATGAATGTCAGACCGACAAAAAAGCCCACAACACACCACGTGATACCAACCTGCCACACGATAGTCCACACCGCCAACTTAGGCGTGACGCATGACGCAAGCTGGTCCATCATGATCGAGTGCATTACGCACCCACTTCACGCAGCCCGTCAACCAGCATACGACGCATGGCCTTGCGCGTGCGCTTTTCCTCGGCAGCCGCGAGACGCGCCGCGTCGAAATTGTGAACCACGGTGATCGTCTTGCGACGACGCGGCGTCGTGGTCACGTTGCTGTTGGTGGCCGCGTCGGCAGTAGTCATCACAGAGGCGGCGAGTGCAACGGTGGCGGCAGTGAGACGGCGCATGGGTCGAATCTCCGAAATGGGGTTGTGTCCTGCGTTGTGAGAACAACTTACATCATTACTTCCGAGATGTCAAGGGGCAGTTATGCCGGTTCCTTGAGTCCGAACGTATCGAGGAGATATTGGCGAAGGGCAGGATTGCAGCTAAACGAACGATCAGCCGATCCAATAAAAGCAACAACCCCGTTTATATCGTCGGTACTCCACTCGTTGCTCGGTTGGTTGTTCGTCTCGTCCCACTTGCCCGTAAAATATGCCCACGCTGTACCGGCATCGAGGTCAAACCGGTCCACGTTGTGCACCGTATTCACAATGGCGCACACAGGACATACCCACCCACGAACGTCATTCAATGTCCGAATTCCTCCACCGGACATTGAATGGCTTTCAATTTGCCACGGCAAATGTTGAATTGCGGGCAGTTTGTCGAGGATGTCCGCTAGCACCTTTTGTGCACGCGGTGACAAATGCGTCAGGGTCGAAACGTCAAACGCGGTCACGGGGAATCTCCGAGGGGTGGAAAGATACCGGCATAGGGTCAATATACGGCTATTGCCCTATAGTGTCAAGTGCGGCGCTGACGTATGTGCTATGCGACAAACGAACGGCAGACAACATAGCCCGTTGAATGTTGCGCGCACCGACCGGATTCCCACTGTGAACATGCCAATCCGGAACAACAAAACTGGGATTGGTTGCCGCCTGCGCTTCGATCCACTTCGCGACATCATACCCCGTGCCCGCGTCCTCTGGTCCGAGATCATGGTCAAACGAAATGAACGTGATCCCGCCCATGGCAAGCCGATCAATCGTTGCCTGAGCAGTGTAGGTGCGAATATTGAAATCCGCAGGGGTCTTCCGTTCGTCGTCGAGATAGAGGCGCATGGTACTGGGTGTTAGTCGATGATGACATCATCGGGCATGAATCGGGTTAGGCCATCCGTAATCAGGTAGACGGCCTTCATATAGGCAATCAGCGCCTTGCAGAAATGCTTAGCCGTAACCGGGCGCTCTGTGGCGCATCCGTACGATGTATGCACTTGCACGGGGTCAATTGGACAATACTGCAAATCATAGCTGCGCCCCGTCCGGCGATTGGTAACCGTTATGACGTGAGTGCCGTTGCCGAACAAAATGCGCAGCGTGTGATTGTGGCACATAGCGCGCCATGCCGCACACAATCGGTCCGTTTCTACATCGGCCAACACTGACAACCCGTAAATATATTGGGTTGTCAACTTGTCGATTTGCTTTTGCAGCGTCGTGGTCATGGCCGATCACCAAGTCTTGAGGGGTCGAAGCAGTGCGCCGATACATGACCAGCACACACCAGCTACCGTCAACATAATGCGTAGTTTCCCGTTTTGCAAGGGGTTATAGAAGCAATGCGTCGATTTTCTCTTGCAATTCAACGCACATATGTTCAATGCGTGACGTGGGCGCATGAACATAGATCGACCGAAACACATCGTATTCTTTTCGGTACATGTCCACTTTGCCGCCAGCGTGAATATTGGCAAGGCGATCCGCCAACTTAATCAACCGGGAAACGTGAGACGTATCGGCATTGATTGCGCGATATACTCCCGCTTTTCGTTCTTTGCGATTTGAACCGGGGCCGTCAGTAACACACCTCACCCACTCGGCCACGGAGTCACCAAATTCCTCGCGAAGGTCGGCATAGGTGCACTGTGTATCCTCTACGGCATCGTGCAACAATGCGGCGGCAATGATGTTGTAATATTCCCGCAATTCCCGAACGCCGACAGACTCCAGAATGGCCACCACGTCGCCCAAATGTACCATGTATGGCTGGTTACCGTATTTTTGATTACGGTGCCAGAACATGGCAAAGAAATAGGCACGAATATCAGGGCGAGTAGAGAACATATGGGATAAGTGTCGAGTGGCCCCGTATATTGACACTACGGGGCCACTGTGAGGGCTGTAGGGTTACTCCGCGTCCACTTCCAACACTTCGCCGTTCATGGCCGCGCGTGCGACGTGTGACAGCGTGAATTGACGGAGGCGGGCGCTCGGCAACATTGCCTCAATTGCCTTTTTCGCGAGCGTTTCCGGCTTGCTGTTGACCGGCTTTTTCGGGGTGCCGGGCTCAAGCACGACCTTGTTTTCGGTCAGAGCCATCACGTAGACGACGCCCGTGTCCTTGTGAATCTTGACGCCCGGAATGGAATCAACATGGACGTAGGTGTCACCCTGCGCGGGGCCGTGGGTGTAGGCGTCGTTATTGCCGATCCCCTTTTCCAAGGACTGGCGACGGCTGGCGAGCACCTTTTCTGCCGCCGCACGGGCCATCGGTTCCATGTCACCGGCAAGCATTGCCTCAAGCTTGGCAATGTCCTTTTCGTACAGCTTGACCGTGCTTGCGCCCAAGATCAGGGTATGCCGCGCCAACTCACCCTGCGCGTTGCGATACTTGATATTGGCAAACTTGGCACCCTTGCCCTGCGCGATCAGTCCGATAAGCTGGCCGACGTTGTTCATCGTGTTCTCCGTTGAAGTGTTACCGGGAATGTAGCACGGTCCTATCCATTGCGCAAGGGGCAACCCGAAAAATTCTCTAGGTTGCCCCTTTGTCTGATCGCCTTAGAGTGCGGCGCTCGGTACTGCGCCCATGATGAACGGAACGATACCCTTGGGCGTCTTGCGATAGAGCAACATCACATCATCCCGACCCAACGTGATGGGCTCGGCACCTTCCGACGTGGTGACCATGACAAGGTCATCCAACCCGCCGCCGATCACGTGCGCTTTGACCGGCTTGCCTTCCATGACGATGGCGACACGGTCCCCGGCCTCAAGCATGATCTTTTCCATGGTGCGTTCCCTCGGGTGTGTTGGGTTGTGTCCTGCGTTGTGAGAGCAACCTACATCATTGTTTCGGTTGGCGCAAGGGGCAACTTAAATTCTTTTTGCCCCGGTTACGTGTCCAGTGGCCCGAGATACTTCGCCAGTGTGTGGAACCGTGATTCCCGGAAGACTTCACCGGTCAAAGCATCATACCAAGCGCCTTGCACAGACCAGAACACGGGCACATCGTCGGTGCTGCGCTTGGTTGGGCCAATAATCCACGCTTCGCCCCCATCACGGGTCATATAGCGCGAATGTGGCGTCACCGGGCCATTAAGAGGCGGCAGCAGGTCCACGTAACCGGACTGCATTGTACCGGCCTTCCGCATGGCTTGATATTCGTCAACGCTGAAACGCTTGGGCATGGGCGCGATTACCGAAGTGGGTTAAACGGGGTGCCTTGCTGGGCGTTCTGAGCCATGTTTGCCGACACAAGGCCCGACAGCATGGTTCCGAGCTTCCACGCGCCCACAACGGCACATAGCCAAAGGGTGAGAGTGTCAAGCATGGTAATGGGCTCCGTTGGGGTGGCGTTGCGTTTGATAAAGGTCAATCTATGGCGTTGACTGAGGATGTCAAGCGGCAAAATATTTCATTTCACCCTTGCGCCATTGGGTCACTCGTGCTACATTGATTCCAGTCACCCGGCACACTCACTTACAGAGGATTCCCCATGCGTCGTCTTCTTTGCTGGCTCGGCTTTCATGGCGAAACGACTAAGTTTGTGTCCACTCGCCCCGTTTCGGTCACCACCACATGCCACCTACCGGGGATCAAAGTGACTGGACCGACACGCACGGCTGAAATTGTGTACTCGCAGTGTCTTTGCTGTGGGCGTGACTGGGTCGAGGTCAGGAGCAAGTAACGTGCCACGCTGCTCACACAAGAACCATGCCACCGGGAATATGTGGATAACTCCCGGTGGCAATGTGGATATGTGGAAAAGTGGCTAATATTTAGGGACTAAGGAATGTTGAAATGTGGAAAACTCGTGCCTTGTCCAAAAAATTGTGCGACCTAGGTAAATTCCAATAGGATCACTCTACTATTTTCTACTATATGTTTCACGTGGAACATTATTCCCAATCAATCACATCCAAATCTTCAACACGGGCATGTGTGAGTATATCTTCCACTGCTGAAACTCCCGTAACTGAAAACCACATTCCATGCGTATTCTTATTCCGGTACCACTCTTGAAAAGAATCCGTATGTTCGTCATAGGTTAATACTCGATGTGTGTGCTCTGGTAGTTTGTCTGGTGTATATTTCGCACGTTCAGCAAAGATACGAGCTTGTGCGGCGCGTTTGTGTTGACAGAGAAATGCCGGATAGGCGAACGTACTCAAGGTGCGATCCACATCCACATCAGAACTTCGACTTTTCATGGCCCGCACCCAAAATATGATACTTTTGTGAGCACGATCTACTAGATATACGGATTCCAGATCGGCCGGGAAGGACATGCGCTCAAGTTCGGCACAGAGGCCAGACTTCATATGATATGTGGGATCTTCGAGATTAGTCGCAATATGGTCCCACATATCATATACTAATTCTTTATCTAGGAGCATATCAATCCGGTGTGCGGGTGAAGTTCGATATAAGTTGTGACCATCCCTCTTTTGTGTATAAATCATATTTCCACCATAACGTCACATATGACCACATGGATAGTGCTATACCGACGATGGTTAACACAATTATGGTATAATTTACAACAGTGTATAGTAAAGTGCTGATGATCATCGTTCCTGCAAACGTACCTAACAAAGTCAACACTACGGCACCCATATAGTCATCCGCGTTGCGCTCTTCTGTGCTATGAAAGAGGTGACGTGTTGCCATGGGAATGGAAACAAAGAGTAGGAAAAGACAGGCGATGATCAAATGTCCATATACATGATGCGTATCGGAGCATTTGTTCTTCAATTGCCATACACAGGATAGATAATAGAAATACTGGTTCATATACGATTGTGATTATTCAATTGCTGAAGTGATATAATCTAATTCACGAATTTCTGGATGTTGCTCGGCCAGACGATGAAAGACCTGTTGTGTTGCTGCTAATTCTTTTTCTTTTTGTGTGAGTTGCATTTCGAGTTTGTGCGTTTTACGTTTGCGAAATGCTCGCCATTTTGTCTTGATATCAACATCCCACAAACTACTGTATATCATGAGCAACAGGATAGCCGCTATCCATTTCAATACATTAATTCCAGAACTTACGATTATGGCGATGAGTCCCATGGAAAGAAACGTCCCGAATGTACACACTAAACTTCCGCATAACACCATATACAAACGTTGACGATAGCGGGCGCTGCGATTTTCGATATTCTGAAATTCCCATTTTCGAGACATTATCGGGATCCATATCGCAATGAGCAATGTCAAAAATACCCCATTAATACCAAGACTCGCCTGACGTTCAGTACAGTATAGGCCACCACTGGTTAATGTGGACCCATCGTGATACGTCTGATATAATCGTTTGTATGGATGTGTATTGTTTCGGTTGACACTTATAGTAGCCGGTGCACAGACAATGGTATGTGTGATGATATTACTCATATAAATTATTTTGTCGGTTTACTGGGCATATTAAGCGCCCGTTCGATAAGACGTACTCGTGTGTCGGTATCAAGAAAATTATCACGTTCTGCTACATAACAACTGACCACATCGACCAAATTCAAAAGACGCTGCTCAGTCCATGTCTCTGTTTCGTGGACCGGATCACCAAGCTGAGATATAAGTAATTTTATCTCGGCTTTAAGGCTTTCAATCTCGCGTTCGGCCTGTGTAAGCTTACGTTCAAGAGCCTCGGTATGATTATAGGGTGCGCTAAAATAGTCCATGGTAAATTTACAATTGTTATATCGTGTTAGTCATATTTGATCATATCTCTAGCGCGCATATACTCACACGCTTTAACAAGCAATTGATTTAGATCAACGGTACCGACGGCAGTTGTGCCGATAGGATATCCGTTCACCCATACATTTTGATAAAGATATGTGGTGCCCATAAAGTCGATGTCTAGAATGCCCTGTTTAGTCGCCAAGAACACGTCGATCATGTCTTCTTCCGAGAGTTCGATACTCAATGATGGGATATTATGTTGAGTCACGGTAAATTATTTTGTTGTGATGTTTAGCTTATCTTCAAGAGTTGCAATATGCCTAATCATTGCTTCGATATCAACCTGAGTTTCAAGTTTTCGACATGACGTACGTACCCACCGACTGTCCGTACATTGAATTTTTCCGCAATGACTACTACATTCCGGAGTGAATCGACTTCGTATTTCGTTGATATGGCTGTTTTTTGACATACTGATCACTTCGAGGCTAATCGGTATTCACGATATGTGCCGGGCATCGGGGGTAATTCTTCCCAGTACATCGGTAACCCCTCAGTCCATCGCATGATCCATACACTACCGTCGTCCATGAATATTGCAGGATATGTTGAATTTTTATCTACCAATGTACATACCGGTTTACGAAAACTATCAGGTATCTTGTTTTTATTATCTGTGCTCATCTTTCGTTGATGTAGGAGGAACAAATGCCAATTGATACTCACGATGTGCGTCAATAATGGCAAAATCAATCATCTCGGCGCGTTCTAGCACCAGACATCCATTTAATTGTTTAAGCGCATCGATATGCTGCTGCGCAGGAAGCGACGATGGAGCAAGCAATGCACGTACGTCCTTAGTGACCGTATCAGCAAGTGTATAGGTACCTTCCCATTCATCATCCGATCCTGCACGTACGGCACGATCTAATGCGTGTTTAATCACTGTCCATACTGGATCTCGTGTAGATTTCGGAGTTTTATGTGAATTATTAAACGCATCCCGAAGTTTGATCAGTGCGGCATAATCTGCATCATTGGCCTGATGAAACAAGTATCTACATGCATGTACAGCGTCTCTATAGCGCAGGGTTGGATTGTCAATGCGATAAAACCCTTCCGGTCCATATGCCACACCCATATAGTCGTCAATATTATGTTCTTGTGTAGCTACTATCGACTGTGTAAGATACTCATCGATAATCTTCTTCACAAATTCACTAGAAAATGTTCCAGTAAAAATATGTCCATGTCGTATTGCACGTGATAGAATATTTTCCAATACACTGCGCTTTATTGTAATAGTTTGATCATCAATACGATTATTCACGAAACCACACTCCTATGATACAGATAAAAACATACACAGTCAATAACACATATCCGATAATGGAGTTATGTGTCTGTGATGTAGATTCATTTGGTTCGCGTACGCCGGGTGCCCATTCACTCATAGGTATTATGGAGTATTTTGTTGTGGAATTGTAATAATTTGACGAACGTGGCATGTTGGGGATTCTATTGTAACCGTCCTATCTTTATGACGGAGATATATTGTACCCTCTGTAGATCGATCATAATTCACCACATCATCAATAATATATGATTCGACAAGGGGACATGTCACCCGATAAGCATGCCCTACGCGCGTATCTTCACACGCCATAAGTCCGAGTATAAGAATAATAGAATATTTGTTCATGACTTGTTTAATAATATACCAACAAGGTGATGCCATTCTTTTTGCGCAGGACGACTATCACACGCGCTCTGATGGCCAGATGGGGGTGTTGCCAGTGGACGGCGAATATAAAACGCTACCGTATCTACTACCATAAAGTCTTGGAAATCCTTACTTAAAACAGGCGGCAGCCACGCCGGTACATCTTCTGGACGCCCTACGATTTCTGCTAATTTACGAAACGCACTATGACGATCTTCATAGACGATTCCGTGACGTTTCGCATAACTCAGTGCCCAATCCCACGCCGCCCGATGAAAGAAATACCGAAACATTTTTGATGAGTCATCACGCTCCATGGTATCAAGGTCGCCATATTCAGAATATAAGCCATATCCCACGCGGCGGAGTTTGATACCGTGGTACCGATAATTCTCAGATGCGTAGAGATATTCCGGATGTGCGGCATTTATCGACGTAAATGGTGTCGCAGGCGCAATCACTTTTCCGTCATGGATAATTTCTGGATGGCCGCAATCTTCCAATTCGACCATGACACACGGATCATTATAACTGACGGCCGTTTGTGTCAATGCACACGTTTCATCCCAACATCCCATGATAGTATTCCTATTATACTAAGTTATTTTTTCGAAGATACCTAGCTGCAATCTTCAACAGATCACATAAGGTAACATCATCATCGGTATTAACTACTCCAATTTTATGATTGTTGACCCATACTACAGGAGTCGGTGATAAGAAATCAATTTCAAGATTACCCTCCTTGATAGCCAAGAAGATATCCATCCACTCAAATTCAGTGAGACTTACAGTTAACAGCGGTTCCATAGGTTAAATGACTCGGGGTGAAGTTTCGTTGTCGAGAAATACGGGTACTGCATAGTGAATAGTTCCATCAATATAATGAAGCACATCGTAACCTTCAAGATTGGTTGGAGATTCAAATAAAGCATAATCTCGGGTGACCCAATTTTTTCCACGGACATACAGCGTGATTTGAGGGAAATCTGTTTTGCCTTCCTCATTCTCCCATAAAGAATACCATCGATCACCACAACATGGACAATCACGGCCCATGGGTTCTCCATCATCATCATATCCATCTTCACCTACTCCATCAAAGTAAATACCAATCTGCTGAGCCTTGGTATTGGCCTCCTGAGGAGAAAATGCCTGAATATATACTGTGATGCCCACATGATGATCGTATATGAATGACCCACCAGAATTATTCTGACGAAATTCAAACCATCGAGGATGTCCCGGTGTGAGATTTTGGTGCGGGATTAATGCAGTGGTTTTTTTAGATTTTCTCATAATATTTTGTACGTTCTAGAAGATCGATTAGTAGGGCGTCGGCAATTTCATCAAAGGTATGCTTTTTGATATCATTTAGATTTGCACAATCTTGAGTAGTCATCTCTGGCCATGAGCAATTGAATCGGCTGGCAGTCAGACGTTGATCCACATCAGGATCTAATGCAGTATATACAC
>Ga0247718_1000218_pt1 | contig 14821 bp, 25 predicted proteins | sample 21E_DmetaG_FD_189045 | JGI IMG/M metagenome (GOLD analysis project Ga0247718, IMG submission 189045) | Soil microbial communities from hillslope of Landscape Evolution Observatory, University of Arizona, Oracle, AZ, United States - 2-1-E_D | ecosystem: Engineered > Artificial ecosystem >...
TGCCGAAGCCGCGCGTGGACCGCACGCCGCCGCCCGACGACGTGCCGGCGTCGCGCAAGGGGCGCGCGCGGCGCGGGTGAGCGCGCGCGAACGTTCCGGGCGAACGAGCGCGCCGAACGTTCGACGCGAACGTTCGCGTCGAACCTCCGCCTCGAACGTTCGCGCCGTGCGTTCGCTGCGAACGTTCGCGTCGAACGCGCCTGTCGATCGTTCGCGCCGAACGTTCGCGTCGAACGTTCGAACCGCGCGCCGACGCCCCCCGCCTCGTCGCGCCGCGTGGCAAGGGCCATGTTAACGCTTCCCATTCGGCACAACTTCCCAACAGCCGAATCCCGTGCCGCTCTTCGTTCGAGTGCGTATGGCCGGTGGCCCGTACCGCACGGGCGCACCGGGAGACGAGGCTGTATCACGATGATGATCGACGAGTTCCAGGAACGGAAGAAGCCCGCGTCGATGGCGGACGACAAGGAGATCAAGGTCCGCATCCCGCTGGATTACCACATCAAGCTCCACACGGTGAAGGTCGTGAGCGGCGTGCCCATCTCCGACACGGTGAAGGCGGCGCTCGAGGACTACTTCGCCGAGATCAGCGCGGCGGACGAGAAGCACGTCCACTAAGCCTCGCCGCGGCCCCCGCCGGTCGAGGCGCGGCGGGGCGCTCGTCGAGCGTTCGTTCAATTCTAGAGGAGCGCCGGTCCGGCCACGCCGCCGGGCCGCCGCTTCCCGCAAGCCTATGGGGGGCCTGCGTCGTGGCGGCGCGTGCGCGCGCGGCGGCGAGGGCGCCTCGTGGCGCACTTCTCCAGTTGAAACCCACCTCCCATACGCTTATATGGGGGGTGTGCCTTCGCCGCGCTACACCCTGAGTAGTCCAGACCAGACGCGAGGGGCAATCCTCGCCGGGTCGCAAGACCTGGCAGGAGCGCGATGCGCTCTTGGAACCCCGCGCTCGACGGTCCCCGCTTCGCTCGCGAAGTCGGTGTGGCTGTCGAAGGAGACGTCACGGTTGGATGAAGCGAGGTGCTTCGGCACCCCGCGCTGATATCAGAGTCCCGGACGGGGCTCCAGATTCGCCAACAGAACGCTCGAGGCGCGACTCGAACGTGCTGGAGACGGACCGCTCAAGGAGAGGAATACCATGGGCCAGCCCCACCGTCCAAAGAAGGGTTCGAAGGGTTTCTCGCCGCGCGTACGCGCGACGAAGCAGACCCCCCGCCTCACCTCGTGGCCTGTCGGCGGAGACGCGCCGAAGATCCAGGGCTTCGCAGGCTACAAGGCCGGCATGACGCACGTGGTCCTGACGGACTACCGCCCCCACTCCAACACCGCCGGGCAGGAAGTCACCGTGCCCGTCACGGTCGTCGAGGTCCCCCCGATGCGCGTCGCCGCGGTGCGCTTCTACCGCGAGACGCCGTACGGCCTGAAGACCCTCGGCGAGCAGTGGGCCGCCGGCACCGACGCGCGCCTCAAGCTCCGCCTGCCCGTCCCGAAGGAGGTCAAGGCCTTCAACGTGGACGCCGGCAAGGTCGACGACGTGCGCCTTCTCGCCTACACGCAGCCCAAGCTTGTCTCGGGCACCGCGAGCAAGACGCCTGAGATCATGGAGCTGCGTATCGGCGGCGGCGACATCAACGCCCGCATCGAGTTCGCGCGCTCCAAGCTCGGCCAGGAGATCACCATCGCGGACTTCACGAAGAACGGCGAGATGATCGACGTCGCGGCCGTCACGAAGGGTCACGGCTACAAGGGCAGCGTTCCCCGCTGGGGCGTCAAGCTCCAGGGCCACAAGGACTCGAAGAACCGCCGTGACGCGAGCCCCCTCGGTCCCTTCCAGCCGCGCTTCATCCGCGCGATGAAGGTCCCGATGCCCGGCCAGATGGGCTACCACAACCGCACCGAGTACAACAAGCGCGTGCTCAAGATCGGCACCGACGGCGCGGAGATCACGCCCGCGGGCGGCTTCATGAACTACGGTGTCGTGCGCAACGGCTACCTCCTTCTCCACGGCAGCATCCCCGGGCCCGCGAAGCGCCTCATCCGCCTCCGCGACGCCACCCGCTACCTGCGCGGCATCGAGGTCGCCGAGCCGCAGCTCGCGTACGTCAGCACGGCCTCGAAGCAGGGACGGTGAACTGAATGAAGGTCAACATCTACAAGAAGGACGGCAGCGCCGCTGGCGAGGTCGACCTCCCCGCGGTGTTCGCGACGGAGTTCCGTCCCGACGTCATCCGCAAGGCCGTGAACGCTGCGCAGGCGAACCGCCGCCAGCCGTACGGCGCCTACAAGCTCGCCGGTCACGGCCCCCACGCCTCGGTCCGCTCGGGCCAGGGCATCGCGCGTATCCCGCGCGAGACGCAGGGCGGCCAGGCCACCTTCGCTCCCCCGACGGTCGGCGGTCGCCGCGCGCACCCGCCCAAGGTCGAGAAGAACTGGAGCGAGAAGGCGAACAAGAAGGAGCGCCAGCTCGCGCGCGCCTCCGCGCTCGCGGCCGCCGCGAACGATGAGATCGTGCGCACGCGCGGTCACAAGTTCAAGGAGGGCCTCACGCTCCCCGTCGTCGTCGAGGACGAGATCGAGGCCATCGAGAAGACGCAGGAGTTCGCGGACACGCTCGAGAAGATCGGCGTCGGCGCGGACCTCGTGCGCGCTCGCGAGGGCAAGCACCAGCGCCCCGGCATCGGCAAGCTCCGCGGCCGCCGCTACAAGACGCCCCGCTCGATCCTGTTCGTCGTCTCCGGCCTCGAGGCGCCCGTGCTCACCGCCGCGCGCAACCTGACCGGCGTCGACGTCGCCACCCCCGAGATGCTTTCCACCGAGCTCGTCGCCCCCGGCGGCGACGCGGGCCGCCTCGTGGTCTTCACGAGGAGCGCCCTCAACGCCCTGGAGGAGATGTAGAATGGAAGCGTCCCCCTACGACGTCGTCATCCACCCCTTCGTGACCGAAAAGACGATGGCCCAGATGGAGCGCGAGAACAAGCTCGAGTTCCTCGTCGCGCGCACGGCCTCCAAGCCGGCGATCCGCAAGGCCATCGAGAAGCTCTTCGACGCGAAGGTCGCGCAAGTCAACATCAAGATCGGTCGCGACGGCCAGAAGCACGCCATCGTCAAGTTCGCTCCTGAGACGAAGGCTGAGGACGTCGGGACCCGCATCGGAATCTTCTGAGGTGAAGGAATGGGCAAGAGACTGATCACACAGCGCCGAGGCAAGGCGTCCCCCGTGCACATGAGCCCGGGCCACCGCCACCTCGGGCCCGCAAAGCACCCCAAGGTCCCGAGCGAGACGGCCGGCACGGTCAAGGACATCGTCCATGCCCCCGGTCGCAGCGCTCCGATGGCCGTGGTGGAGTTCGCGGATGGCACGCAGACGAACGTCATCGCCGCGGAGGGCACGAGCGTCGGTCAGACGATCGCGTTCACCACGAGCGACCTGAAGGCGGGCAACCTCGCGTATCTCCACGCGATCCCCGAAGGCACCCCGATCTACAACATCGAGGGGCAGCCCGGCGACGGCGGCAAGTTCGTCCGCGCCGCCGGCACGGCCGCGTTCGTGGTCTCGCGCGAAGCGAGCCGCGTCACGGTCCGCATGCCGTCGGGCCAGTTCAAGGTGTTCCACCCGTCGTGCCGCGCCACCATCGGCGTCATCGCCGGCGGCGGCCAGGGCGACAAGCCCCTCGCGAAGGCGGGCAAGGTCCACCACAAGTACCGCTCCAAGGGCGCGCTCTTCCCGCGCGTCCGCGGCGTCGCGAAGAACCCCGTCGACCACCCCCACGGTGGCGGCAACGCGCACCGCAAGGAAGGCAAGCCTACCACCCTCAAGCGTGGCACGCCGCCCGGCCGCAACGTCGGTCACATCGCGGCTCGCCGCACCGGTCTGAGGAAGGGGTGATAGCACATGGCTGACGAGAACACGATCCCCCCGACCAAGGCCGCCGCGCCGCGCCAGCCGCGCCGCGCGCGCAAGAAGAAGGCAGCAGTGGAAACGCGCCGCACGAAGGAAGCGGTCTACCGCGGTCTTACGATCGCGGAGCTCCAGGCGATGCCGTGGGACCAGCAGCTCGAGCTGCTCCCCGCGCGCGCCCGCCGCTTCTTCTCCCGGCAGTTCGACCACGACACCGAGGTCTTCTGGAAGAAGGTCCAGGCGGCGGGCGAGGGCGACGAGCTCCGCACGCACCTGCGCGACTTCCCGATCACGCCGGTCTTCGTGGGCAAGATGATCCACATCCACAACGGGAAGGAGTTCCAGAAGATCGGCATCACGACCGACATGATCGGCCACAAGCTTGGCGAGTTCGCGGCCACGCGCAAGTCCGTGAAGCACACGGGCCCTGGCGTGGGTGCGACCCGGTCGTCGAAGTTCATGCCGCTGAAGTGAGGTGATATCAACATGGCTTACGGTTACGCGGCACAGAACGTCGACCCGGAAACGACCGCCAAGGCGGCAGGTCGTGAGATCCCGGTCAAGCCCAAGTTCGCGGTCAACGTCGCGAAGGCGCTGAAGGGCAAGTCGGTCAAGCAGGCGCGCACCTTCCTCGAGGAGGTCATCGCCCTGAAGACGCCCGTGCCCTTCCGCGTGCACAAGCGGCAGGTCAAGCACCGCCGCGGCAAGGTCGGCCCCGGCCAGTACCCCGTCAGCGTCGCTGCGGCGTACCTGCGGGTGCTCAACGACGCGGCGTCCAACGCCGAGTACAAGGGCCTCGACCCGGACAACATGTACGTGTGGCACGCGGCGGCCCACCGCGCCGCGCCCCTGCCGGGCTTCATGCCCCGCGCCCAGGGTCGCGCGACGCAGTGGAACAAGCAGTGCAGCCACCTCGAGCTCGTGCTCAAGAACAAGGAGGAGTGAACGTGGCGGTCGAACGCAAGCTCATCAGGGAACACAAGAAGCGCGTGGCCGTCCGCGAGTATCTCCACCGTGAGACGGAGCGCGCGGGCTTCGGCGGCGCGGAGATCTCGCGCACGCCCATGGGCACGCGCATCCACCTCGTCACGGAGCGCCCCGGTTTCGTCATCGGGCGCCGCGGCGAGACGATCAAGAAGCTCACGCAGAACCTCCACGAGCGCTTCGGCCTGGACAACCCCCAGATCGAGGTCGCGGAGGCGGCGGACCCGTCGCTCAACCCGCAGATCATGGCGCAGAAGCTCGCGGAGGCCCTCGAGCGCGGCTGGCACTTCCGCCGCGCGGGCCACTCGACGCTCCGCCGCATCATGGACGCGGGCGCGAAGGGCGTGCTCATCACGATCGCGGGCAAGCTCACGGGCGGCCGCAAGAGGACGGAGAAGTTCCTCGAGGGCCACATCAAGTGGTGCGGCGACACCGCCCTCCAGCACATGGAGGTCGGCTACGCGACGGCCAAGAAGAAGCTCGGCATCATCGGGTGCACTGTCGCCATCATGAACAAGGATGCGCGCCTTCCCGACGAGGTCGAGATCCACGGCGGCATGAAGGGCGGCCAGCAGGCTGCTCCCGCGCCCGCCACGGACGGCCCGCGCGAGCAGGCCCCCGGCATCACCCGCGAGGGTCGCGGCCACGAGAAGAAGGGGCAGGTCGCTGGCCTGACCACCGGCATGTACGGTGCGGGCCCGCAGAACCAGCCGATGGTGCAGCGCGCTCCCGCGCCCGCCCCCGCGGCCTCCGCCCCGGCCTCGCCTGGCGCGAAGCTCGAGGGGAACGTCGGCGACCTTCCCGGCATCGGCCCCAAGAAGGCCGAGGCCCTGAAGACGGCCGGCTTCGAGACGCTCGCGGACCTCGACGAGGCTCCGCTCGACGACATCGCGGCGGTCGAGGGCATCGGCCCGAAGCTCGCCATGAAGATCAAGGACGAGCTGAAGAAGCTCAGGAAGTGATAGCGGATGAAGACGAAGGAACTTCGCGCAATGTCGGCTTCGGACCGCACGGCGAAGCTCAAGGAGACCCGCGACGCGCTCATGAACGCGCGTGGCGTGGCCGCCATGGGTGGCGCCCCGCGGAACCCCGGCGAGATCCGGCAGCTGCGGACCACCATCGCTCGCATCCTGACCATCGAGAACGAGGAGGCGCGCGTTCGCCGGCCGTAAGGCCGGAGATACGTGTGTTCTCCGGAGGACCCCAAGTTCCATGAGCCAGATGTGCGACACGTGCGGTCTCCCCAAGGAGATCTGCGTCTGCGAAGAGATCGCCCGCGAGCAGCAGGAGATCCAGATCTACACCGTGGCCCGCCGGTACGGCAAGATGGTCACGATCGTGGAAGGGCTGACGACGGACATCGACGTCAACGGCCTCTGCTCCGAGCTCAAGGGCGCCTGCGCCTGCGGTGGCACCGCCAAGAACGGCACCATCGAGCTGCAGGGAGATCACAAGCAGAAGGTGAAGCAGGTCTTAGAGAAGATGGGCTTCAACGCGGAGTTCAGGTGAAAAGGGAGAACGCAGACGTCGCGCGTCACGAGCTCATCGGGCTCTTCGTGACCATCGAGTCCGCGCACGCGGGCTGGAACGGTCTCGAAGGGACGGTGGTCGACGAGACGAAGCATACGCTCCTCGTGGAACTGGACCCCGGGTCCGAGATCCGGGTGCCCAAGACGGGCAACCGGTTCGTCTTCCGCGTCGGGAACGAGCGCTTCGTGGTCAACGGCGACGACATAACATTCCGACCAGAAGACAGGACCAAGAAAGTACGGATGTGATATCACTATGGCCAAGGCAAGAGACATCGGCGTTGACGTCGCGGCACCCGCCGCCGAGTGCAACGACCCGCACTGCCCCTTCCACGGCGGATTCCCCGTGCGCGGCCAGATCATCGACGGTCAGGTCGTGAGCACCCGCATGGAGCGCTCCGCCCGCGTTCAGCGCGAGTACCTCCGCTACGTGCCGAAGTACGAGCGCTTCGAGAAGAGGACGTCGAGCTACAACGTTCACGCGCCCCCCTGCCTCAACGTGCAGGTCGGCGACCGTGTGAAGATCATGGAATGCCGCCCGCTGAGCAAGACCGTCAGCTTCGTCATCATCGAGTCGAAGCGCGGCGAGCTGCGCATCGCGGGCGACGACGCCACCCGCCGTGAGGCGGAAGCGGAGGCGACCACACAATGAAGGGACTTCCCGGAAAGCAGACGCGTGGCCTCCCTGTCGGAGCGCGCCTGGATTGCATCGACAACTCCGGCGCGAAGGAAGTGCAGATCATCGCCGTCCCCCGCGCGGGCGGCCACCACAAGCGCCTCAACGCGGGCGGTGTGGGCGACTTCCTCGTCGTCTCCGTCAAGAAGGGCACGCCCGAAATGCGCCGCCAGGTGCTCAACGCGGTCATCGTGCGGCAGCGCCGCCCGTTCCGCCGCCCTGACGGCACGATGGTTCAGTTCGAGGACAACGCGGCGGTCATCGTCGCCCCGAACGGTGAGACGAAGGGCAGTGACATCAAGGGCCCCGTCGCCCGCGAAGCTGCCGAGCGCTGGCCCCGTATCGCGGCCACCGCGAGCCAGATCGTGTGAGGTGAAGACGTGTCCACGCAACCCCGAAAAGAGCGCAAGACGCTCTACAATCTGCCCGTGCACAAGAACCGTGCACGCATCGCGGCGCACCTCGATGGTCCGCTGCTCGAGAAGTACGGCAAGCGCAGCCTGACGGTCCGCAAGGGCGACACCGTCCGCATCATGCGCGGCGAGTTCTCGGGCCAGAGCGGCAAGATCCTCGAGGTCAACACCCGCACCGGCAAGGTCACGGTGGACGGCGTCACGGTCAGCAAGGCGAAGGCGACCCAGGTCGCGCGCCCGCTCGATCCGTCGAACCTCGTCATCACGAAGCTCGATCTCACGGACCCCAAGCGCCGCGAGGCGCTGGGCGCTGGCGAGGAGGCTGAGTCCTAATGAGTCTGCACATGAAGAGGCTCGCGTCCCCGCGCGCCTGGAAGATCGCGAAGAAGGGCAGCAAGTGGGTCCCCAAGCCCGCGCCCGGCAAGCACAGCATCGAGCGCAGCGTCCCCCTCGGCGTCGTCATGCGCGACTACCTCGGCCTCGTCGACACGATGGTCGAGGCGAAGCGCGTGCTCGGCAACCGCGAGATCCTCGTCGACGGCCGCATCGCGACGTCGCACAAGACGCCCCTCGGCCTCATGGACGTCGTCTCCGTCCCTAAGATGGAGAAGAACTACCGCGTGGTCATCGACCACCACGGCCGCGTCGTGCTCGCGGAGATCCCGGCGGCGCAGGCGGCCTGGAAGCTCTGCCGCATCCAGAACAAGAGCGTCGTCAAGGGCGCGAAGCTCCAGCTCAACCTCCACGACGGGCGCAACGTGCTCGTCAAGGAGTCGAACTACAAGACGGGCGACGTCGTCAAGATCAGCCTCCCGGACCAGAAGATCGTCGGCCACTACGCCTTCGGCAACGGCATGACGGCCCTCCTGACCGGCGGCAGCCACGTCGGCGAGCTCGCGAAGGTCAAGCAGGAGGAGCAGATCCGCTCCCCCACGCCCAACCTCGTGAGCGTCCAGTCGGGCTCCGAGGAGTTCTCGACGATCAAGCCGTACGTCTTCCTCGTCGGGAAGGACAAGCCCGAGATCCAGCTCCCTGAGGTGAACGCCTGATGCCCGAGACGGTCACGCTCGGGTCCTACAAGTACGACAACCCCATGCGCGTCCCGCGCATCGAGAAGGTCGTCGTCAACATCGGCGTCGGCGAAGGCGGCGAGAAGCTCCAGAAGGCCGAGCGCGTCATGGAGATGGTCACGGGCGTCAAGCCCGCCCGCACGATCTCGAAGGTCTCGAACCGCGACTGGGGTCTCCGCGAGGGCACCCCCATCGGCGTCCGCGTGACGCTGCGCGGCGAGCAGGCCGAGGAGTTCGTCAAGCGCGCGCTCGACATCCGCCAGTTCAAGGTCCCCGACTACTCGTTCGACGACGGCGGGAACCTCAACTTCGGCGTGTCGGACTACACCGACTTCCCCGGCATGAAGTACGACCCCGAGATCGGCATCTTCGGCATGGACATCGCGATCGTCATCGCGCGCCCCGGCAACCGTGTCAAGAACCGCCGCCTCGAGGCGCGCAAGATCGGGAAGGAGCACAAGGTGACGCGCGAGGAAGCCATGGCCCTCATGACGGCCAAGTTCAACATCGAGGTGATCTAAGCTTGGTCGACCACACGATCTTCGGACGCGGCGTCGCGAACGAGTGCGTCCGCTGCGGCCGCAAGCGCGGCATCATCCGGCGCTATCAGATCTTCATGTGCCGCCAGTGCTTCCGAGAGACCGCCCCGCAGATCGGGTTCAAGAAGTACAGCTGAGGTGAGAAAAATGCTGAATGATCCTCTCGCTGACGCTCTGACGCTCATCAAGAACGCCGAAAAGGCGGGCAAGCTCGAATGCGAGGTCGAACCGGCCTCCAAGCTCGTCGGGCACGTGCTCAAGGTGATGCAGGAGCGCGGCTACATCGGGCCTTTCGAATTCGTCGAAGACACCACGGGTGGCAAGTTCCGCGTCAAGCTGATCGGCCACATCAACAACTGCGGTGTCATCAAGCCCCGCCACGCCATCAAGAAGACCGACTTCGAGAAGTGGGAAGCCCGCTATCTCCCCGCCCAGGGCTTTGGCTCGCTCATCGTCACGACGACGAGCGGCGTCATCAGCCACGAGAGCGCCAAGGAGATCGGCACGGGCGGCAAGCTTCTCGCTTACGTGTACTGAGGTGAAACCGAATGGTCAGCGCAGAAGTCACAGAAACGATCCACGTCCCTGAGGGCGTGAACGTGACCATCACCGGGTCCACCGTCAAGATCAAGGGGAAGGCCGGCGAGCTCACTCGCACGTTCGCCAGCCCCATGGTCCAGCTCAAGAAGAGCGGCAACGACGTCATTGTCCACGCCGACCTTCCGCGCAAGAAGACGCGTGCCCTGGTCGGCACCTGGGCAGCCCACCTCCGCAACATGGTGAAGGGCGCGCAGGAGCCGTTCGAATACAAGCTCGTGGTGCGATTCAGCCACTTCCCCATCAAGGTGAAGGTGCAGGGCGACCGCGTCATCATCGAGAACTTCCTCGGTGAGCGCACGCCCCGCAGGGCCCGCATCCAGGGCGCCGCGACGAAGGTCAAGGCCAGCGGTGAGGAGATCACCGTCACCGGCCCCGACCTCGAGGCGGTCTCGCAGACGGCCGCCAACATGGAGCAGGCCTGCGTCATCCGCGGGTTCGACCAGCGCGTGTTCCAGGATGGCATCTACATCACGCAGAAGGGGGCCTGATAGCACATGACGAAGGAAGAGTTCGTTGAGCAGGTCTCCAACCTCCCCGGCGTCGGCAAGAAGACCGCCGAGGCGCTCTACGCGGCTGGCATCCACAACATGGACCAGCTGAAGAGCAAGTCGGTCGACGACCTGAAGGACCTCGAGGGCATGACCGCGAGGACCGCGAAGGCCGTCTACGACGCGCTCCACGAGGGCGAGGCCGCCGACGAAGGCGCCGACAAGATCGAGGTCGTCGAGGCGAAGCAGAAGACCAAGGGCAAGGCCGCGAAGGAGGCCAAGAAGGCCACCACCGAGGAGAAGCCCGAGGTCGTCGAGGCCGAGAAGGTCTACCGCCCGAAGATCAAGGCCGAGCTCTCCGAGGAGCTCCAGAAGGCCCTCCAGATCCGCGAGCTCCGCGCGTCCCAGGAGCCCGCCTTCGCGCGCTACCACAAGTGGCACTCGAAGCGCGTCCCCGACGCGTGGCGCGCCCCCAAGGGCGTCCTCTCCAAGCAGCGCCGCGGCTTCAAGTACCGCCCGCCGCGCGTGAAGGTCGGCTACGGCAAGCCCGCGGCGACGCGCGGCCTGCACCCGTCCGGCTTCGAGGAGGTCCTTGTCGCCAACCCCGACGAGCTCGCGCTCGTCGTCGACCCCAAGACGCAGGCGGCCCGCATCGTCGGCACCGTCGGCGCCCGCAAGCGCGCCCTCATCGAGAAGGCCGCGGCGGAGAAGAACATCCGCATCCTCAACCCCAGGAGGACCTGAACATGACGGACCTTCGCAACCAGCGCCGCATCGCCGCCGCCGTTCTCGGCTGCGGTGAGGGGCGCGTCTGGATCGACCCGCTGCACGCGGACGCGGTCGCCGAGGCGGTCACCCGCCAGGACATCCGCGGCCTCGTGAAGAAGGGGTACATCCGCGCGGCGCAGAAGGCGGGCACGTCCCGCGGCCGCGCGCGCGCCCTGAAGATCCAGAAGGATTCCGGTCGCCGCCAGGGCCCCGGCTCCCGCAAGGGCGCCAAGGGCGCTCGCAGCCCGCGCAAGCAGCGCTGGATCCGCACCATCCGCCCGATCCGCTCGACGCTCAAGGAGCTGCGCGAGTCGGGCAAGGTGACGCCCAGCGTCTACCGCGTCTACTACCGCAAGGCGAAGGGTGGCGTCTTCCGCTCGAAGGCCCACCTGGTCAGCCACATGCGCACCGACGGCGCGCTCAAGGAGGAGTGAACTCGATGGCCCACGGACCGCTCTACCGCGTCCCCCTCCGCCGCCGCCGTGAGGGCGCTACGGACTACCGCCGCCGCCTCGCCCTGCTCAAGAGCGGCGAGACGCGCGTCGTTGTCCGCACCACCAACCGCAATGTCATCGTGCAGTTCGTCGAGTACGACGAGAAGGGCGACAAGATCGTCGCCTCGGCCGAAGCGCGCGAGCTCCCCGAGCTCGGCTACGCGGCCGCGGGCAACAACACGCCCTCCGCGTACCTGACGGGCCGCCTCGCCGCGAAGCGCGCCAAGGACGCGGGCATCGAGACCGGTGTCCTCGACCTCGGCCGCGCCGCCCCGCACAAGGGCGGCGTCATCTTCGGCGCCCTCAAGGGCGTCGTCGACGGCGGCGTGCAGGTCCCGCACGGAGACGTTCTCCCCGCCGAGGAACGCTGGCGCGGAGAGCACCTGGGAGAACAGAAAGCGGCAGCCTTCGCCGCGTCCTACGAGAAGATCGTCGGGCAGCCCCTCCCCCCGAAGTCCGAGAAGCCCAAGGGCAAGGACAAGGGCAAGGGCAAGCCGGCGCAGGGCGAGAAGCCTCAGCAGGGTCAGCCTGCGAAGGGCAACAAGCCCGCGAAGGAGAAGAAGGCCAAGACCCCCGAGTAAGGAGGCACACACATGGGATTCCGAGGACGAAGAGACGACCGCGACAAGCCGGACCCCCGGGACTGGGTCCCGAAGACCGAGCTTGGACGCCGCGTCAAGAGCGGGCAGATCACGACGATGAAGCAGGCCCTCGCGAGCGGTCTTCCGCTGCGTGAGCCCGAGATCGTCGACATCCTGCTCCCGGGCATCGAGGACGACGTCATCGACGTCAACATGGTCCAGCGCATGACCGACTCCGGCCGCCGCGTCCGCTTCCGCATCACCGCGGTCGTGGGCAACCGCGACGGCTACGTCGGCATCGGCCAGGCGCGCGGCAAGGAGGTCGGCCCTGCGATCCGCAAGGCGATCGACAACGCGAAGCTCGGCCTCATCGAGGTCCGCCGCGGCGCGGGCAGCTGGGAGTCGGGCAAGGGCGCTCCGCCCACGTCCGTGCCGTTCAAGGTCAAGGGCAAGTGCGGCGCGACCGAGGTCGTGCTCACCCCCGCGCCCCAGGGCACGGGCCTTGCGACCGGAGACGTCGCCAAGCAGGTGCTGCGCCTCGCGGGCGTCCAGGACGTCTGGAGCTTCGCGCGCGGCCAGACGAAGACGACCATCAACTACGCGAAGGCCGTCTTCAACGCGCTCGAGAACGCCTCGAAGATGCGCGTCCAGGAGCACCACCGCCAGAACCTCAGCCTCGTCGAAGGGAGCGTGGCGCAGTGAGCGCCGCGCCCGCTTCGACCGAAGCGACGCGCAACGCCTCCAAGGGCATCGGCCGCCAGTCGGGCACGGGGAGCCTCATCCTCGTGCGCCTTCGCGGCACCGTCCGCCTCAACGGCAAGATCGCCGACACGATGGAGATGCTCCGCCTCAACCGCCCGAACCACGCCGTCGTCATCCCCCGCACCGAGTCCTACATGGGCATGGTCGGGAAGGTGAAGGACTACGTCGCGTACGGCGAGATCGACGCCGCCACGATGTCCGCGCTCCTCAAGGGCCGCGGCCGCGTGATGGGCGACAAGCCCATCGACGACGCGTTCGTCAAGAGCGCGACGGAGAACAAGTACGCGAACGTCGACGCCTTCGCGAAGGCGCTCGCGGACGGCACGGCGACGATGAAGGACCTCGGCGAGGACGCGAAGCCCGTGTTCCGCCTGAACCCTCCGGTCGGCGGCTTCAAGGGCTCCACCAAGAAGCACTTCACCGTGAAGGGCGAGCTTGGCTACCGTGGCAAGGAGATCAACGAGCTCATCAAGAGGATGATCTGAGATGGTCGGCTTCTCGAAGAAGAGGAAGTCCTCGAAGCGCCGTGGCGACCGCGAGCAGGGTCGCGGCAAGAAGAAGGGCCGCGGCGCGGGCCTTCGCGGTGGCCGCGGCAACGCCGGCCGCCACAAGCACAAGCGCGTGCACTACGCGAAGCTTGGCCAGGAGTTCGGCTACACGAACTACGGGTTCAAGATCCCCGACGAGGCGCAGAAGACGGTCATCAGCGTGAACGTCTCTGAGCTCGACGACCGACTCCCCCAGCTCGTCGAGATGGGCGAGGCCACGAAGGAAGGCGACGTCTACGTCGTCGACCTCGCGAAGATGGGCGTCGACAAGCTTCTCGGCGGCGGCCAGATCCGCAGCAAGGCTCGCATCACCGTCGCGACCGCGACCCCTGGCGCCAAGGCCAAGGTCGAGGAAGCGGGCGGCGCGATCGTCGAACCGGCCGCGTAAGCGGGCGGTCTGTGGGAGGACGCGGCCCCGGTCGCGTCCGTCTCTCCTCTTTCTCTCATCCCTTCTTTGCCAGCGTAGGCTCCGCCTCGCGGCGGCCTGCCGTGGACGTTCTGCGGCACGTTCGACCCGTGCTCCAACATCCATAGCCCTCCGAAGGGGTACGGACCGCTCCGTGCGCGTCGTCAGCGTCTTCCTTGTGCTCGCCCTGCTCGGCGTGCCGCTCGCCTCGGCGGGCGGCGGCGCCGACGCGACCGCCGCGAAGGATCCGCGGAACTTCACCTGGGTCGAGGAGGGCGTCCTCGCCGTGGGTGGCGGTGGCCTCGTCGAGGCCGACGTGGATTGGCTCGCGGCCAACGGCTTCGGCGCCATCGCCGACTTCCGCGCCGAGCACAAGGACCCGCAGGCCTACATCGAGTCCAAGGGCATCGCGTTCCTCGACATGCCCATCGAGAGCGCCGGCGACCTGAGCGAGGCGCAGTTCGCCGCCTTCGTCGAGTGGGCGCTCGCGCAGAAGGCCGCCGGCCGCAAGATCTACATCCACTGCACCAACGGCTGGCACCGCGCCGCCGCGTTCGCGGTCGCCTACGAGCTCGCGACGGAGAAGCGCCCGTACGACGAGCTCGCCACCGAGGCGATGAAGCGCCGCCCGGGCACCGTCATGCGCGCGCAGGCGGGCCTCCTCGACTACGAGGCGTCGCTCACCGGCAAGCCGCAGCTCGCCGTCGTCCTCGTCTCCCCCCTCTCGCACCCCGGCCTTGGCGGCACGATGCCCGCGCACGTGGACGTCTACGCCAACGGCGCGCCCGTCGCCGGCGCGAACGTGCGCGTCTGGAGCGAGGAGTCGAAGCTGCGCATCGAGGGCGTCACCGACGCCAACGGCCGCTTCACCTTCCAGTACGTCGCGCCGCAGAACGCCTTCATGGACCACATCTACGCCCGCGCGAGCCTCGCCGGCTTCGCGGACGGCGGCGACAACCTCGACTTCATCTTCCAGCACGCCGCGAAGCAGCGCGGCGCGCTCGACGTGAAGGCCGAGCGCACGAGCGACGGTCTGCGCGTCGTCGCCACGAGCAACGGCAAGCCGCT
>Ga0247718_1000220_pt1 | contig 14812 bp, 14 predicted proteins | sample 21E_DmetaG_FD_189045 | JGI IMG/M metagenome (GOLD analysis project Ga0247718, IMG submission 189045) | Soil microbial communities from hillslope of Landscape Evolution Observatory, University of Arizona, Oracle, AZ, United States - 2-1-E_D | ecosystem: Engineered > Artificial ecosystem >...
GCCGTTCTCATTCACGGCGATATCGGAGAAGATCGCGCGCTTGATGCGCTTCTCTGCCGCAATCGAAGCGCTCTGCGCCGCGAGCGCATTGAAACTGCGCGCTACGCCCTCCATCTGTACCTCCGCCGAGCGATCGCCGCTCACGGATACCGTGAGGTTGCTGAAGCGCACGGTCTGGAGCGTACGCGCCTCAAGCACATCGAAGAACTCCGAGAGCTCCACATGCTGGTTGAGGATGCTCTCGGTTGCCGAGAGTCGATCGCGGAGGCGGATGAAGCCTTCAACGGTATCGATATCAACCGCACGCTGCGCAGCAGCGAGCTCCGCCTGCTTCGCGTCGCGCGCGCCCTTGAGATACAGTTCGTACCCGAATATGCCGGCGCAGGTAAGCGTCCCTATCGCAAGGACTATGGAGCTGCCGATAAGGAGCAGGTTGAGGCCGCTCTTCTGCTTGCGCATGCTCGAAGAGACCGGCTGCTTCGGCACGAATGAAGTTGGAATGGTTGGTGGGAGTGCCACGGTATATCCAGTATACGTACTCGGGAGCCTGTTAGGCGTCCTTATGCACACTAGCCCTCCTCTTCAAGCTTGCGGAGCGCAAGGCCCACGGCAACCGCGAACTCCGGTCCGATGCTCTCGAGCACGGGACGCATGAATGCCGGCGCCTGCGTCTTCCCGAAGGGATTCGCGATCTGCACGTCGACGGAAAAGAAGGTCTTCGCGTACGCCTCGAGCGCCTTCGTGACGCCGCCGCCGCCCGTAAGGATGAGGCCGGCGATCTTCTTGCCCTTGGCGGTCTCGTACTGATTGATCGCGCGACGCGCTTCTTCGAAGATGCTCGAGAACACGAGCTCGATGGAGCGCGCGTCATAGGACCCTTCCCCGCCCGCAAAACCGTATTCCTTCTTGAGCGCCTCGGCATTCTCAACCGGAATGCCGCTTGAGACCGCGATAGTGCGCGTGACATCCTGTCCGCCGCGCGGGATGTTGTGCGAGAGCGCGACTACGCCGTGCTCTACGACATAGACCTTCGTCGCCGACGCCCCGATATCGAGCACGAGTATCGGCTTCACCGGCTCGTCCACCACCGAGCGGATGGTGCTGAAGATCTCGATCTCGTAGAAGGTCGCCTGGAGCTGCGCGCCCTGCACCACGCCCTCAAGGAGCGCGAGCTCGTCGTTATGGACCGCGACGAGAAGCACCTGCACCTTGGGAGACGGCGCCGCGCCTTCGGGGAGCGGTTCGGGGATGATGAACCAATCGAGCTGCACCTCGGACACCGGTACCGGGATGTATTTCCTCGCCTCGAGCTCGATCACGGTCTTCTGCTCTTCAGGGTTGTCGCGGCGCGGCAGCTCGACGAGCGTCAGAAGGGACCGCGAGAACGGGATGGAGATGCCTGCGTCCTTCGTGGTGACGTTCGCCTCGCGCAGAAGGTCGTTCAGGGTCTCGGCGATCTTCGCCGCAGGCAGATTCGTCGCCTGCCCCACCTCGGCGCCCGCATAGGGGCCGAGCGCAAGCTCGCCGTAGGTTTCAAGGACGGCTGCGCCTCCCTGGCGCCGCAACTGCACGACCTTAAGCGAGGACGACCCGACATCGACCCCGATCACGCTCTTTCCTGTATTGCTCCCGCCAAACAGTTTCGACAGAAAGCTCATGCGCGGATTGTATCATGCAGGCATGCGCTTCCTGCGTGTACTACTCGATCTCCTGTTCCCGCCGCGCGACACCGAAGCGTTGGTGCGCGATGCAACGGTTGAGGATCTCGGCCGCCACGTGCGCCCGCAAGTCTCCAAAGACGGGCGCGTCTTCCTCATGCCCTATCGCACCCCGCTCGTACGCGCCCTCATCCGTGAAGCGAAGTTCAAGGACAACGAGCATGCCGCGCAGCTGCTCGCGCTCGCGCTCCGCGAGTACCTGGAGTCCTGGCTCCTTGACCAAGAGGCGTACGAGGCGCAGTCCGTGTTTGTCGTGCCGATCCCGCTCTCCAAAGAGCGCCTGCGCGAGCGCGGATACAACCAGGCGGAGCGGATCGCCCGAGCGGCGCTCGCAGACCTTCCCGGCATAACGGTTGCGCCCGCACTTGCGCGCTCCCGGGACACCCTTCCCCAGACCTCGCTCTCCCGCCGGAAGCGGCTTCAGAACATGGCTCATGCCTTCCGGGCGACTGAACCCGTCTCAGGTGCGCATACTTATATAGTGTTCGATGACGTCTCCACGACCGGCGCGACACTCGCTGCCGCCACCCGCGCCCTCTTTGATGCCGGCGCGCGGCGCTGTATCGCTCTTTCATTGGCGCATTAGGGCCGAAATGCTATTTTTGGGGTACGGAGACGTGGCTGAGTGGTCGAAAGTACCTCACTGCTAACGAGGCGAGCTGTAAAAGGCTCCGAGGGTTCGAATCCCTCCGTCTCCGCCGATTGCGGGCGCGTATTCTGGTTCAGAAAACGCTCACCCGGCCCGTGAGAACCTTCCCGCATGCACCCCTGGGACCTCACCCCGCGCGACGCCATCGCGCTCCAAAAGGAGCTCGCCGCGCGTGTTGCGCTTACACCCCTTACGGCCGAGCCCTCGCGCATCGGCGGCTGCGATGTATCCATGAATCGTTTCGCGAAGGAGGGCTTCGCGGGGTTCGTGACGCTCTCGTACCCGAACCTGGAAACGCTCGCTACCAGTGCCGTGAAAGCGGCGATTCCCTTCCCGTACGTTCCTGGACTCCTCTCCTTCCGCGAGATACCGATGCTCCTCTCCGCATGGGAAGCGCTTTCCGAGAAGCCCGACGTGCTCCTGGTAGACGGCATCGGCATCGCGCATCCGCGCCGGCTCGGCATCGCAAGCCATCTCGGCATCCTGCTTGATCTCCCCACGATCGGCTGCGCGAAGAGCGTCCTCATAGGAGCGTACGTAGAGCCTGGGAACGAGCCCGGAGACTGGGCGCCGCTTCGGGACCCAAAGAGCGGCGAGACCATAGGCGCCGCGCTGCGCACCAAGCGGAACGTGAAGCCGCTGTTCGTATCCCCCGGACACCGCATAACGCTCGAAGATTCCCTATCGCTCGTGATGCGGTCCGTGCGGAAGCATCGCCTGCCCGAGCCGACCCGCCTCGCGCACCTCCTCACCAACGAAGCCCGAAGAAAGAATGGCGCCCCCTGATTCGTCTAGAGAGGAAAAGCCTGCTATATACAACGTACATGCACCGGAATCTTAAACTGGCGCTCTTTGCGCTCCTCATTCTCTTTGCAGGCATCGGCCTTCTGTTCTCGGCGGTGTTCGTCGCCATGCAGTTCGGACTCCTGAACGTGCGCGGCTCTATCCTTGAGCGCAACCGCTTCTTCACCGAGAACGCGTCACCCAGCGATCCCGTACCGGGGGTCCCTTCGCAGCCCTGCGCAACCGAGGGAACGAATGTGTGCGCCTGGAACGAGACGCCGGAGTGGGCCGTGGTCGCGGGCGGCCTCGCGAAGGATGCGGCCCTCATCGAGCGCGTCTCCCGCGAGACCGGAGTCTCCGCGCGCCTTATCGCCGCCGTGGTCATTCCCGAGCAGATCCGGTTCTTCACCTCTGAGCGCGAGGTCTTCAAGCGCTACTTCGAGCCCCTGAAGATCCTCGGCTCCCTGTCGCAGTTCTCGCTCGGCGTATCGGGCATCAAGCAGGAGACCGCGCGCGACGTCGAGCGCTACGCGAACGATCCGTCGTCCCCGTTCTACCCGGGACCGGACGCGGCATCCCTCATCGCGTACGACCCTTCCGTGCAGGACCGCGACGCAGAGCTCTTCCGGAGGCTCACCGACGAGAAGGACCACTACTACTCGTATCTCTACACCGCGCTCTACCTCAAGTCCGTCATGGCGCAGTGGGAGCGCGCCGGGTTCGCAATTGAGAACGATCCCTATGCGCTCGTGACGCTCTTCAATATCGGATACCGCAACTCGGTACCGAAAGCAGACCCGCAGCCGGGCGGCGCGCCGATCACGGTAGGCGGCAGGACCTACGCGTTCGGTGAGCTCGGCGGCGACTTCTTCGTCTCGGACGAACTGCGCGACCTCCTCCCCCGCTAACCCTCACCGGGCTCTCATGCATCGGTCGGTATGATGCATCGCGTATGAAAGAGCCGAGCATCGAGCATCATCTTTCCCGCGCCTCAAAGGAGGCGCGTCGCCCGCGCATCGCTCGCGCGCTGCATGACTGGCCCATTCTGGGTGCGTACATCCGCGCCTGGGCACGCGCCACGAGGGACGAGCGCGAGCGCGCGCAGTGGGCGGCGCTGCCCCCGGTAGTCGCCTAGAGCGAGCAGTGTAGGATAGGGATAGCCACTTATCCGGCCTAATCGCTTTTCCCTATGAATACGAAAGTAGCGTGGATTGCTGTTGTCGTTATAGTCGCGCTTGCGCTTATCTGGTTCTTCTCCGGCATGAACCGTGCGGCTGCACCGACCGAGAGCAGCGCCACAACAGACACAGCGACCTCTTCCGAACCTGTCGCTCCTGCCCCTGTAGAGACCGACAAGGGAACCCTTCCTGCCGCGACCGTCGTTACCCTTACGGACGCAGGGTTCAGTCCGGCAAGCGTAACCGTATCCGCAGGCCAGACGGTCCGCTTCGTGAATGATTCCTCCCGCAGCATGTGGATCGGCGCCGATGAGCATCCGACCCACACCGAATACGACGGGACCTCGACCCGGGAGCACTGCGTCGAGGGCGCTGCCGTAGGAGGCGCGTTCGACCAGTGCCAGGCCGTGCCGCGCGGCGCGTCCTGGGAGTTCACCTTCACTAAGGCCGGCACCTTCGGCTTCCACAATCACACCGGCGCCTCGAGCGTGGGTACCGTGATTGTCCGCTAGCATGCAGAACCCGCTTGCGCTTCCGTTCCCGGAGCTCCTCCTGCGCGCTGCGCTCGCCTTCTCCTTCGTCTATCCGGCGATACACGCGCTCATCGATCCCTATGCATGGGTCGGCTACATTCCGGGATTCGTGCTCGGTATCCTCCCGCTTGGCGAGGTAACGGTGCTCCATCTGTGGGGCGCTATTGAGATCGCGCTCGCGCTCTGGGTGCTGTGCGGCAGGCGCATCTTAATTCCGGCTCTCGCCATGGGGCTCGCGCTCCTTGCGGTGGTGCTTAGCAACCTCAGCCAGTTCGCCATCCTCTTCAGGGACCTGCCGATAGCGGCAATCGCATTCGCGCTTGCGTGGATGCACCGAGCGCATGCATAGGGCACGCACCGCAGGCGGCATCGTGCTTGGCGACCATGGCACCATCGCCATGGTGAAGAGGAGCGATGCCTGGCTCTTCCCCAAGGGGCACGTGGACGAAGGCGAGACAGACGAAGCGGCGGCGCGCCGCGAGATCGCGGAAGAGATCGGCGTCACGGACCTCGAGTATATCGACGACCTCGGCACGTACGAGCGCTACAGGATTCGCGCGGACGGCAGCGACGACACCCAGTATCTCAAGGAGATACACATGTTCCTGTTTGCCGCCCCGCCCCACACAAAACTTACGCCTGCGCACGAGATCATAGAGGCGCGCTGGGTCTCGCTTTCAAAGATTGTCGCGGAAATCGGGCACCCGAAGGATCGCGCGTGGTTCGTGTCGGTGTTCGAGCGCGTGCGGCACGCCGTGCAGCGGGACTAGATTGCGTCTCCTGCCGCCCGGTATATACTCCGGCCAGACCAACGTTCAACAAGGAGGCGCCCATGCCGCGCTCGCTCGCAATTGAAAAAGCTCCGGGCAGGATTCCGGCCGCGATGATGGTGCAGTCCTTGCACTGGTCCGGCCGCCTTGCCGGGCAAGACGAGGCGTTCGCCCTCATCACCGAGACCCACAGGCTCGACGAGCTCTGTGCGGATGACGGCCCGCTTACCGTGCACTTCCCGGGCACGAGTGAGATCAAGAAGCTGAGGAGCTATCCGGGTCCCGTCTTCGTTACGGTCCATCCTGCGCTCAGGCGCGACGCGCACGGGAACTGGAGCATGACCGGCGCCATGGACATCCCGAACGATGCCCTGGTATGCCTCATCGACTGAGCATCAAAGGCCCCGCATCTGCGGGGCCTTCAGCTATCGGACTGCCTTCGCGACCGCGGATACCACCCGCTTATCGAGCACGTCGGGGATGATCTTCCCGGGAGAGGGCTTCGCTACGAGCGCGGCGAGCGCCTTTGCCGCCCGCAGCTTCGATTCGTCCGTAATCATGCGGACGCCCTTATCAAGCGCGCCGCGGAAGATGCCCGGGAACACGAGCGCGTTGTTGATCTGGTTCGGGAAGTCGGACCGGCCCGTCGCGATAACTGCCGCGCCGCCCTTCTTCGCCTCTTCAGGAAGGATCTCGGGTGCGGGATTCGAGAGCGCGAAGACGATCGCGTTCTCGCTCATGGTCGCGACATCCGAAGCCGTGAGCACGTCCGGCCCTGATACGCCGATGAATGCATCGGCGCCCCTGAGCACCTGCGCAAGGGTCCCTGATGCTTTCCGCGGGTTCGTCATGACCGCGATCTCCTGCTTGCTCTCGTTGAGGTCCGGACGGCCGTCATAGATCGCCCCGCCGCGGTCAACGAGCACGATATCGGCGATACCCGCTTTCGTAAGGAGCTTCGCGACCGCGATACCGGCAGCACCCGCGCCCGCGATAACGACCTTCAGTTTCGCAAGGCGCTTCCTGGTCACCGTCGCGGCGTTGATGAGGCCCGCGAGCACGACGATAGCGGTGCCGTGCTGGTCGTCATGCATCACCGGGATATCGAGCGCTTCGATGAGTCGCTTCTCGATCGCGAAGCACTGCGGCGCCTTGATGTCCTCGAGGTTGATGCCGCCCCACCCCGGAGCGATCGCGAGGATGGTGCGCACGATTTCGTCCGGATCCTGCGTGTTAAGCACGATGGGCCATGCATCGATATCCGCCATCTCTTTGAAGATGAGCGCCTTCCCTTCCATCACCGGGAGCGCGCCGTAGGGCCCGATGTTCCCGAGCCCGAGCACCGCCGAGCCGTCCGAGATCACCGCCACCGAATTCTTCTTCACGGAGAGCTTCCGCGCATCCTCCGGGTGCGCCGCAAGATGCGTCGACGCGACGCCGACGCCCGGCGTGTAGTAGAGCGCAATGGCGTCCTTCGTCTTGAGCTTGGTCCTGCCCTTGGTCTCGATGCGGGCGCCGAGCGCCTTGAACGCTTGTAATACCTGCTTGGGTGATGGTTTCTTCTGCATGGAAATGAGTAGAGGCGTTGTTAGCGCCTCTTAGTGTATCCCACCTGCCCAGCGCACCCTACCGTGGATACGCTACGTGCACGCAGCCGCGAGCGCTGCCTTCGTGGCCGGGCCAACGACCCCGTGTGCCGGGGACGCGGGAGTGACGATGCCTTTCTCAACCTGGAACCGCTTCACGGCGCGGTCTGTCGCGGGTCCGTAAAAGCCGGTCACGAGCCCTTCAGGATAGATGGTCGGATCCTTCGCGAGGATCGCCTGGAGACGCGACACTTCACCGTTCGTCTCTTTATCGCTTGCGTTGAGCGCGAGCTCCGCAGAAAGCGCACAGGAACCTAGGGAGGCGATCGGCGTGGCAGGAGCCGGGTTGAGCTTTTGGGCGAGGATCGCGCGCGTACGCGGACCGAGCGTACCGGTTGTCTCGAATCCTTCGGCGCGCTGGAACGCCTTCACGGCTTCCGTAGTGCAGGGGCCCGGAATGCCCGAGACCGGGCAGGTGGCGAGGTCCGCCTCGGTGCCGGGATAGTACCCGAGCTCGCGGAGCGCCGCCTGAAGCGCGTAGACCTCCTTCGCGCGCTCCGGCGTCGCCGTTGCGGTGCTGGTCGCGAGGATGTCGGTCGCAAACGTCGCCGGAAGCGCACGCGACGAGAAGCGCGGACGCCCCGGTGACCCGAAGAAATCCTTCACGCCCTGCGCGGTCTGATACGCGAAGTCCGCGAACACCGCATCGCGCGCGCCTTCTCCCGTGATGCGCGGCTCGTAGATGTAGCCGTACTCGATGAGCAGGCTCGGCACCTCGCTCGTGTTGTACGCGCCTACGGCGATGAGCTCGCGGTCCTCGACGATGCCTGCCTGCTCGAATCCGAACGTAGAGGTCGCCGTCGTCGCAGACAGGCGCGCGAAGATCGGCTCAGCGATCGCACGCGAAGCGCGCGCGTTCCCGTAGATGCCGTCCGGCACGTAGAGCGCCATCCCCGAGTGCGCGCCGCGCACGCCCGGCGCATGCCCGGTCTCGTCGTTGAGGTGCAGGTGAAGCACGAGATCGATGCCGTGCTCGTTCGCCCAGCGATTGATGCCGTAGAGACGGAGCGCTACTTCGCTCGGCGCGGCGTTATGCGCGACCTGCTCCGTGATCTCGTCGATCTTCCCGCGGCGCTCAAGGCGCGCATACGCCTTCTTCTGGTCTTCGACGTACTCCTCGAGATCCTCAGCTTCGTCCTCGAAGTAGGTCATAAGCGCGCTGTGCCACGCCTCGGTATCGCGCGCGACCGTGACCTGGAACGCCTGGTCCGTCGCGAGCTCTTTCCGGAGGAGTTCCGCGAGAGACACGACGAAATCGCGCTCGAATGCGCCATTGAAATCCGCCCCGCCGAATCCGGGCTCGTGCCCCGGCACGATGAGGATGCGGAACTTCTCGCCCCCTCCCGCCGCCGTGCGGTAGGCCGCTGCGAGGTCGTCAGCACTTACTACTTCGGGAAACAGCTCCTTTGAGGCGGCGCGTGCGGGCACGGCGCTCGATACGAACGCAGCGGCGATGAGGAAGGAAGCGAGGGTGAAGCGGTACATACGCAGAAAGTAACACGGGGACTCGATGTCCCCAGTGTTACGCACCGTCGATGAGCGCCCGGTGAAGCTAGGAGCGCTTTGCGTGCACGAACACCGTCACGGGACAGGTGGCGACGGCGCCGTTCTCGCTCACGAACGTAAGCGGGAATACGTGCTTGCCGCGCACCGCGATCGAGACGCGCTGCCTGCCGTCTGCCGGCCACTCCTTCCCTTCGCCGATCCCGAGCATCTTCTCAGCGCCGCGACTCTTCCATACGAGATCGAACGAGCCGCCCGAGCGGATGACCTTCTTCGTGGCGCGGGCCTCGCAGGTAGGCGGCTTCGGCACCATGGTCACGTTCGTAACCGTAAAGGTAAGCGGTGCAGCGGCCGACGCCACGGGCGCGAACGAGAAGAGGAGCGCCGGGACAACGAGCGCGAGGGCGGTACGGGAAGCGGTAGTCATATGCGCCTATTGTACGAGAACGTTCCGCGGAAAGGAACCCGGATGCTTCATGAAATCCGCAACGGTATACTTACCGTCATGAAGCCGGAAGACCCCATCCTCGAACACTTCGCCCGGCTCAAGCCCGACCAGAAGAAGGCGCTCGAGCGGCTCGGTCTCTACACGATCCGCGACCTCCTGTACCACTTCCCCGCGCGGTACGAGGCTGCCGGCCCCACAGGAACGGTCGCCGGTATCGGTCCCGGGAGCGAGGTGACGCTCTTCGGCACCATCCGGAAACCCGAAGCGAAGAAGTCCTGGAAGACGAAACGCGCTATGGGAGAAGCGTGGCTCGAGGACGCGTCCGGGAAGCTGAAGCTCCGCTGGTTCTCGCAGCCCTATATCGCGAAGTCCCTCCAGGACGGCATGGTGGTGCGCGTGAGCGGCAAGATCGCCGGCACCGAAGGCAAGCTCTATCTCGCGAACCCTGAGATAGACCGCTCGCCCGTGCCGCCAGACGCCGTGCATGACACCCTGTTCGAGAAAGGCGCCGCCATCATCCCGGACACCCTGTTTGCGATCTATCCGGAATCGAAAGGCATCTCGTCCTTATGGTTTCTCCATGCGCTCAAGCGCGTGTTTGAGGCAGGCGCGCACGAGAAGCTCGAGGATCCGATCCCGAGCGGGATGCTCGAGCGCTACAACCTGCCCTCGCTCCAGAGCGCGCTCGTGTGGATGCACGCGCCGCGGAAGCTCCCGGACGCGGACGCCGCGCGGAAGCGCTTCGCGTTCGAAGAAGTGCTCGCTATCCAGCTCACCACGCAGAAGCGCAAGCTCGCGGCGACCAAGGATCGCGCGCTCCCCGTGCACGCAGACCGCGAGACGCTCGCTGCATTCGTCTCCTCCTTCCCCTTCCCTCCTACCGACGCGCAGGCACGCGCCATCGAGCACATCGTGTCCGATTTCGAGAAGCCGCACCCGATGCGACGCCTCCTCGAGGGCGACGTCGGGAGCGGCAAGACCGCGGTGGCGGCAGCGACCGCGTACATGGTGGCGACCTCGCGCCCGCCCGGACGCGTCGCGGGCGCGCTCCAGGTCGCGTACATGGTCCCGACGGAGATACTCGCCAAGCAGCACTTCTCCACCTTCGTCTCCTACTTCAAGGACCACCCGATCCCGATTGGCCTCATCACGGGAAGCGAATGCCGCAAGTTCCCCTCGAAAGTACGCTACGAGGAGTCGGCGAAGGTATCGCGCGCGCAGTTCGCCAAGTGGGTCGCCAACGGCGAGATTCCGATCGTGATCGGCACGCATGCGCTCGTCTATAAGTCGCTTAGGTTCCAGAACCTCGCGTACGCGATCATCGACGAGCAGCACCGCTTCGGCAAGGCGCACCGCCAGAAGCTCACGAAGAAGGACGGGCAGCTCTCGCCGCATCTTCTGTCCATGACCGCGACCCCGATCCCTCGCACGCTCGCGCTTTCCATATACGGCGACCTCGACCTCTCCCTTCTCGATCAGATGCCGCTTGGCAGAAAGCCCATTCTCACGGAAGTCCTCGGCCCCGAGGACCGCGGGCGGGCGTACGAGCGCGTGCGCACGGAGCTTCAGAGCGGACGCCAGGCATACGTGATCTGTCCGCGCATCGACGAGCCGGATCCGAAGAAGGAGTTCGCCGTGCAGGCGAAGTCCGTGAAAGCGGAGGCGGAGCGCCTGTCGCGCGAAGTGTTCCCTGACGCCACGATCGACATCCTCCACTCGAAGATGACCCCGAAGGATAAGGAGGACGTGATGAAGCGGTTCTCAAATGGCGAAGTGCAGATTCTCGTCGCGACCTCCGTGGTCGAGGTGGGCGTGAACGTGCCGAACGCGACCGTGATCCTCATCGAGGGCGCCGAACGCTTCGGCCTGGCGCAGCTCCATCAGCTGCGCGGCCGCGTGATCCGCTCCTCGCATCAGGCGTACTGCTTCGCGCTCCCGGAATCCTACGGACCCGCGACCAAGGAGCGTCTGAAGGCCCTCACCACCGCAAAGAACGGCTTCGAGCTCGCTGAGTACGATCTGTCGCTCCGCGGTGCGGGAGAATTGTACGGCGCGCGCCAGTGGGGCGTGTCGGATATCGCGATGGAGGCGCTCAAGAACATCAAGATGGTAGAGGCGGCGCGCATCGAAGCGGAGGCGGTCATTACAAAGGACCCGGAGCTCGCGAAGCACCCGCTGCTTAGGGCGCTCGCGAAGGAGGCGGACGACGAGGTGCACCCCGAGTAGGACTCTGCTAGAGTGCGGCCAGAAGCTCCTTACACCCTGAGGAGCACACGGAGGTCACCCCATGATTACTCTTGGCGTTGCCGCTGGGCACGTGAAGCTGCCGAGCCACATCGAACCGCTCCTTCGGGTGCCGTCCGATGTGCTCAGGTCGATCACGCTCGGCTCGTACACCCTCGAACCGAGGACCGGGAATCCCGGGAATCCGTTCTGGACCGACGAGCGCAGCAAGCCGGCGTCCATCAACGCGCTCGGCCTGCCGAACCCCGGCATCGAGCGCGCGAGCGCCTACTTCTACGAGATGGCCGAGCGTACCCGCGAGAGCGGCAAGCTGTTCCGGATCAGCCTCGCGGGCTTCACCCCGCGCGAGTACCGGGAGCTGGCGCGGAAGTCGCTCGGCATTCGCCCCTGCGAGCTCGAGCTCAACCTCGGCTGCCCCAACGTCTGGGACGGCGGCTCGCAGAAGCGCATCACGTCCTTCGTCCCCGAGCTCATCAAGGAGACGCTGGAGGAGGTCTACGACGTGACCGACCACGTCGGCGCGCCCTCGATCGCGGTGAAGCTCTCCGTCTACAGCGACCCGTTCCTGCTCGAAGTGGTCGCCGAGATCCTGACGGAGATGAGCCACGCGTTCCAGACGCTGGTCGTCTGCAACACCTTCCCGAACGCCACCGGCTACACCGCCGACGGCAGAACGGTCATCGATGCCGCCGAGGGCTACGGCGGGCTCGCGGGCTCGCCCCTCAAGCACATCGCGCTCGGGCAGGTCCGCTCCTTCCGGCGCCTCCTGCCGCACACCATCGACATCGTCGGCGTGGGCGGCATCATGAGCGGCGTCGACGTGCGCGACATGGAGCTGGCGGGCGCGTCGAGCGTGCAGGTGGGCACCGCCTACTTCGAGCACGCCGACCCCGGCGTCTTCGTCGGGATCATGGAAGAGTACGCGATGCTCTGTGAAAACTGAGCTCCCACCCTTGCGGCGGTCTTCGGACCGCCGCATTTCTTTTTATGCCCCGCGGTGCTAGAGTCCGCCCAGGTACTGACCTTTAGAGAGAGGAGGCCCTCATGGCCGACACCATCACCATCCCGAAGCCGTTCGATCCGCACGTGCACGGACGGGACGGCGCGATCCTGCGCACCGTGGGACCCATGACCGCGCGCCAGTGCTGGGGCGCGATCTTCGAGCCGAACCTCGTGCCCCCGATCACCAGCGTCGACCAGGCGCGGGCGTACCGGGAGCGCATCTACTTCGCGTGCGGCGGCGAGGGTTCCTTCGAACCCCTCGTCCTCGCCTACCTGACCGACGACCTCGATCCCCGCGAGCTCGCTCGCGGACTCGCGGAAGGCGTCTTCATCGGCGCCAAGTTCTATCCGCGCGGCGCGACCACGAACTCCGACAGCGGGATCGTGGACGTGACCAGGCTCTGGAAGAAGGGCTCGCGGCAGTTCGACCTGATCCGCGCGCTCACCGACCACCGACGCGTGTGCCAGCTCCACTGCGAGCTCAACCACACGCTCGACGGCGAGGAGCTCGACCCGTACGACAAGGAGGCGTACTTCTTCCAGGAAGTGATGCCGCGGCTCATGGAGGCGCATCCGGACGCGCGTTTCAGCTGCGAGCATCTCACCTCGAAGGAAGGGGCCGAGTTCCTGTTTGAGCACGGGAGCTGGAACCTGGGGTGCAGCATCACGCCGCACCACCTGCTGTTCGACCGGCGGGACATGTTCCGCGGGGGCCTGTGCCCGCACTTCTTCTGTCTGCCGGTCATCAAGCGGACCGAGCACGGCGAAGCGCTTCTCAAGCTCATCGCCTACGGACGCCCCTTCGTCTACGCCGGCACGGATTCCGCGCCGCACGACCGGAGGAAGAAGGAGTCGGACTGCTGCTCGGGCGGGATGTTCTCCGCGCACGCCGCGGTGGAGCTCTACGCGCAGGTCTTCGAGGGGATCGGCCTTCTCGAGGGCCGCCACTTCCCCGAGTTCCTGTCAATCAACGGTCCGAAGTTCTACGACCTGTTCCCGAGCGAGGAGACCGTCACCCTCGTGCGCGAGCCCTGGACCGTCGACTCGATGATCCAGTACTCGGAGAACCCGGAAGACGTGATCGTGCCCATCGGGTACCATCCGGACCCCGAGAAGCGCCTCGTCCTCAACTGGAAGCTGCGGACCGCGTAAGTGCTCTGCGAAGGCCCCGACCGCCGTGTCGGGGCCTCTTTCTTTGCGGCCGGTACCTCCCTTGCTACAGTACGGGGAGCCACCCTTAGCTCAGTTGGTTAGAGCACCGAGCTTATACCTCGGCGGTCCTTGGTTCGAGTCCAAGAGGGTGGACCCAAAGGAAAGACCCGGCATCTTCTGATGCCGGGTCTTTCTCATTTTTACTTGTGCCCTGCCCCGACCAAGGGCGCCGCGATGTCGTCTTCGGTCTCGGGCGCCTTCGGCGTGATGCCGTTGGCGATGAGGATCTTCTCGAACTCCTCGCGCTCGATCGTCTCCACCTCGACGAGGCGGTTCGCGATCGCATCAAGCGCGCCGCGATGCTCCTCGAGGACCTTGCGGGCGCGCTCTTTCGCCTCCTCGATGATGCGCGATACTTCTGCGTCGATCTTGCCCGCGACCTCCTGCGAGTAGGCGGCGTCGCCATAGCGGTCTGCGGCGTATGCGACCGGACCGAGCGAGTCGCTCATGCCGTAGCGCGCCACCATGTCGCGCGCGAGCGCCACGATAACCGCAAGGTCGTTCGAGGGACCGGTCGTAAGGTCGCCGAAGATCATCTCCTCTGCGACGTAGCCGCCCAGGGTGCCTGCGATATCGTCGAGGAACGACTTCCTAGACTGCATCTTCTTGTCGTCAAACGGGAGCTTCAAGGTGTAGCCCGCTGCGCGGCCGCGGCTGATGATGGAGATCTTGTGGATCGGATCGGCGTGCTCGAGCACGGAACCGACGAGCGCGTGACCCGCCTCGTGGTACGCCGTGACGCGCTTCTCCTTCTTGCCGAGGAGATGCGATTTGCGCTCCGGCCCGAGCATCACCTTCTCGATGGAGCGGATGAGGTCGTACTGCGTGATCTCCTTGCGGTTCTCGCGCGCGGCGAGGATCGCGCCCTCGTTCATAAGCGAGTAGAGCTCAGCGCCGGAGAAGCCCGGGGTGCGCTCTGCGATCACCTCCATATTCACGTCAGGACCGAGCGGCTTCTTGCGCGCATGCACCGAGAGGATCTCGAGGCGGTCCTTGCGATCCGGAAGGTCGATCATCACGCGGCGGTCGAAGCGGCCCGGGCGAAGGAGCGCCGGATCAAGCACGTCCGGGCGGTTCGTCGCGGCCATCACGATCACCTTCTCGGTCGGATCGAACCCGTCCATCT
>Ga0247718_1000221_pt1 | contig 14757 bp, 14 predicted proteins | sample 21E_DmetaG_FD_189045 | JGI IMG/M metagenome (GOLD analysis project Ga0247718, IMG submission 189045) | Soil microbial communities from hillslope of Landscape Evolution Observatory, University of Arizona, Oracle, AZ, United States - 2-1-E_D | ecosystem: Engineered > Artificial ecosystem >...
GCCCAGAACCCCTCGAAGGCATCAGCCTGCCGCAGCGAAGAGCGGAGCCGATCGAACACCCGGTTGCTCAGCGGGTTTCGATCCGCGAACGCGGTCAAACCTGGTGGCATCAGGAACACCTGCACCAGGCGGTCGCCTTCCGGAAACGGCAGCGGCCGGATCATGGTGGCGTTCACCACGGCAAGCACCGCGGTGGCGGCGCCGGTGACCAGCGCCAATGTGACGATCGAGGCGACCGCGTAGGTCTTGCGTGACAGCAGGCCGCGCACGGAGTGGCGCAGGTCCCTCAGCAGGGTGTCGGTCATGACCAGCAGTGATACAGAATGTGGGGACGTATCGGCAATATTGATTATTAGTGACTTTGAATTCGTCAGAATCGATAGATACTCTGTGTCTGATATGGACGCCAGGCACCTCGACACGTTCCATGCGGTGGTCCGCTGCGGCTCGTTGCTCGCGGCGGCGAAGCAGCTGCAGTGCGCGCAGTCGACGATTACCGTGCGCATCCAGGAGCTCGAGCAGGAGCTTGGCGCGCCGCTGTTTGCCAGGCTCGGGCGCAAGTCCGTGCTCACGGAGGCCGGCCACGCGGTGTTCGAGCGCAGCGCGAGGATCGCCGACAGCATTGCCGCCCTCAAGGATGTGGCGGCGCGATATGTCGGGGGGGCCGCGGGGCGGATTCGTCTTGGTGTGATCGAGCCGACGGCGTCGCACCGGCTGCCGCCGATCCTGACCGCGTTCTATCGCACGCGTCCAGGTCTGCAATTGGCGATTGAGGCCGGAGGAGCCGAACGGCTGCAGCGCCTGGTGTCGGAGGGCGAGCTGGACTTCAGTATCTCGTCGGCGCCAACGCTTGGTTCCGCGCTGCATTTCGAGCCGCTGTTCGACGAGCCGATCGGGATGCTGGTGCCAAAGGGGCATCCACTGGCGTCGCTCCGCCGCATCGCCCCGGAGGACTTACAGCGGCATGCGATCGTGCTGACGGATCGCGGGTGTGCCTATCGCCGATCGATCGAAGGGGCGCTACGCGGCTTGACGTTGCCCACCGTCATCGAGGTGGCCAGCACCGTCGTCATGCGCGAGTTCGTGACGGCAGGGATCGGGGTTGGTCTCATGCCCCTGCTGGGCGCAGCCGCGCCGAATGCGGTGGTGCGCAAGGTGCATGGCGTGACGATGACGCTTCCTGTGGGTTTGGTGACCCGGACGGATCACGCGCTGTCGCCGGTGCAGGGAGAGTTGCAGGCGAAGCTGCGCGTGGAGCTCAAACGTAAACGTCGGGCTGCAGCTCCCTGACCGGACGCACTTCGATGCTGCCCTCGCGAGCCGGAGGGATCCTTGCCGCGATCTTCAGCGCCTCCTCGTGCGTCGCCGCGTCGATCAGATAGAAGCCGGCGAGCTGTTCCTTGGTCTCCGCGAACGGCCCGTCGGTGATCGCGATGCGGCCGTCACGGACCCGCACGGTCTTCGCGGTGTCGGCGGGAAACAGCGGCTCCGCAGACAGCAATAGCCCCTCCTGCTTCAGCCCCTCGCCGCAGTTCAGGCACTCACGATCGGGAACGGCGTGCAGCTTGTCGTCAGCCAAGTACACCAAACACAGATACTTCATCGTCTTGAGGTCCTAAGGTCTTGAGGTCTTGAGGTTACTTCTTCCGCCTGGTGGCTCTCTTCTTCTTTGGCGTGGTCTTCCTTGCGGTCTTCGCCTTTGCGACGGTCTTCGCGAGCGGCTCGAAGTCGTAGGCTTCCTTCAGCCAGTTGGTCAGGGGCGCTTCGACCTCGTCGCGATGCGTGATGCGGATCAAGTTCGCGACCTTGATCTTTGACTTTGGTTCGACCTTCCTCACCAGCGGTGACTTGATCGGCCGGTTCGTGAACACGGCGAGCTCGAGCCATTGGCGCTTGGGGCGCACGAAGAAGTAGCAGGTCGTCCGCGCGAACATGATGCAGCTGCCAGAGGCATAGACGCGCTGTTCGCCGAACTCCACGGCTGCCTCACGCAGCCGCGCGTAGGCGTCTTGCAGTTCCTCGGATAAGTCCTGCGTCAGCGCTTTCTCAGTGGTGGTCCAGCAATCGTGATGCTCGCACTTCTCCACCCACTGCTTGCAGTGATAACACTCGTGCGCCTTCATGGCTCACCCGGAAGTTTATCCGCTCCCGGGCGAGTCGAGGCGCCGTTGTGACGAGTGGGTGTAAGTGGCCCGCTAGCTTTCGCGCTGCGGGCCGGCGGCGACCGATGCCTCTTCTTCGCGAACCCGCTCTGCCGCTTCAGTGGAAGACTGCGACGGTGAGATGGCCGCGGCGACCTCCTCGTCGAGCGGGCGTTGGTCGCGGCATTGCTCCAGCAGGCGGTGATCGGTGAGGTCCAGGCAGAGCGGCGTCATCGAGATCCAGTTCTGCTCAATGGCCCACCGGTCCGTGCCTTCTTCGGCGCCCTCGAGCGGCGTGACGCTGAACCAATAGAGATCGCGTCCGTGCGGATCCTTGGTCGGCACGATCACGCCGTCGTACTGCCGCACCGACACGCGCGTCCAGATCAGCCCGCGCGGCGTGGCCGGGAAGTTGACGTTGACCAGGTTGAGCTCGGTGGCGTCGACCAGCGTGTCGATGACACGGTGCATCCACGGCTTCAGCGGCGCGAAGTCTTCAATGCCGGCGGGAGCGCTGAATGCAATTCCGCGCAGTCCGAGCAGCGCGGCCTGCTTGGCGGCGGCAAGCGTGCCCGAGTGCCACGTCGAGTTGCCGAGGTTGAAGCCAAGGTTGCAGCCCGACAGCACGAGGTCGACCTTGCCCCACTTGTGGGCGCCGAGTGCCACACAATCCGCCGGCGTGCCATTCACGCGATACGCGTTCGAGCCCGCAATCGGCGTGGATCGATACGACAACGGGCGGCTCGCGGTAATCGCGTGTCCCATAGAAGACTGCTCCACGTGGGGCGCCACGACTTGAACCGTGCCGAATTCCGCAGCGACCTCGGCGAGCGCCGCAATGCCCGGGCTGTAAATGCCGTCGTCGTTGCACACGAGAATGCGCATACCAGCGATCCTGCAAAGGCGCGGCCACGTCCTTGCATCTCAGCCTGTCATGCGCGTGTGCCTGTTCTGGAACCCGACCGCCGGTGGTGGTGCGTCTCTCGATACGCTTACGTCCGCAATGACGCGAGCCGGACACGAAGTGGTGCGGGTCGTCAGTCGACCGGAAGAGCTGTCAATCGAGCACACGCAAGGCGTCGACTGCGTGGCCGCCGCCGGCGGTGATGGCACGGTGGCGCGGGCCGGACGAATGCTCGCCGGCGGCAGCGTGCCGCTCGCGATTCTTCCGCTCGGCACCGCGAACAACATCGCGACCAGCCTCGGCGTTGACGGACAGGTGGACGACGTGATCGCCAGGTGGGCCGATCGGAAGATCGTGCGCGTTGACGTGGGCACCCTCGGCGGCAAGTGTTTCCTCGAGAGCGTCGGCTGTGGCCTGGTCACATCCTGCATCGAGGAAGGCGGCCGCTCCCTTTCGAAAGCCGATCCGGAGGAACACCTTGCTGCCGCGCGCCAGTTGTACCTGGATCAACTGAAGAACCGTAAGCCGGCGCGTTACACGATCACGATGGATGACGAAACGGTCGAAGGGGACTACCTGCTCGTGGAAGCCCTCAATACCGCGCAGGTCGGCCCGGGTATCGGCCTGGCATCAAACGTCAGCTCCGTCGACGGGTTGCTGTCCGTCGTTGCGCTCGGCGAGGAAGATCGGCCTGCGCTCATCGACTACATCACGGCACTCCGTGACGGAGAGTCTCCGGCGGCGCCATTTCACGCGTGGCGAACGCGGCACGTCGAGATTCGCGGCACTGGCCACGTCCATCTCGATGACCTGGTCATCAGCGACGCGTCGCAGCCGTTCAGTATTGATGTGAAGGCAGGCGACCTGCCGATCGTTGGCTGATCAGGTAGTCAGGTAGTCAGGTGGTCAGGTAGTCAGATTGACAGGCGGGTCACCGCGCCGGTCAGGTTGGCGTCGCCGATCGACACGTACAGCTCGCGGTCGGTGATCGACACGCTGAAGGCCATCCGGCGATCGAGCCTGGCCACCATCTGCGCGATCAGGGTCCGGTCCATCGCATACAACTCGAGCGCGTCGGCGCGATGAATCCCCGCGGCCGCGAGACCCTTCAGCCACTGCGCCCCTTCCTTGTGGCAATAAACGACCACGCGTGACCCGCTCTTCGATGCCTTGTGGAGCCGCGCGGCGTCCGGCGTGCCGATCTCGATCCACGTCTTGATGGCGCCGGTCAGGTCTCGCACGGACAGGGTCGGCTCATCAGGCTCCGACACGCCTCTCGAAAACGCGATGCCCTCCGTGTATTCGAGCACGTACGCCAGCACGCGGGCGATCAAGTACTCGTCGGACTCCGAAGGGTGCTGAGCGACGCGAAGCGCCAGGCTGTCGTACACACTCCGGTCGTTGTCGGACAGATCGATATCGAAATTGAAGATCGTCGCGGTGAGGGCCATGAGCAACCCAGTCTATCTGGGAAATGTGACCTGAACTGTCACTCGGTGGGGCGAGAATTGGAACCGCATGTTGTGGCACAGCAGGGTAAAGTAACTCTGACTAGCAGCTATGAGCCTCCACCAAGTGCCAACATTCTTGCGCGAGCACTACGAGATTGGTGAATGGCACCATGCCGTGGCGATTCTGGCGGCGGATTTCCCTGACGAGTGGGCGGACATTGTCAAAGTACTCACCGAGTTCCGACTCTTTCGAAGCGAGATCCTGAAACCTGGCGGACGAAAGTCAGGCGTTTCAACCCGAATCGACGTCGCGTTGGAGAACTTGGGCTGGTCGGAGCAATCGTTCGAAACGAAGATCGTGGTGGACGATACGACACTTGAGTCTCCGACCCATAAGGTGGACTGCTTCAAGAACGGCGTCGGGCTGGAAATTGAGTGGAATAACAAGGATCCCTTCTACGATCGCGACCTAAACAATTTCCGCCTGCTCTTCGACCTGCGCACCATCCATGTTGGCGTCATCGTTACGAGGGCCGATGAGCTGCAAAAGATTTTTGACAAGCTAGGTCGCGGCGATTCGTATGGTGCCTCCACGACTCACATGAGTAAACTTCTACCGAGGCTTGAAGGTGGCAGCGGCGGCGGGTGCCCCATTCTTGCATTCGGAATCACGTCAAAGCTCTATGTTGAAGACTGACCGCATAAACCGAGTCCAACCAGTCGCTACTACCGCAGCCGAGGAACTCCTTTCGCTCGGAGCAGATCGATTCCGGACTGTGCTTGCAGATCCGCCTTGGCGATTCCAGAATCGCACTGGAAAGATGGCTCCCGAACACCGACGGCTGAGTCGCTACGGAACGATGCCGCTTGACGAGATCATGGAGCTGCCCGTGGCTCAGGTCGTTCAAGACCGAGCGCATCTGTATTTGTGGGTGCCAAACGCACTGATCCTTGAGGGGCTCGAAGTCATGAGGCGCTGGGGGTTCACTTATAAGACGAACCTCGTTTGGTACAAGACGCGAAAGGATGGTGGTCCCGATGGTCGCGGGGTCGGCTTCTATTTTCGGAACGTAACAGAGTTGTTGTTATTCGGGGTTCGCGGGAAGAACAACCGAACGCTCGTCAAGGGGCGAACACAGACAAACATCATTGCCACGAGAAAACGTGAACATTCTCGGAAGCCAGATGAGCAGTATCAACTCATAGAAGAGTGTTCTCCCGGACCCTATCTCGAGATGTTCGCGCGGCACTATCGAAAGGGTTGGCAGCAATGGGGCAACGAGTCTCCGTCAGCTGCGCCATCCAAGCCCCAGCTGAAACTGCTTTGAAATCCAGTGATCGAGCCGAGCGGCGCGGCAAACGAGCGAGTTTGTCGCGCTATTGCGGCTTCAGTGGACCCAGCGGGCTGGGTTCACATTTCGATTCGACCGTGTAGACACCGCCGGCCAGCTTCCAGCCCTCGTCGGTCTTGATCAGGTCGAACGCGTCGACGCCGCAGTGGCTGAACTTGCCATCGATCCAGAAATCGTACGGCGCCCACACCGTGGCGATCGTGCCGTGAACGCGGACTTCCGGATTCCAGATGCGCTCCTGCATCCGGGTCTTCGACGCCTGGAGGTCAGCGAAATACTCTTCATTTGCGAAGGCGCGAAAGTCCGGCTTGCCGTCGCGCATCCGCATCGCGTGGAACCGGCCCTGCGGCTGCAGGATCTTGCGGGCGCCCTCGACATCGCGCGCAGTCATCGTGTCAAAGAACGCCTGCACCACCGTCAGGACGGCTTCGCGCTCGGACGATGGTTGTGCGTAAGCAGAGCCGCAGAGAAAAACGCTGAGCAGGCAAACGGTTATGGCGCGCATGGCAACTCCGTCGGTCAGAATAGCGCAGTGAGGTCCTACACCGAATTCCCGCCCCTTCGCGATCGGATCAAGCCTGGGGTGCGGGTACTGTTCGTCGGTATCAACCCCGGCGTCCGGTCCGCAACGACCGGGCACCACTTTGCCGGCTTCTCCAACCGCTTCTGGCGCCTGCTCCACGAGTCCAGGCTGGTCCCCGAACCGATCACGTTCGAAGACGACGACCGGCTGCCCGAGTGGAATTACGGGATCACCAACATCGTGGCGCGCGCGACGCCGGGCATCGATTCCATCGAGCCACATGAGTACGTGACGGGCCGCATGAAGCTTCGCCGAAAGGTGTTGCGCTTCAGACCCGCGGTGATCGCGATGGTCGGTGTGACGGTGTTTCGGGCGATGTACCCGGAGCGAAAGGGCGCGGTCAGGCTCGGACCACAGCCCGAGCGGATTGGTGACACCGAAGTGTTCGTGTTGCCAAACCCGAGCGGACGGAACGCGAACTTTACCTACTCCGAGATGCTGGCCGCGTTCCGCGCCTTGAAGCGACGGCTCAAGGCCTGAACGTGACCATATTCGCGATGTCGCATCCAGGGCGGAGCTCTGCCGCCTTTGGGGGGATGTTTCCCAGGTAGCAGCCCTGGATCTTGTACATCGTCGTCGGACCGCTCGCAGAGGGTGGACGAGCGACGGCCGGATCCGACGGCGCTGCGGGCGAGGCCGGATCCCGTTCGAGTGTGCCGCGATAGTTGATCGAACGGTTCTCGACAATCTCCGCGGAGAAGGTCAGTGTCTTGTAGCCGCGCGCGCGCAATTCGATGCGGCGCGTGCCCGGCGTTAGCCTCAGATCATCACCGAGATCAGCTGGTGTGCCGACGAAGACATCATCCACGTAGATTTGCAGCAGCGCGCGCGGCTCTACGTCGAGCGTCAGAAATCCGATCGCGGGAGGCGCAGGCGGCGGCTCGGGCACGACGCGAGCCGGGACCGGCGCTGGCGGAGGAGGCGTCACCGTCGAGGATGTCGGCTCCTCATACTGCGTGTATGGATACGACGGCACCACATAGATCACGCCACTGTGATAGCGGCGTCCGCGATCGTACCGGTCGTCGTCATGCCGGTTGTTGTTCGAGCGGCGCGTTGGAGACTGGCCGCGTTCCCATGACGGAGGGCCCTGGCGTTCCCACCAGGGAGCCTGCTTCTGTTCCCAGGAAGGAATGGTGGGATTGAAGCCGATTGAGGGACGGCCGGAGCGCCGCTGATCGGAATCCCGATCGGAACTCCGGTCACGCTCTCTCGATCCGCGGTCACCGGTCCGTCGATCATCGTCGCGACGTTGCTGCGCTGTTGCGGTGACAGGCAACGTCAGGAGCACCGCCAGCAAGCAGAGGTATTTCACACAACACCCGTGTCGTCAGGTTGGCATCGCTAAACGACAGTCTCATTGTGCACCAAAGCGGGTGCTAGGTGCGGTTGAGGTAGCTGTCCACTGCTGCGGCGGCTCGACGGCCGTCGTCGATGGCCCAGACGATGAGCGACTGGCCGCGCTGCATGTCGCCGGCGGTAAAAACCCCGGAAACGCTGGTCATCCAGTGCTCGTCACGCCACACGGTGCCGCGATCGGTGAGCTTCACGTCGAGCTCAGTTAGCAAACGGCCGGGCTCGGGACCCACGAAGCCCATCGCTAGCAGGACGAGGTCGGCCTTCATTTCGAAATCGCTGCCAGGCACGGCGTCGAACGATACACGACCGTTGGTGGTCACGCGAGTTACCTTGTGCCCACGTAGCGCGCGCACGCGTGTGCCGTCGCCGACGAGTTCAGTTGTGGCCACCGCGTAGACGCGATCGCCGCCTTCTTCATGCGCCGAGGACGTGCGGAAGACGTTGGGCCAGAGCGGCCACGGATTGTCCGCCGCGCGCTGATCGGGTGGCGTCGGCAGCAACTCGAGCTGCGACACCGATGCCGCGCCCTGGCGATGCGCGGTGCCGAGGCAATCGGCGCCGGTATCACCACCGCCGATGATGACGACGTGCTTGCCGGCGGCGGAGATCCACGGAAGCTCGTCGCCTTCGCAGTTCCGGTTCTGCTGCGTGAGGTAGTCCATGGCGAAGTGCACGCCCTTGAGTTCTCTTCCGGGTACTGACAGGTCGCGCGGCCTGCCGGCTCCGCCGGCGAGCACGACGGCATCAAACTCACGCCGAAGATCCTGGGCGGTGAGATCCTCACCAACGTTCACACGCGCGCGGAACACCACGCCCTCGGCCGTCAGCAGCTCGAGTCGTCGATTGAGGACACGCTTCTCCAGCTTGAACTCGGGAATGCCGTACCGCAGCAGGCCGCCGATGCGATCGGACTTCTCGAACACGGTGACGCTGTGGCCGGCGCTATTCAGTTGCGCGGCCGCGGCCAGACCCGCTGGTCCCGAGCCTACAATCGCGACCTTCTTCCAGGTGCGCGATGCCGGCGGCCTCGGCACGATCCACCCCTCGTCAAAGGCGCGATCGACGATCGACAGCTCGATCGACTTGATCGTCACCGCATCCTTGTTGATGCCGAGCACGCATGACCCTTCGCAGGGCGCGGGGCACAGCAGGCCCGTGAACTCGGGAAAGTTGTTGGTGTGGTGCAGCCGGTCGATCGCCGCGCGCCAATTGTCGCGATAGACGAGATCGTTCCAGTCGGGAATCAAGTTGCCGAGCGGACACCCCTGGTGACAGAAGGGGATGCCGCAGTCCATGCACCGTGACGCCTGCCGCGTCAGTTCGTCGGCAGGATACGCGTAGTAGACGTGCCGATAGTCCCCGACACGCTCCTCGACGGGACGCGCCGGCGGCTTTACGCGACCGATTTCGATGAAACCAGTTGCTTTGCCCATTCCGTTTGCGCCTTCTTGAATTCACGGGGCATGACGACGACAAACTGTCGTGCCGCCTCCGACCAGTGGTTGAGCACACGGCCGCCAATTGCGCTGCCAGTCAGTGCGACGTGCTGCTCGATCAGGTCGCGGACCGTGTGCAGATCTTTCGGCGACTCGAGCCGCTCGAGATCGACCATGTCGATGTTGCAGTTGAGTGCGAACGAGCCGTCAGGATCGAGGACGTATGCAATGCCGCCGCTCATGCCGGCAGCGAAGTTTCGGCCGGTCTGGCCAAGCACCACGACGCGTCCGCCGGTCATGTATTCGCACCCGTGGTCGCCAACGCCTTCGACGACGGCGACCGCGCCGCTGTTGCGCACCGCGAAACGTTCGCCGGCGACACCGCTCACAAACGCAGCACCGCTGGTCGCGCCATACAGGGCAACGTTGCCGATGATGACGTTCTCTTCCGCGGCGAAGGCCGCATTCACGGGAGGCCGCACGATCAGGCGCCCGCCCGACAGTCCCTTGCCGACGAAATCGTTCGCTTCTCCTTCGAGCGTGAGCGTAATGCCGCGAGGAATAAAGGCGCCAAAGCTTTGGCCGGCGGATCCCTTGAGCGCAACGCGAATGGTGTTATCAGGCAGTCCGTCGCCACCAAACTTCTTCGTCACCTCGTAACCGAGCATGGTGCCGGTGGTGCGGTCGGTGTTGCGGATGTCGAACGACATCTCCACCGGCGCGCGCGACTCCAATGCAGGCTTCGCACCCTCGATCAGGTGGTGGTCGAGGACATGTGCCAGGCCGGCATCCTGCTTGTAGGTGTTCCGGCGCGCGACGTTGTCCGTGGGATCCGGGATGAAGAGCACGGGCGAGAGGTCGAGGCCTTTCGCCTTCCAGTGATCCATCGCGGGCTCGAAATCCAGGCACTCAGCGCGGCCGACCATGTCGGCGAGCGTGCGGAACCCAAGCATCGCCATCAGCTCGCGCACTTCCTCCGCGATGAAGCGGAAGAAGTTCTCGACGAACTCAGGCTGGCCCGTGAACGTCTTGCGCAGTTCGGGATCCTGCGTCGCGATGCCGACCGGGCACGTGTTCAAGTGGCAGACGCGCATCATCACGCATCCCATGACCACCAACGGCGCGGTGGCAAACCCGAACTCCTCGGCGCCGAGCAAAGCCGCGACGACCACGTCACGCCCCGTCTTCATCTGGCCGTCAACCTGGACGACGATGCGATCGCGGAGCTTGTTCATGAGCAGGACCTGCTGCGTTTCAGCAAGACCGAGCTCCCACGGCACGCCCGCGTGCTTCAGGCTGGTGAGCGGCGACGCGCCCGTGCCGCCGTCGTGGCCCGAGATCAGCACCACATCGGCGTGCGCCTTCGACACGCCGGCGGCGACCGTGCCGACGCCCGACTCGGCGACCAGCTTCACGTGGACGCGTGCCTTCGGGTTGGCGTTCTTCAGGTCGAAGATCAACTGCGCGAGGTCTTCAATCGAGTAGATGTCGTGATGCGGCGGCGGAGAGATCAGTCCGACGCCCGGGGTCGAGTGGCGAACCTTGGCAATCCACGGGTAGACCTTGTGGCCGGGCAACTGGCCGCCCTCACCGGGCTTGGCGCCCTGCGCCATCTTGATCTGCAGATCGTCCGCGTTGACGAGGTATTCACTGGTGACGCCAAAGCGGCCGGACGCGACCTGCTTGATGGCGCTGCGGCGCGAGTCGCCGTTGGCGTCAGGAATGTAGCGCGACGGATCCTCGCCACCTTCGCCGGTGTTGGATTTCGCGCCCATGCGATTCATGGCGATCGCGAGCGTCTCGTGCGCTTCCTGGCTGATCGATCCGTACGACATGGCGCCGGTCGAGAAGCGCCGCAGGATGGCGTCGACGGATTCCACCTGGTCGAGCGGCACGGGAGGCCCGAACGGTTTAAGCCCGAACAATCCGCGCAGGGTCGACCGGGCCTTGCTCTGATCGTCCACGAGTTGCGTGTACTGCTTGAAGATGTCGTACTGCCCCGTGCGCGTGGCGTGCTGCAGCTTGAAGACCGTGTCCGGGTTGAAGAGGTGCAGCTCGCCGTCACGGCGCCACTGGTACTCGCCGCCGCTTTGCAGTTCGTTGGTGCGCTGCGGCGCGTAAGCGCGCGCATGGCGCATTGCGACCTCCGCCGAGATCTCTTTCACGCCGACGCCACCGATCTTCGATGCGGTGGAGGTGAAGTAACGCTCGACAAACGCGCGGTCGAGGCCGACGGCTTCGAAGATCTGCGCGCCGCAATAGCTCTGCAGCGTGGAGATGCCCATCTTCGACATCACCTTCAACACGCCCTTGTTGAGCGCCTTGATGTAACGCTTGACGGCATCGTTGTGCGACAGGTTGGGCAGCAGCCCCTGGCGGATCAGGTCATCGAGCGACTCGAACGCGAGGTACGGGTTGACCGATCCGGCACCGTAGCCAAGCAGCAGCGCAATGTGATGCACCTCGCGGGCCTCACCGGTTTCGATCAGCAGGCCGCACTTGTGGCGCGTGCCTTCGCGGACGAGGTGATGGTGGACGCCGGCGACCGCGAGCAGGCTCGGAATGGGCGCGTGCTCGGCATCAACACCGCGGTCGGAGAGGATGAGCACACCGACACCGGCTTCAACGGCGACGCTGGCCTTGCGGCACAGTTGCTCCATCGCCCGCTCGAGCCCCGGCCCGTCTTCCCTTGGATCGTAGAGCAGCGGCAGCGTCGTCGATCGAAACGGCGAGCCCGGCGGCAGGTGCCGCAGCTTCGCGACCTGGTCGTTGTGGAGAACGGGAAAGTCGACCTTGATCTGCCGGCAGGCCTCGGGCCCGGGCTCGAGCAGGTTGGCTTCCGCGCCGATCGTCACGCCCATCGACGTGACCAGCTCTTCTCGAATCGCATCGAGCGGAGGATTGGTGACCTGCGCAAATAACTGCTTTAAATAGTCGTAGAGCAGTCGCGGCTTGTTCGACAGCACTGCGAGCGCGGTGTCCGTGCCCATCGACCCGATGGGCTCTTCACCGTTGAGCGCCATCGGCGTCAGCAGCAGGCGCAGGTCTTCCTGCGTGTAGCCAAAGGCCTGCTGGCGCCGAACCACGGTCTGGTGATCCGGCCGCTCAGCGAACGCGCTGGGGAGGTTTTCGATGTCAACCAGGTGCTGCGCGAGCCACTCGCCGTACGGCTTCTCCGCGGCGAGCGTCTGCTTGATCTCGGTGTCGCTGATGATGCGGCCTTCGCCGGTGTCGATCAGCAGCATCTTGCCAGGTCGCAGCCGATCCTTGACGATGACGCGATCGGCGGGAATGTCGAGGACGCCGACCTCGGACGCCATGATCACCAGGTCGTCGGTGGTGATGCAGTAGCGCGATGGGCGCAGACCGTTGCGATCGAGCACGGCGCCAATCAACCGGCCGTCGGTGAACGTGATGGATGCGGGACCGTCCCACGGCTCCATCAGCGACGAGTGGTACTCGTAGAAGGCTCGAACCGACGGATCCATCGCCGGGTTTCCCGACCACGGCTCGGGGATCATCATCAGCACCGCGTGCGGCAGCGACCTTCCGGCCATCACCAGGAACTCGAGCACGTTGTCGAAGGTGGCGGTGTCACTGCCACCCGGCGCAATCACCGGCAGGACCTTCTTCAAGTCCTCGCCGAACACGCTCGACTGCAGCAGGCCTTCGCGCGCCTTCATCCAGTTGATGTTGCCGCGCAGCGTGTTGATCTCGCCGTTGTGCGCGACGTAGCGATACGGATGCGCCAGCGGCCACGACGGGAAGGTGTTGGTGGAGAAGCGCTGGTGAACGAGCGCCAGAGCGGACTCGACGTCGGCGTCCGACAGGTCGGGGAACATTCCCTCGATCTGCGTCGCAGTCAGCATGCCCTTGTAGATCAGCGTGCGCGACGACAGGCTGCAGATGTATAGACCGCTCGCCTCTCGTTCAATGCGCTTCCGGATGACGTAGAGCTTGCGCTCGAGACTCTCGCCGTTCCCGGCTTCCCGTTCCCGGTTCCCGGCTTGGTGCGCGATAAAGACCTGTTCGAATCGTGGAGCGACGGACGCCGCCGTCTTGCCGATCTTCGAGAGATTGACTGGCACCTGGCGCCAGCCAAGGAGCGATTGGCCTTCCTCGGCGACGATGCGTTCGACGACCGACTTGCACGCCGCTCGCGCGTCCGGGTCATGAGGCAGGAAGACCAGTCCGCAGCCGTACGCGCCGGCCTCAGGGAGTGCGAACGGCACCGCCTTGCGGAGGAATCGATCGGGAGTCTGGATCAGGATGCCCGCGCCGTCGCCGGTGTCCGGATCGGACCCGCACGCGCCGCGGTGCTCGAGGTTGATGAGGAGGTCGAGGGCCGACCGGACTATCTGGTGCGAGCGTGCGCCCTTGATGTTGGCGACGAAGCCAACACCGCACGCGTCATGTTCTTCACTTGGGCGATATAAGCCCCGCTGATCACTTGGGTCCATGCCGTCTTCCCCACAGCCGAGAAGCTATTAGAAAGAAAGCCGACTCATAACAAAAGCGCAATCTAACTATACAAACGGTAACTAAAGTAGATGGGTTACGAAACGCTCCCGCAATGCATCTGGTCTCGAAAACTGATGGATGGGCGGGCGGCTATTCCACTGGTTGAACCGGCGTCACCGCGTCCTGGTCTGTTTCGCCGGTGCGGATGCGGACGATCTTCTCGATCGGCAGCACCATGATCTTGCCGTCGCCGACTTCGCCCGTCCGTGCGCCGGCGAGGATCGCGTCGATGGTCGGTTGCACGAAATGATTCGAGACGCCGATCTCGAGACGCACCTTCTCGGCCAGCGCCATCTTCACGCTGGTGCCGCGATAGTTCTCGACGTGTTCCATTTCGCCGCCGTGTCCCTGCACCCGGCTGATCGTCAGGCCGCGCACTTCGGCGTGGAACAGCTGCTCGAGCACATCACTCAGCTGTTCGGGACGGATGACGGCGACGATCAGTTTCATAGTCTGCCTCCGCCGGGAACGGTCACGGCATCCGCGGCGCTTTGTGCGATCGCCGCGACCTTCGGCTTCACGAGGATCGCGCCGTCGCCGTGCGTGTAGGCTTCTTCACCGTGATCACACACGTCCAGGCCGAGCTTCTCATCGCGACCGTCACTCCTTAGCGGCATCACCCAGGCGAGCGCCTTCAGGATCACGAACGTCGCCGTGCCGCTGTACGCGAGCACGATCAACACGCTCGCAATCTGCGTCAGCAGTTGAGCGGGGTTGCCGGCGAGCAATCCATTCGCTCCGCCGCTCCACGCCGCATCGGCGAAGACGCCGGTCAGGATCGCTCCGGTCGCGCCGCCGAGCCCGTGCGCCGCGACGACATCCAGCGAGTCGTCCAGCTTGGTCTTGGCGCGGTAGATCAGCGCGAAGTAGCTGGGCACCGCGCCAATCGCGCCCATGATGATTGCCGAGAGCGGGCTGATGTAGCCGGCCGCCGGTGTGATGACGACGAGCCCGACGACGATTGCAGTGGCGGCGCCGACCGCGGTGACGGTGCCGCCGCGGAGCAGATC
>Ga0247718_1000222_pt1 | contig 14731 bp, 14 predicted proteins | sample 21E_DmetaG_FD_189045 | JGI IMG/M metagenome (GOLD analysis project Ga0247718, IMG submission 189045) | Soil microbial communities from hillslope of Landscape Evolution Observatory, University of Arizona, Oracle, AZ, United States - 2-1-E_D | ecosystem: Engineered > Artificial ecosystem >...
CTCATCGCGACCTACGGCACCGCTAACAGGCTCCGCGAGGTCGGACTCGAGTGCGAGTCGGTCTTCAAAGTAAACGAAGGCCGGCCCAACATCGCCGACCTGATCCGTCAGGGCGAGATATCGCTGATCATCAACACACCGCTCGGCCGCGTCTCGCACTACGACGAGCAGGCCATCCGCAAGGCGGCGCTTCAGTTCAATGTTCCGTGCGTCACGACGATCACCGGGGCCGAGGCTTTGGTGGAGGCGATCGCGACGAAAAAGGGCAAAGCTTTGATCGTTGTTCGGAGTTTGCAGGAGGTTCACGCTCTGAAGGGCGTCGCCGCCGAGGAGAGGGTCTGATTCCGGCTACACGAAATTCCAGATCTCCCTTTCGAGTTCATCAAGTGTAAGTTCGACAGCTCCGGGACGAAGTCGATCAGCGTAACGCTTTAGACTGCTGTACTCGTAGAGGATCGTCATCAGCATCATCCGCCGGCGAAGCTCGATGTTTATTTCCGAATCGGCATAGCCATACGCTCTGAAAAACTCTCTTTGCAGATCTCCCTGGCCCTGAATCATGAGCACGCCTATCGCGGCAAAGTCGTACTCGCAAAAGCCTTTCAACGAGTCCGCAAAGTCGAAGAGGCCCGAAAGCATCAGGTCATCCACACCGCCGCTGACGTGAACGTTTCCAAAATGGACATCGCCGTGCACAAACACTTCAGCGGGCCGTGCCGGTAACAGCCCCAGATAATCGTCCAAATAACGAGGCAGACTCTCGATCCATTCCGGATTGCCGCCTTCGCGTCTTTGCCGCTCCACTACGGTCTCGACCTGGTTTTGCAAAAAGTGGTGCCAGTCGAAATCGACCTCACGCGCGTCGATGCCGTGCATTTCTCTTAGCACCGAGGCGAGCTTGGTAATAAGTCGGAGTTGTACGCTCCGACTTAACTTCAGCCACTCGGCGCGGTTCATGGATCTGCCCGCCAGGAGAGTCGTTAGCAGATATTCATAGCCGTCCAGTTTTCCGCAGGCGACAATTTCGGGCGTCTCGAGAGAAAGTCTGTTTTGCACAAATTCCAGCGCGGCCTTCTCGCGGGTGAAACCGTTGGTGCCGGGCTCAAAGATCTTCAAGACAAACCTGTCGTCGATAAAAACGACGACGTTGTCCCCGATCGGCGCACGAGCGAGTGACTCGAAGGCGATCTTGTGGTCTGCGCATACGCAGCGTGCGGCGTCGAGCCAGACGGCGTCGTTGAATGCGTTCCGGAAATGATTTGGAGAAGGCAGGTTCATCGGCAAAGCATTTTGACCAAATCGGAAGTTTACAATAACGTAGACTGAGATTTACCAATATCAATCACCACACTTTGATCGATGACAGAACGCTTAGACCGCGAGATCATTGGCGGCCATTTGCTCGTGATCGGCGGCGCCGAAGATAAGTACAACGAGCGCCGCATCTTGAAAAAATTTCTCGAGCTGGCCGGTGGCGAAAAGGCCGAAGTGCTGATCGTGCCGGTCGCGTCGGACTTTCCCGAATTCGCGGCGGATGTCTACACGCAGGCATTCCGGAATCTCGGCGTCGCGAACCCACGAGTGCTGAGAGCAACCTCGCGGCAGGATGTATTTCAGGCCGACCCGGATGAACTGCTCGACGGCGTCTCGGGTGTATTCATCACCGGAGGCGATCAGATGCGGCTTGTTAGTCTCCTTGGCGGGACGAAATTCGCCGATAAGCTCCGACATCTCGTCCGCGAAACCAACATAGTTCTTGCCGGAACGAGTGCTGGTGCCGCCGGGATGAGCACGTCGATGATCGTCCGCGGTGAATCTACGTCTCACCCGCACAAAAACAGCGTGCGGCTGTCGCCAGGACTTGGCTTTCTCCAGAACATCATCATCGATCAGCACTTTACTGAGCGTGGCCGCATCAGCCGGCTGATCACCGCCGTCTCTTTCAACCCATACAATCTCGGCATCGGTATAGACGAGAACACGGCTATCATCGTCAACGGCGACGGCATTTTGGAGGTGTACGGGCTCGGTTCAGTCACGATCGTCGACGGCTCGCAGATCTCATACAACGAGATCGCCGAGGTCGAGGACAACCAGTCATTCAGCATCTGCGGCGTGCAGCTGCATATCCTGCGCGACGGCTTGATCTACGATTACCTCGATCGCCACCCGATGCAGCCGCCAAACGAATTCTTGCTGCCGGACATCGTGTGATTTCACATTCCAGATTCCAAATTCCAAATTATGTCGCAGAGAATTGAGAAGTTCGAGGACTTAGAAGTTTGGAAATCAGCAGTGGAATGCGCAAATTTGATCTACTCGCTGACATCGGGTGGCGAGTTTTCTCGTGATTTCGTCTTGCGAGACCAAATTCGCCGGGCCGGTGTTTCGATATTCTCAAATATTGCAGAAGGGTTCGAGCGTGACGGTAATAAGGAGTTCTGTAACTTTCTGACGATTGCCAAGGGATCCTGCGGGGAGGCCCGGGCACAGGCGCTTTTTGCGCGAGATCTCGGTTATCTCTCAGACGAACAGCTTGAGCGGTTGGTTAGTAAACTAACCCAGACGAACAAACAGCTGTCAGCATTTCGATCCTACCTGCAACGAGCGGAGATGAAGGGTCGAAGATTCTCTTAATTTGGAATTTGGAATCTGGAATGATGAATATTCTCGAGATGCGGACCCTTCGCGGCCCGAATTATTGGAGCGGATACTGGAAAAAACTCATCGTCATGCGCCTCGACATCGGTCTTTACGAGGAAAGGCCGACCGACGAGATCGAAGGGTTTTACGACCGAATGAAGGAGCTCCTTCCATCGCTGTACTCACACGGCTGCAGCTACCAAGAGGACGGCGGTTTTTTCCGCCGCGTCGAGGAGGGAACGTGGGCTGGTCACGTCATCGAGCACTTTGCTCTCGAGCTGCAGACTCTGGCCGGGATGGACACCGGCTATGGGCGCACGCGTGAGACGGATGAGGCAGGCGTCTACAACGTCGTCTTCAGCTACATGGAGGAAGAAGTCGGCCGTTTCGCTGGCCGTGCGGCCATGCGACTTTTTCTCGATATCGCCGAAGGCAAAGCGACCGAAGAGATCCGAAAGCAGATCGAGGACGACGTTCAGCGAATGCGGGAGATCCGCGAAGAAGTCCGGTTCGGGCCCTCGACGGGAGCTCTGGTCGAGGAGGCGGAGAGCCGCGGAATCCCGTACATCCGCCTGAACGATCAATCACTCGTGCAGCTGGGCTACGGCGTCTATCAAAAGCGTATCCAGGCGACCACGACCGCCAACACGAGCATGATCGCGACCGATCTTGCGGGTAACAAGGACGCGACCAAGAAGTTGCTTGGCGACATGGGCATTCCAGTGCCTAAGGGCTATAGAATCCGGGACATCGAGGACCTTGAGAGCACTATGAAAAAGGTTGGCGTCCCGGTCGTGATCAAGCCGCTCGACGGCAATCACGGTAAAGGTGCGACGGTCGGCATCAAGTCGCTCGAGGCGGCACAACGCGCGTTCGAGAAGGCAAAGGAATACTCGCGTTGGGTCATCGTCGAGCAGCAGCTTATGGGTTCGGACTTCCGGGCCTTGGTTGTAAACAATCGTTTGATCGCCGTGGCCGAACGCATCCCGGCCCACGTCGTCGGCGACGGGAAAAGCACGATACAGCAGCTTATAGACAAAACCAATCAAGACCCGCGGCGCGGGTACGGACACGAAAAGGTATTGACCTGCATCGAGGTCGACGGCCAAACGATGCGCTGTATCACGGCACACGGCTACACTCTCGATTCGGTATTGCCGGACGGCGAGGTGCTTTATCTGAAGACGACGGCCAACATCTCGACCGGAGGCACGGCGATCGACCGGACGGAAGAGGTCCATCCTCTTAACGTGTTTCTCTTCGAACGCATCGCCCGGATAATCGGACTCGACATCGCCGGCATCGACATCATCGCGCCGAACGTATCGGAGCCGCTCAGCGAAACCGGCGGCGGAGTGATCGAGGTCAATGCGGCTCCCGGATTTCGGATGCATCTCGCACCGTCGGAAGGCATCGGCCGCAATGTCGCCGAGCCGGTGATTGATATGCTTTTTCCGCCCGGAGCCCCGTCGAGAATTCCGATCATCTCGATTACGGGCACGAACGGCAAGACGACCGTCACACGTCTGATCGCACACATTCTGAAGGGAAGCGGCCTGACCGTCGGATTCACTACGACCGACGGCACGTACATCCAAAATCAACAGATCGTACAGGGGGACAACACCGGCCCCGTCTCGGCCCACCTCGTGCTGAAGGACCCGACGGTGCAGGTGGCCGTCCTTGAGACTGCACGCGGCGGTATCATCCGAGCCGGCCTTGGGTTTGATTACTGCGACATCGGCATCGTCACCAACATCGCCGCCGATCACCTCGGGCTGAAAGATGTAAATACGCTCGAAGACCTTGCCCGGGTCAAATCGGTCGTCCCGCGCGCGGTCTCGCGGCGCGGATATGCGGTACTGAACGCGGAGGACCCACTCGTGTACAAAATGCGCGATCTGGTTGACGGGCACTGCGTTTATTTCTCGATGGACGAGAACCACCCGAACATCCAGAAACAGGCCGAAAGGGGAAGAGTGTCGTGCGTGTACGAGAACGGCTACGTGACGATTCTCAAAGGAAAGTGGAAGGTGCGGGTCGAAAAGGCAGTAAACATTCCTCTGACATACGGCGGCCGGGCTGAATTCATGATCCAGAACGTTATCGCCGCGACCTTGGCGTGTTTCGTCCACGGCGTGTCGCTCGAAGATTTGCGTGTCGGATTGACGACCTTCAACGCCGGCACCGCACAGACGCCGGGCCGCCTGAACTTTATCGAGATCGGCGACGTGACTGTGCTGATGGACTACGCGCACAATCCAGCCGGCATGAGAGGGTTGATAAATTTCATCTCGAAGCTGCCGAATAAACATCGCACCTGCGTTCTCAACGGAACGGGTGACCGCCGTGACGATGATATCCGCGAATTCGCGCAGCTCGCGGCCGACAACTTCGATCGGATCGTCATTCGCCGCGGAAACTACCTGAGGGGACGGACTGAAGAAGAGATGTTCAATATCCTTCAGGAAGGCATCGGCCGAAGCGAAAACAAGCCGCAGGTGCGCATCATTCCAGAGAGCCGCGATGCGATCCGTCACGCGATCAAGAACGGTCGGAAAGGGGAACTCGTGGTCACGCTGGCCGACCTCGTCCCTGACGATATTCGCTACGTCCAGGAATTCCGTGACGAATTCAACGCGGCGAAGTCTGCGGCCGGCGGCGGAAACGCTCGCGGCTAACTATCGATAAATCTCGATCGTGTGCTGACCCGAGCCGGTGATCCACCCTCTGTACATACCTTCCGAATTGAAGGGAAGCGCGACGTTTCCCTTCGCATCCACCGCGATCAGACCGCCTTCGCCGCCGAGCCTACCGAGCGTGTCGATCGTCTCCCGAGCGGCCGACTCAAGATCAATGCTCGAGTACTTCATCCTTGCGGCGACATCATAAGCCGCGACACCCAGCATGAAGTACTCGCCGTGCCCGGTGCATGATACGGCACAGGTTGCGCTGTCCGCGTAGGTGCCGGCACCTACCAGCGGAGTGTCGCCGATACGGCCCAACTTTTTATTTGTCATCCCGCCGGTCGAGGTCGCGGCGGCGAGGTTTCCACCGGCGTCGCACGCTACCGCTCCGACCGTGCCGATCGGTTTTTTGGATTTGGTGTCGCCGCGCCGGCTCGCGGCGGTGCGGGTTCGCGTCGTCCGACGCAAAGCGACCGGAATGGACGGCGGAACGGCGGTGCTTGTGTCCGCGTCCAAAATGATCTGCTCGTCGGGCGTATGATCGAGCTGTACGATGCCTTCTTCGCGTGCCTTTAGCAGCTGCTCGTAGCGATGTTCGGTGAAAAAATACGCGTCGTCGGCCATCTCGACGTCCATTTCGAGAGCGAACTGGTTCGCACCCGCGCCGGCGAGCAAAACGTGCTGCGTCTCGCTCATCACCAGCCGGGCCAGTTTGATCGGATTTTTGACATTCTTCACAAACGCGACCGCGCCGGCGCGCTGAGTTCGGCCGTCCATGATTGAGGCGTCCATTTCGTTCTTGCCCTCATGCGTAAAGACCGAACCGCGCCCGGCATTGAAAAGCGGGAAGTCCTCTAGCGAGCAAACGGTCGCCTCGACGCAGTCCATCGCCGAGCCGCCTTTTTCCAGAATGTTCCAACCGACTCTAAGCGCTTCTTCAAGACCGGATCGATATTCACGCTCAAGTTCCGGCGTCATCAGAGATCTCAAAATGGTTCCGGCTCCGCCGTGGATTGCAAGGGCGATTCTATTCATCACGATATTTTAACTTCATTTCACGATCGTCATGAAAAAGTACTGAATCCCACATTTTTCAGGAACCCACCCCTTATTCTCATTTTTCTTTAAGTGGAGCGGATCGCATCCGCCCACGGGCACAACCCAAAAGACCTTATCCGAAAGGGCAACCGACCGGCACCAGCCGGCGGACGCAAAGCCAGGAATCTCAGATCGAGAAGAGTCCGGCTACCGAAGTGAGGTTACTTTGCTGAAGTCATCAAGTCACATCCTATTCTTGCTCTTTGCCCTTACGGCTCTGTGCCCCGCACAGAGCTATTCGGGCGCGCTGCAGCTAACGGGCACGGCGGTTGGTGGCGTTGCGATAAAGGTTGAGACCTCGGCAAATTCGCCCTCTCTACCCTCGACTGCCTCGATCGAACGAGCCGCATTTGATTTGATCAACAAAGAACGAGCCGCCAACGGCGATGCACCTTTGGTCTGGTCCGAAAAGGCCGCCGAAGTCGCGCGGACGCATTCTCTCGACATGGCGAACGGCCAATTCTTCAGTCATCGCGGGACCGACGGCTCGATGGTTGACGATAGGGCGGGGCGTGCGGGGATCAATGACTGGCAGGCCATCTCGGAGAACATAGCATATGTTCGCGGGGTAGAAGACCCGATCGGATTTGCGGTCGCTAAGTGGATGGCCTCGCCCTCGCATCGCAAAAACCTTCTCGACAAGCGCTGGAAAGAATCGGCGATCGGCGTTGCCGCCCTCCCGGACGGAACGATCTATTTCACGCAGGTATTTATTCTGAGATTTTAACGAGGTCTTCACGACACTTAACTGGGAAAACTTCGGCGGTCGTCGGTACGGCCGCCCTTTTTTTGTTTCTTGCGTCGACACATTTGCTTCCCTATTCTTGAGCCGTGCCGCTGGAACTCAAAATTCCGTCATTCGCCAAGATCAATCTCGGTCTGCGAATCGTCGGCAGGCGAGAAGACGGTTATCACGAGTTGTGTACGGTGTTTCAGACCATCTCGCTGCACGATGAGTTGATCTTTTCAGAAGCTGATGAGCTTCGTCTCGAGTGCGATGGGGAGGTGGCGGTGCCGGTTGATGGAAACATCATCCTAAAGGCGGCCGAGTGGCTGAGATCTCGCTTCGGAGTTTCCGCGGGTGCCCGGATCGTATTGCGAAAGCGCATACCGTCGCCGGGCGGTCTTGGGGGCGGTTCATCGAACGCCGCCGTTTCGCTGCTGGCTCTACGGCGGCTATGGCGGATCGACATTGGCATCGGTGAACTGTTGACGATCGGGCGCGCTCTAGGTGCGGACGTGCCGTTCTTTCTTTTCGGCGGCACCGCTCTCGGCACAGGCCGTGGCGACGTCATCGAATCGTTAAGCGATGTTGATTTGCCACCGATTTTACTGGTGGTCCCGAACGCCGAGGTAGGCACAGCCGAGGCGTTCGCACGGGTTAATTCCCATAGCTTGACATCGGAAAGTTCAAACCGTATTCTTCAAATTTGCCGCTCGGAGGCCGAATCGGCCGTTTTTCTACAAGGGACGCTAAACAATGATCTTGAACCGAGCGTGTTTGAAACGTTTCCTGAAGTTCGTCGAGTCAAGGAGACATTGATCCGACTCGGCGCCGTAACTGCCGCGATGAGCGGAAGCGGGGCTTCGGTCTTCGCAATTTTTGACAAAGAAGAGACACGGCAAACAGCATTAAAAGCCCTTGACGCAGAAGTCAACTGGCGAAAGTTTGCCGTAGCGGCCATCTCGCGGGACCAGTACCGCGACGCACTGCGATTAGTGTTTTAGGGTCCGCTTCCGAGTTTGTTTCTGAATTTCGCATTGGGGCGTCGCCAAGTGGTAAGGCACCGGTCTTTGGATCCGGCATTCGTAGGTTCGAATCCTTCCGCCCCAGCCAGTTTGGATATCCATCGGAGCGGGCAATCAAATATTGATTGCTCGTTTTTTGTTTTTAGCGCGGCAGATCTTCGGTCTGTCGCGTCGAGGCCCACAGAGGGTTAGAGATTTACCCGACGAATTCGCGTTCGTTGAAAGAATCTTCAATGAGAGTGACCGGCAACTTAAAGGTATTCTCCGGCAACGCGCACCCGAGCCTGGCGGAGGAGATTTGCGGCGAACTTGATTGCGACCTCGGAAAGGCCACGACTGAGCGATTTTCCGACGGCGAGTTTAATTTTCAGATCGGCGAGAACGTGCGCGGCGGTGACATTTTTATTGTCCAGCCGACATGCCCGCCGACGGACCAGAACCTGATGGAGCTGTTGATAATGATCGACACCTGCCGTCGGGCCTCTGCAGAAAGAGTAACGGCGGTGATCCCGTATTTCGGGTATGCTCGATCGGACAAGAAGGATCGTCCGCGAGTTCCGATCTCGGCGAAATTGGTCGCTAATTTGATCACAACAGCCGGAGCCGATCGCGTTTTGGCGATGGACCTGCATGCTTCGCAGATTCAAGGGTTTTTTGACATTCCGGTGGATCATCTTTTCGCGGCTCCGGTGATGGTGGATTACTTTAAGGCGAATCCGGTCGAGAATATGATCGTGGTGGCGCCGGACACGGGCGGGGCCGAGCGCGCAAGAGCGTACGCGAAACGCCTCGATGCCGGGCTAGCCCTGTGCGACAAGCGTCGTGAGAGGGCCAACGTCGCGGAAGTGATGAACATCGTCGGCGACGTGGCGGGGAAGAATTGTTTGATAATCGACGATATGTGCGACACCGGCGGCACTATCTGCAAGGTGGCCGACGCGCTGCACAACGAAGGCGCTAACGAAATATACGCGCTCTTTACGCACGCGGTGCTCAGCGGAAAGGCGATCGACAACATCTGCCGCTCGCACCTTAAGAAGGTTATCGTGACAAACACGATCCCGCTCAGACAGGATGGCGAGCCGCTGAAGGTTGACGGCAAGATCGAGGTTCTAAGCGTCGCGAAGTTGCTCGCCTCGGCGATAAGATCGATTCACGACGAGACAAGCGTATCGTCACTGTTTATTTGAAATCAGTTCCGAGTTCAAAGTTCAAGGTTCAAAGTTTTTACTGACCTTGAACTTTGAACCTTGAACTTTGAACTTAGGTAGAAGTTATGGCAGAAAAATTTGTAGTAAAAGCGCAAAAGCGTGAAACGGGCGGCAAGAATGTAAACCGCCGCCTCCGCGCCGAGGGCAAGATCCCGGTCGTGATTTATGGCGGCGGCACGGAAAGTGTTGCTGCTGTTGCCGAGCTGGCCGACCTGGCACGTGTGCTTCGGACTGAAAGCGGAGTTAATTCCGTGTTCTCGCTAGAGATCGACGGCGCAGAGGCGACCGACGTGATCTTCCAGGACCGGCAGATCGACCCGCTCAAGGGCCGTTTGATCCATGCCGACCTGAGGCGATTCGCACGCGGTGAAAAGATCGAGATGACCGTCCCGATTCATCTGGACGGCGAGCCGGATTTGAGCCAGGACGGGGCAGTTCTCACGCAGGCACTGCGCGAGATCAAGGTGCTTTGCGAACCGGCAAATACACCGGATGCGATCCACGTGGACGTGACGGGGTTGACCTCCGAGCACGCGCTTCACGTGTCGGATCTTAAGGTCGGACCTGGGATCGAAATTCACGAAGCTCCGGATGCGGTCGTCGCCGCGATCACGATCGTCAGGGAAGAAGAGCTCGAACCGCAGCTCGAAGCAACTGAACCGGAAGTGATCGGCGAGGGCGATAAGTCCGACGGCGGAGCTGAGTAACGCCCCGGAGTTCTCGCTCATCGGTTGCGACGGTTGACGAAGATGTCCAGTGAAGTGGGCGCTCGAGGCAGGTGGCTGATCGTCGGTCTCGGCAATCCGGGAACACAGTACGAACGCACTCGTCACAACCTCGGTTTCATGCTGGTGGATCAGCTTGCCCGCGATTCCGGGACGCCGATTAGGCGCGATGAGTGTAGGGCTCTCATAGGGCGAGCCGAGATTGAAAATCAGTCGGTCGAGCTGGCAAAGCCGCAGACGTTTATGAATCTCAGCGGCGAGTCGGTTGTCTGCCTCGTCAAGAAGCCGGGTCGCTCGGTTGAGAAGCTGATCGTGGTTTCCGACGACCTGGCCTTGCCGTTCGGCAAGATTCGCATTAGGCCGCGAGGGACGCATGGCGGGCAGAACGGTTTGAGATCGATCATCGAACTGCTGGGGACGCAGGATTTCATCCGTTTGCGGATCGGGATCCAGCCCGAGCATCCAGTCTCGAACGCGAAGAATTTTGTCTTGGAGAACTTTTCGAAAAGCGACTCAGCGATGCTTGGAAAAGTACTCGAAACATCGGCCGACGCGATCCGCACCATCATCGCTGAAGGTGTCGAGAGAGCAATGGCCAGATTTAATTGACAGACATCCTTACTTCACCCGTCATGGGTGAGGTTGGAAAGCCAAAAGGAGAAATAAAGTGGCAAATAGAACTTACGAAGTGATGTACATCATCGATCCGGACACTCCGGAGGAGAGGATCGCAAGACTCAACGAGGCTGTTGGCAGTGTGATCGAGAAGGAAGGCGGGACCGTCGTGCGAAGGGACGATATCGGCATAAGGCAACTCGCCTACCCGATCAACAAGAAGACCGAAGGCTACTATGTATTATTCGAGATCGAAGGCAGCGGCCAGGAAATCGCCGAACTCGAGCGTCGTATGCGCGTCAACGACATGATCATCCGATACATCACGGTCCGAGTTGATGAGGACCGCAAGGCGGCGGAAAAGATCCGTGCCAAGCGCGACGCTCGTGCGGCGAAGCGCGCAAGATTCCGCGAGACTCCGGAACAGCAGCAGACGGAGGCGGCGGCCTAAACGAAGGAGGCTTCGAAAAAGATTATGGCAGACAGAGATTTGGAAATTTTGGGTGACGGCGAGCTAGGCGTCAGCGAGGACGTAATCGGTGATCGCCCACGTCGCTACCAGCGTCGCAGGCCGCGTCAGGTCGTGCCGGAGTATGTCGATTGGAAAGACGTCGACTTTTTGAGGCAGTTCGTTCCCGAGCGTGGCAAGATCATGCCGCGCCGCATCTCGGGGATCTCGGCCAAGGACCAGCGCCGCATCGCGAAGGCGATCAAACGTGCGAGATCGATGGCGATGCTACCCTTCGTCGCCGACAGATCCTAGGAGGATTTTATTCAATGGCAACAACCACCATTCTTTTACGTGAAGACATCGATGAGCTCGGCGGCCGCGGCGAGATCGTGAAGGTAAAGGCCGGCTACGCCCGCAACTACCTGCTGCCGAAAGGCCTCGCCAGCCTCGCCACCAAGGGCAACATCAAACAGATCGAGAATGAGCGCGCGGCCCTCTTGAAAAAGGCCGCCGTCGAACGGGCAACCGCCGAGGCACAGCGCGATCAGATGGGCGACATTTCGCTCACTTTCGAACGTAGATCGGGCGAGCACGGGCATCTTTTCGGTTCGGTCACCTCGATGGACATCGCCGAGGCTCTACGAGCAAAGGGATACGAGATCGACCGCAAGCGCATTCTGCTCCGCGACGCGATCAAGGACACCGGCGAGTACACCGTCCGTGTCCGCCTGCACCGCGAAGTTGTGCTCGAAGTCCCTGTCACCGTGACCGCGGAAGGCGGTGCAACGGAAGCGGCCGCTGCGGACGCCGGTGCCCAGCCGGAACGGAAAGGCCGTCGCTCGAAAAAGGCGGGCGACACCACCGCCGAAGCCGCGCCGGCCGCGGAGACCGAAGAGTAATTCTTTCGGTCCGCTCGGACACAGAAAAGGCAGAACAAATACGGGTATAGGCATCCGATTTGTTCTGCCTTTTGCTTTAGCAGGCTAACCTAAAAATCCTCAAAATTTTTTGTCACCGACCCGGGTTGGTAGTAATATCGAGACTGCAAATTTTCTTTGCAGTCTTTTTCTTTTTTGGTCGGCTTCCCACTGTCGACTTTGATCGGTCCACTTCATACGAAACATGTCGTCCGCAACCTATACAAACACTCGGCGTGAGCAATACCTCGAACGTCCGCTACCGAGCAGCGAGGACAGCGAACGCGTCATCCTCGGAGCGATCCTGCTCGACAACGCCCTAATCACGCAGGCGATCGAGCATCTCAAAGCTGAAGATTTCTATTCGCCTTTCCACCGCCGCATTTACAACGCGATGGTCGCTCTTTTCGAAGCTTCGAAACAGATCGACCCGATCCTCATCGCCGAGGAACTGAAAAAGGAAGGCTCAGTCGAAGCGATGGGCGGAATGTCCGCGATCGCCAATCTCACATACGGCCTGCCGCACTTCTCGAACCTCGAAGAGTACGTTAAGGTCGTCAAAGACAAATCGATCGTTCGCACGTTGATCCGCACCTGCAACCAGATCACCAGCGAAGCACTCGCCGAAGAGGATGATTCGGAGGTCATTCTTGACCGTGCCGAGCAGATGATCTTCGCCCTCGCCGAAGAGCGGACGCGAAAAGGCTTTTTCCACATTGAGCCGGTCGCGCGCCAGGTTCTCGAAAATGTAACGGAGCTCGCTCGCGGCGAATCGCACGCGCTCACCGGCCTCGCTACAGGATTCCGCGATCTGGACGCGAAAACATCTGGCTTGCAGAAGACCGATCTCATCATCGTCGCGGCCCGGCCGTCGATGGGTAAGACCGCGTTCGCCCTGACCGTTGCCCAAAATGCCGCAGTGCTAGAGGACGCGGTTGTAGCGATCTTTTCGCTTGAAATGTCGAAGGAGCAGCTCGTCATGCGCATGCTCAGCTCGGAAGCCAGGATCGACGCTCACCGCTTCCGCACCGGCCACCTGATGCGTGAAGAGTGGGTAAGGCTCGCCAGCGGGATCGAAAAGCTTTCGCGCGCCAAGATCTTCATCGACGACACGGCCGGCCTTTCGGTGCTCGAGATGCGCGCCAAGACGCGCCGGCTCGCGGCGGAACAGAAGAAACTCGACCTGATCGTGGTCGACTATCTGCAATTGATGTCCGGCGGCAAACGCACAGAGTCGCGCCAGCAGGAAGTCTCGCAGATCTCCCGCGAGCTCAAGGCTCTCGCGAAGGAAATGCAGGTCCCCGTCATCGCTCTTTCGCAGCTCTCTCGTGCACCTGAGGCTAGAAATCCTCCCAAGCCGATGATGTCCGACCTCCGCGAATCGGGAAGTATCGAGCAGGACGCCGACGTGGTCGCGTTCATCTACCGCGAGGACTATTACCACGAGACAGAGGAAAACAAGGGCCTCGCAGAACTCATCATCTCAAAACAGCGCAACGGCCCGACCGGTTCGGTGCGAATGGCTTTCCTCAAGGAATTTACTAGGTTTGAGAACTATTACGGTGGAGAGTAGAAGTACGATATGACCCAGCCGCAAACCGCCGACCCAAGCTACCCGATTGGCAAATTTGATCGCGCCGCAATCGACCCGAGCCGACGCGAAGAATACGTCAGCGTGATCCGCGAACTCCCGGCGAGACTCCGTTCAGCCGTCGCCGATCTAAGCGGATCGCAGATCGACACGCCGTATCGTCCTGGCGGCTGGACCGTGCGCCAGACCGTCCACCACGTCGCGGACAGTCATATGAATTCGCTGATTCGCTTTAAGCTGGCGTTGACCGAGGACGACGTCCCGACGATTCGCCCGTACTACGAAGACCGCTGGGCGGAGCTTGCGGATTCGAAATTGCCGATCGAGGATTCGCTCAACCTCATCGACGGCATCCACACGCGCTGGACCGCCATTCTCGAATCGATGACCGATAAAGACTTTGACCGGAAATTCAACCATCCCGAGACCGGTGAATGGACGCTCGATGGAGCTCTCGCCCTTTATGCTTGGCACTCGCTCCACCACACGGCGCACATTACGCAGCTGCGCGAGCGAAGTGGCTGGTAAGCGGGTATCCGTCGCCGACGGTTTAGATTTTCCGCAATAACTGATAAGTAACAACTGATAACTTATAATCTGAAGTTGTTCTCAATTATCAGCTATCAGTTTTCAGTTATTCCGGAGCGATCCGCTTATGACCGAAGCACAATATAGCACCGGCTCTCGTCTCGTCTCCCTCGACGTTTTCCGCGGAATGACAATCGCGGGAATGGTGCTGGTCAATAATCCCGGCACCTGGTCGGCGATCTATGGTCCTCTCAAGCACGCCGAATGGCACGGCATCACGCCGACTGATTACATTTTCCCGTTTTTCCTTTTCATCGTTGGCACCGCCATCCCGATCGCCTTGAAGAAGCGAATGGCGAACGGCATCACCAGCGATGTTTACGTAAAGATATTTCAGCGAGCCGCGACGATCTTCGCTCTTGGTTTGCTGATGTCGATAATCCCGTTCTTTCAATTCAACGAAACGACCGGCATTCCGTTTGTTGTGAAGATTCTGCTCGTCTTCTCGTTCTCGGC
>Ga0247718_1000223_pt1 | contig 14722 bp, 5 predicted proteins | sample 21E_DmetaG_FD_189045 | JGI IMG/M metagenome (GOLD analysis project Ga0247718, IMG submission 189045) | Soil microbial communities from hillslope of Landscape Evolution Observatory, University of Arizona, Oracle, AZ, United States - 2-1-E_D | ecosystem: Engineered > Artificial ecosystem > Mesocosm...
CCCGAGTCACCTGGAGTTTGTAAACCCGGTCGTCGAGGGGATGGCGCGAGCCCGCCAGGACGAATTGCGCAACGGCCATCAAATGACGCGGCAGCAAGTTTACGACCGCGTGATGCCCGTACTCCTGCACGGCGACGCCGCCTTCGCCGGCCAGGGCATCGTGATGGAGACCTTGCAGCTCGCCGAGTTGCAGGGCTATCGCACCGGAGGCACGATCCACATCGTCATCAACAACCAGATCGGATTCACGACCTCGCCCGAATCTTCCCGCAGCTCGATCTATTCGACCGACGCCGCGCATATGATCCAGGCTCCGGTCTTTCACATCAACGGCGACGATCCCGAAGCAGCGTATCGCGTAATCCAGATCGCGCTCGGTTACAGGCATGAATTCAAGAAGGACGTCGTTCTCGATCTCGTCGGCTTCCGCCGCCTCGGGCACAACGAGGGCGACGAACCAACCTACACCCAGCCGGTGATGTACGCCCGCGTCAAGGCTCATCCCGGCACGCGCCACCTGTACGCCCAGCAACTCATCCGCGAGGGGGTGATCACCGAAGCCGATCTTCAAACGATGACCGGCAAGGTCGTCGAGAAGTACGAAGGCATTCTCCAGCGTGCCAAGGAGATCGCCTCCAATAAACCGTCCAAGGAGATATCCTTGCAGCCGACGCCTGAAGAAGACGGCTCAAATGTATTTTCGAGCGGTGCCGATCGGGAGCTCTTGCGGCAGGCATCGGAGACCGTTTCGATCGTGCCCCCGGGCTTCAACATCAACCCGAAAATGGTCAACCAGCTCGCCCGCCGTGCAAAAATGGGCGCGGGCGAAGTGCCGATGGATTGGGGCTTCGCCGAAGCAATGGCGATCGGGACGCTCGTTCTCGAAGGTCATCCCGTCCGGCTGAGCGGCCAGGACTCGGGACGCGGAACATTCTCGCAGCGTCACGCCTCGATGTACGACACATTGACGGGCGAACGCTGGTCCCCGCTCACCGAGCTTCGCAACCAATCGAACCCGAACGCTCGTTTTTACGTCTTCGACAGCTCGCTGTCCGAGCAGGGCGTGCTCGGCTTCGAGTATGGATACGCGGTGAATCAGCCGAAGAGCCTTGTGATGTGGGAAGCCCAGTTCGGCGACTTCGCCAACGGCGCCCAGGTCATCATCGACCAGTACGTGACGGCGTCCGAAGACAAATGGAAACAGACGTGCCGTCTCGTCATGCTGCTTCCACACGGCTACGAGGGCCAGGGCCCCGAGCACTCGTCGGCGCGTCTCGAGCGTTACCTGCAACTCTCGGCCGAAAACAACATCCAGGTCTGCTACCCGACGACGCCGGCGCAATATTTCCACCTGCTCCGCCGCCAGGCCAAGCAAGAGGTGATGCGTCCGCTCGTGATGATGACGCCCAAGAGCCTGCTCCGCCTCCCGGCCGCAAGCTCGATGATCGACGAGCTCACGACCGGCGGATTTCAGCCCGTCATCGACGACTCACGCATCACCGACCGCAACGCCGTGACTCGCGTTGTCCTCTGCAGCGGTAAGGTCTATTACGACCTCGACGCAGCGCGTGCCGAGCAGTTTAACGGCAAGATCGCCGTCGTCCGGCTCGAGCAATTTTACCCGACACCGATCGCAGCTCTCCGAAACGTCTTCGCGTCGTACCCGAATACGCGCGAGATCATCTGGACGCAGGAGGAGCCAAAGAATATGGGCGCCTGGAACTTTATGGAGGATCGCCTGCACGAAGTGATGCCCGCAAACACGATGCTCCGCTACGTCGGCCGCGAGCCCTCAGCCTCGCCCGCGACCGGCTCGTACGCAATCCACGAGCTTGAACAAAAGAGCATCGTCGAGCGCTCCCTAAACATCGACACCGACGAGATCGCCCCCGCCAGCGAACCCGAAGTCTCGAGCAAAATCGCCCCGGCGAGTTCCTAGCCACCCACGTCAGCCGACGAGATCATCTCCATCAGACGCACGGTCCACGCGAAACAAGCCGATCGGCTTGTTTCGCGTGGACTTTATCAACTACCATGTCACCGTAATTCACCAAAGCCTTATAGACCCCGATCCGCAATATGGAACTAAAAGTCTGGACATTGTTTGTCGTCCTTTTCTGTGCCGCCTTGGCGATCGCAAGGCCGACGCAAGCGCAAATCACGCCAAGCCCCTCGGAGATATTTGGGCCTCTCGCCTCGGAAAAGCGGGTTTCAGAAACTATCAACCAGAAGCGTGCGAATGGTGCTCCGATCTTGATCGGTCCGATTGATTCTGTCGGTCTTGCGAATCTGCAAACCAGCGGTGGTGACCCGTGCGACATTGCGGTACCGATTGCATTCGGGCAATCGATTAACGCGGAGTTATCCTCGACCGATTGCCGACTCGAGGATATGTCGTATGCGGACTTCTATATTTTCGACGGGCTGCAGGGGGAGCAGATTGTGATCAACATGGGGTCAGGCGTGATCGATTCGTATTTAGGAGTAGCAAACCAGTCCGGCACATGGGTCATCGAGGACGACGACGGTGGCGGGGCGACAAATGCTCGGATTGTAGCAACGCTCCCCGAATCCGGAACGTTCATCATTCTTGCCAATTCCGCGCTGCCCAACCAGCTCGGGAACTACACGCTCAGCCTGTCGGGTGGTCCTACTTGTACGTTTACGTTCACACCCGGTTCGGCGGACATTCCGCCGGAAGGGGGAACATTCTCGTTCAATGTGACGACGGGGCCCAGGTGTTATTGGGCCGCGGGTTCGGGCGAGTACTGGGCCACGACGAGCAGCTCAGGGCTCGGTAGCGGCACCGTCACGTACACGGCGCAGGCAAATCCCATAAACCAGATTCGGAGTGTGAACATCATCATCCGCAACACCTACTTCTGGGTCAGGCAGGCCGCCAAGGTGTGCGATTATTCACTGAGCCCGTCATCGGTTAATGTGGGGGCATTTACCTCGAGCGGCTCGTTCAGCGTTAGTGCTCCGCAGGGTTGCTTTTGGAGCGCCTCGGCCGAAGGCTATTTCCTCTCGGCCAGTGGATGGGCGAACGGCAGCGGGACGGTCAATTACACGGCGTCTCATTTCAACGGCGTCCAGCGATCGGGGGTGATCCGAGTTCGGGATACCACCGCCACGTCGACGACGGGTCGGAATTTTACGGTAAACCAGACCGGTCTTAACTGCACGTATTCGGTCGGCCCGATCGTTCATGATGCGCCGGCGACGGGTTACACCGGCACCGTATCGATAAATACGCAGTCAGGCTGCACGTGGTATCTTTACAACGCGAGCGGCTGGATCCAGACCCAGGCGTCGGGAGCGGGTTCCGGGCCGGCCACGATCCAGATCAGCGTGCCGCCCCGGCTGCAGCGCTCACCGACGTCCGGCGGATTTTTTATTTCCTGGTCTGTCAGCGAAAACTCCCAGAGTCAGACCATCTACGTCAATCAGCAAGGAAGGTTGGCCGCGACGGCCGCCGACTTTGACGGTGATTTTATGACCGATATTTCGGTTTACCGCCCGTCGAGCGGAGAGTGGTGGACGCTCCCGAGTCAAAACAACGCGACCCGCGGTGCCCAGTTTGGTACGGCCGGTGACATCATCGCCCCGGGCGACTACACGGGTGATGGGAAGACGGACCTCGCCTTTTTCCGCCCGTCCAACGGCAACTGGTACGTGGTGCGGAGTGAGAATTCGAGCTTCTACGCGTTTCCGTTCGGCGGTGCGGGGGACATTCCGGTACCGGCCGATTTTGACGGTGATGGGAAGGTTGATCCGGCTGTATTCCGCTCGACCGAGGGTGTGTGGTACGTCCTCCGCTCGACGACCGGATCTGTCGTCGCGGCTCAATTCGGTGCGAGCGGCGATCTTCCCTTGGCTGCTGATTACGACGGCGACGCGAAAGCGGATTTTGCCATTTATCGAAACGGCGAATGGTGGATTCAGCGCTCGACAGGCGGCGTTAATGCGGTCCGGTTTGGAACTTCGACCGACATCCCCGTGCTGGGCGACTTTACTGGTGACGGCAAGGCAGACATTGCATTTTTCCGGACGGCGAGCGGTTACTGGTACGTGCTCAGGAGCGAGAACTCGACCTATTATGCTTTCCCCTTCGGCAGCGGCGGCGACGTGCCGGCGGTCGGGGAATACGATGGTGACGGCGTCTCCGACGCCGCGGTCTTTCGGCCGTCGAATGGGACATGGTACATACGACGCTCGTATAACGGATTCATCAAGACCGCCGTTTTCGGGCTGAACGGCGACATGCCCGTGCCGACATATTCCGGCCGTTGAAGCATTGACACCTATCGAGTATGCGAATCGTGGAATATTCCCGATTTGCTTTCTTGCTCGCGGTGCGGTCAATTGGGCATCTAAATGAACGGCCGGGTAAGACCCGCGCGGTAAGTACATGCGTGTTCTTTACATCCTCTGTTCCGTGCTCGCGCTTGCGGCAATACTCGTGGTGGCGATCTCGTGCCGCACGACCGACCTGACGACGCCGAAAGCTGGAGCCAGCGTTGCACCGACACCAGGGCCCTCGCCGCGATCGGTTCGACCGATCACCATTGTCGCGGTCGGCGATATCATGCTCGGTTCGACGTCGATCAACGACACTTTCCTCCCGCCGAATGACGGCCGGGACATGCTGAAAGAAGTGGAGCCCATTCTCTCGGCAGCCGACATCGCTTTTGGTAACCTCGAAGGCCCGTTGCTCGACGGCGGCAAAAGCGAAAAATGCTCCGACTCGCCCCCCAAATCACCCGGCGTGCAATCTAACAACGACGTCGGCGCCGCACCAGTGCCAACCCCGACGCCCGTGCCGACGGCCGGGCCGACCGTTCCCGTGAAGCCGCTGATCCGCTGTTTCGCGTTCCGGACTCCGACGCGCTACGGGCAATATCTGAAGGACGCCGGCTTCGACATACTGAGCCTCGCCAACAACCATGCGTCCGACTTCGGCGATGAGGGGCGCATCAGCACCAGAAAGGTCCTCGACGAACTCGGCATCAAGCACGCCGGCTCGGATCGCGGTCGGCACTCGACCGCCTATCTCGAGGTCGAAGGCCTGCGCGTAGCCTTCGTCGCCTTCGCTCACAACGCGATCTCGCCGAACGTGAACGAACTCGACGCCGCCCGGCAGTTCGTCGCCGCTGCCGCCAAAAAGTCCGACATTGTAGTGGTCTCATTCCATGGCGGCGCCGAGGGTGCGGCTTTTGAACGTGTGCCTCGACGGTTGGAGATGCTCGGCAGCGAGAAGCGCGGGAATCTGCCGCTTTTCGCCCGCACGGTCATTGACGCCGGCGCCGACCTCGTGCTCGGGCACGGTCCGCACGTCCTTCGCGGGATGGAGATCTACAAGGATCGCCTCGTAGCCTACTCGATGGGCAACTTCGCCACTTACGGGATGTTCAACCTGAAAGGCCCGCAAGGGATCTCGGCGATCTTCCGGATCACGCTCGCCCCGGACGGCAAGTTCGTCTCGGGCAAAATCGTCCCGACAAAACAGGAAGGCCGCGGCATCCCGGCTCTGGATGAAACGGGAGCGGCGATCAAGAAATTGCGTCAGTTGTCTGTATTGGATTTCGCGGGTTCGGCACCAAAAATCGCCGACGACGGTACCGTTTCGATGAAGTAACAACTACTCAATCAAGCGATTAAGAGGAGCCGTTTTTCGCGGCTCCTCTTTAATTTTTCTCTTTCTCAATCTGCCCCACCAATTTCGCCGCGCGATTGCGCGCGATCAGCGGTATCCTTTCGTCATTCGACAATTCTTTTAGCAGCGGTAGCATTTGCCCGGGATCTGAGATCTCGTTCCGTCGAAGATAAGCCTCCAGAGCATCGAGCAGATGCGGAGCTTCCAAAGGCTGGTTTTCGCGGGCGATCTTCATATCGAACTGCCAAAGATACTGATTACTGACGCGGCGGTATTCGTCGGCGATCGCGCGGGCGTGTTGGTTCCGCGTCCAATTGTATTTGGCGGTACGCTCGCGGCCGGCATTTCGGTAGGTGAACGCGACGCTGCCGAGGTGCGAAAAGTCTTTTTCGAACTGATAGCTTTCGGTCGAATCTAGGAAGTTAAGAGCCACGAGCGCGCTATTGATCTTCGCGAGCGTGGCTGGTGACAATTTGATTGGGTCCGATTCTTCACCGCCGAGCCCTTCTTTCTTAAAGCTGATCGTGCCGCCACCGGTCTCGTCGTGTCTGATCACGACGTGCGAAACCGAGAATCCCGGTCGCGAAAATTCGTAGACGTATTCGGACGAACTTTTCGCCGGCCCTGCGGCGGCGGCGGATCTTAAATCAGAGTTGTCTGCCGGACGGCCGTTCTTCTTACTCGCGGCTGGTGGTTCAGGCTCTGTCTGTGCGGAGCCGGGCGTGGAACTCGGCGTCGGTGAAGGCTGCGCTGTCGGCGTCGGTCGGTCGGTGCGCTTGGTCTGTGCAAAAACCGGCAACGCCGCGAGCATTATAATTAATGCCAGACGGGAGACTGCTCTTGCGATGTCGAACTTTTCCATCATTGGACCAAGCAGCCGGAATTTCTCGGCTACACATTACGATGCCGCGCCGAGCTGGAAAGTTCGGTATCGGCAAAGACACAATGAACAACTTCGCAACTCGCTCAGATAATTAAACGCAAAGCACTTCGAGACGCGTCTATTCAAACTTCACTGACACGATCTTCGACACGCCTGGCTCCTGCATCGTGACACCGTAGAGTGCACGGGCAGCTTCCATCGTGCGCTTGTTGTGCGTGATGACGATGAACTGGGTCTTTTCGGCCATGTCGGCGATCTTGGTAACGAAGCGGCCGACGTTCGCATCGTCGAGCGGCGCGTCCACCTCGTCGAGCAGGCAGAACGGTGACGGCCGGTACTTGAAAATTGCGAGAACCAGAGCGATCGCGGTCATCGCCTTTTCGCCGCCCGAGAGCAGCAGGATGTTCTGCAGCCGCTTGCCCGGCGGCTGGGCAACGATCTCAATCCCGGCTTCCAGAATGTCATCGGCCTCGAGCAGCGACATCTCACCGCGGCCGCCGCCGAATAGTTCCTGGAAGAACTGTTTAAAGTTCTCGTTGATCGCCTCAAAGGCGTGCTTGAAGCGCTCGCGCGAACGCTCCTTGATCTCTCTCAGCGCCTCTTCAGCCGTTGCAATACTGTCGATGATGTCTTGACGCTGCGAGGTGAGAAACGTGAGGCGCTCTTCTGACTCGGCGAGTTCCTCCACGGCGAGCATGTTGACTGCCCCGAAATTCTCAAGCCGCTCGCGCAGTTCGTCCGCCTGACGGCGGGCCTCGTCGAGGAGGAAATCCTCCGGGATCTGCTCGGTCTCGACGAGATCGATAAGCGAAATGTGCAACTCCTGAGCACAGCGTTCCTTGATGTTCTCGAGCTTGGTGACGGCCTCGGTCTGCTTAACTTCGATCTCGGCTCGTGTGTTGCGGGCCTCGGCCGCGGCGTGGTTGAGCTGAACGAGCTCGTCGTTCATCCGGTCTGCGGCGGAACGCATCGAGCTGACAAGTTCTATGCCGGCCGCAAGCTCGGCCTGCTCTTCCGCGATCTCCGTCTCGGTGGACGCGATTCGTTCAGAAACTGCCTGAAGCGACGTTTGCAACGCCGAAGCGCGGCCCTCGCCCTCGGTGATCTCAAAGTGCAAAATACCCAGACGATTACCAAGCTCCTTCTGCTCGTTCTCGACCCGACGCAGAGCGGACTGCGCCGAACGGGAACGCTCGGCCGACGTCGCAGCGGTCATTCGCTTGTCGTTTAGTATCGCCGCTTCGGTCTCGGCTGCGGTCCTCGCGGCCCCGAGTTGCTGCGCGATCTGCTCAAGTTGCTGCGACGCCGTCGATTTAAGATTCTCGGCCGACTCCATATTCTCTCGCGCCTCGGCGATACGATTTTGGATCTCGGCGATCTCGGTTTGGGTTTGACGCCTTTCATCCGCGACGACCTTGCGGTGTCGCTCGGCGCGCTCTATCTCCTGCCTGGCTGATCTTTCCTGGATTTCGAGACCGTGCAAGCCACGCTCGAGCTTGATAATCAGCGACTGCAGATCGACGATTTTCTCTTCTTTTTCGGCGAGATTCCTACGTGCTTCCTCGACTCGCAAAGTTGCTGCCGTGACATCCGAGCTCAGCTTTTCGCAGACGGCCTCGAGCTCGTGCAACTCGCGCTTGAAGGCGAGGAGTGAGTCGTCCGACTTGCCGTTCGTAGAATTCGTGCCCGTGACAATCAGCGAGCCGCCAAAGAGCAGATCACCGTCGCGACTGACGAGAAGATTGGTGCTCTCCGCTTCGCGGCCGTTGAATGATTCGACCAGCTCCGCCGACATCTCGCGGGGGAACGCCCGCCGCAACACCGAGGCCAACCGGCCATCAACTCCAAGTGCCCGCTCAATGCTCGACGTCGGTTCGTAGTTCTCGCTTCCGGCCTCCGGCAGGACTAGAATCGCCGTGCGGCCGATCTCGTTCTCACGAAGCCAGGCAGTTATCTTCCCGACATCCTCGCCGCTTTCGACCAGTATCGTCTGCAAGTACGGTCCGAACAGATTCTCGATCGCTCTTTCAGCAGAACGATCCACATTCAACTTATCGGCCAGGACGCCGGACAGCCTGACACCGATCTCGCTTTGAGCCGCAAATAGCTTCTGTACCTGCGGGGCGTAAACGGCGCGCTTCTCCTCGAGTTCCTGGAGCGTCTCGAGGCGGTTGCGCTTTCGTGAGTATTCGTCACGGATCGTACTGAGCTCGGCTTCGACCTGCTTTAGGCTCTCGCGGGCCTCATTAGTTTGATCGACAAGCGATATCTTTTCGGTCTGATATTCAGCGAGCTTTTGCTTTTCAGCGTTGAGCTGTTGGAGCAGCACGTCGGCTTCTTTCCGGTGCGTCTCGTGCGCCGCTTCAGCTCTCTCAGCCTCACGAGCGAGCCCCTCGGCACGCTCCTGGAGTTTGGCGATGTTCGCGTTGAGCTGCCGCTCAATCTCGGCGAAGCGTTCGGCGGCGGCTGTGTGCTGGAGAAGTTCGCGCCGGGTAGATTCGGCCTCCGCCTCGATCACGGCCAGAACGTCGAGCTTGGCTTGATAGGCCATTTCGGCTTCTCTAAGCACAAGTCCGCTCTCGCCGGCGAGCTCACGCTCGCGGGCGTCGTCCTCCTGCAGGCGCTCGATTTCAAAGGCAAGCATCCTCAGACGCTCTTCCGCGGCGGACGTCTCGGCACGCAGAGATTCGAGGCGAGACGTGATCTGTGAAAGTTGCTCCGACTGGTAACGATGTTCGCGCTCGGCGCGGTCGCGCTCGAGAGCCGAATCGGCGTGAAGCTTGCGGATGTCTGCGAGTTTTTCTTCCGACTCCCGCGCCTTCTGCGTCGCCTCGCGGAAAGCAGTCTCCTTGGCCTCGACCTCGGCGATCAGACTGCGTTCAAGTTCAGCAGCACTGTGAAAATCTTGCTCTAGCGCGGTGATGGTCTCGGCGAGATGACGGCCTTCGGCGGCGAAGTAGTGCCTCATCAGCTCGCGATACTCTTCCTGAAGGATCTTGAAGCGTCGCGTCTTCGCGGCCTGCCGGCGGAGCGAATTCACCTGCTTTTCGATCTCGGAGACGATGTCGGAGATGCGATTGAGATTCGATTTTGAAGATTCGAGCCGCGCCTCGGCGGCACGCTGGCGGGTGCGGAACTTTGAGATTCCGGCGGCTTCCTCGATCAGATTTCGTCTATCGGCCGGTTTCGCCGACAAGATCTGCCCGATCCTTCCCTGCTCGATGATCGCGTAGTGCGAGCCGGACAATCCGGTACCTGCAAACAGATCCTGAATGTCGCGCAGGCGGCAGGTCTTGCCGTTGAGCAAATACTCGCTCTCGCCCGAGAGATACAGACGACGGGTGACCGATACGGCCTCGCCCGGGGCAAAATCCAGAGCAAAGGTGCGTGGTCGCCAGTGGCGCTTTACCTTCGCACGAACCTGGGCGGGCTGCGCGGCACCGATCGCGACGGCCGCCGTCGCTGCGTGCGCGACTCCGATCTCAGCCGTCTCGGCGTGAAACCCATTGCCGTTGCCATTCGCGTCCGCCACGGCCTCTACCGATTCAACTGTAACGGTTTCAGCGTTTTCGACGACCTGCGCTTCCTCTGTCTCGGACGGGCCCTCAATCTCGGCCATGTCAACCGAGCGATCATCCAACTCAGAAAGCGTCTCGTCGATGTCTTCCAGCTCTTCGTCGTCGATGTCGAAAGTTTCGTCGTCGCGCACCAGATGCAGTACGACTTCGGCCATGCCAGAGGACTTGCGGTCACGGGTACCCTGAAACACGACATCCTTCATCTCGCCGCCGCGCAAGGATTTCGCTCGCTGCTCGCCGAGCACCCACGAGATCGCGTCCGACACATTCGACTTGCCGCAGCCATTCGGCCCAACGACGGCGGTTATCCCGTTTCCGGTGAAGACGACTTCGGTATAGTCGGCAAACGATTTAAAGCCCGTAATTTCCAGGCGCTGGAGCTTGAACATCTTTTATTGCTTGTGAAAATGGGCTGAACCTGCTGGACAGAACTATATTTTGTGGGCCGAAAGCGTCGAAGTCAAACAAACATGGGGTTTTGCGGGCCTTTAAAACTCTGCGTCCCTTACATCAAACTTTGCGTACTTTGCGGTTAAAGCATAATTCAAACCGCAAAGCACTCCAAGGATGACGCAAGGGACGCAAAGAATGGTAATCAGACTACCAGGCGATTTCTTCTACTTCCTTCTCCTTAAGGCCCTGAGCTTCGGCTCGCTCGTTGTCGAGTTCGGTCAGGACATCGAGCATGAAATTCGTATTGCTAGAGACGTTGATCACGACGATGAACTCGTGCTCCGAGGTCGTAAACTCGAATGTGCCGGTCGATATCTCGATGATCTGCTTAAACGCCTTGTGCCCGTTTTGACCGTTGCATTCGGCATCGACGATCTTGCCCTCGTTGAACGAGACGCTCGCGAAGTGTATGTCGGATTTGAGCACGAGCAGGCCGGTCATCTTCGAATTTTCGATTACCTGCACCGCGTCGAAGATGGACACGTAGCTTAGATTACCGGCGAACGTCACGTCGGTCCGAACCTTTTGCGGCACCTTGTCACGGTTCGAGAATTCCGGCCGGCGAGCCTTCCGAATCGCCTCCAGCCCCGGAGCCACCGAGATACGAGGGTCGAGGAGTTTCGCCTCCTGTAGTCGATCGTACGCGAGGTTAAAATCCTCACGAGCTATGTACAGACTCACAAGCGCGAGGCATTGCTTAGCGGCTTCTTCCAGATTTCTCTGCTTGATGCACAAATCGCGCATCTTTTCACGCAGCGGTATCGAGCGCGGACTGCGGCCGAGCGACTCACGGAGCAAGGCAAAGGCCTTATCCGGCGAGCTGTATTTGACGAACAGTTCAGCGTCGAGCAACACCGACTCGACAGACACTTCCGTAAACGGGACTGAATTATTCTCAACTGCCTGATTCATACTGCGGGGCGGGAGCGGGGATGAATGTCATTAATAAACTAGCATAATGAGGCGGCTTTTTAACCTACCTTTTCAGCATGCGCGAGCCGCTATCCAGTCAATTTGACAGAACTTTTTCATTCGAACCGGCACACGAAAAAAGAGGCCGGTCTATACGAGCCAGCCTCCCTGTCTGTACAGTACAGCCGTCAAAAGTCGAATCTGAGTCCGACTCTGATATCCCGAGGTCGATACGTGCGCGTCGGCACGAGAAAGTTCTGCCGCGCTAACTGTTGAGCAGCGCTAGGCGTCGAACTGAGAGCGGTGAAGTTGATGAACTCGGCGCCGTAGCTGAAGACAACCGAGTTTAGGATGTTGCCAAACTCCAGCACCGGGCGCAGGCGAAAACGTTCGCGGAATTTCCATTCGCGGCTGACGCTGAGATCGAAAAGGAACAGTGCCGGGCCGGTGCCTGCGTTCCGTGGAAGATTACCACTCTTCGCACCGATGGGCTGAAGAGAAAACTGGGACAGCAAGGTCTCGGGGACCGGCGAGCCGGGCCTGCGCCACCTGATGTCGCGGATGTTACCGCTAAAGTTCAGGCGGTCGGTGCTGACGTCGTCGAGGTTGCGGTCGCTACCGCCGGCGCTGACATTAAACGGCGCCGAACTGCCGAGCCGCATCAGCGGCGAGAAACGCAACCGGCCAAACCACCACGGCGTGTCGAGCGTGCCCGTCAGCGAAAACCTGTGGCGGCGATCCTGCAGGCTGCGAGCCCATTCTCGTGCGAAGTCCCCGTTGATCTCGGCGTTCGCCGTGTTATTGAGACCGTCGTCCTTCGAACTCGAGAGCGTGTACACCGCACGCATCGAGGTCCCGAATCCATAACCGAGCTTTCGATAGCTGCGGCGAAATTCCAGGATCAGGCCGCGATAGAGAGCGTTGCCGTTCGAGCCTATGCGGGAAGTTTCCTCGACGGTCGGGTCGGGACGAAATCGGCCGATCGCCGCCAGCGCGATTCCTAGCGGCGCTCCGGTGGCATTGTTGTTCTGGCCGATCACCGCGACGGCCGGAGCTGTCGACGACGCATTGAGCGTATTGAGATTTACAAAGCAGTTAGGTGTCGTCGTGGTGCACGTGGTCGTGCCGTTTTGCGCGGTGGCGAGCCCGGTTGGGTCCGTCGGGCTGCCAAGGTAGAACGTGTAAATCCGTGTCGGGCTGAGCACGAAAGGGTTTGCGAGCAGATACGCCGTCCAATCCGAAAAACCGGTGGGGAGCCGCGGTGCGTTAGGGTTTGAGTCTCGCCACAAAAATGCGGTTTTGTTCCAGGTAAAATTCGCCTCAAGGACCCAGCCCTTTGCCACCTCGCGCTCGAATCCCACATTAAATTGATAGCTCTCCGGTATTCGCAGACCGGGCTCTACGGAGCGAAGCGGGTTGCCGGCGCTCGATATGTTGGACGAGAAGCCGGTACCTGACGTGCACGGGCCAAGCGGATTGACCACTGTCGAGCACGCGGCTGCGACGAGTGATCGAAGTTCGTTGATGTCACTGTATGTGCCGGGGAAACGATTTGCCAAAGCGGCCAGGATCGCGAGGCGGCGCGAATCCGTCCCGCTAGTGCCGATCGTGTTTGTGTCAAACGATACGAGACTACCGCCGTTGTTCTGGATCGAATCGGCGACCGTTCGCAGGAGCACACGATTGTAAAAAATGCCGGCACCGAAGCGAATGACTCCCCTGCCCGATTTGAACGGATCCCACGCGATGCCGATCCTCGGACCCCAGTTGTTGTTATCCGAAACGGCCGTCTCGCGTTCGTACCGCACGCCGTAGCTGACGGTCCAGCCTTCGCGGGGCCGCACCTCGTCATTGACGAACGCTCCCCAGTAAGTGTTGACCGCGTCTGCGCGAGTGCCGAAATTCTGCCGGTAGCGCGACAGGGTGTTGGACTGATAGCCGAGAATGTTCGGGAAGTTGAACGTTCCCGTAGCGTCGCCGAGCGCGAGAGCCTTGGAGCGGACGTGCTGCACGTCGACGCCGAACTTCAGCGTGTGGCTGCCCGCGATGTATGTCACCGAGTCCTGGACCTGATACCTGGTCTCGCGGCGATTCTGCGGGAAACCCGTGGCGTCGCCCGTAATCGCGGCGGTCGAATTGCCCGCGATCAGGGTTTGATTCGCGCTTGTTTCGGGGTTTCGGTAACCGATCAGCACGACCGGGTCGAACGGGTTGTCGGTCTCGAAGCTCGGCTCAAAGATCGAATACTGCGTGCGAAACTGATTGACCGCCTTCGAGCTGAAAACGTGATTGTTCGTAAAATTGATCGCGTCCGTTTTGCTGTTGCGTGCCTGAAGAGCGTCGTCCAGACGCGTAGTCGAAGCTCCGGTAGTGCGGCGATTCTTGCGCCGACCGAACTGGTACCCAACTGTAAGATCGTTATTTGAGGCCAGTCGATGATCAACCCTGGCGACGACGATGTGGTTTCGGTTCGGAGTGTCGTAAAGCACCTGATAAGGGGCGATCGGCGTCGCCGGACTGCTCGCGTTGTCGACACAGGTTATCGTCGCCGGGCACGCCGCATTGCCCGTCGGGAGCGTGTATCTCGGATTAGAACCGACCGGCACCCAGGTGTTGATGAACGTGGTGTCGAGCAGATTGTCGTACTCGTATGTGAAAGAAAAGAACGTGCGGCTCTTCCCGTTGTAGAAAGGCACTCTGACTGGCCCGCTCAGCGAGAAGCCCGGATTGTATTGCGTCAGCGGCAGGCGCGGAAGGCTGCGGCTGTTGTTGTACCAACTGTTGGCGTTCAGGTTATCGTCGCGGAAGAACATAAAAAATCTTCCGCGAAAGCGATTTGTACCTGCACGAGTGCGAAGATTGATGCGGCCGCCTGAAGCCCTGCCGTACTCAGACGAAAACTGATTTTGGATCACCTGGACCTCCGCGACAGATTCGAGCGAAGGCTGAAAGCGCTCGCGCGATGAACGGTCGTCGTTGTTGTCGAGACCGTCGATCGTAATGTTGTTCGAGTACGCCGTGCCGCCGGAGAGCGAGAAGTTTCCCTGCTCGAGCGGAGCCGTGCTCGGGCTCGCGTTTCGGTCTTCGGCGAGACCGCTTGTGGACAGCTGTTCCTCGGTCGTGCCGCCGAGCGTCAGAACCAGTTCGAGCGGGTTGCGGCTGTTGTTCGGGAGTTCCTCGATCTCACGCTCGGTGATCGTGCCGCCGACGATCGTGCGGGTCGTGTCTACGGGCGGGGTG
>Ga0247718_1000224_pt1 | contig 14721 bp, 17 predicted proteins | sample 21E_DmetaG_FD_189045 | JGI IMG/M metagenome (GOLD analysis project Ga0247718, IMG submission 189045) | Soil microbial communities from hillslope of Landscape Evolution Observatory, University of Arizona, Oracle, AZ, United States - 2-1-E_D | ecosystem: Engineered > Artificial ecosystem >...
AGCGCGCAAGGGCGCGAACGGGGGCAGCGGAGAAAGCCGCGACGACCCGCCTCGCCGATCAGGCGAGGCGCGCCCACTGGGGGCGTTCGGGTCGGGGCGAGGGTGGCGCCCGCACGGCATCGGCGGCCGTCGGCACGAGCGGCCCGGCCGAGCCGGCCAGGGCCGGTGCGGTCAGCCGCAAGGCCGGCACCGCGAGCTGGCCATGGCAATGGCCGCAGTCGACATCGAAGCCGGCCGGCTTGCCGTTCTCGCCGGCATCGGCCGACGCCGCATGCTCGTGCGCGTGGTGGCCGACGTGGACCGCCTCGGCGCCGCGCTCATGCTCGCAATAGGACGCCACCGCCGCCCAGCTGAACTGCAGCGGCAACAGCACGAGCATCAGGATCGACAGCCAGCGGCGCACGGGCGCGAGTGTATCGACCCATGCTCCGACAGGCCTTGCGGGCCGCAACCTCTCCGGCAGGGTGGGCGACCTCATGCGGCACCGGCGACCTGGCCGTGACCGCCAGCACCCCCATCACGGCGGCCACGGCCAGGTCGGGCCAGCCGCGGCCGGAACCGAACACGCCGAGCGCCGCCGCCATCACCGCCACATTGCCGATCGCGTCGTTGCGGCTGCACAGCCACACCGAGCGCATGTTGGCGTCGCCCTCGCGCCAGGCGTAGAGCAGGACGGCGACCGATACATTGGCCAGCAGCGCGAGCAGGCCGATCGCGCCCATCGTGATCGGCTCGGGCACGGTGCCGGCGATCGCGCTCCACGCCGCCTTGCCGAGCACGAAGACGCCGAAGGCGCCCATCGTCAGCCCCTTGAACAGCGCCGCGCGGGCCCGCCAGGCCAGCGCCATGCCCAGCACCCACAGCGACAGGCCGTAGTTGGCGGCATCGCCGAAGAAGTCCACCGCGTCGGCCAGCAGCGACACCGAGCCGGCGTGCAGGCCACCGCCCAGCTCGACGGCGAACATCGCCGCGTTGACCAGCAGCGCGATCCACAGGATGCGGCGGTAGCGCGGACTGTGGGCCCGCACCGCGGTGGCGGCATGGTCGTGGTGGCAGCAGGCGTCGCTCATGGCAGCGAGGATCGTTACGTCGGGGTGTCGGTGCCGGCATTGGAAACCCTGTAGCGGCTACAGGGTCAAGTGCCCAGCGCTTAGGATCGTCCCTCCCCATCGGACAGCGTGCACATGATCGACTTCCCTCGCGTCACGGGTTGCGTCGCCGTCACGGGCCGTTGCCGAGATCACGGGCGGCCACCGACCCCGGCGGCGCTCGGCATGGCGCGGGTCGCGCGGCAGCCGGTGCCGCGCCAGGGCTGACGAACGGAGCGACACGATGAAGATCGGCGAACTTGCCGCGGCCACCCAGACCCCGGTCGAGACGATCCGCTACTACGAGCGCGACGGCCTGCTGCCGCGCGCGCCGCGGACCGAGGGCAACTACCGCATCTACGGCCCCTCGCATGTCGAGCAGCTGGCCTTCATCCGCCACTGCCGCTCGCTCGACATGACGCTCGAGGAAATCCGCGTCCTGCTGCGCTTCAGGGATGCGCCGGACGCGGACTGCGCCGACGTCGATGCGCTGCTCGTCGAGCACATCGACCATGTGGCCACGCGCATCCGCGGCCTCAAGGAGCTGGAGAAGCAGCTGCGGGCCCTGCGCGAGCGCTGCACCGGCGCGAGCGCGGCCGGGCGCTGCGGCATCCTGAGCGGCCTGGCGCGATCGGCCACCGGCGTCGAGGCCCCCGCGGGGCACGGCCCGGTCACGGGCCCGCAGGGCCGCACCGGCATGCGGCACCCGCGATGACGACGCCACGGAAGTCCGCCATGCCCCACGCCCACGACCTGAGCCCCTGGCAACACCGCCACGACTACGCGGCCGACCGCCGCAGCGCGGAGCGGCGCACGCACTGGGTGATCGTGATCACGCTGGCCATGATGGTCGCCGAGATCGCCGCCGGCTGGAGCTGGCAGTCGATGGCGCTGCTGGCCGACGGCTGGCACATGGGCACCCATGCGGCGGCCATCGGCGTCGCGGCGCTGAGCTACGCGCTGGTGCGGCGCTGGGCGGGCGATACGCGCTTCTCCTTCGGGCCGTGGAAGGTCGAGGTGCTGGGCGCCTACACCAGCGCGGTGCTGCTGGGCGTGGTCGCGCTGGGCATCGCGGCCGAGTCGCTGCTGCGGCTGTGGTCGCCGCGCGCGGTGGCCTACGACGAGTCGCTCGGGGTGGCCGTGCTCGGTCTGGTGGTCAATCTGGTGTGCGCGCGGCTGCTGCACGGCGGGCCGGCGCAGGGGACGCCGCACGATCACGATCACGATCACGATCACGATCACGATCACGATCACGGGCACGGGCACGGGCACGGGCACGGGCACGGGCACGGGCACGGGCACGGGCACGGGCACGGGCACGGGCACGGGCACGGGCACGGGCACGGGCACCACCACGGCCACGCGCACGGCGACCTGAACCTGCGCGCCGCCTACCTGCATGTGCTGGCCGACGCCGCAACCTCGGTGCTCGCGATCGTCGCGCTGCTGGCCGGCAAGTACGCCGGCTGGGGCTGGCTCGATCCGCTGATCGGCCTGGTCGGCGCCGGCATGATCGCGGTCTGGTCGCTCGGCCTGTTGCGCCGCACCGCCACCATCTTGCTCGACCGCGAGATGGACGACCCGCTGGCCGCCCAGGTGCGCGAGCGCCTCGAGGCCGACGGCGATGCGCGCGTCGCCGACCTGCACCTCTGGCGCGTCAGCGACACCGGCTTCGCGGTGCACGCGACGCTGGTGGCCGACGCCCCGCTGGCCGCCGACACCTACCGCGAGCGCCTCACCGGGCTCCCGGCCGTCGCGCACGCCTCGATCGAGATCAACCGCTGCCGCAGCGCCACAACGGCCTGAGGCGCCGGCCTCGGCCTGCCGCGACGGCTGTTTAGGCAGCCGCTCCTAGACGGCGCTTCTATAGTCAGCGCCAGCGCGGCCCGCGCCGGGCAGCGCCCCCATCGAGGACGACAGACATGGTCAAGAAGCCGCAGAAAACCGCCGCCGAACCGTCGGCGGCCCCCGCCGGTGCGCCTTCGGTCGCGCACCTGCTCGACAACCAGTTCGCCAGCGCCGTGCGCGAGTCGGCCCAGGAGATCTGGCAGGCCGGCCTCGGGGCCTTCGCCAAGGCCCAGGGCGAGGGCACGAAGGTGTTCGACGCGCTGGTCAAGGAGGGCCTGTCGATCCAGCGCAAGACCCAGGCGGCGGCCGAGGAGAAGCTCGGCGAGGTCAGCGACAAGATGACCCGCCTGAGCGACGGCGTGCAGAGCAAGGCCGGCCAGCAGTGGGACCGGCTCGAGAGCATCTTCGAGGAACGCGTTGCCAAGGCGATGGGCCGGCTCGGCGTGCCGTCGAGCCGCGACATCGACGCGCTGATCGCGCGCATCGACGCGCTGACGGAGCAGGTCGCCAGGCTCGCGCCGAGGCCGGCCCCGGCGAAGAAGGCCGCGGCCAAGCCGGTGGCGGCCAAGAAGGCCGCGCCCTCGCGCAAGCGCGCGGCGTCTTGACGCGGCCACGCGTGCGCCGGTGGCCGGTGGCCGCCCTGGCCCTGCCGCTGGCCGGCGTCGCGGCGCCGGCCCCGGACCGTGAGGAGGCGGCGGTCTATGCCGCCGCCGGCCTGGTGGCGGCCGAGGGCGGCTGGCGGCGCGCGGACTGCGCGACGCTGTTCAAGCCCGCCATCGAGCGGCTCGACATCGACCGTGACGGTCGCGACGAGTTCGCGCTGTTCGTCGGCCCCTCGGCCTGCTTCGCGGAGACGGCGCGCGGCAACGTCGCGCTGTTCAAGCGCGAGCCCGACGGTCGCTGGAGCGAGCGCCTGGGCTGGGCACCGGGCGTCGAGATCGTGCCCACCGGCGCATCGACCGCCGGCCATGCCGACCTCGGTGTTGCAACCCCCGGCGGCTGCCTGGCGGTGTTCCGCTGGGACGGGCAGCGCTACGTCCATGCGCTGAACCGGGCGATCGAGCCAGGCGGTTGCCAGTTCCGCTGAGGCCGCAGCGGCGGGAGCACCGGCACGCCAACCGGGCGCCGGCGCGGGGTGAAGGTTCTCATCGTGAAGCGCCCCCTGGGGCGGTCCCGGCCGACCAGCCGGCGCGGGCCGGCGCCACGGTGCGCCGCCCGGCGGTGCCGCGGAGCCACTTGTTTTTGGGAGGCAACGCCTCACTCAGCCGGACGCGCCGCCCCCGTCAGCGCGCGGCGCAACGCGCCGAAACGGCGCCGGTACTGCGCCGGCGTCAGCCCGGTCCTGCGGTGGAACAGGCGGCCGAAGAAGCTGGCGTCCTGGTAGCCGACCTCGAGCGCGATCGCCTCGACCGGCTCGTCGCCGGCCTCGAGCCGCCGCTTGGCCTCCTCGAGCCGCAGCGCGTGCACGTACTCGAGCGGGCTCATGCCGGTGGCCTGGGTGAAACGCCGCTTGAAGCTGCGCTCGGGCAGCCCTGAGTGCGCGACCATCCGGGTGACCGGACTCCCGAGCGCGTAATGCTCGCCGGCCCAGCGCTGGCCGGCCGCGACCACCGCATCGGCAACCACCCCGCCACGGCTCAGCGAGGCATAGGCCTGCGGCGGGGCCGCGTGGATGTCGAACAGCTTCACCCGCGCGACCTGCATCGCCTCCTCCGGCGAGGCGAAGCGCGCGATCAGCGCCAGCGCCAGCAGGTGCCAGGTGACACCGCTGCCCGCCATCAGCAGGCGCTGTCCCGGTCCGGCGAGGACCAGCCCGCGCTCGGGCCGCCAGCGAATCGTCGGGTGGCGCCGGCGCAGGATGTCGCAATAGGCCCAGTGCGAGGTCGCGTCCATCCCGTCGAGCAACCCGGTGCGCGCGAGCAGCAGCGCGCCGGAGCAGGCCGAGGCCAGCGTCGCGCCGCGCGCATGCACCGCCCGCAACCAGTCGACCTCGGCGTCGAAGCGTCCGTCGAGCGGCTCGTCGGGCGGCAGCTGCAGGTCGGTGATGCAGACCGCGTCGGGCCGGGGCACATCGGCGCAGGCCGCGCCTGGCAGGACCGGCAGGCCGTTGGCCAGAACGGTCGCGCCCCCGTCGCGCGTCACGATCAGCGGGCGCAGCGGCGATTCGGCCCCACCACAGCCGTGCAGCCGCTGCCAGTCGCGCCGCGTGCCGGCCAGCGCGTCATAGAGACCGTAGAGCGTCGCGGCCGACGAGCAGCCGGGCACCGCCAGCAGTGCGACGGTCACGGGAGCAGCGGGCGCGACCATGGCATGTTCGTCCGTTGGCGTGCACGGACCACTTTAGTGCCGGCCACCGCGTGGCGCCACCCGGCACACCCGCCGGGCGCGCCCACGCGAGCGGCGACCGGGGGGCCGGCCGCCCAGCGCAGCACCCGGCGGCCCGAATGCCTCAGGGCCGGAACGGCCCGGGCAGCGCGCCCAGCAGCAGCAGCGTCATCGTCAGGTAGCGCGCGAACTTGCCGATCGCCATGTAGAACAGGCAGGGCCAGAACGGCAGCCGCAGCCAGCCGGCCACCGCGCACAGCGGGTCGCCCACCACCGGCAGCCAGGACAGCAGGCAGGCCTTGGGACCGAAGCGCTGCAGCCAGCGCAGCGCGCGGTGCTCGACCGGACGATGGCGCGCGCGCTCGACCGCGCGCTCGACGCCCCAGCCCATCCACCAGCTGAGTGCGCCGCCCAGGGTGTTGCCCACCGTGGCGACCAGGATCGCTGGCCAGAACAGCTCGGGGTTGAGCTTGATGAGCCCGAACACGGCCGGCTCGGAGCCCATCGGCAGCAGCGTCGCCGACACGAAGGCGATGACGAACACCGTGCTCAGGCCGAATTTCGGCAGGGCCAGCAAGGCCAGCAGCGGTTCGATCCAGGCGTCCATGCGCCGTGATTGTGACGGTGCAGCGCAGCATCGGAACGCCGCGCCGGCGCGGCCCGCGCGCACGGGGTGCGCCGCTATACTCTGCCCTCTTTTTAAGCAGCCCTGCCCCCGTGTCCCCCTTGCGCATCGGCCCTGTCGAGGTTCCGAATCGGCTCTTCGTCGCGCCGATGGCGGGCGTCACCGACCGGCCCTTTCGCATGCTGTGCAAGCGGCTCGGCGCGGGCTACGCGGTCAGCGAGATGGTCACCTCGCGGCGCGACCTGTGGGCGAGCCTGAAGACCTCGCGGCGCGCCGACCACACCGGCGAGGTCGCGCCGATCGCGGTGCAGATCGCCGGCACCGAGCCGATCATGATGGCCGAGGCCGCGGCCTACAACATCGAGCGCGGCGCCCAGGTCATCGACATCAACATGGGCTGCCCGGCCAAGAAGGTCTGCAACGTCTGGGCCGGCTCGGCGCTGATGCGCGACGAGCCGCTGGCGCTGCGCATCGTCGAGGCGGTCGTCACCGCCTGCGCGGCGCGCGGCGTGCCGGCGACGCTGAAGATGCGCACCGGCTGGGACGCCGCGAACCGCAACGCGCTCGCGCTGGCGCGCGCCGCCGAGGACCTGGGCATCGCGATGCTGACCGTGCACGGCCGCACGCGCGAGCAGGGCTACCGCGGCGAGGCGGAGTACGACACCGTCGCCGCCGTGAAGGCCGCGGTGCGCATCCCGGTGGTCGCCAACGGCGACATCAACACGCCCGAGCGCGCCCGCGCGGTGTTCGCGCGCACCGGCTGCGACGCGGTGATGGTCGGGCGCGCGGCCCAGGGCCGGCCGTGGGTGTTCCGCGAGATCGCGCATTTCCTCGCCACCGGCGAGCACGCAGCGCCGCCGCACACGGCCGAGGTGAAGGCCTGGCTGGTCGAGCACCTGCACGAGCACTACGCGCTGTACGGCTGGGACGACGCCGGCACCGGCGTGCGCAGCGCGCGCAAGCACATCGGCTGGTATGTCCACGGCCTGCCCGGCGGCGCGCTGTTCCGCGCCCGCATGAACGCGCTGGAGCGCTGCGAGGATCAGCTCGCCGCGGTCCGCGACTATTTCGACCGGCTGGCGGGCGAGCACGACCGGCTCCCGCAGGCCGGGCCCCTCGCCGGCGACGCGCCCGAAGAAGAAGCAGCATGAGCAAGAAGCACATCGACGCCTGCATCCGCGAGAGCCTCGAAACCTACTTCAAGGACCTGCGCGGCGCCGAGCCGCATGCCGTCTACGAGATGGTCATGCAGGTCGTCGAGAAGCCGCTGCTCGACGTGGTGATGCAGCGCGCCGAGGGCAACCAGTCGCGCGCCGCCGAGTGGCTCGGCATCAACCGCAACACGCTGCGCCGCAAGCTGCTCGAGCACAAGTTGATCAAGTAAACCTTCCTCCCATGACCCAACTCACCGCCCTGCTCTCGGTCTCCGACAAGACCGGTATCGTCGACCTGGCCCGCGCGCTGCACGCGCAGGGCGTCAAGCTGCTCTCGACCGGCGGCACCGCCAAGCTGCTGGCCGACAGCGGCCTGCCGGTCACCGAGGTGGCCGAGCACACCGGCTTCCCCGAGATGCTCGACGGCCGCGTCAAGACGCTGCACCCGAAGATCCACGGCGGCCTGCTGGCGCGCCGCGACCTGCCCGAGCACATGGCCGCGCTGAGCGCGCACGACATCGCGACGATCGACCTGCTGGTCGTCAACCTCTACCCCTTCGAGGCGACGGTCGCGAAGCCCGGCTGCACGCTCGAGGAGGCGATCGAGAACATCGACATCGGCGGCCCGGCGATGGTGCGCTCGGCGGCCAAGAACTGGAAGGACGTCGCGGTGCTGACCGACGCGGCGCAGTACGCGGGCGTGATCGCCGAGCTGCAGCAGGGCGGCCAGGTCAGCGAGGCGACGCGCTTCGCGCTCGCGGTCGCGGCCTTCAACCGCATCAGCAACTACGACGCCGCGATCAGCGACCACCTGTCGGCGCTGCGCCCGGACGGCACGAAGGCCGAGTTCCCGGCGCAGAGCAATGGCCGCTTCGTCAAGCTGCAGGACCTGCGCTACGGCGAGAACCCGCACCAGGCCGCCGCCTTCTACCGCGACCTGCACCCGGCCCCGGGCTCGCTGGTCACCGCGGTGCAACTGCAGGGCAAGGAGCTCTCGTACAACAACATCGCCGACGCCGACGCGGCCTGGGAGTGCGTGAAGAGCTTCGATGCCGGCACGCCCGCCTGCGTCATCGTCAAGCACGCCAACCCCTGCGGCGTCGCGCTCGGCGCGAACGCGGCCGAGGCCTATGCCAAGGCCTTCAAGACCGACCCGACGTCGGCCTTCGGCGGCATCATCGCCTTCAACACGACGGTCGACGAGGCCGCGGCGCAGGCCGTCGCCAAGCAGTTCGTCGAGGTGCTGATCGCCCCGGCCTACACCGAGGGCGCGCTGGCCGTCTTCAAGGCCAAGGCCAACACCCGCGTGCTGCGCATCGCGCTCGACGGCGTGCGGCGCGACGCGAAGGACGCCTGGTCGCGCGGCCTGAACGCGCATGACGTCAAGCGTGTCGGCTCGGGCCTGCTGATCCAGAGCGCCGACAACCACGAACTCGTCGAGGCCGACCTGAAACTGGTGACGAAGAAGGCACCGACCGCGGCGCAGACCGCCGACCTGCTGTTCGCCTGGCAGGTCGCGAAGTTCGTCAAGAGCAACGCGATCGTGTTCTGCGGCGGCGGCATGACGCTGGGCGTCGGCGCCGGCCAGATGAGCCGGCTCGACAGCGCGCGCATCGCCAGCATCAAGGCCCAGCACGCCGGGCTGACGCTGGCCGGCTCCTGCGTCGCCAGCGACGCCTTCTTCCCCTTCCGCGACGGCCTGGACGTGCTGGCCGACGCCGGCGCGACCTGCGTGATCCAGCCCGGCGGCAGCATCAAGGACGACGAGGTGATCGCTGCGGCCGACGAGCGTGGCATCGCGATGGTGCTGACCGGCGTGCGGCACTTCCGTCACTGACCCCCGCGGCGCGCGGCGCATTGCGCCCATGTCCCTCGCCGCCGAGGCCGCCGGGTTCGCGCTGTCGTGCGCCGCGCGGCTGATCACCGGCGCGCAGGGCCACTGGATCGGCTGTGCGCCAAAGGCCGAGCAGCGCATCTATTTCGCCAACCACCAGAGCCACCTCGACTGGCTGCTGATCTGGGCCGCGCTGCCGCGCGAACTGCGTGCCGGCACGCGGCCGATCGCCGCGAAGGACTACTGGACCGCGGGCCGGCTGCGCCACTGGATCACGCGCGACGTGTTCAACGCGGTCTACGTGAACCGCCAGCGCAGCGACGAGCAGGATCCGCTCGAGCCGCTCGTCGAGGCGCTCAAGCAGGGCGCCTCGCTGGTCATCTTCCCCGAGGGCACGCGCGGCAGCGGCGGGCTGCCGGCGGCCTTCAAGAGCGGGCTCTACCACCTGGCCGAGCAGTTCCCCGGCGTCGTGCTGATCCCGGCCTGGATCGACAACGTCCAGCGCGTGATGCCCAAGGGCGAGGTGCTGCCGGTGCCGATCCTGTGCTCGGTGACCTTCGGCGCGCCGCTGGCGCCACCGCAGCCGGGCGAGGACAAGCGGGCCTTCCTGGAGCGGGCCCGCGATGCGGTGCTCGCGCTGGAGGCGGTGGCCGCATGAGCGCCGCAGCGCTGGGCCGCCCCAAGCAAGGCGCCCCCCTCCCGGAGGGGTGCTCGCCGTACCCGGCGAGCGGGGTGTCGTCATGAGCGCGCTGAGACAGCTCAGCGCCGGCGAGCAGACCGGGCTGCTGTTCCTGCTCCTGTTCGGCGCGCTGGCGCTCGCGAGCGCGCTGTCCCTGCTGGCCTCGCTGCGCGAGCGCACGAGTGCGCAGCGCGAGGCCTTCGTGCGCTGGCTGCGCGAGCTGCGCGCGGTGTGGGTGTTCGCAACGCTGTTCTGGCTCGCCTGGGTCTCGGGGCCGCTCGGTGCGACGCTGCTGTTCGGCGGCGTCGCCTTCGTCGCGCTGCGCGAATACATCACGCTGATGCACACGCGCCGCAGCGACCACCGCAGCCTGCTGCTGGCCTTCTTCGTCGTGCTGCCGCTGCAGTTCACCCTGGTCGGCACGCGTCACTTCGACCTGTTCACGGTCCTGATCCCCGTCTACGTCTTTCTTGCGATCCCGGTGCTCAGCGCGCTGGCCGGCGACCCCGAGCGTTTCCTCGAGCGCACTGCCAAGCTCCAGTGGGGCCTGACCGTGTGCGTCTACGGCCTGAGCCATGCGCCGGCGCTGCTGCTGCTGCAGTTCCCGCGGGCGCCGGACCGGGGGGCCTTCCTGGTGTTCTTCCTGGTCGTCGTCGTCGGTGCCGCGCAGATCGTGCAGGCACTCGTCAGCCGCCGGCTGCGCCGACGCCCGATCGCGCGCCGGATCAGCCGCAGCTTCAGCCTGCGCGCCTGGGCACTCGGGACGCTGGGCGCCGGGCTGGTCGGCGGGCTGCTGTACTGGATCACGCCGTTCAAACCCTTGCAGGCGGTCTCGATGGCCGCACTCGCGGCCGGTTGCGGCACGCTGGGCGAGTTCGTGATGGAGGCGCTCAAGCGCGACGCCGGGGTGCGCTGGTGGGGCCACCGCGCCTCGGTCACCGGCGCGGTCGGGCTGCTCGACCGTGTCGCACCGCTGTGCTTCGCGGCGCCGGTGTTCTTCCACTCGGTGCGCTGGTACTTCGAGCTGAGAATCTGAGCCGATGAGATTCCTCGGCATCGACCCCGGCCTGCGCACCGCCGATCTGGGTTCCGGCACGCTGCTGCGCGGCTTCACGTGCGCTGGCGCGGGCGTGCGCCTGCACCAACATCCTTGCCGCGCCGAAGCCCGACGGAGGCCGCCCCCGTGAGGATCCTCGGCATCGATCCGGGACTCCGCACCACGGGTTTTGGTGTCATCGAAGCGGCTGGTGCGCGGCTGCATTACGTCGCCAGCGGCACGATCTCGACCGGCGCGCTGCCCAACGGCGACCTGCCCGGGCGGCTCAAACTGATCTTCGAGGGCGTGCGCGAGGTGATGACGCGCTACACGCCCGACTGCGCGGCCGTCGAGATCGTGTTCGTCAACGTCAACCCGCAGTCGACGCTGCTGCTCGGCCAGGCGCGCGGCGCGGCACTGGCGGCGCTGGTCTCGGGCGGTCTGGCGGTGTCGGAGTACACCGCGCTGCAGATGAAGAAGGCCGTGGTCGGCCACGGCCAGGCGAAGAAGGAGCAGGTCCAGGCCATGGTCGCGCGGCTGCTCGCGCTGCCCGGCGAGCCCGGCAAGGACGCCGCCGATGCACTCGGCCTCGCGATCAGCCACGCCCACGCCGGGCGCTCGCTGGCGGCGCTGGCGCAGGTCGCACCGCTCGCGCGGCGCGCCCATGCGCAGTACCGCAAGGGCCGCGCCTTCTGATCAGCCCTGCATCGGGTGCCAGCGGATGCCGCGCGGCTCGAACATCGCGCGCAGCTGCCCCCCGGTGGCGAGCTCGTTCAGGCGCTTCTGCAAGGCCTGGGCGAGATCGGTCGCCCCCTTCTTGACGGCCATGCCGACCGCCCAGCCGTCGCGCGGCGCACGCGGCGAGGGGATCGGGATGATCGCGTAGCGCGGCTGGCCGGCCAGCACCGACTCGAGCTCCGAGGCCAGGCCCGCCGCCGCGACCGCCTCGCCGGCCAGCAGCGCCTGCGCCGCGGCCACACCATGCGGGAACTGGGTCTTGAGCGTCTCGCGCAGCATCCCGCCCTCGGCACCGATCATCAGCCAGCCGGGCAGCGAGATGCCCGAGACGACGAGCGGCTGCCCCTTCAGTGCCATCAGCGACTCGGGCACCGGGCCGCGCTCGCGGTCCCAGGCGAGCATCACGCGCTCCTGGTAATAGGGGCCGAAGATGGAAACCTGCGGCACCAGCTCGATCAGCGGGCGGTCGACCGGCACATGCAGCATCACGTCGGCCGGCCCCCAGCCGAGGTAGTGGCCCTTCCAGACCGCGTGGCGCAGGTCGTCCTCGAGGCTCTCGTCGGCACGCAGGGCCAGCAGGCTGGACTTGACGCCCAGCCCCTCGGCCAGCGCCGCGGCGAGCTCGACATCGATGCCGGCCCCCTTGTCATAGAAGGGCGGCATGTCCTGGTAGACGGCGACGCTCAGGCTGCCGCGCTTGAGCACCCTCTCCAGGGCGCTCGGCTCGGACTGGGCCCGGGCGACACCGGCCAGCGAGGCGCAGGCGGCGGCAACCAACAGCCGGCGACGGCCGGTCACAGCGGCTTCTCGCGGCGGGACTCGAGGTAGGTCTTGATGGCCCACATCGCCTCCTGGTTCAGCTTGCCCTCGAAGGGGAACATCTTGAAGGCGCCATTGCGCTGCTTGCCCTTGCGGACGGTGTTGATGAAGTACTCGTCGATCTCCTTGACGCAGGCGGCCTTCTTGCCGGCGTCGGCGAGCGCGGCGCATTCGCCGTCGAGCTTGCGCAAGTCCGGCGTGATGCCGCCCGAGATGGCCTCGATGCCGTGGCAGGCGGCGCAATTGCCGCCGTAGGCCGAGGCACCGATCTTGGCCGCGTCGGCGCTGCCGCGGAACGGGTTCTCGGTCTTCCAGTCATCGCCGAGCGACGGCAGACCGGCGGTGTCGACCGGCTGGGGGGTCACGTCGCCATGGGCGAAGACGGCGCCGCAGGCGGCGAGGAGCACGGCGGCAAGGCCGGCACGGGTGAAAGTCGGATGCAAGCTCATGCGCAAGGAACTCCAAGACGGTGGCGGGAAGCAGAGCGAAAGTGCAAGCGATGTGCCACCGCACAACGCGGCCCCCGGAAGATCTGATGACCGGGGTCATCCCGACAGTTTGCTCCCATATGGAGCATCCCGGAGCACAATTCCGCTGCAATGCCCCGGACAAGCGAGGCATGGTTTGTCCCGCCCGGCTTTTTTAACATCCGTCTCGTCGTGCCGATGAAGTATTTGGCACCTGAACACCCCCCGGCGCGCGGCAGCTCAGCGCCCGGTACGCCGCCTGCGCGGCAGGAGACAGCATGGCGAACCTCCCAGCCCCACGGCACGCGACCCGCGACGGCCGCATGCCGACTTTCGGGCGCGTGGCCACCGCCGCTTGGCTACCGCTCGATCCGGGTCACACCGACACGATCCTGCAGTCGCACGAGCGCTGCAACACGCTGGGCATCAGCCCGATCCGCGCGCCCGACCATGCCCCGCTGATCCGCGCCGACCTGGCCGTCGCCCGCGAGCGCAACCGGCGCCTGTCGGTGCACTCGGTGCCGGTGATGGAGATGCTGCTCGAGCAGGTCCTCGCGACCCAGAGCATGGTGCTGCTCACGGACGTGCAGGGCACGGTGCTGCACTCGGTCGGCCACGACGACTTCCTCGCCCGTGCCTCGAAGATCGCGCTCGCCCCCGGGGTCAACTGGAGCGAGGCGAGCAAGGGGACGAACGCGATCGGCACCTCGCTGGTCACCGAACGGCCCACGCTCGTCCACGCCGACGAGCACTACATGCACGCCAACCACTTCCTGACGTGCTCCGCATCGCCGATCTGCGATCCGCGGGGCAACGTCGTCGGCGTGCTCGACGTGACCGGCGACCACCACAGCTTCCACACGCACACCATGGGCCTGGTGCACATGTCCGCGCGCATGATCCAGAACCACTGGCTGCTCGAGGACTCGCGCCAGTCGCTGCGGCTTCACTTCCACGGCCGCGCCGAATACCTGGGCACGCTGATGGAAGGCATCGTGGCCGTCGGGCCCGACGGCAAGCTGCAGGGGGCCAACCGCGCCGCGCTCGACCTGCTGAACATGTCCGGCGCCGGCCTGCGGATGAACTCGCTGACCGGCTTGTTCGGCATCACCCTGGGCATGCTGGTCGACCACTTCAGCTCGGCACTCGCGACGCCACTGCCGCTGCGCCTGCCGGACGGCCGCCCGGTGCATGCGATCGCGCGCTTCAGCTGGCCGCACTGGCACCACCGCGGCAGCGCCGGGGTCGACGCCGAGGCCAACACCGCGCCTGAGCCGCGCCCGATCACCGGCGAGCCGGGCGCCGAGCGCCCCGCCGAGGTCAACCTCGAGGCACCACGTCCGGCCGCCCCGCCGGCCGCCGTGCCCAGCCTGCGCCAGCTGCAGACCGGCGACGCCGCGATGGAGGCCGTGATCGATCGCGTGCAGCGCGTGCTCGACCGTGACATCGCGATCCTGATCCAGGGCGAGACCGGCAGCGGCAAGGAGGTGCTGGCACGCGCGATCCACCAGGCCAGCAAGCGTGCCGACGGCCCCTTCGTTGCGGTCAACTGCGCGTCCATCCCCGAGAGCCTGATCGAGTCCGAGCTGTTCGGCTACGAGGAAGGCGCCTTCACCGGCGCGCGCCGCAAGGGCTGCCCCGGCAAGGTCATGCAGGCCCACGGCGGCACGCTCTTCCTCGACGAGATCGGCGACATGCCGCTGGCGCTGCAGGCCCGCCTGCTGCGCGTGCTGCAGGAGCGCGAGATCACGCCGTTGGGCGGCGGCCGGCCGATGGCGGTGGACGTCGCCGTGATCAGCGCGACGCACCGCCCGCTGCGCGAGATGATCGCCGCGCGCAGCTTCCGCGAAGACCTGTATTACCGCCTCAACGGCCTGGTCGTGCAGCTGCCGGCGCTGCGCGAGCGCAGCGACCTGATGGTGCTGGCCGAGCGGCTGCTCAAGCGCGAATGCCGCGGCTGCATGCCCCGGCTCGACGCCGAGGTCATCCGCCTGATGCAGAGCTACCACTGGCCCGGCAACATCCGCCAGCTCGCCACCCTGCTGCGGACCGCCGTGGCGATGGCGGGCCAGGAGCCGGTGATCTCGACCCAGCACCTGTCCGAGGAC
>Ga0247718_1000225_pt1 | contig 14697 bp, 29 predicted proteins | sample 21E_DmetaG_FD_189045 | JGI IMG/M metagenome (GOLD analysis project Ga0247718, IMG submission 189045) | Soil microbial communities from hillslope of Landscape Evolution Observatory, University of Arizona, Oracle, AZ, United States - 2-1-E_D | ecosystem: Engineered > Artificial ecosystem >...
CTCGGTATGTAGCCCTTGACACGAGTGATCGCTTATCAATATACATCTAGCGATCACTCGTGTCAAGGGCTACATACCGAGAAGCTTTTTCATGGCAAGGACACCGGGATGATCCGCACCCAACTGTGCGACCAATTTGGCGATTTCCTCGTAATCATCCGTGGTCGATTGGGAAACGGCTGGTAGGGCGGGGGCGGCGGATGTGCTCGCGACGATCCTTGCGTGCTCGCCGGATGCCTGTCGGATAAAATCCATGAAGCGCGGGTAAGCATCCGGAGTGCAATCAATATCCGGATATCCCGTGGCTCGAATGATGGGTCCGTCAACATCAACATTGCCCATATCGTCGAAATCCTCACCGCGCCACTTGATGTGCCCCGAAAGCGTATGACCAAGTGGGAGAAGAATTTCTTTGTACAGATATGCCAACCACTCGACATATGCGTAGAATTTTTCTCCCTCATCCCACTCAAGACGTGTTCCATCGTCGGAGATTATCCACTGCAACCACAGACCGGGTTGAGTGAATGGCGGATGGTTGCCGTCAATGACTGTGGGGTCGTTATCTTGACCCATGACTCCCTTGCCCATCACGAAGAATTCCCCTTCGATGCCGTAAAGAGGGGGAAGGTTCCGTTTCATTCGACGGGTGTTGGCCATATTGTTGATATACGCCACGAGCACTGTCGGAAGTGGCGGAGTGATGGCAAGCTGCCCGGAAAATTCTGTAGTGTATCCCATGGATGTGTGAGAGAGTGACAGACGGCCTAGGAGGACGCAATGGAAACGCCCTAACCTAATTTAAGACCCTTTCACCGTCTGTCAAGTGCCCCGTCTGGGACTCGAACCCAGAACCTAGAGATTAAAAGTCTCTTGCTCTACCAGTTGAGCTAACGAAGCAAAGTCGGGCCTAGTGTAAGGTTCCACCCTTACGTCATAACCGGCATCCCGCTAAGGAGCCCGTATCCGGGAAAGGTGTTGTTCAACGTAACGTCTCACCTTTCAAACGTCGGGATTGGATTTTTATACGGGTACCAATCAGCAAAACCGACTAGGAAAGTTTTACGTCGTACCTAGCACCGACGGGAATAGTGTGGATCAGCTTACTTCGGTACGTAGGTGGCGTATGCGCGGTCGATGTCGTCGGCCATTTTACGTAGAAACGTTGGTGTCAAGCTAGCGCCGTACAGCGCCAGCGACATCGAATTGCCATACGACTGCAATTCGATTTTATGGTGAGTGTAGAGTTCATCGTCGCCGTTGTCGAAGAAGTCCGTAGTGATAGTGATTTGTTCACCACCATTATCTTCGGGATTCACGACATGTCGCAGTGTCTTGACTGGTGCGTCCATGATGGGCTCCGTGTGGTGAGAAAACGACCGGTGGGGTAGTGTACCGTCATACCGTCCGTGATATGATTACGAATGTACACTACCCCACCGGTCTTGTCAAGAGTGCCAACGCATTGCACGTTGGTTGTGGTCTTAATGCGTGGGGTATAGCCGAGTCCAACTATACAGGGATCACACCTGCTTTGCTATCCGACTCGACATTGTGAAACTCAACCGTCACGCCTCCCAAACACCCGCTATTATTGAATAGTCGTTTTTGTTATCCCAATAAGCTCACCCATTCCGGGCGGGATGCCGGTGTGACTGGCTCAGACGCTGCTGAGTTTGAAGGCACCGGTAGCACGTTTCCAGAACTTATTTAGACACGGATACCGAGGATAGAACGTGCAAACTCTCGGCCCCTGACCGTGTTGACTTTGGCGTGGGTGCACAGTACTCCGGACACGATCCCAATCAGTAAAGTCGTCCGACTGGGGTATCACGGTGTGGACCCCGCTCCTTCCGCCTCGTGGATTTTATCGACGTTTCGGAATTACTCAGAATATAACTCGTGATCCTCACGGTGTCAAGTGGCGCATATCCTCGTCTGCTTCCCCCTTGGTTGTGCGCCACGGACCAGCCACCCATGCCGAGCGAATGAGATAGTTACGGCTATTGCCGTTGACGTACTCACCCTGAATTTCATACGCAGCACGGTAGCAAATGATGCCGTGATTAGTGCTGACCTGAATCGCTGGATGTAGTATCACATAACGCTCCGGTTGTCAAGTAAGCGTCAAGAGGAATTCCGCGAATTCCTTCAATTCCTCTGGTGTGAATTGTGACTCGCACGTTTCTTTGTCACCAATCTGCATCATCGAAATTCCATTGCGTGTTTCTAGGATTTCGATTTCGGATGGGCCAACACCTGAAATGACGTGCGACGAACGGTTCGAATGAATTTCCATGTTGATCGCCGTGGTTGGTGTGAATGTGAGAGTTGGGCACCCCTTGCATATCTTACCGGTAGTCGCGGGATGTAGCGACTGTATGCCCCATGCAAGGCGATCCAACTTTTACGGGGGATGGGTATCACGGATTACCCATTCTTTTCCCTTCTGCAATTCCCCTTACTCACATCGAGCAATCTAACGACGGTCGGCCTTGGGCACAAGGGTTGACTTTCCGGTTTTGCTCACGGCGTAGTATGCACCCCACTCCCATTCTTCCATGGTGGTGAGATCGCCATAGACGCGCACCGGATTGTACGCCTTCCATCCGCGATTACCAAAGATAATTCCCGTGTCTTTTTCCACGAAGTATCGAACCATACGCTGTGTGCCGTTGTACGACCACACGCGAATGAAACGCGACCCTTCATCGTAACCATGTTCATCGTAGCAACGTCGGCCCTCTTCCCGTGCACGAGTATTGAGCGATCCAAGACCCGTAGCATCCATGCGCTCAGTGTTCTCGCGCTCAATCAACTCCAGAAAATTAGATAGGAGTCGATAGAATTCTTCGCGGGTGAGTTTAGGGAGTGTCGTCATGAGCTTAGGATCGGGGTGGAATTTCAAACTGCTTGCAGTACTCGGGGGAGCCTTCGGGATATTGATACGGAACGGGTCCAGACTCCCAGTCAATATTCCGAAGCTTCGCGTAGTTGATGAATTCCTCTCGAAGACGCGGATCACTCTCGATGCGGTATCGCGCCCAACGGCTGGCGAGATAATGAATGATGTTCGTGATGTGATCGTCAGTCATATCCTTTACCAACACCTCGCGGCCATCTGCGGTCTGCCACGTGATATACGGAAGCCATGGCAACGATTGCGAACTCACGAACGCCGACGGAAGAAACATGCTACGATATTGATCCTCATCGAACCAGATAACCTGATTCGTATAGTATCCTTCCTTCCGAAGCTGTCGAAGAATCCAGTCCTCTTTGCCGCTCACAGAACCTTCAACTCCGAGCTTGACTACGACCGGCGCATAGTCCTTTGCGCTACCATGGTGAAGAAGCGCATAGCAGATTTCGTGAGTAACCTTGGCCTTATGTGCTGCGAACTCGGCCAGATTGTCGAGAGCGTCCTGTGAAAATGTCATACCACGTAGGGCTTGGGGAAAATTCCATTGGTGATGAACATGCGCTGGTTCGGAGACACCTCGGGGAATGCCTGTGCCGCTTCGACATTTCCGGTCATGTACTGCCGAAAGCTAAAACCAGTGACAGTGACGGATGCCGGGCGGCCGCTCAACACGCAGTTGCCGGAGATCGTCACGGTGTCATCTGCATTCAGGGTCTTGGTCAGGCTCGGGTGCATCGCATACTCCGTGGGTAAGTGGTTACCCCTAGTATACACTCGATTTCATTACGGCGCAAGTAGGTAGACACCAAATTCTTTCACTAACCATCCCATTGCTAAAAGGGACAGCACTGTGAAAGTTGGTATCATGTGTGTCTGTAAATATTCAATTTTCGTCTTGCTCGAAGTGGCTCGTGTGGTTGGTCTGAACAGGAGAGAAAATAGACATAACCCGTATACGTCTACTCGATTAGGGACAGGGAACCCTAGTGTCGGAGTAACGAACCACCCCCACATCAATATCAGTGCCCACGAGCGCAACAGGAAAATGAGGAGGATAAATGAGGAGGTCCACAAAAACGCAAAAATCGAGCCTCGCACAGTAGTTATCTGGACGCGGCCCTCTTTGGTCAGCGGCGAGTTGTCGATGGCATTGGATGTTTCCACGAAAGAAACAATATACAATACGAGTAGCGCAATTATCAGAACGTTGTGCATAATTTGCCAAGGATTAGAATGTGAGCGTAGCAAGTATCACCACGCCCACATACATATCCTAAGCGTCAAGCAGTCATGTCCTCTTTTGCATGGTGTCGCCCCAATTCGTATGCCGTGACGATAATGCGCTCGATGGCCACAACGCTCAACTCGTGCACATCCAACGCATCCCTACCCCGAAGATCAAGGGTAGAAATGCTCGGACTTCCCATTTGAGCGACGTAAAGCCTCGCCTGTTTGTCAAGCGTCTTCATCGTATCCGAACTCGCTATCATCGAAGTCCGACCCGCTAAGGAGGACTTCCTCGTGTGGGGCGAGGTCTTTGGGATCGACCGGCGTATTGGTGATTTCAATATTCACCACGGGCTCGTCGGCACGTTCGAGGAATCGGGCGAGGTCTTTGGAAACCTGCTTTGCATCACTCGTACCCACTCGAAACTTTACGGTGATGTCGGTTGCGGAGAAAGGCGTCTTGGGCATGGGAAGAAAGATATTGCGTTGATGGGGTGATGTCAAGACTGCGACATGGGAAGACAGTTGCAGGGGCAGAGTGGCGGGCCTGCACGATCCAACCACTTCGCTGTTGTGCGTAGGACATAGCCGCACTCTTTGCACTCGACCTTGAGCATATTGGTCGCCTGCTTCGAGTACCCCGATGCAATGGTCAGCGGCGCATGAGGATAGGGGCCGAGGTCGGAGAGGATCGGCTTTACGTATTCAATAAATGCCGATCCTGCGTAGGTGCTCGTGGGCTTGCCTTCGAGTCCGATAGCCTTGGCCGCGCGACTGAACGGCTTGCGGTGGCCTTCTTTGACGCCCACTGCCGCGTGAAGCATTTCGTGGGCGGTAGTGGCAGCGACTTCGAGTGGATCACCCAGCATCGGAGAAATGAACAATTCCGAGTGACCTGTGGATGATACGAGCCCTGACCAACATTGCCCAATGACGCGACGGCGCTGGCTGAGGGCTCCACGTGACGGGAACCCTACAGAGATGCGATGGATGGGCATGGGCTTACCTGCCCCTTCTTCGACGCGCGCTGTGAGACGATGCGCGAGTGTGGACAGCCAGAGTTCTCGGTTCATGCGTCGTTTACGTGAAGAGTTGACGTGTACTGTTCGACAGCGGTATTATACACCTATCGCGTTATCGTGTCAATCCTCAAGACACAAAATCTGCAATTCGAGATAGGCGAGTCGCTTGGACACGTTGTGCTTTGTTGGGATTCCGTACAAAAACGGAGTACCGCGAGACTTAAGATCAGCAAAGATCACGTCTCGAACACGACCAAGCGCACGGTAGCGAACATCGGAGACATTCGGTCGGTCGCGAAGATCCTGTACAAAGGTGCACAACCCGAAATAATCAGGTGGTACCGGGGTGAACATTGTCCGAAATTGGAATAGTCCACGATTCTGTCGGTACATATTCCGAAGCGCAATCCACGCCGCTCGTTCTTGTTTGACGGTGACTTCTTTCATGGGCTTTTGTGTGAGTGAGGTTACTTGAGCATGAGCACGTTGGCAAGACGCTGCCAATCGGACCAATCGGTTTTCATGTACCCGGCAATATGCGTCATGGTACGAAAAGACAGGTGCAGGATGCGATCCTGATTGTCTTCCATGTACGCAATAGCCAAGTCCTGCTGCTCCCGTGATAAACCCTTTTCGACCAGCATGTTACTCGATTCGATAACGTGCCGAATCCAAATCACCTTGTCGCGGATGGTGTGCAGCTTCAAATCGAGCACACCACCAGTACGAGTCACGAGCGCCTGAAGATGGGGCACGATCTTGCTGCGCCCATGTTCAATAATCCCGTTGAAATTCACGTTCGAGATGAAGATCACCGTCCCCTGAAATTCATGCTCAAAGGGAATACTTTCATCGACCAACTCCGGAGCACTGGAGGCGTAGGTAATCATGCGCTTATCGGTTGTGTCCAAGGCATGTTTGAGGAGACCGATAGACGTGATGTTTTCGAGTACCACGTCGCAGTCATCGAATACCAGTACCGAATTGGCAAACCGATTGCGATACAGCGTCTTGTATAGCTGCAAGGGCGTCATATAGCCGCCCTTAACCTCGACTAGCAGGGGTTCAATTCCTGAGTCGGGCATGAGTTCGATTTGTGCCTGCCGAGTCATGCGCTCCGCCTCAAGCACACCAGTAACGCCATATGTCTTACCGATGCCACCCGCTCCCGAAATGATGAGAGAGCGAATCGCCCCAATGGCACACCCCTTGGTCAGCTTGTACATGATTTCGAAGCGATCTGCAACCCGCGAGATTACTGCATTGCGCGTTTCCGCAATGAGCGGGGGCGATGGGGATACAACCTTTGGGGGCGCAGCCAAGATGCCCCCTTTACCCGGCTCTTGCTGTGCAGCCCAAATCAAATACCGATGCGCCGCAGCTCGCTGTTCAAGATAGACAGCAAGTCGCGCAGGGTCTTTCGGGGGCTGGCCACGTGGGGGCTTTACATACGGGGGAGCTTGAGTCATAGCAGGAAAGTAATCCACCAGAAAGTAATGTCAACCCCCAAGAAAGATACTTGACACGGGATTCTTTCCGAGTTACTTTACGCGCATACCCACACACGAGGACTACCATGGGTTGGGACATCATTCAAAAGCGCCCACAGAACCCCAAGGAATACTTGGATGCAGAGTTTACCACGGATCGCTGTGAAGTGGTAGAATCTGCAATGCCGTCTCGGGGTCAGTATTACGCAGCGGTACGATCCAAAAAGGATGGTCACGTCTTTGCGGCAGTGGTGATCTGTCAAACCCACCGGGATGGAACGTGGGCCTACAAGACGATGACCGAAACGATGGAACCGTACTACTATCGTTGCCCGGCCCGCATTCTCAAGCACCTATCTCCCACAACGTCCGAGTACGCATTACGTTGGCGAGAGATGTGCAGTGCGCCCAAGACTCGAACCAATCTCGAAACTGGAGATGTGATTACGCTTTCACGTCCTGCGCACTTTCGAAATTGGGGAGATGAGTCTGTGTTCATCGTGCATAAGATGGGGCGTGCGACGTACTTCAAACGGAAAACGGACGGCGTTCTGTGTCGCATTTCCGGGTGGAAAAATTTGGAGTTCACCGTTGACAAACCCTCTTCTATCGAGTAAGATACTCCCATGCCACGTCTTCAAGAAGAAGCAAGTCGCACCCTGAGCGCGATGGATGAAGCGCGTGTGGAAACCGTCATCATGCTATACGATAGCGGTCACCTGTCAACGCCTCTACACGATGGCACACGCCGCCAGCTTATCGCCTCGTGGTGTGAGCGAGTCGGCGTGAAGGACATCGACTACTGGCTTGACGAATGGTTCAAGGTCGTGTAAATTGACCTTGTATCCCGGCATCACAGTTGTCCCGCCGTCATCGAACAACGTGTTTGCAGTGGTGACGGCGGTTGTGGCAAAGCTTCGAGAGGCAGGAGTTGCGGAGAGCGCCGTTGACTCTTTTCGACTCGAAGTAATGTCCAGCCCTAGCGTACTCGTGCCCGGTGTCGTTCGTCGGTGGGTCGTTTATCCCAATCGTCCAAGTCGATAAAGCGGACCCAGACAGACATACCACAGATACGAACAAAATCACTCGTGCATGATCCGTCGAGATCGCACGAGTGATTTTGTTGTTTCAATATTTCTGTTTGAGGTTCGAGCACATACAAAACCGGGCCACCACGGAAGTGTGATGACCCGGTGCAAGTAGATGGCCTAGGAAGGATGTGACAAGCACCCTGTCCTAATTTAAGGGAGCCTTTGCACCATCTACATGTAAATTGGTGGCTGAGGGGACGTATCAGGATACAGAGTGCCGCCCGGATCTCATTTCAGTTCACTTCACCACCAACGTATCGAAGGAGTAGGCCCTACCGAGAATTGACCAATGCGTCATCCCCTTATGAACCTTTTCAACCACATATAGCTGTGGCCAGAAATATGCGCAATATCCTGTTTTCCTCCCCTAAGCCGAGTGAGTAGGATTCGAACCTACAATCCTTGCGTGGATCGCGATATCCAGCAAGTGAGTTCACCAGAGTACGCCACTCGATGTGTAGCTTTTGGCTTGTGTCCCCACTTGCCTAGGTCTCTTGCGGAGTGCTACACCTATTTGCCGTTGTTCGTTACGTGCGTACGCCCCACTTCAACTAACGCGAGTATGGGGAAACTCTCGACCGATGTGATTTTTTACGTTGGCTCATCGGAAACGCCATCGGGATACCACTAGTATACTACATCGTCACACCGTTGTCAACCCCATCCGAACCGATATCGCTTCGCGCTGCATGTATTCTTGCATGGCGTTGTAGTAGTTGTCCGACAACCAATTTTCATCATATCCGTCGCTGCGCGGCACGGTGTTCAGATACACCAACGTGAAACCCGCAATGGCCTTTTCACGAGTTTCAACGGGAAGACTCCAGAACGTGCGACTTCCCATGAGCACACGGAATTGTCGATATTCGCGTAGGAAATCTTCTGCGGTGAATTGCATTGCGTCAGGCATGGAGCTTATCTGCCAGTTTGAGGATGAGGTTGCCGAGTTCAATGGCTTCGGTTTTCGTGAACAGGTTCTGACCTATGCCATGCGTGCGCAGTTGCTCCATGCACAGCGTGTCGCCCATCATCGTGAATTCGAGTGGGCTAATTCCGGCTTCACTCACAACGCAGGCTTTGGCGGGTGTATCGTCGTAGGTTTTCATGATCAGGAGAGGCAGAGGATTTGCAGTTCGACGTATGCCAACCGATGCGAAATGGTTTCTTCGCATGGTTTACCATAAAGGTATGCACAATTTGTGTTGGTTTCGAGGTCACAATCAATAACATTGAATAATGCCGCTTTGAGGTAGTACGCGATATCGAGACGGCACACATACGTACACAACCCATCATACCAATCATCATGGATCGGATGCAAGCCCTGACGGTCGTTGTATGAATGCCACAGCTTGATCCATGCTTCGCGTTCTTGTTTGCGTGTTACTTTCGTTGTCATGGCCCACGCTTCGCGTTCTTGCAGCAAGAGTGCAATATCGTGTTCCTGAGTCTGTGTTGCCATGATTGTATCCTGTTGGGGTTATGAGCAATATACCCCACTCGACAGAATTCGTCAAGAGGGGTATATCGCCTATGTGTGAGAGGATTACTCGACCGTCAACGGAACGGTGGATTGGTAGATGATGAACAGTGCGTGGTCTTCGGGTGGCAACCGATTCCGAATATTGACAGCCTCCGTGATGCACTTGACAGACAAGTTCATCCCGTCAATATCGATAACACCCGACGTTTCCCAATCCCGCTTGAAGCCATCAAGAGCGAGAATATGGTCAAAAATAACGCCACGAAGGTTTGCGCGGATTTCTCCAGCGGTCACAGTCACGATGCCAACAGTCTCACCGATATCCGTTTGTGGCAGGTTCGGCGGCAATACTGATTCCGCCTCACTCCACAAAGCTTCAATGAGCCAGTGGTGTTGGTGACCGAGAAATCGAGCGAGATTTGCCCCTGCCATGAATTTCGGCATGGATTAGTCCCGGAATTTCTGAACGGGATACTTGACCTGCGGCGACCGTTCCTGATCCTTGCGATAGGCGGATTCGCAGATGTTGTCGCAGAACCCGGAATGATTGCGGGGGTCCAGCACTTCACCGCAATCTTCGCAGCGTTCCACGTCGTTTCGATGCTTGTGACGTCGGGCCATACAACTACCTCGTGGTAAGTGATAGAGCGAATGTACTACACCCGAAGCTATTTGTCAAGTGCCGGGTTGTTACCGTGGTGTACGATCAGCACGCCGTACGATTTCCGCCTTGGGCAGATATTCCACATCGCGATACACGTAAGCATCACAATAGGGCAAATGCACCAGACATGATTTTTTGCCGTCTGCGATCATGTACAGTGCACGACCATCGGCGACGCCAAAGGACACGATCTTACCGGTGTGTTTGCCGGTGTAGCCATTTGCACGCAGCCACTCGGCGAGCTTGATCGTGTGGGCCTTTTCACGTGCTTGCTCAGCCGCCAGATTGAAATTCTTCCAGTCTGGCTTGGCAAACGGCACTTCCTCGGGGCAGGTATAGACTTTCATTGATCGTTAGGTTAGGCGTTGAACAAACCCGCTCGTGTCTTTCCTTGCGCGACCTTTTGCCTTGAGGCCGACCACGACACCAACAGGATCGAGAAACCGCAAGTCATGTTCGTCCCCATTGATAACAGGGACATTCTGCCAGCGATCCGGTACCACGTCGAATACTACAGCCACATTCCGACCGTACCCGAATTGCTTCATAGCCTCCGAAAAATTGGACTCGGACAGGCTAAAAGTCAAGTGGTAGTTATCCGGAATATTGACCCGGTTCGGAATCTTGGTGTAGTCATAAAACTGCACCTCGGGAAACATGTGCATGATACTACGCCACGTGACATGTCCCTCCGTGATCTTGACGGTTTCCCATCGAATATCACTTGTGCCATTGAGTCGAAATACCGGCGTCAATCCGTCGGCTTTTGCCTTGTGGATGACTTGGCGAACGTCCTGCACAAGCAACGTGAGGAAGTAATCGCGATCCGTGAAGAACTGTCGAGTGCGCCGGATGCGGGCCTCTTGAATGGCGTTGGTGTTCTCCCCCGCCTTGAACATACCGCCGCGCCCTGCCGTGTTGAGGCACCCATTAGCACACCCAATAGACGCCATGGGGCACGCATTGAATCCGGAAAGGGTAGAGGGTGCCAAATGCAAAATGGCCGTTGTATAGCCTTTGCAAACGCCCTTGAGTGTCTTGGGATTGCCGAACGTGAGTAAGTGCATCGGTCTGGACTAGGGGCAACGAGAACGGGAGCAATCGCCATTAAGGTAATTGCTCCCGTTCTATATGTCAAGCCGTTGTTTGTGCCACTCTGATTGTCGGAGTCGTCCCTGCCCATATGAACCACGGGGTACTATTCAATATTTGGGCAGGGACGGCTTATCTTCTGAGGGGTTTTCCTTTTATCATTCTTGTGTGAACCTCGGCTAAGGTGAATGATGTATGCCTTCAAACTCCCGATGGGACCGTCACAGGTCATCCACTTCGTCGGTGTCGAATACGATTCCTTCGCTGAAGTGGTTGGTGAAATACGCCATGACCGTGTCTTGATGCGCACCCCGCTCGAACGCCTCTTTCACTTCTTGAGGGTTGGGGCTGTCGGTGCGGAAATTATTGCACCATGTTGCAACCTTTTTCATTAGCTGCGCTTCGGATGCGCCAGCAAATATGGTTGCCCCATAGTTGTGCGTGACACTGGCGAGATGAATCAACATCGGTGTTTTGGTTGGGATGATACAGCCATCGGGAGTGTGACCCTAATGTACTTGGTCACACTCCCGATGTCAAGCGGCGAGATTACGCCTCAGCCTCACCAGCTTCCGCCGCAGCGGCCTCGGCCATCGCCTGACGGGCAGCGAGCACCGCCGCGCCAAGCTTCGACTGCGCGCCCTTCGGACGGCCAGCGGTCAGCGTCTCGATACGCGACGGCGTGATGACGATGCGTGCGCCGAGCAACTCGGGGTAGTCGCTGTCCTGCACGCGACCGGTGACGTACTGGGTGTCCTTGATCGTCTCGACGCTCACGACGCGGAAACGGGCAGCGGCGGGGATGGTGAGACCTTCCTCGGACGTGATTTCGCGGTTGGTGCGAAGCGCCTGCATCGACTGGAACTTCGTGGTGGACTTTGCCTTGGCCATGTTGGTAACGCTCCTTTGGGTATTACGTGGGGTGGACCTACGAGAGAACAACAGGAAGAGGTATTGCGTACTGCATGTGAGGGAAGATAATGAGACTTTCTGGTTTGTCAAGGGGTCCAGATAAATCCGCTTTCCCCCAATTCCCTACGCAAAGCAACAATCTGGGTCAACCGTGCATCGAGTGCCTTGATCTCCGTAGCCATACCCTTTGTCCATCCCACTGACAAGGCACGTTCAGCAGCAGCCGTAGTAGAGGCCGCATCTTCCAACTCCTGACGGATCTGTGAAAGGATGCTGCATTCTTGGGTGAACATGATCGGGAAAGAATGAAAGAGATATCGTGCTGCGTTGACTCCAACATGATAAGGGAACCCGATACTAAAGTCAACCCCCATTTTACTGTTTTCTTGGCACATTCATTATAGGGCGACATCCACAACGATTTTCAGATTCCCCCTTGACATCATTTCCAAATGGCCTATATTGCCCCGTGTCAGTCATTCACTCCCCCTTCATATAGGAGTCACACCCGATGCTGTTCAAGGCGACATATTCCGATGATGGCCCGCAGGTTGTGGTGTTGGAGTTTGCATGCAATTCGTGGGAAGCGGCCTTGTTGTACGCTCTCATGGTCGAGGAGTTGGCAACCGCAGCGGACCCGACCAGCCCCAGTATGTTGGTCTCTCTCATCCGAATCAAGTAATCCACGACAAACTTAATGGGGGTCGCATACTTCGTGGCCTCCCATTAAGTTTGAGGAAAACAATCACCATGAAATACATCGCCACATACCGAGCCCCTGTCGGAAATACCATCACGGTCAATATCATCCGAAAGAATTATGCGGATGCGTCATACCGTGCACAGGATATTATTCGACAGGAAAAGGAACAGAACGGATGGGATATTGAATTGATCTCACTTCATCCCGAGGGGGCCTAATATTGAATAGGTGCACGGTGCCATATATGACGTGTAGTACTTGTATAGGTTGTCTAGAGGCCATATATGACACCTAGTACACATGACGAAGTTAATCATAGTGTATCATGCTCCATAGTACCACTTCCGGATTAAGTAGCACTATGGCTGCCTCATAGTTCCACTTAGCAAGACCATAGTAGTAATTGCCTATATAGCATAGTAAGCACATGTATAGTAGGCGACTATAGTAGTGGCCATAGCATTACCTAGGGTGTCCTATAGTAGCATAGCATAGTAGTCAATAGTGATAATAGTAGTAAATGACTATAGTAGGAAATTTTCGTAGTAGTCAATATAGGGTAATAGCATAGTGGGCACCCTACAATAATAGCCCAGTACATAGTAGAGTATCCATAGTCAAAGAGCATAGTAGTCAATTGATAATATTATCCACATAGTCCATTCGTCCTAGTGCTATCATAGTCATACATGATAGCAACACAGAGATAGGAGATGGACCATAGTGACAAAACGATAGTCTTATCCACATAGTACATCGACCATAGTGCATATTATACCATACAATAGCAGTAGAAGATAGTCTCTTTCATAGGGTATAGTAGTCTAGGGTCATAGGAAGCCGAATATAGTATGATGTCATAGTGGATAATTTATACTATAGGTGACATAGTGAAATGACCATAGCCTTTTATCATATATACTGATATAGGAATATGGTCGTAGCGCGCCTTCATAAGGTATTTAATATAGCCCGGCATCATAAGTCATTGGTACATATAGACATATAGCTCAATAAAAAATGTGGATAATATACACAGAGAGGGTTAATATATTATCCACAGGTTTATATGTCTATATGGGAATATACTCCACTTGTTATATATGCAACACTTAGGGAATTAGCTAAGTGATATCATTTTAAGTCATATCCGTCCATGGTGTGGTCATGAAGTCCGATACCATCTCATATTGTGTGCGATACTGCTTTCGATGGCACTTGCTACATGAACGAATAAAGGTATGATACGGATGTGATGTGGGGGTGGTAGGCGCAAGTATCCAGTTATGTTGACACCGACGAACACGAGACCTCAGGGAATATAAGGGAATCCGTTCATCCATTTCTCCCCGGACTAATGTAGAGACACCGCACATCCGACAGGTATCCATACTCCCAATGGATGTCACGGTACGGATCCAGTCATGTTCTGCACACCATGTTCGTCGAAGCCAGTACCGGATTTTGACAAGAAGGGGAATGGGTGCTAACATGGCGATAGGTGGACGGGGTGAAGGAGGGGGAGCGGGAATACGACTATCCTCTTTATTCTTGGTGAGCCAACATACGGCAACTATCAAAGCAATGGCACAAAAAAGACATACAAAGAGAAGTGACACAGAGGGATCCATAGTATTATTCTGGGTGCCGCAGGTTTTTAGTAATTTTCCATTGTGTGGATATGGTGCCGCCTTGGAGTTGACGACGGAATCGTGACCACCAAGAGATATCAGGCATGGGTTCAAATTTGGGCATATTAGGTATCTTTATCCGGGTCTTTGATATCGTCGTACTTCATAATGAAATCGGCTTCATGCTGCGCACATACAGCAACATCATCCATATATTGAATAAACCATGCCTTGATTTGTGGCCAATAGTTGTAAATGCACCACCCAATCAAACCACCCACAAATCCACAGAGAAACGAAGAAAGAGCAGTCATTGATTCTTTTTCTTGGTATATTGTTTAACAAAATGTGGAATGTGATCGTACACTACCCATGCAATACAACCACCGACAATAATTGAAATAAGTTTAACGATCATGATTGAAAATAGTTAAAATGTATTATGATCCAAAGCAATCA
>Ga0247718_1000226_pt1 | contig 14685 bp, 12 predicted proteins | sample 21E_DmetaG_FD_189045 | JGI IMG/M metagenome (GOLD analysis project Ga0247718, IMG submission 189045) | Soil microbial communities from hillslope of Landscape Evolution Observatory, University of Arizona, Oracle, AZ, United States - 2-1-E_D | ecosystem: Engineered > Artificial ecosystem >...
GCCATTGCCGAATACCTCGGCGACGACGACGACCTCGTCATCTTTCATTTCGCCTCTAACAAGCGATTTGGTCAATGCTACGAGAGCCCCGTTGGGGTTAATGCTCGGCGAATGACTCGAAACGTCCAATCTGGTGCGGGCGTATTCAGACGGCGTGACGACATTTGCGGCGAACTCCGAAGACGAATTGCTGGCCATCTCGACATACATCGGCCCGGGCGGTCTGGAAGTTGATCGATTACTCACAAAGATCGCATTCAAAAAGATTAAGCCAAAGATGATCGTCGCCAACCCGCCAGCCATCGACGGGAGCATCCATGCCCGCAACCAGGAGCGTCGGCGAAAGATGGGCGTGGAGCCCGTTATGCTTCCTGGTCCCAGCTCGGCCGCGACCGCGGCGCGAATCATTGCCTGAGTTCGAAGCGGTATCTGCGGACGTGACAAGCTCCGAATTTCGCGCAGCACATCGCGTGTGTCCGCCAATCTCATCCGGCATACGGGGCACGACTGCAAATGGGCATCCAGCTGAGAACGCTCACCATCGGACAGAGAGTCATCGTCATAAAGCGAGATATTCAGTTGCAGTTCGTCACAGCGCATAAGCTTTAGTGCAATTAATCGGCAATAGCCTCAAAATGAATGACTTTCTGACCCCGGCTGTTTTCCATGTTGGAAAACAACGCTTCAATGAGGCAGCCGCCGTCCGATTTGGCTAAACGGCAAAACCTATCAAAGCTCACTTTGACCTCTCGCTTGGCACCGGAGATTTTCCAAAGATTACCGGGGCGAGAAAGTCATTCATCAAGTTTTCAAAATCCCTTCAGGCGTTTTCGTAACTCTTCGCGGCCCCGGGATATTCGCGACTTTACTGTTCCGAGGCTCACCTCCAGCATCTTGCTGATCTGCTCGTAAGTAAATCCTTCGATATCAAAAAGCACGACCGCTTCCCGGTAAGCGTCCGGCAATGCCAGCAGAGCCTGCCGGAGCAAATGCTCGCGTTCACGCCTGAGGGCGTCCTCCTCAGGACCCGCTGTGCTGCTCGCGATCGTTTCGTGGACCGCATTGTCCGAATCCCCGATTGGCTGGTCGAGCGATAGGGTCTGGCTTCGGAATCGCCGTTTCCACCATCGAAAGCGGTTTCTCGATTCATTGACGGCGATACGGAAAAGCCAGGTTTTCAAGCCCGAGTCGCCGCGAAATCCACCGATCGCCTTCAAGGCTCTGATAAAGGTGTCCTGCGTCAGGTCACCCGCCTCATCCGCATCACCCGTCAGCCTGCAAAGAAGTGCGAAGATATCGCCGGAGTATCGAGTGACCAGCTCGTCGAATGCCTCAGGATCTCCCGACTTTAACTTTTCAATAAACTCGATTTCGGCGAACGGTCGTGCCGAACCTATCCGGGCCGCCGATGCGACTTGCTCAAGCTCGTTGTCGTCGATCGTCAATGACTTGCCGAACAGCATGCTTCTTCGTGTGCTATCTCTGCGGCGGCCTAATCGTTAACCTGTTATCGCCTATCGCGGCGATCACTTTAATTGACACCGCCCGCGGAGGTTTGTTCCAGTTGGGGGTAAGAAAACTTAAACTTCCGCGTTTAAGTTGTCGCCGTTTGCTCTTGTCGCCGTCTTTCGAGTAAATTAACACTTTTGACGACGGGCCCTTGGCGGCAATTATATAACGTTATACTGATCCTGTATTGCATCAATAATCTAAAATGGCAACAAAAAAACGAAGATTTCAGCAGGTCGAGACTGCCGCAAACCAACCGAAGGAGCGCGTCCGTTACGAAGATCCCTTCCAGCAATCCGTAAACCAGCGGATCGATTCTGTCAGCAAGTCGCTTGAGGGAAGAGGGAGAACGATTCTCTACGCGCTGGGTGCTGTCGCTGTCGCCGCGTTATTGATCGGTTTCATTTATATGTGGAACAACCGATCGAACGCGACGGCCCAGGCCGCCCTCGGCAGAGCGATCGAGACCTCCAGGGCCCAGGTGAATCCGGCTGGAGCGCCGGCCGGTTCCACAGAAAAGGTTTTCAAATCAGAACGCGATCGGGCCCAGGCAGCGATCACCGAATTTCAGGCAGTCGCCGCGAAATACGGCGGTGATGTTGGCGAAAAGGCGAGATACTTTGCCGCGACAATGCAACTTGTACTTGACCGATCGGCTGGCATCACCGAGCTCGAGGCGATGAAGGGGTCGGGAGGTGCCGTTGGCCAGCTCGCTAAATATGCTCTGGCACAGGCCCATGCCGGTGACGGCAAATACGATCAGGCTGTACAGTATTATCAGGACTTGGCCGCGCTCAATGATCCAGTTGTTCCTAAGGAGACGGTCAATTTTGAACTTGCCGGTGTGTACGAAAAGCAAGGCAAGACCCAGGAGGCCGCCGACATTTATTTCAACATCTCAAAGGCCGCCAGTGAGGCCAAGGACTGGGAAGGCAAGCCGGTTCCGTTGACCGAAACAGCCCGCACCGCGAAGGAAAAGCTCGAGAAGCTCGATCCGCAGCGGGCAAGCCAAATCCAGGAACCAGAGCCAGTAAGCCCGTTTGGCAGTTAACGATCAACTAGCCGGAAATTGAAAAATTTGCCCCGATTGGTTATCTGTAAGGCACAGGAATAACCGATCGGGGTTTTGATTTTGTGATTCAGGGAAAACGCAGAAATAGATCTTCGTTGGGCGGCCTAATCGCCGTACGGCCAGCCTCGAGCGGCTCTATCTCGGCGGTACTGCTTTTCGCATTTTTCGGTCTGTTTTCTGTCTACGCGTCTCTGCCCAGGTACATTACTGTCTTGATCACAGCCGCGTTGGTAGTCAGCTCCGTGTCGGCCCTAACGGACCGAATAGTTTTCGATGGGCGGCGATTGGTAAGGGTCGGTGTTGCCTGGTGGATAAGGCGGGTGATTTTCGGGCTGATACAAGGGTTCAGTCTACGCTCGGTCGAACAAGTCGAAAGTTTCGTTAAGCGGATTACTAAACGCGGCGGCCGCTATCATTACCGGTACCGCGTCGTCATTCGTGGGCGGGGGACAGATTTCGAACTGGACACTTCGGTCAAGGGCCACAGTGGTTTAATCCGGTCAATTCTTCCGCAACTTCCACGCGACTTGCTGGACGTTCGATCCATTGAGTTAAGAGATTTCTTGCGGGATGCCGCTGAGGTGACTCGTGATTCACGGGAGGCGGCCATCCCGTCGCCGGAGGTACTCGAGGGAGCGATAGTCCGAACGAAAGGGCGCAAGCGGCAGGAACGAGTTTCCCGGGATCACCTGATCAAAGATGGAGATGCCGACAAGGCCATTAGACTTCATCGCCTGGGAAACCGGCTGCGCGTGTTGGGTTACTTGCTGGAGGCCGCGGAGGCATTTCGACGAGCTCTTCGTCTCTGTCCAGACGATGCTCAATTGCTGCTTGACTTCGGTCGCTGTCTTGAGGAGTTAGCCGGGGTAGCAAATGACAAAATGATGGCCCGCCGTTCGATGGCGGTCCTGCGTCTTGCAGAGCGTAGGGCTGCAAGCGATCCGGCTCTTCTTGAACATCTAGGAGACCTTTATTTTAGTTCCGGCCGGCCCGAACATGCGGCAAGAGCTTATCAGAAAGTGACCGTAATCACCGGTAACACCTATCGAGCATTGAAGGGGCTGGCTGAGGTCGCGCTGTATCGAGGGAAGCTGGCACACGCCGTTATGCACTTTTCAGCAGCAAGTGAAAACGCGTCTTATCCGTCGGTACGTAGATGGTCGGCGGCGGAGGCAAAATATTTATCTCGATTGAACGAAAGTGACGAATATCTGGACGTGGAAGTGGGCCGGATGAATCTATTAAACTCGCTGATTCGATCCGCGAAGACATGTCTCAAGATCGGAACGTGTGGACTTCCGCTTATCATCTTTGGTTTACTTGTCGGCGATCAGTTGATCGCCGACATCGGATGGGCCATCGCCGCGGTTGCCTTTTTAGCGTTCGCGATCTTGTCGGTACTCTCGCGGTTCTTCGAAAATCGCATCCCGTACGAGATTGCAGAAGGGGATGAATAGCAGAATGAAGTTGACGCCCGCACTCCAAAACTTGCGGGCGTCAATACTCCGATTTCCAATCCTATTCGCCGGAGGACTGCCCGGCTGCTTTTAACGTCTTTGCCGATGGGGCTCCTGTCTTGGGTTTAGCCGATTTTGTCCTTGGCTTTGCAGCCGTTTTCGTGGGTATGGTGGAAAATGCTGCAGCCTGATTGATCTGCGGATTGAGCATCGCGCTCCATCGATACTCTGATGCGTTAAAGCCTTCTTCTAACTTTCGGAAAATAAAGTCGGTCATAGCTTCTACGATCCAGCGGTGATTCCGCTCACCGACCGAAGCGAGTTCCGCGTCAGGCGCCGGGTTCATAAAGTCGATCGCGTAAGGAACGCCGTCCTTGATCGCAAACTCGACCGTATTTAGATCGTAGCCGAGCGCGTTGTTGATCGTGTTGACGTCTTTCTCAACGCGGGCGTGCAACTCCGGCGAAAGATAGTCCTCGATGTCGACATATTGTTGACCCGAAAGATAAGGCTTCGACGGATCATATGGCATGATCAGGACCTTTTCCTTACCGACGCCGTAACAGCGGACGAACTGATCGTATTCAATTCCCTCCTGCAGCACCATGCAGAGGGTGCCCGTCTGGTTATACTCGTACCAGAGCTGCTCAAGCGAGTGGATCTTCGAAACGTTCTTCCAGCCGCCGCCGTCAAATGGCTTTAAGAAAGCGGGAAAACCGACGTAATTTACGATCCCTTCCCAGTCAATCGGGAACTCCAGGTTGCGTAGCGACTCGCTGGAGATGGCTTCAATGTAGCTGTGCTGGGGTAGAAGCACCGTTTTCGGGATCGCGACACCCAGCTTGGCGGCCAGACTGTAGTTGAAGAACTTGTCGTCGGCCGACCACCAGAAGGGGTTATTTATAACGTAAGTACCCTCGAGCGCCAGCCGCTTTAACATTGCCCGGTAATAAGGCACCTCGTGAGAGATGCGGTCGATGATTACGTCGTACCGCTTCGGCTCATCGAGGCGGATGCCGCCGACCTTGATCATTTCGGCGACGACCGCGCCGCCACCGCGTTCATTTATGCTGTTTATTATCGATTCGGGAAAGGTAATTTCTCGTCCTACAAGGATTCCTACTCGTTTCATATAGATCAGTACCTCAAAATTGTAAATGTTCGTATGAATAGACTGAGCGGACTAGCTCTGCCGAAAAAACTCCGGCAGGTCGCTCGTTGCGAAAACCTTGATTTTATTCTATGAACGCCGCTCGGCCAAGCGGCATTATTTTATTGCGCTCGAGTGACCCATGATAGTAACATCAAATTGCGGCCGCTTAACCTGGCCAAACTTCCAGTCGATCCTTCTTCACAACCACAATCAAATCAATCTCAGATGAGTGAATTAGAAATTCCCGGTCTCACAGGTATGTTCATTTCTCCCGGCACCACTGGTGCCCATAACGGATCAGGCAATACCGCTGCTCCCGCGACGAGCGCCGCTGTGTTTCACGACATATTGGCGAAGATGCTTGGCGCGGGTTCCGGCGTTAGCGATCTCATATTCTCCCCGGGGCGACCGCCGCAGGTAGAACTATCGGGGGACCTGCAGGGCGTCCCGATCACTGGTTATGAGCCATTGCGTCCCAATCAGATCAAAGAGATGGCCGACATAATGCTCGCCAATAATACCCAAGGCATCGAAACGCTCGATAAAAAAGGCTCCGCAGACATTTCATACAGCTGCAGCGGGATCGGTCGGTTTCGCGTAAATATCTTCCGCCAGCGCGGTTCGTACGCGATCGTTATGCGGGTTATCCCCACTAAGCCGCCCAACTGGCAGGACCTGAACCTGCCAATGGCCGTTCGCAACGTGGCGGACTTGAAAAACGGTCTGGTGCTGGTCACCGGACCAACCGGTTCGGGTAAATCGACTACGCTTGCCGCAGTCATCGACCTCATCAACTCGACCAAGAAATACCATATAGTGACAATCGAGGATCCGATTGAATTCATTCACGAACATAAACTCAGCACGGTGCACCAGCGCGAGCTGCACTCGGACACGCCGGACTTTGCTCTCGCCCTGAGGGCGGCTCTCCGCCAGGCGCCAAAGGTTATACTCGTCGGTGAGATGCGCGACCGCGAGACGATCGAGGTCGCGATGGAGGCCGCGGAAACAGGCCACCTGGTACTCTCTACACTGCACACGATTGATGCGGCGAAGACGATAGATAGAATCATAGGTGTTTTTCCTAAGATAGAAGAGGCTGCTATTAGGACGCGGCTATCACAATCGTTTCGCCGAATCATCTCGCAGCGACTAATGCCGAAGGTCGGCGGTGGGCGGGTCGCTGCCATTGAGATTCTGGTCTCGAATTCCCGAACCCGCGAGTACATAGAAAAGGGGGAGAAAGAAGGGCGCTCAATAACGGATGCCATGAATGACGGTGAAATGGAAGGGATGCAGACCTTCGACAGGGAACTCGAGAAGATGATCAGAGGCGGCACTATCACTCGCGAAGTAGGGCTCGCCTACGCGACGAACGCGAACAATCTCGCCCTCGCGATTAGCGATATGGACGGGGCTCCTCCGCCCGCACCTTCACGCCCCGAGTCTTCGCCAGGAGCTGGCGAGGAGTCTATGTTGGATCTGGAAGGGTTTGAAAGATAGCGAAAGTCTAGCGGTTGGCCTCGGGTAGAAGTTCGTAATTACCCATCTCGCGGTTGAACGCATCGAGCTGACCAACGGAATCTGCCGTCGCGTCGAGCATCTGTTTGGTCATCGCGATGGAATCGGAGAGCTGTTCAAAGTCCAGCAGTGAGAACTTCTCCGGTGTGGACATTGTCACGATCTCATCATTGAGATAGCTGAAGAAGTTCTCGATCGACTGTAGCTGCCCCTCTACGAGTTTCACACTTCGCTCGATCTCGTCGAAGGATGCGATTCGCCGCTTTAGGATTTCGACGTTAGTTTGCTGGATACGTCGGGTCTTTTCATCCGTGGCCGACTCCGCCGCACGGTAAGCCTGTGACAGTTGATTATGGACAGCCTGGCGGTTGATCGATTTTAAGTGTTGCTTGCGGCGGCGATAGACATCCAGAAGGTCGACAAAGTCCTCCCACCGCTGATCCAGTGCCTTGAGATTAGCTGGCAGTTCCCGGGCGCCGGTGAATTTCTTGTAATTATCCTGGATCTTGCCCTTAAGCCAGCGCAGATACTCCACCGCTTCGCGTTCGCGTGGCGTAAACGATTTGATCAGCTTTTCCCTCGTCGCATGGTGCAGTTCTCGGATACGGGCCTTTTCCCGCTCGATGACCATATGACGGTAAGAAGGTAGATTGGGGACCACCAGTAGATAAACAACCTCGCAAATAAGGGCGATCAGCAACGGAATCCAGCTTCCTGTATAAGCGGCTGCAACGGCGAAACCGGCCAGACCCCAAAAATTGAAAGGCTCTTTCAAAGCCTCTCTTGCGAAGCTCGAGTTAAATTTCTGAATTTCCTGCTGGTACTTCGCCAAATCCGCCATAAACGGTCTAGATGCTGAACTGCTGCGCCGCGTTCGATGTATTAGCTATTCGCGGTACGGGGCCCGGAGTAAATCTAATTGTTCCGGTTCGATTCGTTGCCGACAACAACGTCGTCCTGTCTCGCCGTGTCCGAACCCGAAGCTATCTGTTTTGCCTGCGAACCGGAACCGAGCATGCCCATCTGCTGCTTATACTCGAGCAGCTTGTCGTGAAGCTGGATGTCCATCGCCTCGCGCTCAATGTCGGCCATCTGCGTATCGACGGACGAAGATCCCAGCTGAAGTTTGGCCTCGGCGGCTGCAACGCGGCGGTTGATCTTGTCGCGCATTTCGTCGAATGTGGACGAGTCGTCGCCGATGTTGAAGGATTCCATCGTCTGGGCGAGTTGTTCCTGTAGCTTTGCCTGCTTGGCCGCGCTGATGAGCTGCATCGCTTCAGCGGTCCTCTTCTTCATATTGAGGACGTAGTTATCTCGGGCCTTAAGGGCCTGCTGGGATGCGAGTTGCGCGTGCTCGAGCTGGGCACCGGTGCGTTCGAGATCCAGCTGGGCCTGCTGGAGCTGACCGATGTAGGCGGTCGCGATGTCGTCGCGGCCCATTTTTACGGAAGCTTTGATCTTGGAATCGAGCTCGAGAACCTGCTTCTCAAGATTCTCCCGGTTCTTGGCGAGAAGCCGCTCCGTTGCCATGACCTGGGCTACCGAGTTATTCAACTCGGGAACGCGGTCGCGCATGTCCCGAATAGTCTGCTGCAACACCAGTTCCGGATTTTCAATCTTGTCGAGAGCAGCGCCGGAAGTCGCCCGAAAAACTCTCATTAACCTAGCCCACAATCCCATTTTTGTATTAGCTCCTGATCAGAATCAAGCTCAACAAATCACAGTCATTTGCCTAAACGAAAGGCATTTTACATAAGTTGCAAAATACGGACTCAGTATATCAGGAAAATGCATAGATGTAAGGCGATTTGCCGACGTGGTCAGGTGGCTCCGAAAACCAGAAGAAAGATTAAACGGGCGGATTCCGAACATTGCGCCTGAATTGTCCAAGGTAGGCCGGCATGTCCGCGTTTACGCGATGCTCGTAAACTTTCGCTTCTTGGCGGGATTTTTGTCTTGCTTTTACCCTTTGGGGATTTGATAAGATTTTTCTTAAATGAACAAAGTACTGCTTTTGACCTTGGTGGCTGTCTTAGCGTCGACCGTGGTTTACCCGCAGCCCGAGCTGCAATCCCTCGTCTTGGCCGCCAGGTCGTTCGAGGAGACGGTCGCAGACAAGGGGACCAAGCGTGCATTCCTGGAATTCCTTTCGGACGATGCGGTGATCTTTCGCACGTCGGCCGTCAATGGGAAGGAGTTTTGGAGGTCGCAGCCCGATGACCTAGGCCAGATCCTGAGTCGCAACACGACCTTCCTGGATGTTTCCGCGAACGGTATGCTTGGTTACACGACCGGGAACTGGAGGCTTTTTGAAAAAGGAAAGAGCGAATCGACCGCGAAGTTTGGCCAATACGTAACGATTTGGGAGAAGCGGCCGGACGGGAAATTTTACGCCACTCTCGATATCAGCATCACACATGAAAAGCTGCCATTCATAGAGACCGATAAACCCGTCCCGCTCGATTCCAGGCGTGATCCGAACAAACGTGGCTGGTCGCCGGCTGATGCATCGATGAATTTTTTGCGGGTCAGCATGACAGGCAGCGGCCTCGGTGGCGCCTATGAGCAATTTGCGGCCAAAGAGGTCCGTCTACTGATCGAGGGGCAGCCTCCATTCATTGGGAAGAAAAAGGTCGTGGAGATCATGAAAAATTATCTTTCCATTGAGTTCCCGAAAAGGGCCACTATGTTTCAAGCGGCCGACTTAGCTTACGTATGGAACCCTTGTCAGTACGCCAACAGCGACGAGGGGATCGAACGCGGCAATTGCCTCCATATTTGGAAACTACGGGACAAGAAATGGTGGATCGTGCTCGGCGTCTTCGCGCCGGTTATCAATGACACCCAGCCGGTGTTGAAATCAAGGCCGCGTGCGAAAAGATCGGAATAAGCAACCCAAGTGTAAGCAGGTTGATAATTCAAGAGGAAAGCGCCAAGATGAGTTTCGTTCACCCTGGCGCTTATTGTTTTATGTGGTTCATGCTAGTCCTACTGACCATCTTGTCCGCCGCGGGCGTGGGCAATGCTCAGTCTGATCTGGACAGAATGGTGGAGACAGAACGCTCCTTCGCCCGGGCTGCGGCGACCGTGGGGATCAAGGATGCCTTTCTTCAGTACATGTCGGATGATGCATTAGCATTTGTCCCGCAAAAAGTCTCTGCCAAGCAATACTGGTCAGGACGATCCTCCCCGGCGGGGCTGTTGATATGGGCACCGAACTTTGCTGACATATCTTCTAACGGGATTTTGGGCTATACGACCGGGAACTGGGAATTTCGGCCAAAAGGCAAAGAAGATAAGCCGGACGCGTTCGGTCATTTTGTAACTTTGTGGCTTAGACAGCCCTCGGGACATTTCAAGTGGGTGCTCGATGTCGCGGTGGATCATCCGCGGCCGGAGCGGTTTGTTACGGGCATAGACGGGGAGCTTCCGCCTGTTCGTTCCGCCGACAAACGCGCTCCAGCATCGGACTTCGCAAATCGCTTTTTTGAGATGGCAATGAGATCCGGTCTCAAGAAAGCGTACAACGAGTTCGCTGCCGAAGACGTGCGGTTTTATCGGGAAGGCGTGTTCCCGGCGCGCGGTAAGAAACAACTGCTATCGACAGCGGGAAAGGATAAGCGTGCGTTCAACGTCGCCAAGCGCAGTGTGTTTTTTGAGGCGGATGATCTGGCCTACGTGACAAACACTTATACGTTTGGTAGTCCGGAGCGCGGGGTCGTGGAAAACGGTAATTTCCTGCAGATCTGGAAGCTGCGTGACGGCCGCTGGCAGATCGTGCTGGATCTATTCAAGCCGGTTCCCGCACAACAAAACTGACCTGCCGTTGAAACTGCTTGAAACCGAAAGTCCAAAATTCAGTATCTCACTTCGACAAGGTCGTTGACCTGCTTCGGCTGGAATCAGCGGCGATTGAGCGCGCCGCCGAACGCCTCGATCGCGATCAGATCGACAAGGCCGTTGAGTTGATCTCTTGCTGCGACAGCAAAATCATCGTCACCGGTGTCGGGAAATCCGGGGTGATAGCTCAGAAGATCGCGCAGACACTCACGAGTACGGGCACCGTCGCACTATTTGTTCATCCTTCCGACGCACTGCACGGCAGTCTCGGCGTGATGGCTGCCGGCGATGTTGTGATCGCCCTCAGCAACTCGGGTGAAACGGATGAGATTCTTGCGCTGTTGCCGGCGATTTCCCGGCGTGGTCTTTCGTTGATCGTAATTATCGGAAACCTGGACTCGACGCTTGCCCAGAGGGCAGACGTGGTCCTGGACGCTTCGGTCGACAAGGAGGCTTGTCCACTCAATCTTGCCCCGACCACCTCCACGACCGTAGCTCTGGCAATCGGCGATGCGATAGCGATGACCGTAATGGAGGCGAAGGGTCTCACGGCTGAGGATTTTGCCGCGAATCATCCGGCGGGACGGCTGGGGAAGCGGTTGACTCTCAGGGTCGGAGATATTATGCATCAGAGCCCCAACGTGCCTGTGGACGCAAACTGGCTTGATGTTGTGACGACGATCTCCAGGCACGCCTTGGGCGCGGTTAATGTGATCGACCAAAGCGGAAAGCTCGCCGGAATAGTTACCGACGGTGACCTGCGCCGTACGATTGAGAAAACGGATCCGTCGCAATTCGCAAAGTTGACTGCCGAATCGATGATGACGAAAAATCCGGTCACGGCCAGCCCGTCAATGCTCGCCTATGATGCCCTTCGGTTGATGGAAGACCGGCCTTCCCAGATAGCCGTGCTACCGGTCGTCGACGCTGACACGAATCCGGTTGGGCTGCTTCGACTGCATGACGTCGTGCGCAGCGGCCTCTAGTCACGTTCGCATACGCCTTACAATCCAACATTCCACGGCTGTGGGACATCCGAAGATGTAGCCGTCGATCGGCCAGATCTAATACCGGAGCTTCTCGATGCTGAAGAAAAACCTGATAGTTATTTGCCTTTTCGCACTGTGTGTATCATCGGCTGCTGCACAGCGGCCGCATGTCACGCTCACGCTTAACGAGGGTTTTGTTGACTCGCTCCTCGACGCTTTATTTCGAAACACCGCATCACCGGAGTTCTCGCTTGCGGCTGCTGACGAGGTGGGACCAGATGCGATTTCCGGCTCGCGAGGCGGAATGAGCGCCCGGCAGACGGACGAGGCATGCAGAGAGTCGATCAGACTGTTACGCGAAGGCAGCGGCGTCCGGACGGCCGTCCGATTCCGTGACGGAAAAATCCAGGTTCCTCTTGCTTTCGAGGGGAACTACAATCCGCCGCTTGTCGGTTGTCTTAGTTTTGCGGGTTACGCGGAAGCTTATCTGGAGCTCGAATTCGACCGACCCGGACAGCGCCTGATCGCAAAGGCTGTCGTCACAAACGTCGTGTTGAACGGGTCCGGCGGTCTGGGCGGCTCAGTTATCGCAAAAATGGTGCAGAACTCTATCGACCGCAAATTGAACCCGATTGAGGTGGTCAGAATGGAAAAGTTGTCGTTTCTTGTGCCGATTCAGAACTCGTCCGGTCTGCGTATGAATGCGACTGAACTCAGGCATGAAGTTTCGAACGGCTCACTTTTGATACACATCGTTTATGATTTTGTAAAGGCATGACTTTCTGGTCGTCACGGCCGACATCCGTCCTCCAAGTTGTCCGTCACGGCCCCTGGCCTAAAGGCTACGATATCGTCGCTATGCATACGATAGCGTCGATCTGCCCGCCAATTATCAACATTTACGTCGTTTTCTCCTGGTGGCACGGTCCTTGCCGAGTCATAAGAAACTCTTTGCCAATGGAAATAGAGGGGGAAATATGACGAGTTTTTATTATTCACTTTTTAGACCCGCAGCAACGGCCCTGGTTCTATTGTTGATCTTAGGCGCCGGGCAGGCAGGCTTTGCACAGAAAGGCGGGAAGGGTGGCAAAGGCGGCGGTCATGGCCGCGGCCACGGAAATGGCGGCGGACCGCCTGTCGCGGCGCCGCAGATCGCGCATCCGCAGGGTGGTGGACCACCGGCGGGGCGCGGTTGGCGCCGTCAGGAACATCATATTCCTCAGCCTCAGCACGTGCCGGATTGGGCGACGCGTGCGCCTCGTCAGCCCCAGATTTATCATCAACAGGTCGTAATTCCACAACAGCAGTATCGGGTCGAGATGGGCCGCTCCAAGCACGAATGGAAACAAGAGCGAAAGGCCCAGAAGATGGAACGCCGGGCCTGGAAACACGCTGCTCAGGCTCCCCAGATCGTTATAGAGCAGCCGCGACGCCAGGGACCACCGGCTTGGGCGGGAGTTTGGACCGCCCCGGGCCAGCTGAAAAAGGCTGAGCGGCGACATGCGCGTGAGTCGCGTGTCTATGAGAGATATTATGAGCCCGAATGGAGACAAGAAGAACGTCGTGTTTATTCGGAGCCTGAGAGAGTTTATGACAATGGGTACGTCCGGGAGTATCGGCCTAATACCGGCAATTCCAGTGTGATCTATGTCCTTCCCCAAGGCGCAGATACGAATTATTACCCGCGGAATCAAACGGATTACTACTCATCGCCGACGGTTGGATATGCACCGGCCACCGCGTTTGGTTATGGCTATCCTTCGAGCGACGTGAATTTTGGGCAGATTGGGTACCTGCCTGATCCTTTCGGGACAAATGGGTATTACGATGGGGGAAATGATCTTTTTGGGGACAGGTTCCTGGGCGGAATCGATTGGAAGGATCTTTTACTAAGCACCGTACTGAATGTAGTGCTAGGTGGCGGGGGCGGCGATGACGGCGGCGCGGGTATCTTTGGTGATATCTTGGGGATCGGTGCCGGCAGTATTCTCGGGGGCGATCGGTCGTATAACTCAGGAATTTTCAATACGGATCCATTCTTCGGTGCTGATGGCTCGAGTTACGATCTGTCGTCGCTTGGTCAATTTGGGTATGGCGACGCTTACCTGTCACGGGAGACATACCAGGATGGCTACGAACAAGGCTACCAATATGCCTTGAATCCCAGTCGCTCAGGCTACGAAGCGAACGGTCAGCAGTATCTTCTCGATCAGATCGGCTATGGGTACGGCGCCAACACGCTCAGTCTGGAGCAGCGACGCTCGCTCTATGAAGGTTACTCACGAGGCTACGAGGAGGCTCTTGCTCAGCAGAATGAGTATGGTCCTGCCGAGGATGAAGTTGGTGAGGACAACAATTTGTTGAGCACTGTTCTGACAGGGCTTCTAAGTTTTCTGAATATCTGACCGACGGAGAATGCTTCTTAATGAGCGGCTGGGATCCAACGCCCGGGCCGCTCATTTTTTTGTGTGACATGATCGAGGTGAAAGGGATGACTAGTCATTGAGAGCCTTCTCGATTTTCTCGATCGCTTCGCGGACCTGCTCCGGCTCGGCGACCAGTTCTTCTTGATACAGCGTGGCATCGTGCTCATAACTTAATTCGATGAAGACCGGAAAATGGTCCGACCCGAAATAAGGCAATCTCCGGAAGCTGACCAGCCTGAAGTGATTAGAGACAAAGAAGTGGTCAAGCGGAAACCGGAAGAACGGATACCGGGCGTGAAAAGTGTTATAAAAGCCGCGTCCGACGCGCGGGTCCAGCAAGCCGCTAATGTCCTGAAACAAATAGTTCGTCCGCGACCACGCGACGTCATTGAGATCGCCCATAACCACAAAGGGCTCGTTCTTGATTTTCGTCTCGCGTCCGACGATCAAAAGTTCCGCGTCGCGAGATGTAGCTGTTTCGTCTTCGGTCGGAAATGGAGGGCGAGGGTGCAGACAGCGAAGCTCAAAGGTTACGCCCGAGCGCAGGCGCACCGTGGTGTGGATCGAAGGGATGTCTTGCTCGACCAAATACTTTAGCGTCGGATCCACCAGCTCCAATCGGGAATACAGCGTCATCCCATAGGTGTTCTCCAGCGGGCAGAGGACCTTAAAGGGGTGACTCGATTCGAACTCCGCCAGCTGCTCTGCCCACCAATTA
>Ga0247718_1000227_pt1 | contig 14683 bp, 10 predicted proteins | sample 21E_DmetaG_FD_189045 | JGI IMG/M metagenome (GOLD analysis project Ga0247718, IMG submission 189045) | Soil microbial communities from hillslope of Landscape Evolution Observatory, University of Arizona, Oracle, AZ, United States - 2-1-E_D | ecosystem: Engineered > Artificial ecosystem >...
AGCAATCGCCGCATACGCGCGTGTCTCGCCGTACGGGATGCGCTGCAGTTCCCGCCAGACCTTCCACTGAAATGCGGTGGCTCGCACGTCAATCGGCAGATCGAGCGCGGGTGCATGGCCGCGCAGGTGATTCGCGATCGCCTTCGCCCACTCGCTGCGCGGACGCGCATCGGCTTCAATTTCCGCAGCCGGATACTCGCGGCGAAGTTCGCGGACCAGTGCGGCGGCCGAGTCGCCAATCTTCACGGCGCAAACGCCGTGCTCTGTCGCCGCCACCAGTACGTCGCCGATCGGGCTCGAGATCGTCGAGTAGCCGATTCGCATCCCGGCGCCGCCGCGCCGGTAACTCGACAGCGACATGCCTCTGCCGATCGGCGCCGCCTCATAAACGCGGCTCGGCGACCCGTATCCCGCTTCGTAGATTGCCGTCGTGACATCTCGGCCATCGCGCAGGCTCGTGCGCAGCTTGCCGGCGCGAACCGCCGATTGGAATTCCCGCGGGGACAGGCCGACGATCGCCTTGAATCGACGCTGCAGGTGATGCGGACTCATCGACGCCACGCGCGCGAGGTGCCCAAGCGTCACGGTTTCATCGGCGTGCATGGAGAGATAGGCCGATGCGCGACGAACCGCGTCCATGCCAGGCACCGAGACGCCAACCGTCTCCGGCCGGCATCGCTTGCAGGCGCGGAAACCTGCCTGTTTCGCCTCGACGGTGGTATCGAAAAACCGGACCCGATCGGCGCGCGGCCGCCGGCTCGGGCAGCTCGGCCGGCAGAAGATCCCGGTCGACGTCACGCCGTACACAAACGTGCCGTCCGCAGCCGCATCCCTCGACGCCAGTGCCTTCCACCGCAAGTCCAGCCCGGTCATGTCCAGTAGTTGATCGTGCATCATGTGGCGAAAGTACGCCATTGGTCAGGGCCTTTACGATCCGCCGCTTGCGTTCAAAACCTGTCACCCGCTATACCCGGCACCTGGCACCCGGCACCCGGAACCCTGACCCAGGAACCCGGAACCCGGAACCCGGAACGAGCACTCAGGCACAATAGGCACCTCATGATGCGGCGACTCCTTCGCGGAATGGTGGTGCTCCTCCTTGTCGCCCTGGTCCTCATTGTCGGGGGCGGCGTTTACGCCCGATCGCAAGTACGCGCCAGCCTGGCGCAACTCGAGGGTGCGGCGACCATCGCCGGACTCGGCGCCGATGTCCGCGTTGAACGTGACTCGCTCGGCATGCCGACCATTCACGCCGCGTCGCGTGAGGATGTGGCGCGCGCGCTCGGCTTTCTGCACGCGCAGGATCGTTTCTTCCAGATGGATCTCCAGCGCCGCCAGCCGGCCGGTGAGCTTTCAGCGCTCGTCGGCCCGCGCGCGCTCGATGTTGATGAAGAGATCCGCGTGCATCGCTTCCGCAACGTGGCGAAGCGCGCGCTTGAACTCACCGAACCCTCGTATCGCCGCATTCTCGAGGCCTACGCTGAAGGCGCCAACGCCGGACTGAACGCCCTCGGCGCCGCGCCGTTCGAGTACCTGGTGCTGCGCGCCACGCCAGAGCCCTGGCTGCCCGAAGACTCGTTGCTCACCTTGCTCGCGATGTTCAACACGTTGCAGGGACGGCAAGCCACCTTCGAACGCTCGCACGGCGCCCTGCGCGACACGCTGCCCGAGCCGATGTTCAGGTTCCTGTCGACGGTGGGATCCGAGTGGGAAACGCCGGTTATTGGTTCTCCTGTCGAGCGGCCGCCAATCCCCGGTCCTGAAGTCTTTGATCTCCGAAACGGACGGGGCACGGAGGCACAGAGGCACGGAGCGGCACTGGGAAGAGATCAAAGGGAAGCCCTTCGTGTCTCCGCGTCTCCGTGGCCCGTACGCGAACCAGTTGGAGAAGAAGTATCAATAATCGGTAGTAACAACTGGGCGGTTGACGGCGCGCATTCGGCGAGCGGCGCCGCGATGGTCGCCAACGACATGCATCTCACCATCGCGGTGCCGATCATCTGGTACCGCGCCTCGTTTGCGGTTGGTGGTGAGCGCATCACCGGCGTCACGCTGCCAGGCATTCCCCCTCTCGTCGCCGGCAGCAACGGTCACGTGGCGTGGGGACTCACCAATACCGGCGGCGACTGGAGCGACCTGGTCCGCATCGAGCCCGACCCGCGCGATCCCACGAAGTACCTGACGCCCGAGGGTCCCAAAGCCTTCGACGTGTTCCAGCAAACCATCGCCGCAAAGGGCGCGGATTCACGGACCTCAACCGTTCGCAGCACGATCTGGGGTCCGATCGTGTGGAAAGACGCGCGTGGCCACGAGTACGCGCAGCACTGGATCGCGCACGACGCGGCGACGCTGTCTGGAGACATTCTAGGTCCCGAGCGCGCGCGCTCGGTCGACGACCTGCTCGTCGCCATCGCCGGCCTCGGCATGCCCAACCAGAACGTCACGATGGCGGATAAGTCCGGGCGCATCGCCTGGACAATCGGCGGAGCAATCCCGCGACGCACCGGCTATAGCGGAATGACGCCGGCGTCGTGGGCCGACGGCTCGCACAAGTGGGATGGTTACCTCACCGACGCCGAGTTTCCCCGCATCGTTGATCCGCCGGACGGCCGGATCTGGACGGCGAATTCTCCGGTGGTCGGCGACGAGATGCTCGCGACGATCGGTGAGGGTGGATTTGCGGACGGCATTCGCGCGCGGTTGATTCGCGATCGCTTGATGACGATCAACAAGGCGACGCCGAAGGACATGCTCGATGTGCAGCTCGACGACCGCGCACTGTATCTCGAGCGTTGGCGCAAGCTGCTGCTCGACTCCATCCCGCCTCCCGGATCAGGACTCTCCGCGCCCGGCGCCGGAGATCGCGCCGAGTTCAGGAGGCTGATCGACAGCACGTGGACCGGCCGCGCTTCACCAGATTCGGTGGCGTATCGACTCGTGAAAGAGTTCCGCACGTTGTTCGTCGGCCGCGTGATGATGTCGCTGATCGCGCCGGCGGCCGCGGTGGATCCCGCCATCGATAATCTGCGCCTGCAGCGCGGCGAAGGCCCGGTGTGGCAGATCCTCACCGAGCGGCCCATGCACTTGCTCGATCCCAAGTACCGCTCCTGGGATGAAGCGATCCTTGATGGCGTTGACGCCACCATCGCGAAGCTCACCGAGGGCGGCACCTCGCTCCGCGATCGCACCTGGGGCGAGGCCAACACCGCCGAGATCCGTCATCCTCTCGCCGGCGCGATTCCGTTCTTCGGCCGTTACCTCAATATGCCCGGCGATCCGTTGCCCGGCGACATCTACACCCCGCGCGCGAGCACACCGCGCACCGGGCCGTCTGAACGCATGGTCGTCTCACCCGGCCGCGAACAGGAAGGCATCCTGCACATTCCAACCGGCCAGAGCGGCCACCCGCTCTCACCGCACTACGGCGATCAATACCGCGCATGGCTCAATGGCGACGCCACGCCGTTCCTGCCTGGCGCAACGGTGACAACTCTGACGCTCACACCACGCAAATGAACGACATCAACCGCCGCGACTTCCTGAAGATGAGCGGCGCCGCCGCTACGCTCGGCTTGCCCGCGAAATCTCCCTTACCCGCCCCACCAGCCATGCCGGCCCCGATCGAACTCGTCAGGATCGGGATGGTCGGCATCGGTCTACAGGGCGGCTCGCACCTCGAAAACTTTCTGAAGATCCCGGGATGCCGCGTTACAGCGGTCTGCGACGTGCGCGAGGAACGCACGACCTGGGCGAAGCAGCGGATCGTCGCGGCCGGTCATCCGGAGCCCACCGTCTTCGCGCGCGGGCCACGCGACTTCGAACGCCTCTGCGAAACACAGGATCTCGATCTCGTGTTCACGGCGACTCCGTGGGAATGGCACGTGCCGGTGATGCTCGCGGCGATGAAGGCAGGCAAGCATGGCGCGACCGAAGTGCCGGCCGCCATGACGGTCGATGACTGCTGGGCGCTGGTCGAGGCCGCGGAGAAGCATTCACGTCACGCCGTGATGATGGAGAACTGCAACTACGACCGCCCCGAAATGATGGTCCTCAACATCGTGCAGAAGGGATTGCTCGGCGACGTGCTGCACGCCGAAGGCGGATACCTGCACGACCTGCGGGAGATCAAGTGGGAGAAGAAGGACGAAGGCCTGTGGCGGCGCGCGTGGTCACGCAAGCTTGACGGCAATCTGTATCCGACCCACGGGCTCGGTCCAGTCGCCAACTGTCTCGACATCAATCGCGGCGACCGCCTCGACTACATGGTCTCGATGAGCGGACCCTCGCGCGGACTGCAGGATTGGGCGCGCGAGCACTTTCCCGAAGGCTCGCCCGAGCGCCAGGAGCGATTTGTGCTCGGCGACGTGAACACCAGCCTGATCAAGACCGCCCTCGGCAAGACCATCGTCGTGCAGCACTGCACCAACTTGCCGCGTCCCTACAGCCGCATCCACGCAGTTCAAGGCACGAAGGGGATGTTCCAGGGCTATCCGAATCGCCTTTACATCGAGGGTCGCGGCACACCCCATCGCTGGGTTGATGCGGCAACCGTGCGGGATGAGTTCGATCACCCGCTGTGGACCGCGATTGAAAAGCGCGCCGCCGGCGCCGGCCACGGTGGCATGGACTACATCGAAGACTTCCGCCTGATTCAATGTCTGCGCGAAGGCACGCCGACTGACATGAATGTCTACGATGCTGCGGCGCTGAGTGCGGTGGTCGAGTTGAGCGTGAAGTCGACGGGCAATCGAAGCCGCACCGTGGAATTTCCCGACTTCACCCGCGGCCGCTGGCGCACCAATCCCAAGCTGCGGATCGGCGGCCAGTTGATGGCGTAGGCGATCAGAATTTTCGGACGATGTTGATCATCGGGATCAGGACGGTGTCTTCGAACAGTGGCAGCACGAGCCCGATGTCCGCCGACAATTTCTCGCCGAAGAACCGCACGCCGCCGCTGACGAACCCGCCGCCCTTGAAGAGATAGTTTTCTGAGACCAGCTTCATCCGTCTGCTGACGCGGTGTTCGCCACCGATCATCACCACCCCCGCTCCCGCATCGTCGTCGTCGCGGTACTCGTCGCCGGTCCATCGCGCGTAGGCGTACCCGCCGCCGAGCGAGATCGCGGAGTCTGTGCTTCCATGCGTCACCACGCCGTAAGCGATACCCACGTTGGCGTCGTCATCGATGTTGAGAAAGTGCATCGCCCCCACCGAGGCTGATGTGCGGCCTCGTTGAAACACCTGGAGCTTGGGTGTGAACCAGTACGGGCGCTCGAAGTCGCCGAACACGAGCGGCGTGCCCGCGCCGATCGATAACCGGTCGGTGATACCCACCTGTACGAACGGCAACAGCACCTCGTAGACGCCGAAGTACACCTCGCCCTTCTTCAACGATCGGCCCGTGGGGCCAAAGAACAAGCGCGTGGCATTCGGATCCTCGTTCCACAGCTCTCCGTTCACCACGCGACCGGTGACTGGTTTCAGCGAACGAACCGACCCAACCTCAACGGTCATCTCGACACCGGACGAAGTGCGGAACACGAATCGATTACCCTCGAGAGACACGACACGACCAATCACCGACGATCCGTCGTTCAACTCCAACTCCTGCGTCACGTCGGCCGCGGGTATTTCGATGGCGGGACGTGCCGGCTGCGTCGCCTGTTCCGCGCCCGAAGAAGCCACGAGCAGCGCCGCGAGAAGAAGACCTGTCATACAACCAACCTCCATAGCCTCAACAATGGCGCGACGGCCATCGAGGAGTCCTGAGAGGTCGATGAGGAATGGCTGAACTTATGAGGCGCGGGCGGCGAGCTTGGCGAACAACGCCTGTTTTCCGGCGTGATTCCGCACGGCGGCCAGCATCGGATCGATTGGGATGATCCACCCGGCAGGTCCTGCCGGTGCAGTCGTGAGCAGGCGGTCGAGTCCGGCAACGGCTTGATCGAGCTCGCCCCGGACGATGAGCGCGCCCGCCGAAACCAGCGCCGCCTCGGCGTCGCGCCCACGGCGCGTCAGCTCCACGATCGCCGCTTCGAGGGCGGTGCGTGACGCCGCGATGGCGTCTGAGTTTCCCGATCGCATCGCAATCGCGTAGGTTCCGACCTGCGCCTTCTGGTGCGACGCATCCTGCGCGAGCGCCTGCGCAAACGACGCTGACGCGCCTTGCAGATCATCCTTCGCAAGCTTCACGAATCCCGACGCGACGTGCGCGTTCAGCGCAAACTCGCGCGCGTAGACGTGATCGGACGTGGCGGCTGAAATCTCTTCGTCAAAACTCGCGAGCGCCGCTTCATGGTCGCCGGCCGCGGCCTTGATCAGTCCGAACATCCAGTGATGCCCGACCGCTCGAAGCGGTGTGTGATCCGCGTGCTGACGCCGCTGCGACTCGGCGCCAATCGCCGCTTCCTGTTCGGCGCGCGCATTGGAACCGCGTGCCACGAAGACCATGCACGCGAGCATGCGAGCGGGTGCAAACTCCGGCATCAGCGCCAGGGCGCGATCGACGGATCGCAGACGCTCCTCGCCCCAGGACCCGTAGGCGAGGCGGTAATGATGGCGCCAGTTGTTCGGCTCGAGCGCGGTGGCGCGCCGCGCGGCCGCCTGGCCCTCTTCGGACTTCCCCCCGGCGCTCAACAAGTAGCCGAGCACTGCCCATCCTTCACCGAGCGAGGGATCGAGCACGGTCGCTTCGCGCGCCGCCTGCATCGCGCGCTCGAGCAACGTCCGGTCGGGCGCGCTGCCAAACCGCGTCTTCTCGTACTGCAGCAGGTAGCCGTTGGCGAGGCCGGCGTGCGCCGGCGCATAGCGTGGCAGTTCGCTGACGGTGCGCTCAAACGCGTTCACCGCTTCGTCCAGTTTCGACGCATCAAGCGTGTCGAGCGCCAAACGGCCCTTGACCCACTCCTGGAACGGATCCGTCGCGGGCGAGGCCACGCTCTCGCCGACGAACTGGTAGCCGCGACGCGAAGCGGTGGCGAGGTACTTTGGCGCGGACGCGTCGTCGCCGATCGCTTTCCGGATGTCGGCAATCGCTCGCGTCAGCGTGTTCTCGGTCACGTTGACGTCCGGCCAGAACCGCTCGAGCAGTTCTTCCTTCGTCACGATCTGTCCAGCCCGAGAGACGATGAAGGCGAGGATCTCCACCAGGCGTGGAGAAAGATCGACCGGTTCCTGTTCCTTTGTCAGCAGCCACGTCCGCGGATCGATCTGGAACGATCCGAAGCGGATCATCAGAGCACGTTCCTGGCCGCGAGCGCTTTCGCCGCGGCCTCGTCCACCGTCTCGCCGAGCGCGGTAATGTGCCCCATCTTCCGCCCGACGCGCGGCTCGCCCTTGCCGTACAGATGCAGCTTCACGTCCGGCATGGCGAGCGCGGCGGCCCAGTCAGGCTCGCCATCCACCCACAGGTCGCCAAGCAGGTTGACCATCGCGGCCGGCTTGATCTGCGACGTATCGCCGAGCGAGAGACCGCAGACCGCGCGCACCTGCTGCTCGAACTGCGACGCCACGCACGCATCGATGGTGAAGTGGCCGGAGTTGTGCGGCCGCGGCGCGATCTCGTTGACCAGCACGCGCCCGTCGCTGGTGACGAAGAACTCGACGCACAGCACGCCCACGTAAGCGAGGTCCTCGAGCACACGATGCGCGAGGTGCACGGCTTCGCTCGCGACGGCCTCCGGCACGCGCGCCGGTGAGACCGTCAGGTCGAGGATGTGATTGCGGTGCACGTTCTCGACCGCGCCATAGTGCGCGAACTGCCCGTCGAGGCCACGCGCCGCGATCACCGAGATCTCGTGCGTGAAGTCGACCACCTTTTCGATGATCGCTTCCTGGTGGCCGATCAGCCCCCATACGCGTTCGGCATCTTCGATGCGATTGATGCGGTGCTGGCCCTTGCCGTCGTAGCCGAAGGCGGCGGTCTTGACGATCGCCGGCAGGCCCACGGTGCCCAGGCCGACGGCCAGCTCGTCGAGCGACTGCGCTTTCGCAAATGGCGTGACGGGATATCCGCGATCGGCGAGGAACGCTTTTTCGCGGGCACGCTGTTGCGTGATGTGCAGCGCCGATCCGCTCGGGCGCACCGGCACGATCTCGGCGGCCGCCGCCGCCGCGTCGGTCGCGACGTTCTCGAACTCGAACGTCATCACGTCCACGCCACGCGCGAACGCGCGGATCGCCTCGATGTCGTCGTACTCGGCGCTGACTTCGAGATCCGCGACCTGGCCGGTCGGCGTGTCGACGCCGGGCGAGAGGGTGTGGACGCGGTAGCCCAGGCGCCGCGCCTCGAGCGCGAGCATGCGGCCCAGTTGTCCGCTGCCCAGCACGCCGATGGTCGCGCCGGGCAACACGATCCGGTTCACGGAAGCGTGTCCTGCCGCACCTTGTCGGTCTGCTCGGTGCGGAACGTGCGCAGCCGTTCGCGCAGTTCGGGCCGTGACGTGGCGAGGATCCCGATCGCGAGCAGGCCGGCGTTGATCGCGCCGGCTTTACCGATCGCCAGCGTGCCGACCGGCACGCCGCCGGGCATCTGCACGATCGACAGCAGCGAGTCGAGGCCCTGCAGTGCGGCACTCTGCACCGGCACGCCCAATACCGGCAACACGGTATGCGAGGCGACCATGCCCGGCAGGTGCGCGGCGCCGCCGGCGCCGGCGATGATCACCTGGATGCCGCGCGCTTCGGCGCCCTGGGCGAACTCCGCCATCCACACCGGGGTCCGGTGGGCGGAGACGACCTGCTTTTCGAAGGGGACGTTGAACTTTTCGAGGGTCTCCGCCGCGTGACACATCGTGTCCCAGTCGGACGTCGAACCCATGATGACGGCTACAAGCGGTTTGTCGGTCACAATCGGAAACGCCGAGTATAACAACTCTCAACTGCAAACTGTCGCCTGTAAACTGTTGACTGCTTATGGAGTGGCTCAACTATCACCACCTGCTGTACTTCTGGACCGTGGCGCGAGAGGGCACCATCGCGCGCGCCAGCGAGGAGCTGCGGCTCGCGCAGCCGACGATCAGCGGACAGATCCGCGTCCTCGAAGATCAGCTCGGCGAGAAACTGTTTCAGCGCTCCGGCCGCAACCTCGTCCTGACGGACATGGGGCGCCTGGTGTTTCGCTACGCCGACGACATCTTCGGTCTCGGCCGCGAGCTGATGGATACGCTCAAGGATCGCCCGACCGGGCGGCCGGTGCGCTTCCAGGTCGGCGTCGCCGATGAGGTCACGAAGATCATCGCGTATCGCCTGCTCGAGCCCGCCATGCATCTCGAACAGCCGGTGCACATCGTCTGCCGCGACGGCGCGGCGGAACGACTGCTGACGGATCTGGCAACGCACAATCTCGACCTGGTGATCGCCGACACGCCGATTCCCCCGGCGATCAAGGTCAAGGCCTTCAGCCACCCGCTCGGGGAGACGCCGGTGTCGGTGTTCGGCACGCCGAAGCTGGCGGCCGCGCGACGCAAGAATTTTCCGAAGTCCCTCGATGGCGCGCCGTTCCTGGTGCCGACGGTCGGCAAGACGCTGCGCCGCACGCTGGACCAGTACTTCGAGCAGCAGGGTCTGCGGCCGCGCATTGTCGCCGAGCTCGACGACAGCGCGCTGCTGACCACGTTCGGGCAGGCCGGCGCCGGCTTGTTCGTTGCGCCGACCGTCCTCGAAAAGGAGGTCATGCGCCAGTTCGGTGTGACCGTGGTGGGACGGTTGGCTGAGGTCCGCGAGCGCTACTTCGCGATTTCCGTGGAAAGACGCCTGAAGCATCCCGCGGTGATTGCCATCTCCGCCGCCGCCAACGAGATGCTGGGGGGCCAGAAGAAGAAATCAATCTAAGCCGCCCGCGGCCCCGGGGAGTCATAGAATCGGTGGATATGAATCGGTGGATCTCACTCTCGGCGTTGATCCTGGCCGCGTCCGTATCCCTTGGCGCGCAGCAGCCCGCGGCCTTGTCCGTGCCCTTCACGCAGTTCAAGCTGCCGAACGGCCTGAACGTAATCCTGCACCGAGACACGAGCGTGCCGGTGGTCTCCGTCAACATCTGGTATCACGTCGGCTCCGGCCACGAGCGGCCCGGACGCACTGGCTTCGCGCACCTGTTCGAGCACGTGATGTTCGAAGGCTCGATGCACGTGCCTGAGGGTTCGTTCGACACGTGGCTCGAAGCGGCCGGCGGCAACAACAACGGCTCGACGAGCAACGACCGCACCAACTACTACGAGGATCTGCCGAACAACGCGCTCGAACTCGCGCTGTTCCTCGAGTCGGATCGCATGGGCTTCCTCCTCGACGACAAGGCGCCGGACAAGATCAACGGCCAGCGCGACGTCGTCAAGAACGAGAAGCGGCAGAGCGTGGACAACCAGCCGTACGGCCAGGCGTTCATCGAGCTGCCCGCGATGATGTATCCGGCCGGTCATCCATATAGCTGGTCGACGATTGGATCGATGGAAGACCTCACCGCGGCAAGCTTCGAGGACGTGGCGCGATTCTTCCGCACCTACTACGTGCCGTCGAATGCCAGCCTCGTGATTGCCGGCGACATCGATGTCGCGGCCACGCGCAAGCTTGTGGAGAAGTGGTTCAGCGACGTGCCGGCCGGCAAGCCTGTGCCCGCATTGACCGCGCCGACGCCGGTGCTCGACGGCGTGAAGAAGAAGACCCTGACCGACCGCGTGCAGTTGCCGCGGCTCTACATGGCGTGGCACACGCCGGCGTTGATGAAGCCCGGCGACGCGGAACTCGACATCCTCTCGAACCTGCTGTCCGGCGGCAAGAACTCGCGCCTCTACAAGCGCCTGGTGTACGAGATGCAGATTGCGCAGGACGTCAACGCCTCGCAGCAATCGCAGGGGCTGAGCAGCATGTACCTGATCGTGGCGACGGCCCGGCCGGGACAGTCACTCGACAAGATCCAGGCGGTCATCGACGAGGAACTGGACAAGCTGCGGGCGACGCCGCCCGAGGCTCGCGAGATGACGCGCGCGCTCAACCAGGTCGAAGCCAACTTCTATCGCGGCATGGAACGCGTCGGCGGATTCGGCGGAAAGGCCAACCAGTTGAATGCGTACTTCAAGGCGACCGGCCAGCCTGACTTCTTCCAGAAGGACCTCGATCGCTACCGCGCGGTCACTCCGGCCGACGTCAAAGCCGTGGTCGAGAAATATCTGCCGAAGGATCGCCGCGTTGAACTGAGCATCGTCCCTGGAGACAAGAAATGAAGACGGCGAAATCCTTGATTCAGCGCGCGCTGCTTGGAGTCCTGGTGGCCGCCGTAGCGGTCGCCGTTTCCGCGCAGGAAAAGCCCGATCGCACCAAGCCTCCCGCGATTGGCCCGGCGCCGTCGCTGAAGATGCCGGCGATCCAGAAACAGAAGCTGTCCAACGGCCTCGAGGTGTGGCTCGTTGAGCACCACGAAGTGCCGCTCGCGCAGGTCAACCTGATCGTGCGATCCGGCAGTGCCGCGGATCCGATCGGCAAGTACGGCATCGGCAGCCTGACGGCCGCGATGCTGGATGAAGGCGCTGGCAAACTCTCGGCCCTCGATCTCGCCGACGGCCTGGAGTTCCTCGGCGCCAACCTGTCGACGAGCAGCTCGTTCGACTATTCAGCCGTTCGTCTGTCCGTGCCGGTGTCGAAGCTCGCAGACGCGCTGCCGCTCATGGCGGACGTCTCGCTGCGCCCGACGTTCCCGGCCGCGGAACTCGATCGCTTGCGCCAGGAGCGGCTCACTGGCCTGCTGCAGGCCCGGGATAATCCCGCGGCGCTCATCGGCATGGCGTTCCCGCGCGTGATCTTCGGGCCGACACACCGCTACGGAACGTCCGCGAACGGCCTGCCGCCCACGATCGAAGCGTTCACCGTCGCCGATCTGCAGACCTTCTATCGCGCGCACTATCGCCCCGGCAACGCCACCCTGCTCGTCGTCGGCGACGTGACGCTCGCGTCCGCTATGCCGATGCTCGAGAAGGCGTTTGGCTCGTGGAAGACGGACGGCATGGCGCCGCTCGTGGCGGAAGTGCCGGTCGCGCCGCAACTGACGTCGCGACAGGTGTACATCATCGATAAGCCGGATGCGCCACAGTCGCAGGTGCGCATCGGCTGGGTCGGCGTGTCGCGCTCGACTCCCGACTACGCCGCGCTCGAAGTGCTCAACACCATTCTCGGCGGCTCGTTCACGTCGCGCCTGAACCAGAACCTGCGCGAGGACAAGGGCTACAGCTACGGCGCCAGCTCGGTGTTCGACATGCGGCTGTCCGCAGGACCGTTCCTGGCGGCCGCCGGCGTGCAGAGCGACAAGACCGCGCCGTCGATCCAGGAGTTCTTCAACGAGTTGAACAACATCCTGAAGCCGATCCCCGAGGAGGAGCTGAAGAAAGCGAAGAACTACGTCGCGCTCGGCTTCCCTGGAGAGTTCGAGACCACCGGCGACCTCGCGCGCAAGCTCGAGGACCTGGTCGTCTACAAGCTGCCGGAAGACACCTATACGAAGTTCGTCAGTTCGGTGACGAGCATCACCGCAGCCGATCTCCAGCGGCTCGCGGCGCGCTACATCCAGCCGGACAAGATGGCGGTGGTGGTGGTCGGCGATCGCAAGTCGATCGAGGGCCCGATCCGCCTGTTGAATCTCGGCCCGGTCAACTTCATTACGATCGACGAACTGTTCCGCTGATTCGTAGGGGAGGACTTCAGTCCTCCTTGTGAATGTCGTCCAGCCCGTGACGTGCGATCAGCATCCAAACCATGGGCAGGCGATTTCGCATGCGCCATAATCTCATCGACCGAGGCACTCATGACGCTCACCCTCACGCTCGACGAACTCCTGGCCTGGACCGCGGAAGAACGCGCCAAGTGGCTGCCCTGGTTCAAGGCCAATCCGCACGCGCTCGATCTCACCATCCAGCCCGGAGGCCGCTTCGCAACCATCGCGTCGCTCGTGGATCACATCTTCCTCGTCGAGCATCGCCACACACTTCGCCTGCAAGGCAGGGAGCTGCCGTCCGAAAGCGGCATCAAGCCCGGTGACGTCGACGCGCTGTGGGCGTACGGCCAGCGCGGCCGCGAAGGCCTGCGCGCATATCTCCCGACGCTGTCGGCCGCGGACGCCAACACTCCGCGTGACGTCGTGGTCGCCAGCGGCACCTATCCGCTGTCACCGCGCAAGCTGCTGTTCCATATGGCGCTGCACGAAGTGCGGCACTGGGCACAAGTCGCATCCACCGTGCGCGCCGCCGGACACGCGCCGCCAGGTGACCACGATCTGTTCTATTCAAAGGCCCTGGTCTAGACTCGCGCGATGAAACGCATTGCGCTCCTGCTGGCATTGCTGCTCTCAGGAGACTGGCTCGCGGCCCAGGCGCGCCCGTCACAACTTCCCGAGCTCATCGAACGCAGCGTCTCGCTGCCACGAGGCGTACATCGACTGCCGAGCGCCAACCTCGACTCCCCCGCGATTACCATTCGCGGCTCCAACATCGATCTCGATCTGAAGGGAGTTGAACTCGTCGGCTCCGCTGACTCCGTCACACCCGATCGGTTTTCCGGCCTCGCGATCCTCATCGACGGCGGCGAGAACATCACGATCCGGAACGCGCGCATTCGCGGCTACAAGGTCGGCATCCTCGCGCGCAACGTGAAGAACCTCACGCTCGCCGGCAACGACGTCAGTCACAACTGGAAGCAGCGCCTCTACAGCCGCGTCGAGAAGGAAAGCCTCGTCGACTGGATGTCGTACCACAGCAACGAGAAGGACGAGTGGCTGCGCTTCGGCGCGGGTATCTATCTGCGCAACATCGACGGTGCGCGCATCGACGGGAACATCGCGCGGCAGGGCCAGAACGGCCTGATGGTCACCCACTCGAAAGGCCTCACGATCTGGAACAACGAGTTCTCGTTCCTCTCGAGCCTGGGCATCGGCATGTATCGCGTCACCGGCAGCCGCGTGATGCACAACAAGATCGACTGGTGCGTGCGCGGCTACAGCCACGGCTTCTACAACCGCGGGCAGGACTCCGCCGGCATCCTCATGTACGAACAGACCAGCAACAACATCGTCGCCTATAACTCCGTCACGCACAGCGGCGACGGCCTCTTCCTGTGGGCCGGCCAGTCGACGATGGATACGGGCAAGGGCGGGTCGAACGACAACCTGTTCTGGGGAAACGACTTCAGCCACGCGCCAACCAACGGCATCGAGGCCACGTTCAGCCGCAATCGCTTCATCAACAACCGTGTCGAAGAGAACTGGCACGGCGTCTGGGGTGGCTACAGCTTTGATTCGCTCATCGTCGGCAACACCTTCGCCCGCAACCAGGAAGCCATCGCCATCGAGCACGGGCAGAACAATGCGATCGTCGACAACACCTTCACCGGCGACGACATCGGCATACGCCTGTGGGCCAACGAGAGCCAGGATCCGAACTGGGGCTACCCGAAGAATCGCGACACGCGCAGCCGTGACTACCTGATCGCCGCCAACCGCATGACCGGCGTAAAGACGCCGATGCAGGTCACGCGCACCGACAACATCTCGCTCGATCCCCCGGAGGGATTCGAGATTCCCGGAGCGCCGGCGCGCATCGCCGGCGGCATCGATCCGATGATTCCCGCCGGGGCCCGCCGCGGCCGCGAGTTCATCATCGTTGACGAGTGGGGGCCGTACGACTGGACCACACCGAAGCTGTGGCCC
>Ga0247718_1000228_pt1 | contig 14643 bp, 11 predicted proteins | sample 21E_DmetaG_FD_189045 | JGI IMG/M metagenome (GOLD analysis project Ga0247718, IMG submission 189045) | Soil microbial communities from hillslope of Landscape Evolution Observatory, University of Arizona, Oracle, AZ, United States - 2-1-E_D | ecosystem: Engineered > Artificial ecosystem >...
CTCTTGTCCGTCACGCCGTACTGCGTGTCGGCCTCGGTCGCGTTGCCGGTCAGGAGCTGGGTGAACGAGTCGAACTTTTCGAACTCGGTCGCCTGCTCTTCGGGCAGGTTCGTGTCGTATTGATGCCGCTTGTACTCGCCGCCGAATTTGAAGTTGTGGCTCTTAAAGATCCAGTTGACGTTGTTCGCAAAACTGTAGGTGATTTGCTTGCGCTTGTTGAACGAATCGTTCGGCCCGCCGAAGGAGAAGTTGGCGATGTTGTTTCGGCCGATGTAATGGCCGAGCCGCGTGGTCGCGACGGAATTGTCAAAAGCGTTTGCCGGGTTGGTCACGCCGATAAATTCGTTGGTGAAGTTGCCGGTCGAAAACTCTTCGGTCAGCGCACGCGTGTTGTTCAGGTAGAAGTAGCCGAAGCGTGCAAGGAGAAGCATATTGCTCCGGTGTTAACCGAGCGTGACGGGTGAATTGAATGTGTGTTAAGAAATGGGGCGAGCCTAAAGAGCGCAGGCGCGACTCCGCCAGCCGGTATACGCGCCGCGGCGGCGGCGGTTGGGAGCCGTTTGACGAGGTCGCTCGGCGTGCAGTTGAGCAAAAGGCTGAATTTCTCGATCTGCTCGGGGCGGATGCGGCCCGCTCAAAACTCCCCTCCTGGATAGGAGGGGTGCCGCGTCTTCGCGGCGGGGTGGTGGAATCGCGTTGCGCGCTCGATTCAACGCTAGAGAAGAGACTTCTTGAAACCGATACGTTAATTAGTCAGGCGCCGATCTGATTCTTGCAGAACGACCACCCCGGCCTTCGGCCACCCCTCCTGGCCAGGAGGGGAGTTTGTGGCACGGAATTTCTCTTTAGCTTTGAACGCTCGACTTCGCAACCGCACATATCTCAAGCCGCACGCCGAGCGCCGACGCGCGCGGCCCGCTGAAGCGGGGACTCAAAACACGGTTTTTACGTTCTTTTTATGAGGCTATCGGCGGCGGCTTCGCCGGTTTCGACGGCGCCTTCCATGAAGCCTTGCCAGTCGGCGATGTGTTCGCCGGCGAAGAGGACTTTGCCGTGCGGGCGGGCGAGGATCGGGCGGAGGCCGAACCATTGGCCGGGGCGGTATAGCGCGTACGCGCCGCGGGTGAATTCGTCGCGCTGCCAGGCGTACGATGCGATGCCGCGAGCGAGCCGCGGCGCGTTTTCGTCGAAATCGACAAGGTCGCGCGTGATGACCTTCACGCGCCGTTCGTCGGACTGTGAGGCGAGCAGGTCTGCCTTTTCGCCGACGGCGTAGGAGCACAAGATGCCCTGCTTGCCGGGCTGATTCTGCGTACTGTGGAAGTAGTAGTGCGAGGCCGTGTCGGAGACCATCGAGAAGTTTTCGGCACGCCAGAAACGCTCCTCGAAGAGCAGCGAGTTTTTGACGATGCGGGCGTAGGTGAGCTGCTCGAGCGCGTCCGATTGCGCCGGAGGCAGCGGCGGGTTGAATTTGATCCTGCGGACGCTCGCGACCGGTGCGGTGCAGATGCAGGCGTCGGCTTTGAAAGTCTCGTTCGGTGTTTTTACCGCGACCACGCCGGCACGCTGATCGATCTCGGCGACGCGCACGTTCAGCCGGATATTCTCCGCTCCGATCCGCCGCGCAAACTCCGAGACGAGCCGCGAGTTGCCGCCGGTCATCTTGTAGTCCATCTCGTTGTGCGGGCTCGACTCGGCGTATTCGGCCAGCGCCGCGAAGGCCGACACGTGCCGGATCGATTCGCCGAAATCGGTGCTGTCCATCAGATCGCGCAGCCGAAGATCGTCGTCCGTGAAGCCGATCTTTTCGAGATGCGTCCACCAGTCGTAGCGATCGAGACGCGTCTTCTGCAGCGGCGTCAGCTTTTCGTAACCGGCGATCAGCTTTTCGAACGCCGCCTTGGCCTGCGGCGAAAATCCCCACTCACCCGGCCGCGACACGCGCCCGTCGCGCAGCAGGTGATCCGCGAATCGATGCGCCTGAAGCGGAATACCGAAATCGCCGCACAGCGCCCTGATCCGCTCATGACTCTCGCCGACCCACTCGGCCCCAAGCTCGCAAATAAGACTCGAATTCTGCGGGAACGAATAAGAAAACACACGACCGCCGATCCGGTTCCTCGCATCGAGAACGGTCACCGTCCAACCTGCGTTCTTAAGCTTGTAAGCCGCGGCCAAACCCGACAGCCCGGCGCCGACGATGACAACAGACTTCCTCCGCCGCTGCGCAACGGACGACGACGACAGCAGGGCAACACCGGCGGATGCGGCCCCGAGGATCTTCAGAAAATCGCGGCGATTTGTGCTCAAGCGTTGTGAGTCCCGCCTTCAGGCGGCCCCTCCTCCGTTCAATAGACGTCCCACTTCTTACCAAAATCGAGAACGGGATACTCGCGCCAGATCCTGGCGGCTTCCTCATTACCAATTTCCTTCAAGTAGTCCCCTGCATTCGACCACTCCCAGTCCTGCCACTTCCGAGCGTAACCGTGATGGACGGCGTTATTCAGAACGTAATTGAGCGAGGCGTAGAAATGACCCGCGGAGGTGATCTTCCGTTCGAAGCAATTATGCCAGACCTGTCGGCCGCGTGCTTCGTCCTCGCCGTTCCATTTATGAGAGGTGCGTCCGTGGAAAAGACCGAGCTCGGCTCGGAGGAGCTTGATCGAGTCAGTTTTCACGAGGACGTGGTAGTGATTGGGCAGGATGCACCAGGCGTAGATGTCAGAACAGCGTCTCTCGCAGGCCGATAGTATGCCGGCTTCACAGTCGGTCATTCGCTCGTGCGACTTCCCGACGATGTGAAGATGCTCGTAACACGCGGCGGTGATCAGGTAGCGGGTTGGGCCGGTGAAGTCGAAATGCGGTGGGGAGTGTTTGGGGAAGCGCTGTGTGCGGCGTTAGCGGAGCGCTTCGGCACGCTGCTTTTCGGACATTTTGCGCCAGAGGTACATACGCGGGGCCGCCTGAAGGCGGGACTCATAACGCTTGAATCTAGCGCACCATTTTTGCGAGCAGCGTCTCGAGGGTCTCCTGTGCGTCGGTGCTCAGGCCGGTGTGCACCGGAGAGGTCTGCACGATCGTGCACAAATCTGCGGAGTCGCCGAAAGCGGATTATAACCCAGCCGCATACACGCCGGCATCGGCCGCCGCTTCGGGGTAATGGAGCGGCGGCCGCGAAAGACGTTGACCTGGTCCGGCCGGAGGCTTGAGTTTCGACCGCGTTTTGAGTCCCGCCTTTAGGCGGCTTCCCATTCAGCTTCGCGTGCGCTTGGGCCGCGTTGGGGCCGCCTGAAGGCGGGACTCAAAACGCGTGCGTTTAGATTATGGTCGTGACGATCTCGCGGATGCTGCGTTGGAGTTCGCGGTCGTCGGTGATCGGGGAGCAGATCGCGACGTCCGCGGCCTGGATCGGCGGGATGCCCTTGGCGATCATTTGCGCGGCGTAGATCAGCAGGCGCGTCGAGACGCCTTCCTCGAGGCCGTGGCCGCGTAAGTTTCGGACCTTTTGTCCGATCTTGACGAGATCCGCGGCCGTCTCGCGGTCGACGCCGCCTTCCTTCGCGACGATCTCAGTCTCGGCCTCGGCGTTGGGGTAGTCGAATTCCATCGAGACAAAGCGCTGGCGGGTCGACTGTTTGAGATCCTTGAGGACCGACTGGTAGCCCGGATTGTACGAGACGACGAGCATAAACTCGGGCGGAGCCTCGATCACGGTTCCGCGCTTTTCAATTGGCAGACGTCGGCGGTCGTCGGTGAGCGGGTGGATGATCACGACCGTATCTTTGCGGGCCTCGACGACCTCGTCGAGATAACAGATCGCCCCCGCGCGCACCGCAGCGGTGAGCGGCCCGTCGTGCCAGACCGTCTCTTCGCCCTCGAGCAGAAAGCGGCCGACGAGATCGGTCGAGGAGAGGTCTTCGTGGCAGGCGACCGTGATCAACGGGCGATTCAGACGGTGCGCCATGTGCTCGACGAAGCGCGTCTTTCCACAGCCGGTCGGACCTTTCAACATCACCGGCAACTTCGCCGCGTAGGCCGTTTCGAACAGTTCGATCTCTTTACCGACGGGCAAATAAAATGGCTCGTTTGATACCTTGTACTTCTCGACAGCTAATTCCATTTACAACTATTTTGGCACAAAGTGATTCGGTAGGCAGTTGGCAGCGGCAGTAGGCAGTAAGGGATTTCGAATTTGACTGCCTACCGCTACTGCCAACCGCCTACTGTCTGAACCTGCTCCAGTCGCCCCAGATCGCGAATGTAGCGCCGACTCCTTGCAGATTAACGAAGAGCGTTTTACCGTCGTGAGAAAAGGTCGTGCCGGCGAATTCGCTGCGGATGAAGTTCGGCGTGATGTTCTGCGCAAAGTCGGCGATCCGTCCGTCGGGCGTCAGTATGCGAATCAGATTCTCCGGCGTCGCGCCCACGCCCACGTAGTCGCTGTCCTCGCAGACAAAAAGGTGCTCGCTGCCGGGCCTTATGCAGACGTTGTCGGGCATGTCGAGGAGTTGGCGGTTGGGCGATTCGAAGAGCAGGGTCAGAGCGCCTTCGTCGCGGCCAGTCGGCTCGTAGCGCCAGATCTGTCCGCCGCGATTGTCGCCGCCGCTCGTCGCGGTGAAGTAGATGTTTCCTTTGGCGTCCGCGCAGCAGCCTTCGAGGCGGGCGAACGTGGCGGCTCCGCCGGCTTTTCCTTGTTTGTAGACGGCGAGCGTGTCCTGATCGGTCTCGGGCGGGTCGGGGTTCTTGATCGTGACCCAGTTTGCTTTGAGCCGGGCTCCCACCTTTTGTCCGGTGCGCGTGTCGTAAGCGGGCTGGCCTTTGACGGCAAGCATCTGGAGCGTGCCGCCTTCGGCCAATCGTCGATTCTTGTTCGGCAGAAAGCGATAGAAGCCGCACGTCGAGAAATCCTCTGTTAGATACACGACGCCGGTCCGCGAATCGACGGCGACGGCCTCGTGCTCGAATCTTCCCATTGCTTTCAGCGGCACCGCCGGCACGGCACTGTTGGCCGCGGCCGGGACTTCAAAACAGTAGCCGTGCGGCTTCGCGAATCCCCCGATCTTCGCTCCCGTCGAGAGCGTGCGAATACCGGCCCCGATGGTCGTCTCCTCGCAGGTGATCCAGCTTCCCCACGGCGTCGGGCCGCCCGAGCAATTGACCAGCGTGCCCGAGAGACTGACGAAGTCTTTCACGACCGTCCTCGTCTTCGGGTCGATGACCATCGTCGTGGTTCCTCCGCCGGCGGCCTCGTCGTAGTGATTACCGTCACCGCCGATCGCACTGCCCGGTCGTGGCACCCGGCCGCCGGTGACCTCGTGGTTGCGGACTATGCGGAGTTCGTTCCTGACGCGAAAGGTCGCCATCCCGTCGTGGGCCGGGGGTGTCGGTCGCCCGTCCGACATCGGGCCTTTTACTTTGCCGACGACGTTGTACTCGAATCCTTTCGGCAGAGCGAGGTACGTCTCGCCGGTGTTCTTCGTCACCGTGGGAACAAGCTCTCCGTAGCCGGACGCTCGCAGGTTGGTCACGTCGCCCGTCTGGCCAAAAATCTCGGCGCGACGATTCAGCCCGCTGCACGCGAGAAGAAGCCCGCCGGAAAAGACACTGAGATTGGATAAAAACGTTCGCCGGTCCATACAACGTTAGATGCGTTTGGAATTGAGTGCCGCCTAACCTTACGATAAGCGCCGGTGCTCCGATTTTCAACGCACCTGCACCACAGCCGAATGATAGGTATCGAGCAGGCGACCTCGGACGACGAGATCAGGCAGGCGAGAGAGATTTTTCGCGAATACGAGGCATGGATTGGCCTGAGCCTTTGCTTTCAGAACTTCGAGGAGGAGCTCGCAAACCTGCCGGGAAAATACGCTCCGCCCGACGGCCGACTTTACCTCGCATACTCGGACGACGATCTAGCCGGCTGCATCGCGATGCGCAAACTTGAGGACGGTGTCTGCGAGATGAAGCGACTCTTCGTCCGCGACCGATTCCGCGGCCAAAAGATAGGCATTGCGCTGATCGAAAAAATCATCGACGAGGCCCGCTCGATCGGATACAACAAACTCCGCCTCGACACGTACCCGCCCAAAATGCAAAAGGCCGTAGAACTTTACAAGTCCTACGGCTTTCGCGAGATCGCACCGTATTACCACAACCCGCACAGCGAGACGTTGTTTATGGAATTAGAACTCTGAGCGCGGCCTCCCAAAAGCAAGAGGTTGCGAGAGTAAACCAACTCTCGCAACCTCGCTTCATCAGCCTGAGAATTCAACAGCTAAAGCGTCGACCAAGTGACCGTATATGCGGGCGGCAGATTCTTTGTGACCAGTTTGCTGCGCTTCGTTCTGCCGTAACGCTCGCGCATGAATCGCCGCAGCCGGCGCGCCGATGGTGTGTAGTAGCCGTGCGCGTATTGAAATGCGCGGAACATACACCCCTGATCCATAAACTTTTCCACTTCGGACAGCACGCCATCCACAACTTCGTCGGGCAGCGTGACGAAAGGCAGACAGCAAAGAATGTAACTAACCTTTCCGAGACCCGACTCGCGATGGAGCTCGGTCGCCCGGGCGGCGCAGCCCGCGACGATGTTCATCCCGGGAAAGCGGACGCGGAGGTTCGACACAAGTTTGTCGTCGAGCTCGACGCCGAGATACGAGCGGTCGTCGTCCGTCACGATCTCGCGAATGCACTTCGTAATCGCTCCGGTACCGACACCCAGTTCGAGGATGACGTTGTTTTCGTCGGGCGTAATCCCGTCGAGCATCTGCCACGCCAGGTCCGGCGAGCTCGGTGCGACCGCTCCCACCTTGAGCGGATTTTTTAAGAACGCCTGCAGGAATTGGATGTTGTCCTTCATCAGCTGCTTCGCTTTACGCGGGCATTATCTCCTTGGTTCCGTTTAGTTTATCAGCCGCAGTGGGTTCGGCCGAAACTCTATAATCGCAATCTTCGGACTGGCAGTAGTGTATGGTGCCATCCTTTTTGGTGGTTTTTTCGAGCAGGAATTTGGCACCGCATTGCGGACAAGCTTTGTCGACGGGCCTGTCCCAGAAGACGACGTCGCACTTCGGGTAGTTGGCGCAGCCGTAAAAGGCCTTGCCGCGTTTCGACTTTTTGACGACTATGTCGCCGCCGTCCTTCGGGCAGGTGACGCCAACGGTCTCGCGCTTGATGTAGTCGCACTTCGGATAATTCGAGCACGAGATAAATTCGCCAAATCGGCCCTGGCGTTTGACGAGCTGGGCGTTGTCTTTCGGGCAATACTCGTCGATCGGCTCGGGCGGTGCGGCCGGTTTTTGTTCGCCCTTCGCGATCTTGCGAATGTTCTTGCACTCCGGATAACCAGTGCAACCGTAGAACGAACCGAAGCGGCCCTTCTTCAAAGCCATCTCGCGGCCGCAATGCTCGCAAGCCGGAACCTCGGCAGATTCGGGCGTCGAGCCGTTTCCGTTCTCGCCGGCCGTCTCGCTGCTTTCTGCTGACTGCTTACTGCTTACCTCTCTCGTGTTCTGGCATTCGGGATAATTCGAGCACGCGAGGAACTGCCCGAACCGGCCGAACTTGATGACCATCGGGGCGCCGTCCTTATCGCACATCTCGCCGGTCGGAATGGCCATCTTCTTTTTGCCCTTGATCGTCTCTGTAGCGACCGCCAAGTCTTTCGAGAACTTGTCGTAGAACTCGCGAAGCGCGGCCTGCCAGGTGAGCTTGCCTTCCTCGATCTCGTCGAGCTCTTCTTCCATGCGAGCGGTGTATTTCTCGTTGAAGATGTCGTCGAAGCTCTCGACGAGCAGATCGTTCACAGTTGTGCCGAGCGGCGTAGGATGGAAGCGGCCTTCGATCTTCTCGACGTACTCGCGATCCTGGATCGTGGTCATGATCGCGGCGTAGGTCGACGGGCGGCCGATGCCTTTCTCTTCTAGCGCTTTGACGAGCGTCGCCTCGGTGTAACGCGGCGGCGGCTCGGTGAAGTGCTGGTTGGGCGTGATCGAATTGAGCTTCAGCGTCTCGCCCTTCTCGACGCGCGGCAAGCTGCGTTCGGCGTCTTCGTCCTCACTGCCGTCCTTTGGTGTGTCGTCGCGGCCCTCCTGATAAACCTTGAGGTAACCGTCGAACTTCTGCACCGAACCGGTCGAACGGAAAGTAAACCGTCCGGCCTTGATGTCGATCGTCGTCTGGTCGAAAACCGCCGGCGTCATCTGCGAGGCGACGAAGCGTTGCCAGATGAGACGGTAGAGTTTCAGCTCGTCCGCGTTGAGCACGCTCGACAAACTTTCCGGCGTGCGGTTGACGTCGGTCGGTCGGATCGCCTCGTGGGCGTCCTGCGCGTCTTTTTTCGAGCGATAAAAGTTCGGTTTCTCCGGCTTGTACTGATCACCATAGCTCGCACCGATAAAATCACGAACGTCGTTGAGAGCGGCGTCCGAAACACGTGTCGAATCGGTACGCATGTACGTGATCAAACCGACCGCGCCTTCGCTGCCGATCTCGACGCCTTCGTAGAGTTTCTGCGCGACGGTCATCGTGCGTTTGACCGAGAAGCCGAATTTGCGCGCTGCTTCCTGCTGCAGCTTCGACGTGATAAACGGCGGCGTCGCGTTCCGCTTGCGCTCCTTGGTCGTGACCGAGTCCACCACGAACGTTTCCCTCTCGGCCTCGGCGACGATCTCGCCTGCCTGGTCCGCGGTCTTGATGTGGATCTCGGATGCCTTTACGTCTTCGTCAAACTTGCCCGTCTTGACCGTTTTGTCTTCTACCTTGTAAAGCTTTGAATCGAAATTCGGCGGAAGCGCAGCTGTAAGATTGGCGATGATCGACCAGTATTCGGTCTGGACAAAACTCTCGATCTCACGCTCGCGTTCGACCACCAAACGGACGGCGACGGTCTGGACGCGCCCGGCCGAGAGTTTGCCGCCGATCGTCTTCCAAAGAATCGGCGAGACCTGATAACCCACCAGACGATCGAGCACCCGGCGCGCCTGCTGCGCGTCGACGAGATTTTTGTTTACTTCCTTCGGTTCCTTGAATGCGTCCTTGATCGCGTTCTTCGTGATCTCGTTGAACATCACGCGGTAGACCGCCGGCGCCTTGCCTCTTTTTGGAACGAGTTCCTCCGCGAGGTGCGCGCAGATCGCTTCACCCTCACGATCAGGGTCGGCCGCGAGGTAGATCGCTTCGCTGGCCTTGGCCGCCTTCTTCAGCTCGGAGACGATCTTTTTATTGTTGCGTTTCTTCGTATCCGGGATGACCTCGTAGTGCGGCTCGAAATTGTTTTCGATGTCCACACCGAGGTCCTTAGCGGGCAAATCCTTGATGTGGCCGATCGAGGCCATCACGAGGTAATCCTGCCCGAGATACTTGTTGATTGTCTTCGCCTTGGCGGGCGACTCGACGATGACTAAATTCTTTGCCATTACAAAACTCGAAAAAAATGTGTCAGACGCGTATCAAACGCTCTGACACCTAAAGACTTCTAGCACCTAAGTTTCTCGTGTGTCAATTCTTGTGAATGTTAGATGTCTGGTGCGACCGCTGCGATGACCGGTTTTTAGAGGCCGGATTAACGAATGCTCAGACAGCATTTCCGGCCCGCCCCGTCCCCGAAGGGGACAAATTCAATAGCGTAGGGTGCAGTGAGCAACAGCGAACGAAACCCTACGTCAGGTCCAAAAGCAGAAACGCTCCCTGAAAGGGAGCAACAACAGCGGGAGCGTTCGACACGATAAACGGTGCGCCGTTTGTATTCTTGAAAATGTACCGCATGTGTTGCTCCCTTTCAGGGAGCGCATCTTTTTCGCATCGTACGTAGGGTTTCGCTCGCAAAACCTCGCTTCACCCTACGCTATTATGTTTGTCCCCTTCGGGGACTTTGCTTGGTCAGATACGGCGTGCGTAATGCTTGCCGGGCAAAACTCGGATCAGATCGCGGATGTCGAGCCCGACCAGAACCGAGTTCAGATCGCCGAAGGACAGGCCGCTCGACTCTAGAAGAAAGTCGATGTGGACCGCCTCGTCGGACGGCAGCAGTGACCAGATTTTGAGCTCGTTTTCGGAGAGATCGGCGGGCGTCGAGTCTTCCGGTTTCGCCTTTCCGTTCGGTTTCTCATCCACCTTCGGCGGCAGGATCGAGGCGGCGATCTCGCTCGGAAGTTCGGCAACGACGTCCTGCCATTGCTGCACGAGTTTGGCTCCGGCCTTGATCAGATAATTGGTGCCGTACGAGTTGCTCGAAGTGATGTTGCCCGGCACTGCCATCACTTCGCGGTTCTGCTCGGCTGCGAGACGCGCGGTGATCAGAGAGCCGCTTCGCTCCGAAGCCTCGACGATCAGCACGCCGTAGCTCAATCCGCTGATAACTCGATTGCGGTAAGGGAAGTTGTCTTTCAAAGGCGGAGTGCCAAGTGGGAATTGCGTCACGAGCGCTCCGCCGGAGTCGAGAATCTCGCGCGTGAGCCGCGTGTTTTCTCTCGGATAAACGCCGTCGATACCGGTACCAAGTACGGCGATCGTTTTGCCCTTGCCGGCGATCGCCCCGCGATGCGCCGACGTGTCGATCCCGCGGGCCAAACCCGAGACAACGGTGAGACCGCGCGTAGCCAGGTCGCGAGACAACATCTCCGCCGCGTTCTGCCCGTAGGTCGAACACTGCCGCGATCCGATCACGCCCACACACGGCTGCTCGAAACATTCCTGCCAGTTTCCGCGAACGTACAACACGATCGGCGGGTCGGCGATCTCGCGAAGCAGCGCCGGGTAGCTGCCGTCGTCGAGCAAAATGATATCGCCGCCAAGCGCCTTGACGCGGTCGAGTTCGCCTGCGGCCCGCTCGTGAAACTCGCGCTTGATGATGCTCTCGATTGTTTCGGGTTTCAGTCGGAGGGACTCCAGTTCGTTTCTTCGAGCGTGGAACACTGCATCCGGAGAACCAAAGCGTTCAAGCAGTTTCGTCGCCACTCTCGGCCCCACGCCGGGAGTCATATTAAGTGCGATCCATTCTTTCATCGGCAGGAGTGCTGTTTGGAATTTAGCTACGTGAGCATAATCCAACAAACTGACAACTGACAACCGATCACTGACAACTGATTTGTTGGCGGAGGCGTGTGGGAGTCGAACCCACCTGGGACCGCTCTCGCGGCCCCACAAGCGGTTTTGAAGACCGTGCCCGTCACCGGACGAGTTTCGCCTCCGAAAGTGAAATGTACCGCCGCCATCTTGGCGGCTGTCGCGGTGGCATCCTGCCGCCGCATTCAACTCTAAATTGAATTCAACCTAACCGAAGCTGAGGGCAAGATGCCCTCAGGACAGCCGGCAGGATGCCGGCGCTACGATAGTCGGCAAGATGCCGGCGTTACGATTTTAGTAACAGCGTTAGCAGGGTAGCACGCTTCGGAATGTCGTCGACAATGATGTACTCCTCAAGCGTGTGCGCGCCGTCGCCCGCGACGCCTAGCCCGTCGATCACTGGCACGCCCATGGCCGCGACGAAGTTGCCGTCCGACGCGCCGCCGACCTGCGTTTCGCCGAGCTCGTAATCGAAAGACGCCGCGAGGTCGCGTGCTTTTTCGTAGAGCGAGACGACCGAGTCGGTCCGCTCCATCGGCGGGCGATTTACTCCGCCGGAGATCTCGAGCGAGACGCGGTCGTTGACGGGTCTGAGCGAATTCACCGCGGCCTCGATCCGTTCGGCTTCGTCCATTCGGGAAAAGCGCACGTCGACGGAACATTGCGCGTGCTCGGGGATCACGTTGGTCGCCGTTCCACCTTCGATCGTGCAGACGTTCACGGTCGTTCCCGCCGCGGGATCGCTCAATGAATGCAACCTGCCGATCTGATGCGCGAGTTCGAGGATCGCGCTCGCGCCGCGTTCCGGTTCCAGACCGGCATGCGACGGAACGCCGTGCGCGGTCACGGTAAACATTCCGGTGCCTTTGCGGCCGGTTTTTACTTTGCCCATCGGGGCCGAAGGCTCGCAGACGAGACACGCGGCGGCGTTCGCGGCTTCGCGTTCGACGAGCGGTTTGCCCGATTTGCTTCCGGCCTCTTCGTCGCAAGACAGCAGGATCGTGATCGGTCGCGAAGGCTTTGTGTTTGTTTCGGCGAAATAGCGCAGCGCGTCGAGGATCAGCACGATGTTGGCCTTCATGTCGAAGACGCCGCAGCCGTAGAATTTTTCGCCGTCGATCCGCGTCGGGTTCTGCAACCGCGTCCCGATCGGATGTACCGTGTCGGTGTGGCCCAGCAGAAGGATGTGCTTTTCGTCACCTCCGCCCGAAAAGGCTCTGATCAGCAGGTGCTCACCGACGTTGTCGGCCGGGATCCTTTCGAGCGCGAGATCGAGCGGTATCTTCTCGACCTTTTCAGCGATCCAGTCGGCGATCATCCGGCTGCGCATGACGTCGAAGGACGGCGACTCGATCTCGACGATCTGGTGGATCATCCTGACGATCGCTTCCTGGCGCGATTCGAAGTGATTGAGTATTTCGTGCGGGTTCATCTGGTGGACCGGCCAATTATCTTGCGGGCTTCGCCGGAGCGTTAGAAAACACGCTGTTGAGTGTTTCGCCGAGGCGATATCCCGCTAACGCGAGTTGCTGCTCGGCGACGCGCAGCGCGTTTCGCCTGTACTGCGCCGACGGCTCCTGGAAACGCTTAAGGTCCGGGCTGAAGACCTGCGTCGGCGCAAGGTCGAAGGACTCTTTTTTCCAGCTTTCGTACCGGCCCAGTTGTATCCGGCTCTGCAGCCTCTCGTAAGGATGCTTTTTCATTATCGAGCGTGCCATCCCCTCGACGAAGTCACGATCGCACGTCTCGCCTTTCAGCGGCGTGTTGCGGACGACGATCGAGTCCCAGAACCAATGCAGATTGAGCTGTTTTTCGCGGGGCGTGCCCTGCGGCGTGAGGAGAAACAAATTTCCGCCCTGGTCGCCCTTCGGCTCGACGTCGGTCACGCGCGCCGATGTGTGGAGCGGCTGGTGAAGGTCGCCCGTCAGGTGCATTATCCAGGCGGTGGCGATCGCCTTTTCGCGGTCGGATTCGGAAGCGCTGCGGATCGTCTTTTCGAATTCTTCCAGTCGTCTGACGGCTTGTCCGCCGTCGTCCGGAGCATCGACGATCGCGACCTTGCCTTCGACCTGCCGCCAGAAGAAATCGTCGTAGTGCCAGTTGGAATGGTGATACTTCTTATACCGGTTCTCGAAAGCCCGGTCGCGGACGATGTCCGCCCACGTCGCCGCGATCTCGAAGAACTCGCGCTTGCGCACTTCTTCGGGTTCGGCCCCATATTGCATATACAGCGCCGACAGGTGCGAGTCTTCGGGCGCCGCGCGCAGCACCCGGATGACGTTCTCCCGGGCTTGGGGCGACAACCGCTGCCAGGCGATGTAGGACGTGATCTTGTGCCCGACGTCGTCCCACGCGAATGCCGGAATGCTAAAGGTAACAATTGCCGCCGCACACAGCGTCAGCGCGGTTATCTGCTTTTTCATATTCTCAAAATGTGCCGGGACGATCACAAGCGTTGTGAGTCCCGCCTTTAGGCGGCTCTTTGACAAGTAGACTTCCTAAACCAGAGTGTTTCGGGAATCGGTGGAGTCGGCGGTATTCGAGCGCTTCGGCACGTTGGTTTTCAGCTAAGTTGCACCATAGATACATAGGCCGGGCCGCCTAAAGGCGGGACTCACAACGCGCGATTATGTTCCGTTTAGGCCTTTTAAGATTAGCGCGGAATTCTTCGAACCAAAACCGATGCAGTTGCAGAGCGCGGTTTTTACTTCTGCCGGTCTTGCGTGGTTGGGAACGTAGTCGAGGTCGCAGTCGGGATCGGGTGTGTCGAGGTTGATCGTGGGAGCGACGATGCCTTTGTTCAATGCGAGAAGCGCGGCGCCGATGCCGGCGGCCCCGGTCGCGCCTTGCGGGTGGCCGATCTGCGACTTGGTCGCGGACATCGGGATGTTGTAGGCGTGCTCGCCGAGCGCGAGTTTGACGGCCTGCGTCTCGATCCGGTCGTTGAGACGCGTCGAGGTGCCGTGCAGGTTTACGTAGTCGATCTCTTCGGGGCGGACGTCCGCGTCTTCCATCGCGAGTTTCATCGCCTCGGCGGGCTCGATCCCGTTTTCTTCAAGACGCACGCGGTGATACGCGTCGCAGGTCGCTCCGTATCCGGCGATCTCGGCGTAGATGTGCGCACCGCGATCAAGGGCCGCGTCGAGCGACTCGAGGACGAAGACCCACGAGCCTTCGCCGATAACCATTCCGGAGCGATCGCGAGAGAAAGGCCGCGACGCGCGGTGCGGCTCGTCGTTCCACTCGTTCGTGCAGACCGTCATCACCTCGAAGCCTTTCAGGATCCCGCGCGCGATGGGCGAGTCGACGCCGCCCGCGAGCATCGCTTCCTGTTTTCCGAGAGCGATGTGCTGCGCCGCGTAAAAGACCGCGTCCGTCGACGACGTGCATCCGGTCGAGATGACGTGCGAGAGGCCGTGCAGCGAAAACGCCATCGAAAGCTCGCTCGACAATCCGCCGTGAGTCGAAGAGGGAATCGTGTAGATGCTCCCCTTGCCCGCGTCGCCGGAGAACCACAGGCCGAACATCTTTTCGGTGAACGCGAGCCCGCCGCCGCCGGTGCCGAGCACGACGCCGAAC
>Ga0247718_1000229_pt1 | contig 14634 bp, 11 predicted proteins | sample 21E_DmetaG_FD_189045 | JGI IMG/M metagenome (GOLD analysis project Ga0247718, IMG submission 189045) | Soil microbial communities from hillslope of Landscape Evolution Observatory, University of Arizona, Oracle, AZ, United States - 2-1-E_D | ecosystem: Engineered > Artificial ecosystem >...
CTTCCTTGGTTTCCTTGTCGATCATCATCGCCATGCCGATGCCGCAGTTGGGGTGGCATCCGCAGCTCAGGTTGCCGAACTCGGATTCGGGGCCCTTGGCGAGGTCAGCCCAGTCGGTGAAGGTGCCCATGAACGAGATCGGGAACCAGTCGCGCGTTGGTTCGCCGAGCCCGGTCTGGTTCTTCACGTCGTGCGCCAGGTGCGACAGCGTGTAGCGCTGCGCGGCCCGCCGCTCGGGCGTGACTTCCTCGTCGCGGCCGGTGAAGCTCACCGGCTGGAACGACAGGAAGTTGATCTTCTTGGGGTTGTCGAGCGCGAACTCGATCACGCGGCCGACCTGCTCGTTGTTGACGCCGTTGACGATCGTGATGACCGGGACGATGTCGACGCCGGCGTTGTAGAGGTTCTCGATCGCGCGCAGCTTGACGTCGAACAGGTTGCCGACACGGCGGTGCGAGTTGGCGGCGTTGCCGATGCCGTCGAACTGCAGGTAGGCGTAGCGCAGGCCCGCTTCAGCCGCGGCCTTGGCAAACTCGAAGCTCTTGGCGAACTCGATGCCGTTGGTCGCGGCCTGCACCGAGTTGTAGCCGATCTTCTTCGCGTAGCGGACCGCGTCCAGGAAGTAGGGCGACAGCGTCGGTTCGCCGCCGGAAAACTGCACCGACATCTGGCGGCGCGGCTTGATGGTGATGGCGTTGTCGAGCACCGTCTTGATGTCGTCCCACGTGAGCTCGTGGACGAAGCCCACCTGGTTGGCGTCCATGAAGCACGGATCGCACATCATGTTGCAGCGGTTGGTGAGGTCGACCGTGAGCACGGAGCCGCGGCCATGCTTGATCGTCGAGCTGCCGTGGTTGTGCAGCTTCTCGTCGTTGTGCGCGCGGATGTCGCGGCCCGGGAACACCTCTTCGAGGTGCCGGAAGAACGCGGTGTCGATCGCCATGACGTCTTCGAAATGCCCGTGGATCGGGCAGTCCTTCATCATCATGATCTTGCCGTCGACCTCGTCGATCGTTGCCTTGATCTCGCCGACCTTCTCGTTGAGCAAGGTTTCGAGCGGGCGCGTGCCGTCGAGAATCGCCTGGCGCGCTTCGCGAACGCAGGTCGGACACAGCGAATCGGTCTGGCGCGGCCAGCCCAGAGGCGGCTTGGTTTTTTCGTGAGACTTCAGGACCGGCTTGTCAGACCACCGCGGGGTCATCGACGGGTTCGGACTGATCTTGTTCAATTGCGAGAACACCTGCCAGATGCCATTCGCGGCAATGGACAGGGCCTTCTCGGCGTACTTGATCGGCGCGTGCATGAGGCGCTCTCCTTCGCTAAATACTTGCTCTTCTGTATGTTAGGGACAGCCAGCGCGGCCATGCGCAGCAATCAGCGTTCGGGCCGGAACGTCACTCGAATGGGCAGGACTGCGTGCTGAACGGTCAAATGGCGACTGAATGAGTCGGCAATGATCGTCTGGGGACGAGTGATATTCTCGGCCGGATGCGCGGTATTGTTCTGTCGTTCCTCCTTGCGACTGCGGCTGTTGTCTCCGTGCCGGCCCAGCGTGCCAACACCGAGCCGGACGTTCTCGCCCTCACCAATGCTTCTGTCGTGAACGTGCGCACCGGCGCAGTGCAGCGTGGCGCCACGATTGTGCTTCGCGCGGGCCGCATTGAATCGATCGGCCAACCTGCGCCGGCATCGGCGCGCACCATCGATCTTCGCGGACGGTTCGTGCTGCCGGGCTTGATCGACGCGCACGTGCACGTGGCATCCCTCCCGCAGATGCGAGCCGCGTTGGAGAGCGGCGTGACGACGATGCGCAGCGCCGGCGTGTCGCATTTCGCCGATGTTGGCTTGCGCGAGCTCGTCAGGCGTGGGCACGTTGCCGGTCCGGAAATGGTTGCCGCCGGGTATCACGTGCGGCCTGGTATTGCCGCCGAGATGTTCATGGATTTTCCGGAGCTCGGCGACTTGATGGCGCCGCCCGGAGTCGGCAACGCCGATTCGATCCGCCGCATCGTCCGCGCCAACCTGTCGCGAGGGGTGGACTGGATCAAGACCAACGCGACCGAACGTGCCGGCACGCCTGATACCGACCCGCGGCGGCAGCTGTACTCGCAGGAGGAACTCCGCATCCTGGTCGTCGAAGCGGGGGCGAAGGATATTCCCGTGATGGCGCACGCGCACGGAGCGGAAGGTGCTGACGCGGCGGTGCGCGCCGGTGTGCGCAGCATCGAGCACGGCACCTATCTCAGCGATGAGACCCTCCAGATGATGGCGAAGCAGGGCACCTACTTCGATCCCACGGCCGACATCGTGAATGACCTCACCGAGACAGGCGGCGACTACGATCATGCGGGCCTGAAGCGGCGAGGCGAAATGATGCGGCCGATCTTGCGGGCCGCAATCGGTAAAGCGGCCAAGTTCGGCGTCAAGATCGTGGCAGGATCGGATACCGGTTACGGGCCCAACAGCATTGCGCGCGTCTCGCGTGAAGCGGTCGAGCTGGTGGGCGCCGGCCTGACGACTTTACAGGCCGTGCAGGCCGCGACGATCACCAATGCGGAAATGCTCCGGCTCGAGAAGCGCATTGGCGCCATCGAGGCCGGGCTCGAAGCGGACCTCCTCGTGGTGGAGGGCAACCCGCTGGACAACATCAGGGTATTGCTCGATCCGTTGCTGGTGATCAGCAACGGGCGCGTCGGTTTGGATCGACTGTCGTTTGGAAAGTGAAGAAGGCCAAGTGGCCAATCGGCCAATGGGCCAATAGGAGAGACGAATGAAGAAGTTAGCAGCGCTATGTATGTGTATCTGGCTCGCGCCGGTGGCGGCGTGGGCGCAGGCTGAACAGCATCAGCATTCCGGGATGGCGCCGAAAGATTACGGCACCGTCGATTTTCAAACCTCCTGCAGCGCGGCGACGAAAGCGAAGTTCAACGAGGCCGTCGCCCTCCTTCACTCCTTCTGGTTCCAGGAATCCCGCGACGCGTTCAACGAAGTGTTGAAGGCGGATCCGAACTGCGCCATGTCCCACTGGGGCGTCGCGCTGACCTATTGGGGCAACCCATTCGCGGGCCAGCGGTCGCCACAGGTGATTGCCAACGGTAAGGCCGCGATCGACAAGGGCCTCGCCACCGGCACGCCGACGCCGCGCGAAAAGGCGTATCTCGAAGCGGTCGGCATCCTGTTCTCGAGCAGCGACGTCACCACGCAGCGCCAGCGCGTGCTCGACTACGAGAAGGCCATGGGCCGCCTGTCAGTGGCCAACAAGGGCGACATTGAAGCCAGGATCTGGTGGGCGCTTGCCGTCGCGCAGGCCGCGTCGCCGACCGACAAGACCTACGCGCGCAACCTGCAGGCCGCTGAAATGCTGGAGCCGATGGCCAAGCAGATGCCGAAGCATCCCGGCGTCGCGCACTACATCATCCATGCCTACGACGTGCCGGCCCTCGCCGCGAAGGCGCTGCCCTCGGCGCGCAGTTACGCCGGTATTGCCCCTGCCGTGCCGCACGCGCTCCACATGCCGTCGCACACCTTCACGCGCGTCGGCTTCTGGAAGGACTCGGTTACCAGCAATGAAAAGTCGGCGGAGATCGCCGAGAAGACCAACGGCCTCGGTGAGGCGATGCACGCCCGCGATTACATGACCTATGCGTTCCTGCAGATGGGCATGGACGCGCAGGCCAAGGCGAACCAGGAGCATGTGATGCGCCTGGTGGCGGCAGGCACCACCGGCGGCAACCAGGGCGCGGCGGGGGCCGGCCCGAACACGTTCGCGCTTGCGGCCATCCCGGCGCGCTACGCGATGGAGCGTCAGCAGTGGGCCGAGGCGGCGGAATTGCAGCCGCGCCCGGCGCCGAATACTCCCTATACCGAAGCCATCACGCACTTCGCCCGCGCCATTGGGGCTGCGCGTGCGGGCCGCCCGATCGAGGCCGCGAAAGACGTCGAGAAGCTGGCCGCCCTGCGCGATCGCGAGATCGAGATGAAGGACGAATACTGGGCGAGCCAGGTGGACATTCAGCGCCGCGGCGCCGACGCGTGGGTGATGTTCGCGCAGGGCCGCAAGGACGCTGCGCTGGCGCAGATGCGCGAGACCGCGAACATGGAAGACCTGACCGACAAGGCCGCCGTGACGCCGGGTCCGCTGGCGCCGGCGCGCGAGCTGCTTGGTTACATGCTGCTCGAGAACAACCAGCCGAAGGAAGCGCTGGTCGAGTTCGAAGCCGTGATGAAGAAGGAGCCGAACCGTTTCCTGGCGATTTGGGGAGCAGGGAAGGCCGCCGAAGCGGCGAAACAGATGCCGAAGGCGAAGACCTACTTCAAGCAGCTGGTCGAGATGTGCAAGGACGCCGGCACCGAGCGTCCCGAACTGCAGTACGCCCGGAAGATGGCTAACTGAGAATGCCTGCCCGTCGCCGGCTGAATTGCGTCCTTGCGATCGCATAACAGCCGGCGACAGCAAAGTGATCCCAGGTGAGGCGCGCGCTCTGCAGCGAATGCAGGGCGCCGTCAAACGCGAAGATCAGGCACAGCAGTACACCGATCTCCGCAAGGATTGCGAGGACCATCCACTTCATTTGGGTTTTCTTGTAAGACGAATTCTGCCACAGCTTGTTTCACTCCAGGCTGCGTTTCATCCTCACAAAATCACCGAGACGCGACATCGCGTCGGCGATCGTCGCTTCCGTGGATGCGAAGCATACGCGGATGTAGCCTTCACCATCAGGACCGAAACCTACGCCGGGTGCGAGCGCGACGCCGGTCTGTCGCACCAGCTCGGCCGTAAACGCCGCGCTATCCGCGGCGGAGCTGAATTTCGGAAACGCGAAGAATGAGCCTTGCGGATCCGGCAGCGTGACGCCGGGTAATGCTTCGAGCGCGAGCTTCACCTGCGTTCGCCGCGCCGCATAGTGTTCACGGAGCTCGGCGATGTAGGGCTCGCCGTCCCGAAGCGCGGTGATTCCCGCCTGTTGCACCATGGCTGCCGGGTTCGACGTCATGAACTCGACCGCCTTGTACATCGTCTTGATGATCCGCTCGCTACTTTGCGCCCAGCCAAGCCGCCACCCGGTCATGTTGTAGGTTTTCGAGAAGCTGTTCACGACGATCAGCCGCTCGCGATCCGCCCCGATGCGCGCAAACGACGGCGCCACCCGCAGCGACAAACCCTGTGACGACGAACCCTGTGGCGACAAACCCTGTGGCGACAAACCTTCAGGTTTGTCGTAGATCAACCGCTCGTACACTTCATCAGCGAGGATCACCAGATCGTGACGCTCGGCGATCTCGACGAGGGCGCGCTGCTCCTCGGCGCTGATCACCCACCCCGTTGGATTCGACGGGCTGTTGACGATCAGCATGCGCGTGTTGGCGTCGATCGCCGTCCGCACGCGATCGAGGTCGAGCACGAATCGATTGCCGCTGAGCGTCAGCGATGCCCGGCGAGGCTCGCCGCCGGCCATGATCACGGCATTGGCAAAGATCGCGTAGGCGGGGGAGATGATGACGGCGTTGTCGCCTCTGCCGACGCAGGCGCGGATGGCCGCGTAGATGGCCATCGTCCCGCCAACGGTCGCCATGATCTCGGGAACGCCGTAGCGCACACCATGCAGTTCGAGCACCTTGGCGGCGATTGCTTCACGCAGCTCCCGGTAGCCGGCGGTGTGCGTGTAGAAGGTGTGGCCTGCGCGGGCGGCCTCGTCCAGGGCTGCGCAGATGAATGGCGGCGTCGGCATGTCCGACTCGCCGTAACAAAGCTTGAGCGACCCCGGCATGCTTTCCGCGATGGTGGCAATCTGCACCATCGGCGATTCGGCGACGCCAGTGAGCTCGGGTCTAAGCACGCAGAAGTATATTCAGGATTTCCTCAGGAAAACCTGCGCGCGGTTTTCGGCCTGTCGCCGGGATAATGACGGACATGAAAGAACGGCTCGGGTCGGTGGACGCGCTGCGCGGCGCGGTGATGATCATCATGGCGCTCGACCACGTCCGCGACTTCGTGCACCGCGGCGCCATGTCCGGGGCATCACCCACGGCACTGGCCAGCACCACGCCGGTCCTGTTTCTCACGCGGTGGGTGACGCACTTCTGCGCGCCGGTCTTCATGCTGGCCGCCGGCCTGGGCGCCTATTTCTACTTGAGCAACGGCCGGACCAAGGGGCAGCTCGCGCGGTTCCTCGTGACCCGCGGCCTCTGGCTCATCGTCCTTGAAGTGACGCTGATGCAGTTGGCCTACAACTTCGACGTTGCTTCGACATACCCGATCTTTCTGCTGGTGTTATGGGCGCTTGGCGCCTGCATGATCATCCTCGCCGGGTTGATCTGGCTGCCGATCCCGTTACTTGCGGCGTTGTCGATCGCCGTGATCGTGCTGCATCACCTGGCGGATGGCGTGCGCCTGCAGGGGGCCCTGATCCTGTTGCACCAGGTTGGGGCGTTTCCGTTTGCCGGACGGATGTTCATTGCCCCGTACACGCTGGTGCCCTGGTTCGCGGTGATGGCGCTGGGATTCTGCCTTGGTCCGGTGTTCTCGTGGGACGCAGACAGGCGCCGGCGGTTCCTGCTCCGCGCCGGCATCGCCGCCACCATTGCGTTCCTCGTGGTCAGGGTGATCAACGCCTACGGCGATCCGTCGAGATGGGCCTGGGAGTCATCGGCCACGTTGACGGTGCTGTCGTTCCTGAATACCAGCAAGTACCCGCCGTCCTTGTTGTTCCTGCTGATGACGCTGGGACCGGCGCTGATCCTGCTGTCTTGGCTCGGCGACCGGCGGCTGTCGCGCTCCAATCCACTGATCGTGTTCGGTCGAGTGCCGCTGTTCTATTTCGTGCTGCACTTCTTCGCCGCGCATGCGGCGATCGTGGCGCTGTCGCTGGCAAGATACGGCCCAGCGGCCCTGGACTTTATGTTTCAGCCCGTGCCGTCGATGGGCGGTCCCGCGAAGTCGTTCCCACCTGACTTCGGCTACGACCTGTGGGTGGCGTATGCCGTCTGGATCGCGTTGGTGGTCGCGCTGTATCCGTTGTGCCGGTGGTTCGCTGCCCTGAAGGAGCGCAACCGCAGCTGGTGGCTGTCGTATCTCTAGGCTTGCAGCAACATCACGCCGGCGAGTTCGCGCGTGATCTTGGCGGCGACCGAAGCGGTCACGCCGCCAAGGTCTTGCGACGGATTGAACTCGACGACATCCGCGCCGACGAGCGGCCCGTCCAGTCCCTGAATCATCGCCAGCACATCGCGCACTGACAGGCCGCCGGGTTCGCGATGCGACACGCCGGGAGCGAAGGCTGGATCGATGCCGTCGATATCGATCGACACGTACACCGGTCCTGAAATCACCGGGCGGGCGCCGCCCGCGAAGCGCTGCATCTCGATCGTATCCACGCCGAACCGCTTGATCTGTTCGCGTTGATGCGGCGTCAACGTCCGGATGCCGACCTGGACGAGGCGGTTGCACAAGCCCTCCTCCATGATTCTGGCGAACGGGCAGGCGTGCGAATACTTGTCGCCTTCGAAATCATCGTAGAGATCGCCGTGCGCGTCGATGTGGAGGATGGTCACGCGATCCTTCTTCGAGATGGCCCGCATGATCGGATAGGTGATCGAGTGATCGCCACCCAGCACGATCGGCCTGAAGCCGCCGGCGATCACCTTCTCGACGCCGGCGTGAATCGCTCCGCGCGCGGCGGCTGCGTCATCGGTCAGCGGGAGATCGCCGGCGTCAGCCAGTTGCGACAGGTCGGCGCCGTTCTCGGTGAAGCGGTTGCCGGCGGACGAGTGCAGCGCCGCGCGGATCAGCGGCGGGCCGGCAGCCGAGCCTCGCAGGAATGATGAACTGGCATCGTAAGGAACGCCGAGGAGCTGCGGAGGATTGGTCATCGTGAGGGTTCGAGCCGCTGTTCGAAGAGGCGCGTGCCTGCGGTGTTGACGATCGAGACCGTCATCGACGCGTCGGCGGGATTGATCTCTGCGACGCCGAAGAACTGCAGGCCCGCATCCGGCGGACGGTTCGGCTTCAGGTCCGGAGGCACACCCTTGAATCGGACTTCGGTTCCGAACGTCAGGTCTGGCTCGCCCATTGAGAACGTGCCCGCGTGCGCAGGGCCGGCGACGAATTCCCAGAACGGATCAAACTGTTTGGTAGCGGCGCGATCCGGGTGGAAGTGGTGCGCGGCGGAGTAGTGCACGTCAGCCGTCACCCAGATCACGTTCTTCACCCGGCGTTCCTGGAGCGTCTTCAGGAGCCACGCGATCTCCAACTCGCGTCCGCGTGCCGGACCAGGATCGCCATTCGCCGCCGCTTCATGGAGCCCAGGCGTATGGGATACGACCAGGCCGATCGGCATGTCGGCGGCTACGACCTTCCAGGTGGCCTTCGACGCCGTTAACCCGTCAGCCAGCCAGCGTAGTTGCCGATCGCCGAGGAAGTTCGTGTCTGCACCACGAACAGGCTGCATGTTGGCATTGTTGGCGGAGCGATAGCTGCGCATGTCGAGCGCGAATACATCAACGAGCGGGCCCATCGGGATCGAGCGATAGATGGCCGCATCGGCGCTCCTCTCCATCGTCACCGGATACTGCTCGAGGAAAGCCTGCCGGGCACGGGAGGCGAGCACCGAGACACGCCTCTCCGTATACCGGGGATCGTCAAGGATCTCGCTATGGAACCAGTTGTTGCGGACCTCGTGATCGTCCCACATCACGACTTGCGCCACCTCTGAAGAGAAGCGCCGGTAGTGTTCGTCGAGACGGTTATAGAGGTGATTGCCGCGAAACTCGTCGAGCGTCTCCGCGACCTTCGCCTTCGACGGCGTCATCACGTTCTTCCACAGCGTCCCGTCATCGAGCGTCACGGTCTCGGCGAGCGGAGCGTCGGCATAGATGGTGTCGCCCACGTGCAGGAAGAGATCGGGATTCTCGTTCGCCATCGTTCGGAACAACTGCATGCCGCCGCGAGCGGTGTCGATGCCCCATCCCTGGCCGACGACGTCGCCGGACCACGCAATTCGGACGCGCCGGCGTTCCTGCGGTGCCGTACGGAAGCGCCCTTCCACCGGAGCACTCAGCACCTTGGAGTTCGAATCGTCTTCAAACCGGACGCGATAGAAGATGTCCTGGCCCGCAGGTAGATTGCTGATCCGCGTCCGCCCGGTGAGGCCGTTGCCCGGCGTGGCGTTGAGGCCGTTGGCGATGCGGACCGGCTTGATGAAGGACGGCGTCGTTGAGTACTCGACGACCATGCGTCCGGGACGATCGACGTGCGCCCAGATGATGGCGTCGCGCGCGCCGAGTGGTCCGGCAGCAACGCCGGCGTCAATCACCGGCCTCGCGCGATCGGATGTGACGATCGCGGGCGCCTGTGGAAGGACGGCGAGCGCCGATAGTTGCTGCAGGAACGTCCGGCGCCGCATTGTTACATTCCGGGAGGAGTGAAGCGGCCGTCAGCCGCCAGCCAGCCGCCGTCAGCGAACAGGATCGTCCCGGTGACATAGCTGGCGGCGTCTGACAGCAGGAAGATCGTCGGTCCCGCCATCTCGGATGACTGCGCCCAGCGATTCATCGGGTTCTTCATCGCGTAGGCGTTGTACCAGTCCTTGTTTTGCTTGATCGGCTCGGTCAGCGGCGTTTCGATCACGCCGGGTCCAACCGCGTTGACGCGCACGCCCTTGGTGCCCCACTCGGTCGCGGCAGTCTTCACCAGTTGCACAATACCGGCCTTGGTCATGGAGTAGACCGATTGTCCGTGTTCGGTGGTGATCGACCGAATCGACGAGAACAGCACGATGCTGCCGAAACCCTGCTGGGTCATGAGCTGCCCGGCGGCCTGCAGCACATTGAAGTTGCCCTGCAGGTTGACGTTCACGACGCGCGCGAACTCTTCGCTCGTGTACTGCAGGATCGGCTTGCGCACGTTGATGGCGGGAGTGCAGACGACGCCGTGAATGCCGTTTTTGGACGCGGCGTCGACCATCCTGTCGCGGACGGACGTGAGATCGGTGATGTCGCACTTGCCTGAAGATGCGGAGCAGCCGAGGCTCGTGATCCCCTCGGCGGTTTCCGCGGCGGCGTCCGCTTTCACGTCAAGGCAGACCACGTTGGCGCCGTGCTGCGCCGCGCCTTGCGCGACGGAACGGCCGATTCCTGATCCGGCGCCGATGACGGCCACGGTCTTGCCTTCCAAACTGAAGAGATTTTTCATGGGTCCTGGGTCTTGGGTTCTGGGTCGTGTGTCGTGGGTCGTGGGTCGTCTACTTCTTGAGGTCGCGTGCCGCGGGGTAGTTCGGGATGCCGGTGGCTTCCGTGGCGGCGCGGACGATGGCGCGGGCCATCACGTCGGCAGCCAGCGCGCCGATCTGCGTGAGGTTCACCTCGCCGGTCCATTGCCCGGTCGCCAGAGCAAACACCGTGTCGCCGTCCCCCATCGTGTGTGCCGGAAAGATCGCGCGCGCGTACCCATCGTCGGCCATCATTGCCATCCGTTGCGCTTGTGCCTTCGTCAGCCGGGCGTTGGTCGCGACGATGCCGATCGTCGTGTTCTCGCCGGGCTTCGGCGTTGCGGCCGGCTGGCCGGCGCGGAGGATCCTGCGCGCGTCGGCGAACGTGCCGTCGGGGTTCCGCACGCCGGCGACGATCTTGCCGGTGTCCGGATCGATGATGTCGCCTACCGCGTTCACGGCGACGATGGCCCCGACGATGAGCCCGTTGGGCAAGGTCACGCTGTAGCTGCCGAGCCCCGCCTTCATCGAGCGTCCAGGCCCACCGGTCTTGCCGACGGTTGCGCCCGCGCCGGCGCCGATTGTGCCTTCAGTCACCGGCGCGTTCGTCGCGGCCGCGGCGGCGCGATAACCGCAATCGGCGGTCGGTCGAATCTTCGGGTTGTTACCCACCGGCAGGTCGAACAGGATTGCGGCGGGAACGATCGGTACTTTGCCGGCGCCAGTCGGCCAGCCCATGTTGTGTTCTTCGAGCCACTTGACGGCGCCCGTTGCGGCGTCAAGACCGAACGCGCTGCCGCCTGCGAGGACGATGGCGTTGACCTTGTCGACCGCGTTCGAAGGATCGAGAACATCCGTCTCACGTGTGCCGGGCGCGCCGCCACGCTGCGCCACGCCGGCCGTGGCGCCGTCGCCATCGACCACGAGCACGGTGCAGCCAGTCGACCGCTCGGCCAGTGTATGGTGGCCGATCTTGATGCCGCCGACAGCGGTCAACGTCGTGTTTGCCGCCGGCCGGTTCTGCGAGAACAGCACGCCGGACAGGAGAACGATGCTCACGCAAGCAAGTGCGGCTTTCATATCGGTGTACTCTGCGCCTTCTGCGGCCCTTAACTTCGCAACGTGTCTTCTGCGGCCCAGACGAAATCATATAGGATTCGTCCGTGTCTTCTTCGGCCGACCGCGTGCTCGCGGAAGTGGAGCGTGCGCGTGACGAGATTGTTGATTTTGCGGCCCGCCTGATTCGCATTCCGACCATCAACCCGCCCGGCGCCGAGTACGAAACCTGCGCGGCGGTGATCGGCGATCAGCTGCGGGCTCACGGCGCGGATGTGCAGTTGCTGCCGGCGATCGGGCGAGTGGAGCACACCCCGGAGCACCCACGCGTCAACGTGATTGGCCGGCATGAAGGCTCGGGCTCCGGCCCGGCCATTCACCTCAACGGCCATTTCGACGTCGTGCCGGTCGGCCTCGGCTGGACGCGCGACCCGTTCGGCGGCGAGGTCGCCGACGGAAAGTTATACGGCCGCGGATCGTGTGACATGAAAGCGGGGATCGCAGCGGCGGTATTCGCGGCGGAAGCGATCCGCCGCGCCGGCGCGGCTCATCGCCTGCCGATCGAGATCAGCGGCACGGTCGACGAGGAGAGCGGCGGCTTTGCGGGCGTCGCGTGGCTGGCCGAGAATCGCCTGCTGTCGCGCGAGCGCACCAAGGCCGTGATCATTCCCGAGCCGTTCGGTGTCGATCGCGTGTGCATCGGCCATCGTGGCGTCTACTGGTTCGAAGTGATCGCCCAGGGGCGAATCGCGCACGGCAGCATGCCGTACCTGGGCGTCAACGCCATCGAGGGTCTGTCGCATTTCCTGGATCTGGTACGCGACGAACTCGGACCGGCGCTGCGGGATCGCGTCACGACGATGCCGGTGGTGCCGGAGGGATCGCGGTACGCGACGATTAACATCAACGGCATCGACGGGGGGCAGCCGGTCGACGACACCCCGAGTCCGTGCGTCGCGGATCGATGCCGCGCAGTGTTCGATCGCCGCTTCCTGGTCGAAGAAGGCCTCGAGCGAACGCGCGCCGAGATCGCGGAGCTCGTCGCGAAGGCGCAGTCACGCATGCCGGACGTGCAGTTCTCGATCGAAGATCGCCTGGTCTTCGAGCCAACGCGTACCGCGGAAGACGCCCCAGTGGTGGGCGCGCTCACGGCGGCGATCGGACGCGTCACTGGCCGCAAGGCGGCCCTCGTGGCCAGTCCCGGCACCTACGATCACAAGCACGTCGCCCGTATCGCCGGCGTGCCGCAGTGCGTCGCGTACGGCCCGGGAATGTTGGAACTGGCGCATCAACCTGATGAATACTGCAGCATTGACGACATGATCGACGCCACGAAGGTGCTGGCGCTGGCCGTGTTGGAGCTGGCGGAATAGGCCGATAGGCCGATAGGCCAATAGGCCAATAGGAAGATAGGCAAACAGAGATGGCAACCACCACAGCGGGAATGTCTGGCCAGGAAATGGTCGCGCTCTCGAAACAGCATTCGCTCTTCGAATGGTCGATGCAGTCACACGTCGACCCGATCCCGGTCGCGCGCGCGAAGGGCATTCATTTCTGGACGCCGGAAGGCAAGCGCTTCATCGACTTCAACAGCCAGTTGATGTGCGTCAACATCGGCCACGGCGATCCGCGGGTCATCAAGGCGATCCAGGAGCAAGCGGCCACCCTGGCGTATGCGAACCCGTTCATGGCGACCGAGGCGCGCGCGCGGCTTGGCCAGAAGCTGGCGTCGATCTGCCCCGGCGACATCGACGTCTTCTTCTTTACCAACGGCGGCGCCGAAGCGAATGAGAATGCCATCCGCATTGCGCGCCTGGTCACCGGCCGCCACAAGATCCTCGCGCGCTACCGCTCGTATCACGGCGGCACCGGCGCCAGCCTGACCGCGACCGGCGATCCGCGCCGCTGGGCCATGGAGCCGGGCATGCCCGGCATCATCCACGCGCCGCATCCCTACAAGGGACCGCAGCGAGGAACGTTGTCAGGCCCTGACGCGCTCGCCGAGATCGAAGAAGTCATCATGCTCGAGGGACCGCAGACTATCGCGGCGTTCCTGATGGAGACGGTCACCGGCACGAATGGCATTCACGTGCCGCCGCCGGGGTACCTCGAAGGCATCCGCGCGCTGTGCGACAAGCACGGCATCCTGTTGATCTGCGACGAAGTGATGTCAGGCTTTGGCCGCACGGGCGAGTGGTTCGCCGTCGATCACTTCAAGGTCGTGCCGGACATCCTCGTGATGGCGAAGGGCCTGACCAGTGCTTACGTCGCGCTGGGCGCCGTCGGCGTCCGTCGCAAGATCGCCGACCACTTCAAGGACAAGGTCCTGTACGGGGGCCTGACCTACAACAGCCATCCGCTCGGTTGCGCCGCCGCGATCGCGACGATCGCGGTCTACGAGGAGGACAAGCTCATCGAGCGCGCGAAGAAGATGGGCGTGGTCATGAAGCAGATGCTTGACGAGCTGAAGGCGAAGCACCCGTGCGTCGGCGACGTGCGCTCGATCGGCCTGTTCGGGATCGTCGAGCTCGTGAAGGACCGCAAGACCATGGAACCGCTGGCGCCGTTCAATGGCTCGTCGCCGGAGATGCAGGCGCTCGGCAAGTTCTTCCGCGAAGAGGGGCTCTACACCTTCGTGCGTTGGAACGGCTTCTTCACCAATCCGCCGCTGTGTATCACCGAAGCGGAACTGGCCGAAGCGTTCGCGATCATCGACAAAGGCCTGTACGTAACCGACAAGGCCGTTTCGTAGGCCTACTTCTGCTCCTGCACGTGTCTGACCCAGGCAGCCACCAACGGCTGCATGGGTCCCTTCGTCCCCGCGTACGCCCTCGCCCACTTCGTCATGTTCGTCTTGTCCGAGGCCAGCGTCGCCGGTTGCGGGGCCGAAAGATGTCGCTGATACGTGCTGTAGAGAGCGGCGAGTAGGGCGGCGCCGTCGGTGGGATTCGCGTCGAGATACGGCGCGAGCACGGTCGCGGCTTCTGCAGGCCGACCGCCGAGCACATACGCGAAGCCGAGCAACTTCTTCGTGTTGGCATCAGCGTCCGGTTGCTTCACGGCAAGCTCCAGCGGCGTGATCGCGAGCGCCGGTTGGCCGGCCTTGATCCATTCTTCGCCCGCGATTCGCGAGATTGCCGCATTCGGCGGGGCCGTCCCCGCGCTTTGAATGAGGCCGGCGGCTTCCCGATGCCTGTCGCCTTCAGCCAGCGCGGCACCGAAGAACAAACGCGCGGGCGTGAACGCCGGCGCCATCTGCATCGAGTTCTGGAACTGCGCCGCCGCGCGGTCGAGTTGCGACGCCTGGTAGAACTCCAAACCCTTGAGGAATGTCGCCAGTACCTGGTCGTTCTCGCTCAGCGCGGCCATGACC
>Ga0247718_1000230_pt1 | contig 14628 bp, 15 predicted proteins | sample 21E_DmetaG_FD_189045 | JGI IMG/M metagenome (GOLD analysis project Ga0247718, IMG submission 189045) | Soil microbial communities from hillslope of Landscape Evolution Observatory, University of Arizona, Oracle, AZ, United States - 2-1-E_D | ecosystem: Engineered > Artificial ecosystem >...
GCCGTGGATGAACACGAGCTTCTCGGCGCGGGGCACCGTGACCCAGCCCTTGAAGTCGTAGCCGTGCTCAAGCACCTCGTACTCCATGGTGTCCACCTTGAGCTTGCTGATCTCGTGGATGCGCGCGTCGTAGGTGGCGGTCATGAGGACGCCGCCGTTGGGCGTCGTGTAGGTGATGTCCACCGTGTAGGGGTCCACCTGCTTCGCCGTGGCCGTGAGGGGGGTCTCGGTCTCGAAGTTGGTCTGCCAGGTGGCGCCGTCCGTGAGGGGGAACTTCACGGGGTGGAAGGGGATGTTGTGGGCGTTGTAGCCGAGCTCCTTCGTGACGTCGCCGAAGCCGGGCGTGTGGTACACCACGGCCTCCTTGTACCAGCGCTCGTGGGGCATGCCGAACACGTAGTGGCCGTCCACTTCCTTGGCCATGACGCGGATGACCTCCACGTCGGAGCCGTCCAAGGGGCTGTACATGCGGATGCGCCACCACTCGCCCACCTTCAGCTTCGGGGCCTCCATCAGGGTGGCCTCGAGGTCGGGCTCGGCCGCGGGGCCCACCTCCACCTCGCCGTCAGCGATGGGAGGGGGGCGGTTCGCGTCCACGGTGATGGTGGAGTTGTTCGCGGTGGCGGCAGGGGTGTCGGCGGGAGCATCGTTCATGCACCCGGCGAAGCCCACCGCGAGAAGAAGGGCGGCAACAAGGATGGCGCGCATGCTCCCGGCAGCCCACGGTGACATATAAAGGCCTCTTGTAGGCGGCTTGCCCACAACGGGGAGAGGCGCGGAAACAATTCAGGAGAAAAAGAGGGGAGGGAGCGGTGCGCCGCCCCCGGTCGGCTTCAGCGCACCACGGGGTGCGAGTGGTCGGTGCGGATACGGCCCTCGGGCACCAGGATGTCGTACTGGTGGTAGGCGATGCCCTCCGTGAAGGCAAGGCCCGGTCCCGCGGCGATGTGCTCGAGGGTCCAGACGCCCTTGGGGTCCGAGACCTCGAAGAAGTTCACCTTGTAGCCGCCATCGGCGGGGGTGACCATCGTCTCGTACTTGTTGCCCTGGGGGTCCGTGACGGTTTCGCGGTAGACGCCCGCCTGGTGCGCGAGGCCGGTGCCGCCGGGGTCGCCCACGACGGAGAGGCCCACAATCTGGACAAAGGTGACGCGGTTGTAGTCCTCGGTGATCTCCACGGTGTCCGTGGGCCCGCTGGCGGCGGGGCCACCGCTGAGGATGCCGCCGAAGCGGGCGTGGATGAACACGAGGTCCTCGGCACGGGGCACGGTGACCCAGCCCTTGAAGTCGTAGCCGTGCTCCACCACCTCGAACTGGACGGTGAAGTGGTCGATCTTCACGACCTCGTGCATGCGCGCGTCGTACACGAGGCTGAGGAGGGGGTTGCCGTTGTTCACGTTCGTGAAGGTGACCTCGGCCACGTACTGGTCCACGACCTTCACCTTCGCCTGCATGTCGGGGCCGCCGCTGAAGGAGGTGGTCCACGTCTGGTCCTCGGTGAGGGGGAACTTGAGGGGCGTGAAGAGGACGTCATGGGTGTCGTAGGAGAGGTCCGCCTTGTTCACCTCACCAAAGGCGGGGGTGTGGTAGATGACGGCCTCCTTGTACCAGCCCTCGTGGGGCATGCCGAAGATGTAGTGGTCCTGCTCCTCCTTGGCGACCACGCGGTAGAACTCGGCGGCGGTGCCGTCGAGGGGGCTCGAGAACTTGATCTTCCACCACTCGCCCACCTTGAGCTTCGGGGCGGCCGCAAGGGTGGCCTCCAGGTCCGGCTCGGCCGCGGGGCCCGCCACGACCTCCCCCGCCGTGGGGTCGGGGCGGTTCTCGTCGACAAGGATCTCGGGGGTGGTGTTGGTGTTCTGCTCCGCCGCGGGTTCGGGCTCGGGTTCGTTGAGGCACCCGGCAAACCCGGCGGCCAGGATCAGGGTGGCCACGAGGATGACGCGCATGGCCCGCGGAACCCCAGGTAGCGTAAAAAGGCCTCTTGTAGACGACTTGACCGGAGTGTCGATGGGGCTCCCCCTGGCCGCCCGGGGACGGGGACAAGGCACCCCTTGTCAGCCCGTGGCGTCCCTCGCCTGCCAAGCACGCCTCCGGGAGCGTTTCCCCTGGCCGCCTCCGGCCCCGTCCGCCACCGATAAAACAGGCAGAACGTTCATCCCCCTCTTTCGGCCAAGCAGCGAAGGGTGGATAAGATGGACGACCCTGGTGACCGCATCGTCGGCGGCGGCGAGACACGCCCCGACCTCGCCTCAAAGGATGAGGTTGTCACGAATCGCATGCAGAGTCCCGACGCCACGAACCTCGAGAAGGTCCTCATGGCCATCTCCGGTGCGGCCGAGGGACTTGCCGAGCAGCTCCGCACGAGCCGGCTTCCCGAGCTAGCGACGGAAGCCGTGCAGAAGACCACGGGAACGGTGACCGCAGCGAAGGAAGGCTTCCGCGAAGGCTACCCCGTCTCCGAGGGCGCTTCCGCGACGGCCACGGCGTCGACCACGACAACCACGTCGCAGACCTCCACGACCGGGTACACCTACCCGACGACGCCCAAGCCGGGCTTCGGTGACACCCTCGCAAAGGCCTCGGACAAGGTGTCCAGCATGGCCCAAGGGATCAGCGAGGCCACGAGCCGCGCCGCTCAGGCCCCCACGGCCATCACCTACGAGGTGAAGGTGGCGGCAAAGGACGTCGTGAAGGAAGCAAAGGGCGTGGCCGTGGGCTACGTCCTCGCGGGTGTCCTCGGCATCTTTGCGCTTGCGTTCTTCAGCGTGCTCATCGGCAACTGGCTCAACCACGTGCTTGGCGGCCAGTGGGGCACCTTCCTCGTCGGCCTGGTTTACCTCATTGGCGCCGTCGTGGCCTTCAGCTACGCGAAGCGCCACCTCGACGGCACGAAGGCTCGCGCCCGCTCCGGCATCAGCGACGTGAAGCGCGAGGTGCGCTCCGAGAGCCAGAGCATCAAGCGCTCCTTCCGCGAAGGCATGGGCGGCGGCCGCCCGGGCGCGTGAGGCCTGAACAGACGTGACATTAACCAACTGAGACTCCCAAGAACAGTAAGAGGTGAAGAAAAAATGGTGAACGACCCCCTGAAGAAGAAAGACATCACAAGCAACATCGGCAGCGAGAACCTCTCCACCGAGGACATCAACTTCAAATCCAAGACCACGACGACCGAGACGACCGGCACCATCGGCACGACAGGCGTGTCGGGCAGCACGGGCAGCTTCGGCACCACCGGGTCGGTGGGCTCGACGGGCAGCATGGGCAGCTCCCAGGGCGGCATCGTGAACAAGGCCAAGGAGGCCATGAAGGACCTCAGCCCCGAGGAAGTCCGCGAGAAGGCCAAGAACGCCGTGGGCCGCAACGTCGCCTCCGCGGCCGGCGCCCTCGAGGGCTACGTGGACCAGATGGACCCCAACGTCATCGGCCAGGCCGCCCGCAAGGTGGGCGAGCACGCCAAGGTCGTGAAGGACGAGCTCATCCCCGAGCGCAAGACCTCCACCACCTCCTACTCCGAAGTGGGCACCTACGGCAGCGAGAGCAGCCGCCTCTCCGGCGTGAAGGACTCCCTCAGCACGGGCGCGAGCACCGTGAAGGACTCGCTCTCCACGGGCGCCACCAAGGTGGGCGAGACCGTCCGCAGCGGCGCCTCCACCGCCAAGGAGGGCGTGAAGACCGGCTTCCAGAACTACCGCGAATCCATCAAGGACCTGAGCCCCGAGGAGGCCCGCGAGAAGGCCAAGAACTCGGTGGGCAAGGCCACCGCCGGCGTCACCGGCAGCGTCGAGGGCTTCGCGGAGCAGGCCGACACCCAGGTGTTCAAGGAGGCCATCACGACCGCGAAGGACTCCGTGAAGGAGGCCGCGAAGGGCGTGAAGGAGAGCGTGAAGGGCTCCTCCAGCACGACCGACACCACGGACACCACCTACGGGTCCGGCACCTACTAAGCTCCCGATGAAAACGGGATGACCACGGGGCCCTGCGGGGCCCCGTCCCCCTCTTTTTTCCCTGTTCCTCCCCCCGAAGGGTTCAAGCCCGAGCGCCCCATGGCCCGGCCGTGAAGCTCCTCCTTGAGATGAGCGGCGAGCACCCCACGCTCCCCCAGGCGGAAGCCCTCGCGCTCCTGGAGACCCTGGGAACGGTGCATGGCCACACGGAGGAGCCCGGCGTGCTGCTCGTGGACACCGAAGGGGTGGACCCCGCCGCCTTTGCGGCCCGCGTGGCCCTCACGCACGTGGTGAGCGCGCACTGGTTCACGACCGCCGCCACGCCCCGCGCGATCGTGCCGCCCTTTTTCGGCCTCAACCTGGAGGGCGCCACCTTCGCGGTGCGCGCAAAGCGCATCGGGACCTCCCACCCCGAGATCCCCATGCAGGACCTCGAGAAGGCCATCGGCGTCGTCCTCGCGCAGACGGGCCGGGTGGACCTCACGCGCCCCCAGACCGAGGTGCGGGTGGTCGTGAGCGAGTGGGCGCACAGCGGCGGCCTTCTCGCGAAGGTGGACCGCAGCGCTTTCGAGGCGCGGCACGTGAAGAACCGCCCCTACTTCTCCCCCATCAGCCTCCACCCGCGGTACGCTCGCACCCTCGTGAACCTCGCCCGGGTGCGCCCCGGCGACCGCGTCGCGGACCCCTTCTGCGGCACGGGCGGCATCTGCCTGGAGGCGGCCCTCGTGGGGGCCCGGGTGTACGCGAGCGACCTCGACAACCGCATGGTGGTGGGCGCGGAAGAGACGCTCGCGCACTTCGGGCAGCGCGCAGAGGCCGTGGAGAACCGCGACATCGGGGAGCTCCCGGAGTTCGCGCCCGGCCTCGATGCCATCGTCACGGATCCTCCTTACGGGCGGAGCGCCACCACGGAGGGGGAGGGCATCGAGAAGCTGTACGACCGCTTCTTCCACGCCGCCCGCGAGGCCCTCCGGCCCGGGGGACGGTTAGCGTTGGCCTTCCCCGACGAGCGGCATGTCCAACGGGGCGGCGAGTTCCTCACCCTGGAGCAGACGCACGTGATGCGCGTCCACCGCTCCCTCAACCGCTACTTCGCAGTCTACCGGAAGCCCGCCTAACGCTCAGGGAGCCACGCAAAAGGGAAGGAGTTGGGGCGGGGGCGGCCTCCTTAAGCGCCCCCGGTGCAACCCCGATAGCCGAGTCAGGCCAAGCGGGCGAGGTTTGAGTGTAGGCGAAGCTCTAGGCCCGCTTGGCCAGCCTCATCCGAAGAGACTCATTGCGAGTCAATAAAGGGCCGTCAACCGTGTGGTTGACGAACGGGTCACCTGGCTGCCACCCACAGGGGCAACATATCAACCTCCGCGGGCTAGATATGCTTAAAACATGGCAACCGGGTCAGAGGGCCCGTGGTAGGACTGGAGCTCCGGCCGCTGGCCGCCATCCACCTCTTCGTCTCTCTCGCCTGCTTCAGCTTCGCCGCCCTCGTGCTCGCCGTGGCTCCCCGGACGACGGAAAACCGGCTCTTTGCCCTCTTCACCCTCCTCATCGGGTCGAACTTCTTCTTCGGCGACGTCATCCCCGCCTTCGCCGGCATCTCCTCCGAGGCCCAGCCCTGGTGGACCATCGCGCACCTCGCCCTCGCCCTCGACCCCCTCGTCCTCCTCCTCTTCGTCACGCGCTTCCCCCGGCGCACGAGCCACGTGAGCCGCGGCTACCTGTGGACCCTCGCGGGGGCCGCCGCGCTCCTGAGCCTCCTCTTTCTCGTGATGCGGCCGCGCGATTTCAACCTGTACGCGCCAAGCCCCGCGCGCCTCCTCCTTGCGGCCTACATGATCGCCGCCTACGGCGCCGTCCTGTACGTGCTCGCGCGAAACGTCACGGGGGAGGAGAGCCTCCTCAAGCGGGAGCAGGTGAGCCTCATGCTCATCGCCTGCGGCACCGCCCTCATCCCGCGCCTTCCCAAGGTGGGCGTGGAAATTGATCTGTACCGGGAGACGGTGGCCTCGGGGCGTCTCCTTCTCGTGTTCTTCGCCTACGCCCTGGTGGCCGCCGTGGCCTACCTCGTGTACCGGGGGTCTGAGCGGACGGGCCGGCCGATGCCGCGCGCCGCCCTCGGCTGGATGGCCTTGGGCGTGGCGCTCCTCACCGCCCCCTACCTTCTGGCCACGGGATCCCTGCAGGGCTACGCGGAGAGCGACCTCCTCCGCAGCTTCATCATCAGCACCCAGTACCCGCTCCGGTGGACCCTGTTCCTCGCCGTGGTCGGGTACGCGCTCCTCAAGTACCAGGCCTTCGACGCCGACCTCCGCCTGAAGCCCGCCGCGCGCATCACCCTCGTCACCCTCGTGGCGGGCACCGCCCTCCTGGGCACCTACTTCCTCGTCCAGGTGATGCTCGTGCCCGTGGGCCGCATCTCCTTCGATCTGGCCCCCGCCCTGGGGGCCTTCGTGGCCGTGGCCCTCCTGGGGGCCCTCCTTGGCGCCCCGGGCGTGCCGGGGCTTCGCCGCCGGGAGGGCGCTGCGCTGCGCTCCCGCCGCCTGGAAGTGTACCGGAACGCCCTCGAGGATGTCCTTGCCGCCGGGCGCGACCCCGCAAGCGACGAGCGCCTCCGCGAGCTGCAGGTGCTTCTCGCCGTGACGGAGGCGGAGCACGACGCCATGGTCACCGTCCTCACCTCCCCCGGGCGCGCCCTGGGCCCCCGCGCCGCCCTCCAGGAGGGCGCCCTCGCCGCGGGACGCTACCGCCTCAAGCGTCCCCTCGGCCGCGGCCGCAGCGGCCGCACCTTCCTCGCCACCGACGAGGTGCAGAAGCGCGACGTGGCCCTCAAGGAGGTGGCCGCCACGCAAGGCGACGGGGACACGATCCTCCAGGAGCTGCGGGCCGCCACGCGCATCCGAAGCCCCCACGTCGTGGAGGTGTGGGACGTGGTGCCCGACGGGGCCGGCGCCCTCCTCGTGATGGAGTACGCACCGGGAGGCGACCTCGCGGCCCACCTCGCGCGCCACGCGCCCCTCGCGCCCGCCGAGGCCGCCCGCCTCACCGTCCAGATCCTTACGGGCCTCCAGGCCGCCCACGCGGCAGGCCTCATCCACCGCGACGTGAAGCCCGCCAACATCCTGCTCGATGGGGCGGGAAACGCGAAGGTGGCGGACTTCGGCCTCGCGTGCGCGCCCACCCTGGAGGAGACGCGCAGCGGCTTCCACGTCGCGGGTCTCCAGCCCGGCACCGTCCGCTACATGGCCCCCGAGCAGGCCACGGGGGAGGGCGCCCTCACGCCCGCCACCGACGTGTACGCCGCCGCCGTCATCCTGTACGAGGCCATCGCGGGCCGCCCCTACCTCGAGCTTCGCGGCCGCGGCGAGCTGGCCCTGCGCCAGGCCATCGCCACCGAGGCCCCTCTCTTCCCCCTGCCAGGCGCGTCCCCCGGCCTCAACACGGCCCTGCGGCGGGCCCTTGCCAAGGACCCGAAGGCCCGCTACCCCACGGCGGCCGCCTTCCAGCAGGCGCTCCTCGCCTGCCCCGAGCTTGCGACGGCGGCCCCGCCGCGCTGATCAGCGCTCACGGAACAGGAGGAGAGTGCGCCCCACGCCGAGAACGTCCCCGTGCTTCACCGGGGCCTGCTCGCCCACGGGGACGGGCTGCCAGTTCACGAAGGTGCCGTTGCGCGACCCCGGCAGGTCCTCCACCGCGAAGCCCTCGCCGCGCCGCAGGAGGCGCGAGTTCTCGGAGGACACGAAGGGGTCGTAATCGAGGCAGATGTCCATGTCGGGACGCCGCCCAATCACCCAGTGGGAAGCATTGGGGCCTGCGCGGGGCTCCAGGGGAAACACGGTCCCCTCGTTGAGGCCGTGGACCAGCACGAGGTGAGGGCCCTCCTTGGGGGGCACGGCGCGAACGTCCGCGAGGCTCCGCGTCTGCAGGCCCCAACCGGCCTCGCCCGTGGGGCGCAGGGTGCCGAGCTTGCGGAACTCCTCGCTGATGGCGAAGATCTGCTGGTGGTTCACCACGAACTCGTCCCCCGAGGCGCCGAGGCGGCGCACGGGGCGCGAGAGCACGGCCTTGATGTCGAGCAGGCGGTCCAGGTGGTTGTGGACCGCTTGGCGGCTGATGACGCGGTCGGGATTTTCCCCCGTGTGGACCGTCTCGGGGGTGAGGCGGATCTCGGAGGCGGTGCGGGCCTGCCGCAACTGCGCCAACAGGCGAAGGCGGTTCCCATTGGCGAGAACCCCCAAGACCTCGGCAAGCGCCTCGAAGTCCAGGTCGGCCTCATCGCGCGCCCCCTGCGTGTGATTCTTTCCCCCAGTCACAGATAGCACAGGGAGCAGGCAGGCAAAAAAGCCTTCTCCAAGGAGGAAGCGCCCCCGGGCGCCGCGCTGCCGCATCAGGCAGCCCGCCCTCCAGGCGACCGGAACCTTTAGGTGGAGGGCCCGTGTAACCCGGCTCCGATGCACGAGAGCATGGAGATCGTTTTCCTGGGAACGAGCGCGAGCTGGCCCACGGCCGAGCGCAACGTCCCGGCGGTGGCCGTGAAGCGCGGCTCCGAGATTCTCCTGTTCGACTGCGGCGAAGGCACCCAGCGTCAGTTCCAGAAGAGCAAGCTCTCCTACATGCAGGTGGACAAGATTTTCCTCACCCACCTGCACGCGGACCACTTCCTGGGCGTGACGGGCCTCGTGCAGACCATGCGCATGAACGAGCGCACCGAGCCCCTCCACCTGTACGGGCCCCCCGGCACCAAGGAGCTCATGGAGATGCTCACGAGCATCGGGAAGAGCCGCGGCGGGTTCCAGATTCGCATCCGCGAGATGACGCCGGGCGACGAGGTGGCCTTCAAGGACTACGTGGTGCGCGCCTACGAGATGCGGCACACCACCTACGCCCTCGGGTACGCCCTCATCGAGAACGACCGCCCCGGCCGCTTCAACAAGGAGCGCGCCCTCGAGCTGGGTGTCCCCGAGGGGCGCATGTTCGGCGCGCTCCAGCGCGGCGAGAGCGTGACGCTCAAGGACGGCCGCGTCGTCACCCCCGAGGAGGTGCTCGGCCCCGCGCGACGCGGGCGCAAGGTCTGCTACACGGGCGACACCGTGCCCTGCGAGGGCGTGGTGGAGATGGCCACCGGCGCCGACGTCCTCATCCACGAGGCCACCTACGCGAGCGACTTCAAGGACGCCAACCTGTACGGCCACAGCACCTCGCAGCAGGCCGCATTCATGGCGCACCGCGCGGGCGTAGGCCGCCTCTTCCTCACCCACATCAGCCCCCGCTACACGAACGCGAAGGTGCTCGTGGACGAGGCGCGCAAACTCTTCCCCGAGTCCCACGAGGCCCGGGACTTCCTGGAGTTCGTCGTGAAGTTCCCCCAGGACGCGGACGCAGCGCCCGCGGCCGAGGCCGCCACCGAAGCGGCGAAGCCCCCCACGGGTTGAGCGGCCTCGCTGGAAGGAAGAGCGCAAAAAAGCCTCTCGGGGAAGAGGGTGTCGGGGGAACAGGACCTTTGGGAAAGCTTGGGAGAGGGAACCCGCGGGCGGTTCCCCCGAATCGCCCGCGAGCAGTTGGCGTCAAGCCGGAGGACGCTCCACAGGCAATCACCCCCTTAAGATAACAGACCTGTGGGGCGCCACGCCAGCGCGAGGGCCCGGAGGTCCGGTCGTCGCGCCCGGTGGCTGACGAAGGTAAGTAGGCGGGGAGGGTACTTGCCGATTCTGAATCACCCTCTTTTACATCACCCGTTTTACAATTGACCCATCCCTACCGCGTGAGGGAGGGCGCCGCCGCCTGGGGCGCGGGCGTCACCGGAGGGGGCAACAGGCGGCGGTCGAGCGCATGGAGCGCCGCAGCCGCAGCGCCCGACACCCCCACCGCCACCACCAAGGAGGCAAGCGTGGCGGCGAGAACGCCCAGGGGCGAAAGGAGCATGGCCATCGCAAGCCCGTAGGCCACAGGGGATGCGGAGCCCGCGATCATGGTGCGCGCCGTGGCGCCCGTGAAGTCGGGCCCCTGGTCCCGCGAGAGCACGATCATGGTGGTGAGCCAGGCGCTCGGGAAAACGGCGAAGAGGCCCGCCACAACCGGGCCCGCGAGGCGGGCCACGATCAGGGTGGAGGCAACAAGCGCGCCCGCCGCGAGCCCGCGCCGCACGAGGCGCCACCCGCTGAACACGCGCGCGCCCTTCCGGTGGTGGATGCCGCGCAGCGCGGGAATGGCCGTGAGGCCCGCGAGGGCCGCAGCCGTGATCCCCGAATACACCAGGAAGGCGGGGGCAGCCGCCTCCGGTACCACGAGAAGGCAGAGGACCGCCGTCGAAAGCCAGGCGCTCATCCCGAGGGCGATGGCCTGCACGCGGGGGATCCGCCGCAGCGCCACCACGGTCACGGCGAGAAACACCACGTTGGAGGCGATGCCGAGGGGCACCACGGAGGCGCTCACGGCCGCCTCCACGACGCCCTCCTGAAGCGCGAGCAGCGCGAGGGACACCGCGAGCTTCACCGGGAAGCTGAGGAGGAGGCCGCCGTAGCGGCTGCCAAAGCGCTCCGCCGCCGTCGTGAAGAGGGCAACGCTCGCCCCGCCCACGACGAAGCTGACCGCGAGGCGCTCCAGGAACGGGTAGTCCACGGCGCGGCATCCCGGCGTCCGCACTTGAGGCTTACGGGTGCCGCGCGTACCCGCGGGCGCGATAGCTTGGAGGAAACCGCGGGTCTAAAGCCGGGGAGAGTCTAGGAGAAGCGATGACCCCCATCCCCCGCTATTCGCAGACTGCGGGCTTCAGCTGCGGCGCCGCCTCCCTCGTGATGGCCCTCCACCACCTGCGCGGCCTCCCCGTGACCCGCAGCTCCGAATTCGAGCTCTGGCGCGACGGCACCCTCATCGGCCTCCGCGGGATGGACCAGTGGGGGCTCGCCCTGCCCGCGCTCAAGCGGGGCGTCCCTGCAATCGTTATCGCGGAGGCGGAAATGACCTTCCCCGAGGCAAGCGACGTGGCGAAGGCGCGCTTCACCCCGGAGGACATCGAGCTCAGCCAGTTCATCCAGGGGGAGAACCGGGTGCGCGCGGAGGCCGCGGGCGTGCGGTGGGAGCGACGGGAGCCCTCCTTGGAGGACATCCGGAAGGCGCTTGCCGCTGGCCAAGTGCCCGTGTTGCTCGTGGATCTGTTCACCCTCAGCAACGATTACGCCGCACCCCACTGGGTGGTGGGCGTCGCCATGGAGGGAGACACCCTCGTGCTCCACGACCCCGACCCCGACGGGCCCGGCGTGTACCGCTTGAGCCCCGAGCGCGTCCACGCCGTCATGGACGTCTCGCGCTACCTCGCCAAGCGCACCCTCGTCGTGTTCGGGCCCTGACGCCGCGAGGGGCTCAAAGCCCGCCCGGCCGCCCCACGCGCCGGTCGAGGCCCCCGTCCTGGGCGGCGCAGGCCCTCACACTCGGCGCCGGACCCGGAACCCATGCTCGCCAACGACGATGAGCGCATCACGGAGGTCGTTCGAAGCCAGGTCTGCGCGCTTGAGGAAGGCCTCAAGCATTGGAATCAGCACGCCGCTTCGCGGCTCACGAGCGCGAAGCACCACAATTTGCACTCGTGGCTCGCGCTCTACGAAAATCCGGCCAAAGTCCAGATCCTGGGTGAGAATGGTGAGCTGACGGTCGCTTGCCTCCCGGAGGACCACCTCGTCAGTCGCCCCTTGAAGCCCGACCTCGGGCACGGTCATGACTCGCAAGCCCTGCCGCCTCAGATGCTCGACAACCGAGAGCGGGATGTTCTCGTTGGCGAGAAACCGGGGGATCAGACCACCCCGAACCCCACCCAATCGAGGGAGGCGACCACGCGCGAGGCGTAGAGGACGGCCGCATCCAGGTCGTCCCCTGTGATCTGTGGGTACTCGCGGAGCACCTCCTCACGGCTTGCTCCAGAGCCGAGCATCGCGAGAAGGAGGTGGACGGGAACCCGAGTTCCCCGGATAACAGGCTTTCCCGCCAGGATGGCCGGATCCACCACAATCCGATCCAGAGCCGACATAACCGTCCCATAGGAGGTGGAGCTAATAAACCGTTCGCGCCCCCGCCCCGGAGGGCTCTTTGTAGCCAGGAAGGGTTAGGGGCCCTGGGGGAAGAGCGCTCAAAGCCCGCCCGGCCGCCCCACGCGCCGGTCGAGGCCCCCGTCCTGGGCGGCGAGCACGAGCGGCTGCGCGCGGGGAGCCACGGCGCCCTTCGCGCGGAAGGCGTTGAGGGGACGGCGCTCCACCTCCAACTCCGTGGAGGTGGGGTAAATCTCGCTCACGTAGGCCGGGTAGGGAAGATCCTTCGCCACCGCTTCGAGGGCGGCGGGGGCCATGCGGAGCTGCCCGCCGGCGGCCTCCATCTGCTCCAGGGGAACGCCGTAGCCGCGGTGGAGCTCCGCGAGGAGCGCGGCAGGGTCGGGGCACTCGATGACGCCCCGGAGGAGCGTGCCGTCGTCCGTGGCCTCCTCGTAGGCCTTCTTCGTGTTCGCCGCGCGGCGCGCAAGGCGCTGCCGCAGCTGGATGGCGTCCTTGAAGGGCGAGCTGCAGAAGTGGATGCTGATGGGGGCGTCCTTGAAGCGGCCGATGACTTCCTCGGCGACGGCCTGGGAGTCCATCACGCGCATCGTGATGTCGTCCTTGATGCGGTAGCCCCGCGCAAGGAGCTGCGCGTAGTTCGTCTCCGAGAACTCCATCTCGTTGACGTTGATGAAACCGAACCCGTGCTTTGCGAGCCAGGCCACGAGGGCGCTCATCTGCTCGACGCTGCCGGGAATGCAGGGAATCTCGAAGCCCACCTTCCACAAGCCCTCTTCCTCGAGCTTCTTCGCCTCCAGCCACAGGTGCTTGTAGTGCGCGTTCTCGGGCGCGTCGGGGTTCACCCACGTCTCGTCCGGCGGGTGGAACCGCATCTCGTCGAGCCCCGCCTCCGCGAGGGGACGCAGCCACTTCGCGTCGAAGGGAATCTGCGTGTACATGTGGATGTGGTGCTTCGGGCCGAACTCCTGCTTGAGGAAACGGATGTACCGCAGGGTGCGCTCCGGGTCGTACATCGGGTCGCCCCCTGTGAGCCCCGTGCCGCGCGCGTTGATCGCCCGCGCCTCCGCGGCGATGCCTGCGAGGTCGTCCGCCGCAAGCTGCTTCTCGTTTGCCCACACGGGCGACGGCACACCCTTCTTGCCAGCGGCGGCACCAAAGCGGCGCTCCTCGCTGATGGGGCAGTAGAAGCACTTGTAGTGGCAAACCCCCGTCACGAAGAGCACCATCTTCATGCCCTTCTCACACATGGCGCAGCCTGGCGGCAAGGGGCCCTTGATGAAGCTGCCCGCCGGGCGAACACGCAGGAGGGGGTTGGCCATGAGCGGGCGTCGATCAGAGGGGGACCGTATTTATAATTTGGTGGGGGCCATGAGGGAGCGGACCCAGCCAAGCGCAACCGCAAGGGTAGAAAAGGCTATGGGGTCGCCCTCCAGTCGCGCAGCATGCGCCTTGCCCGCCCGCTCGCCAGCCTTCTCCTGGTGAGCCTCCTCACGATCGCTTTTGCCCCGACCGCCGCTGCCGACCTGCGGGTCATGGCGTACTGCGATACCGCCCCCGCGGACGATTGCGGCGTCTCCGTGAAGAACCACGCCAACGCGTGCACCACCTACACCGTGGTGGGCGCCTGCTCCTACACGACCGGTGGCACGGGCGTGGGCGTCTGGGTGTCAACGGGCCTCAGCCCCTGGTGCAGCACCGCGCCCGACGACTGCACGGGCGTGAACCCCGTGAGCACGTGCGGCACCTACGACCTCGTCGAGAAGCCCGGCGATAACGTGCGGGGTGCCTCCACCCCGGCGTGCGGCGTGTTCTACACCTGCGTCGCCGGCCGGTGCCTCCACAAGGTGCCCGTCGAGATCCGCGACCTCGGCTGCGCGGTCTCGAACCCCTGCCTGACGGACTTCCTTCCTTGAACGGCGTCCCCACGGCCCTCCACTGCCCACCAGATGCCCCGCGGAGGACGGAGCACGGGCTAGCCCGGCTCCCGATCCTCGCTCAACCTCACCAGAATCTTCATGGCTCGGGTGCCTCACTCCACTGTGACGCCGATGGGATCCCTCGCGCAAACCCTTCGGGCCCTCACGGATGGCGCGCTCCTGCGCTGCCCCCGCTGCCGCAAGGGCCGCATCTCGGAGTCCCTCTTCCAGGTGAACCACCGGTGCCCCGTCTGCAACGCGCCCTTCGAGCCCTCCCGCGGCGAGTTCACGGGGGCCGTCATGTTCGGCATGGGCTTCCTGGGGTTCGTGGCCCTCATGGGCTACTTCGTGCTCTACTTCTTCCTCGACACGCCCGCGTGGTTCGAGTACGGGTGGCTCGTCTTCTGGGTGGGCGTGTTCCCGCTCCTGTTCTACCGGAACATGCGCGGCGCCTGGATCGGCGCCCTCCATGGCTTCGGCGACCCCAACGTGTGGGGCGGCCGGCCCTAAGTTAGGCCTCGTCCGTGGAGGCCGGGGGCGGCCCCGTGCGGCTCCACAGGTTCGCCACGCACCCCCACGTGACGAGCAATATGGTGGCCGTGGTGGGGGCCACCGGGAAGAGGTGGTTGAGCATCTCGACAGGAGAGGCGACAGGCAACAGGCGCGACAGCATCGGGCAACCTCCGAGAAGGGGCGCAGGGGCGCGAGCGGCCAGGGGGTCCGGGAGGGGTG
>Ga0247718_1000231_pt1 | contig 14621 bp, 17 predicted proteins | sample 21E_DmetaG_FD_189045 | JGI IMG/M metagenome (GOLD analysis project Ga0247718, IMG submission 189045) | Soil microbial communities from hillslope of Landscape Evolution Observatory, University of Arizona, Oracle, AZ, United States - 2-1-E_D | ecosystem: Engineered > Artificial ecosystem >...
ACCGGCGGCAGCGTCGGCGTGATGACGGTGACGTCGGGCAGTTTCGGCGAGATCTTTTCCCTTTTGTGGGAGGTTTTGTATAACGAGGATCTCGGCGACCACGGGCACGTCGCCGAAGATATGATCAGCGAGCTTCCGACCGTCTCGCAGGTTGAGCAGTTTGCCCGGGACGCCGGGATGGTCAATCTCCAGACGCACACGGCAAATGAAATTTTTGAATATGACGACGGCGAGGCTTTCGTCAATTCGCCGCTCGTGGCCGACTTTTTGATCCCGGTCTGGCTCCGCTCGTTAAGCGAGGACGAACGAGGGCGGGTGACCGCGGGGCTCTCTAAACTGGTCGATGAGGAGGAGGGGAATCTGAGCTTTCGGTTTTCGGTCAAGGCGACGCTCGTGACGGGCGAAAAAGGTTAGCTGGACAGCGAAAAGTAACAAAGGGTCAGAGCTCGGATCCAACCGGCCCTGACCCTAAAATTAGCGACACCGGATCTTATGACTGTTTCGCTCCGGCACGCCGGCTCATCTCCGCAGCCACTTCGTCATCGCTCATCGACGCGATCTGCGGTTCGGTCCGGGCGGACAGCCGCGCCCGCTCTGAAGCCTCCTCTTCCTCAGCCTCACGCATCCCCTCGCGGAATGCCTTTCTGGATTGCCCCAGCGATTTTGCGAGCTGCGGGAGCCGCGAAGCACCGAAAAGCAGGAAGAGCACCGCGACGATCAGGATAATTTCTGTAGTTCCGAAATTCATACTATTTATTCGCCCTTTCGACCCGGACCGCCGGCGATCGGTTTTCGCGGCATGTCCGAAACATCATATTACGCCGATTTGCCGAAATTTCCACTCTAGGACGCCGCCGCTCGCCCCTTGAATCTGTCCATCGCGTCGACGAGCGCCGAGGTTATTCCTTTTTCCGAAACCGAATGCCCCGCGTCGGGCACGAGGATGAACTCGGCCTCCGGAAATGCCCGGTGCAGATCCCACGCCGACGTCATCGGGCAAACGACGTCGTATCTTCCCTGCACGATCACGGTCGGTACGTGGCGTATCTTATCGACGTTCTCGAGCAGATAGTTCTCGGTCGGGAAGAACGAGTTGTTCATAAAATAGTGGCACTCGATGCGGGCGAGACTCAGAGCTTCGCGCTCGCCTTCCCAGTGTTCCATCAGCGACTGGTCGGGGTAGAGTTTCGACGTGGCTCCTTCCCAAACGCTCCAGGCGCGTGCGGCAGAGAGTCGAACACGCTCGTCCTCGCTTGTGAGCCGCTTGTAATACGCAGTCATAAAGTCGCCGCGCTCATTCTCGGGAATTTCGTCCCTAAACCGCTCCCAATAATCGGCAAAGATCTCCGACGCGCCGTATTGATAGAACCACTGGAGTTCCTTTCGCCGCGTCAAAAAGATCCCGCGCAGGATGAGACCCAGGCAGCGATCCGGGTGGCTGATCGCGTACGCGAGACTCAGCGTGCTGCCCCACGAACCGCCGAAAACGTACCATTTCTCGATTCCGAACTTTTGCCGGAGAGCCTCGATGTCGTCGATTAGGTCCCACGTCGTGTTCTCGCGAAGCTCGGAGTGCGGCGTAGATTTGCCGGCCCCACGCTGGTCAAAAAGGATCACGTGATAGGCCTGCGGGTCGAAGAACTGCCGGTACATCGGTATCAAACCGCCGCCCGGTCCACCGTGCAAAAATACGATCGGGATACCGTTTGGATTACCGATCCGTTCCCAATAAATCGTATGAAGGTCAGAAACCTGCAGCATCCCTGAATCGAAGGGCTCAATTTCCGGATAGAGTGTTTTCATTGAGAAAAATGATACTTCAATCGACGTCAAAAAGACACGCTCATTCTAGTTAAGAAAGTTCTCCCGCCAGAGTTGAAACACGAGCAGCGTCCAAAGCTCCTTGTGAAGGCTGGCCGTGCCCTCCTCGTGTTCCTTTATCAGCGTCTGTACGTAGTGATGATTGAATAAATTCTGATCTTTCAGTCGCGCCGGCGCGAGCATGTCGCGAAGCAGCGGATTCAATCGGCCTTTGAGCCACTCGGCTACCGGTATGCCGAAGCCTTTTTTTGGCCGATCTAGAATCGCCCGCGGCAAGAGATCTCTGACGGCTTCTTTTAGGATGAACTTCCCTTTGCTGCCCTTCAGCTTGTACTCGACCGGGAGCGAAGCGGCAAACTGCCCGACGCGCGGGTCGAGAAAAGGTGCTCTCGTCTCGAGCGAAACGGCCATCGCCGCCCGATCGACCTTCGTGAGAATGTCCTCGGCCAGATAGAAGTTGATGTCGAGATACTGCATCTGCGCGATCTCGTCGATGCCCGGCTCACTATTGATCTCCGCGAGCAGACCACGTGCTCCGCGATAGATATCGCCGCTCGATGCCTCGAGCGCGTCGCGGGTCAAAAGCCGCTCGTGCTGGTCAATCGAGAATGAACCGAACCACAAGTGGTGCCGTGCGACCGTGTCGAAATTCGCCGCCCGCACGAAGCGCTTCGCCTTGTAGTCGAACGACATATTCTTCGTCGATACGGGCAGAGCGTTCACGACCGGTTCGATCAGACCTGCACGGACGAACTTTGGGATTGTGTTGTAGTAAGCCGCAACCTTATGCGCGTAGTACATCGGGTAGCCCGCGAACAGCTCATCGCCGCCATCGCCGCCGAGGGCGACCGTGACGTGCTGTCGAACAAAGCGCGCGAGCAAATAGGTCGGAATGAGCGAGCTGTCAGACAAGGGCTCGTCCAACCATTTGCCGATATCGGAAATCAAGTCGCCGGCCCTATCAGCCGACAAACGATCCTCGTAATGCTCGGTGCCGAGATGAGTCGCCACTTGCCGGGCGTACTTCGACTCGTCGAAAGAGTCTTCTTCAAAACCGATCGAGAACGTTTTTACAGCCTCAGTTGCGTGCCGTGTCGCAAACGCCGCGACCGTCGAAGAATCGATCCCGCCCGAAAGCAAAATGCCCAGCGGCACGTCCGATACGAGACGCATCCTGACCGCATCCGACAGAAGCTCTCCCAACTCCCCCGCTCTGCGACTCAGCGGCTCTGCGGGAAATTTCCCGTTCTTGTGATTCGTCGTAGTTGACCCGGTCGCTACCGCTCCCGGTTCTGACTTGGTGGCGTCGCCTAACCATTTGAGATCCCAATATCGCCGCGTCCTAACTTCACCATTCTCGACACTCAGAATGTGCGCGGCGGGCAGTTTGCGGATGCCTTTGTAGATCGACATCGGGGCCGGTACGTAATCGAAGGAGAGATAGTGACGCAGGGCATCGAGATCGAGTTCGGGTTTTACCGCGGCGTGTGCGAGGATCGCTTTCGGCTCGGACGCGTAGATCAACTTGCCTTCGAAGACGCCGTAATAAAGCGGCTTTTCCCCGAACCGGTCGCGGGCGATCAGTAGCTTTCGCCGGCGCGTGTCCCACAGCGCGAAGGCGTACATCCCGTTGAGATGATCGATAAGGGTCTCGCCATATTCTTCGTAGAGATGAGGCAGGATTTCGGTGTCGGTTTGGGTGACGAATTTGTGACCGCGTTTCTCAAGATCTGCGCGAACCTCACGGTAGTTATACAGCTCGCCGTTCATCATCACGACGACGGAACGGTCGCAGCTGAAAACCGGCTGATCCCCGGTCTTCAGATCGATGATCGAAAGCCGCCGCATGCCCAACGCTGCTTGATCGTCGATCCACAGCCCTTCCGAATCCGGCCCGCGATGCACTATCGAAGCGCACATCAATTGCAGCACCGACTCGCTATTGGGTGACGGATCCGATCTTTCGAGTTTTACCCAGCCTGCAATACCGCACATTAATTTGAGGCCTTTATATATTCCTTAGCTGCTACTGTAAATCGATCGTCGTCGCAGAGGTCTGGAGCACCCGGTATTTTAATTGCAGAATAAAAGACTTCATCCAACTCAGAGAACGGATCCCATTCCGTTCTGTCATCCCCCTCAAATGAATCCAGAGACTCTACTCGCTTATCACGTTCCCGAGGAAAATCAGGCCCAAATACAGATATCGCCTGTTTAACAATCTCTGCTATGTCGCTTAGGCCTAATTCTTGGAATCCGCGTATCGCTTCCGGAGCGTGAAGGCCGGTGGAGTTGTGAAAGTATTGATGGAAACCGCCGTTGTATACCTCCGCACAAAGCCAATGCGTTGGAAATAGCACCTGCTGAGTTTTCGTCAGGCTGCGAAACCAGTTCAAAAACTCATCAGGATCATCGGACAACGGCTGATCGTTCCAGATTGCCTCCAGCGGATTTTCGTAAGTATCGTCGCTCATTCGTTAAATCCAATTTTCTCCCTTACTGCATAAATTGCCTTGTCTTGAGACTCATGATAAGTACGAACGAGGAGCTCGGCGAGCAGGCCCATCAAAAAGAACTGGATCGAGATCGCGAACATCACGATGGATAAGATCGGCAGTGGCGTCTCAACAAAATCTGCCTGATATCGCGGCAGGCCAACGCTGTCGGCAAACTTAAGAAAAACGGCGTAAATACCTGCGAAGACCGAAGCAAGAAACGCCAACACGCCAAACGCGCCGAAGACGTACAGCGGCTTCGTGTGATACTCAGCCATAAACTTGATCGTGATCAGGTCGAAGATCACCTTTATGGTGCGCGAAATTCCGTACTTCGATTTGCCGGCCGTGCGGGCGTAATGATCGACCGGGATCTCGGTCACGCGGGCGCCGGCCCAGCTCGCGTAGATCGGGATGAAGCGGTGCATCTCGCCGTAAAGTTTCACGTCCTTGAGCACGTCGCGGCGATACGCTTTTAGCGAACAGCCGTAATCGTGCAGCGGCACGCCGCCGATCACGGAAATAACCTTGTTGGCGATCTGCGAAGGTATCTTTCGAGAGACCAGCTTGTCCTGGCGGTTTCTTCGCCAGCCGGAAACGACGTCGTAGCCCTCGTCGAGCTTGGCAAGCAAACGTGCGATGTCGGCCGGATCATTCTGCAGATCGGCGTCCATCGGGATCAGTATCTCGCCGCGCGCCGCGTCTATTCCCGCGGACATCGCGGCCGTCTGGCCGTAGTTGCGACGCAGACTTATGACGCGCACGCGCGGATCTTCGGCGGCGATCTGTTTAAGGATGTTAAGGCTGTTGTCGGTCGAGCCGTCGTCGACGTAGATCACCTCGGCGGTTTTGCCGAGCGAGTCGAGGGCCGCCCGGATCTTCGCGTGCATCGGCCCGAGGTTTTCTTCTTCATCGAGGACTGGCAGGAACAGCGAGAGTTCGGGAGTCGAATCGGTAGAAGCTGATTTATTTGTTACGGAATCCATCTCAGGGACGTGAGTAAGGTCTCTAATTTAGACGTTTCCAGCCGAGAAATACAGTGAACGGACGGCCGGCATCTAAAGATCTCCCGACGAGAATGTCTGAAAGAAGGCCGTTTGTTGACAAGAAAATAGCCGCAACCCGAGAGCTGCGGCCATTCCTGGTCATTCGACTTCGTGCGAACTAGAACCGACGGATGAATCGTCCGTTGCGATAGTGATAGGTTCTGTACGGATAAACGACCCGGCGGCCATTGCTGTAGTAGTACCACCCGGTGTTGCCGCGGCGAACGCTTCGGCGGAAATCACGACGAGCGTCGCGGACTTCTTCCCTCATCTCCCTTCGCGCTTCGCGTCGGTTTGCACCGCGGCGAACGTCGCGTCTGAATTCACGCCGTGCTTCGCGAATCTCTTCGCGACGTTCACGGCGGGCCTCCTGCCTCATGGTCTGTGCGTTCACGACGTCCGTAGCGACGAACATCAAACCGAATGCGAACGATATGATTCCGGCCTTGAGAATGCTTCTCATAATATTTCCCCTTGAGTTTAGTCGGCGCAATTTGTTTATTGCGCTCTTTTGTTACACGGAAAGTTATTTTTCAATGTGAACGCTATTCAACAGGGCAAGGAACGTGCCAACTGGCTTGGAAATGATAGATACGCGGAGAGTCAAAAACCGCGGTCGAGATCTAACTGAAGCAGGCTAAGGCCTCCTAGCCACTACGATGATCGAAACGCCAAAAGGAAAATTGAAGTTTTTAAGCCAAAACCGCTCGGCCGCGAATAGTTTCCCGAATAGCCCATTTAGTGCAGAGACATTGATATTGTTTTCGGACTGCGGCCGGACGCCGGTAATCTTCATCAGCGAACGCCCTGCCAGAATCGGGGCGAAGAACGTCCAGTTGGCGTAGGTTGCGCGTTCGATCTCGAATCCGGCCCTTCGGAGTCGCTCTACGATCTGCCGCTTTGTATATCGAATGCGGTGATTCGAAACGTCGTCCTGCACGCCCCACAGCCACATAAACGCCGGCACGAAGACGAGCGAATATCCGCCGCGTTTCGTGACCCGGAGCATTTCTTTCAAGCCTGCGACGTCGTCGTCCAGATGCTCGACGACGTCGAGCGCGGTCGTGATGTCGAACGTCTCGTCCCCGTAAGGCAGTTTCTCCGCCAGACCTTTCTGTGCCTTCAAACCTTTTCGCCGGCAAAACGCGAGCGCGTCGTCAGAGACGTCCACACCCTCGGCCTCACCGAACTGCGCGAGCATTTCCAGATTCGCACCGGTTCCGCAACCTACGTCGAGAAGTCGAAGCGCGTTTTGAGTCCCGGCTTTAGCCGGCTCTTTAGAAGCGGCCGCCTTAAGGCGGGACTCAAAACGCTTGACGATATCCCGCAGAAAGCTCTCGAGGATCGCCCGACGACCGACGAACCACCAGTGTGAGCCTTCCACCTCGTCCATGATCGCGTAGGTGTGCTGCTGCATTTCCTGCGGTAGAGCTGTCTGCGTACCCATAACTTTGTCGCTGGCCTATTTTAGGGCAAATAGATATTTTGCGGGAGCGGGGCCCGTGGTGCAACGAAGATCGGCGGTTTACCGCGGGCCGATGCGGAGCATCTTGCTCGCCCGCTTTCCAGGCTTGTTGAGAGGATCGAGACCATAATTCTCACGGAGCCGCGTGCGGATGCCTTCTTCGTTCAAGAAACAATTGCCGTTGTCATCGCGGCCGAGAATCATGAGGTCGAGCCCCTCGGCGAGATACTCGTCGCGGGCGACGCGGAGCATGTATTCGCCGGAGGTGACGTGGGCAGCCCATTCGAGTTCAAAAAGCGTCGGATCAAAGACGCTCAGCGGGTGAAAGTCGGCATCGGAAAAACTCGCGATCGTCTGCGCGAAATCCAACGCGTGCTGCCCCTCGTGCACTAGTGTCCCTTCGCAGCCTCGCTGCCCGCCGGTGTCGATCGTCTCCTCGGCGATCGTGATGTAGATCTCGTCGAACGCCTCTCGCACGCTGAGGCGCTCGTCCTCGATCCGGTCGTTCGTATCGCCCGCGTCGATCAGGCCGGTGATACCCGAAGCATTGAGCTTCCTCACAGGCGCGACGCGAATCAGCATCCTCGAATCGAGGATCAATCCGATAACTTCGCGGTGCCGATCGTTGCCCCTTTCGAGAATGGCCTCGAAGGCTCGTTCGATCGACTCGCGATATTTTGACCTGATTCCTGAATCGAACTTCATTCGATTTTTTGCCGCGGATTTACGCGAATTCCGCGGATCAATGAAGAGTCAGCTACTTCTTATCCGCGCCATCCGCGTCAATCCGCAGCTAAACTCTCCCAAACCCGCACCAGCTATTCTGATTGTGCCAGATGATCTCGACGTCCTGCGCATCAACTTCCTTCCACCACACTTCGAACTCGGGCCTCGAAATGTAGAAAGCGGTCGGGGCGACCAGGTGGTCGAAGACGATGTTGTGCTGCTCGCGCCAGCCGAAGGAGGCGAGGTGGTTCATGTAGTCGTTGTAGAAGAGATGTTTTGCCAGCGGCTTTGCGAGGACGTTCGCGGGGCGATAGACGAGTTTGGTTCCCAGAAAGAGGCTGAGCGTCGGCAGTTTCGAAAGCTGGTAGAGAAGCGGCTGGCTGATCTTCGACGTGAAGCCCTCGCGGATCGGGTTGACGTATTTGGTGATCCACTCGTTGTTCTCCGCGCCGTAAACCCAGGCCGAGATGTGACCGCCTTTTTTCACTTTCGAGGCGAGCGAGAGAAACGCTCGTTTAGGGTCCGGCGTGTGATGCAGCACGCCGACGCTGAAGGCGTAATCGAATACCTTTTTAAACGGCAGCTTGAAAATGTCGCACTGCACGACGTGCGCGTTCGGCAATCGGCGCGTCAACTGAAAAGCCGATTCGACGCCGTCGCCGAGATCGATCCCGACGATCTCTTTGGCTCCCCATTCGGCAGCGAGTTTGGTGTGACGGCCTTTGCCGCAGCCGCCTTCGAGAACGACCTTGCCACGGAAGAATTCCGGCTTCACCGGCTGCAGCCAGCCGAGGAACTGGTCCGCATATTTTTCATCTTCCTGGGTAAAGTTGGTCCACTGCCAGCCGAAATTCTCCGCCGTCGCGGCCTTGTCCTCCTCGATCTTCGCCAGATCCGCAAACCGCGGCACCCCGCGCACGACCTTGTACTCGCGCGAGCACTTCCGACAGTTGAGCACGCCCTCGATGATCTCGCGGCCCTCGTACTTGCTGGCGTACGTAAGCACGATGTCACCGCCGCAGGTCGGGCAGGCGAGCATGTCTAAAAGCTTTTCTTTCATCTAAAAACCAAGTATCTACCGAACTCTAAAAAGCCGCTTTGTAGGAGCGACGGGAACGTTGAGCCGATGGCTTACCAGCCGTATTCTTTGGCGTAGAGGTAGAGTTGCAGATCGCGCAAGTGTTGGCCCCAGTGAGATTCGAATCCAAACTTGAAATGCCAAAGTGCGTCATGGACGCTTGTGTTCTCCCAACACCAAAGCACCGCTTCCAGCTCACGGGCAATATCGCAAATGTCATCTATTGCATCACCCACGGCACACTGGCCTTCGCCGATCTTCTCGGTAATGCCCAGGACAACGTTGTAATACCCAAGATCTGGAAAGTTCGGCGAGACGAGTTCTCGCACGACTTTGTATTCTCGGGATGGAGCTTCGGGGTAATCAGTCTCATCAAAGGCGCCGTCGGTATAGTGAACAGCTAGAGCCAGTCTGTCTAAGGCCAACCGCAAATTGGCTTCTCTGCCTTCGAGAGAGTAATTGCCCTCGATTACGTCGAAAAAGAAGACAATCGATTCTCGAACTTCCTCGCTCGTCATCAGGAGTGTCGGTCGATCTTGGATTTGAATTCGCGAAACTCAACATCGGGAAACGGCTGGCGCCAGTTGAATTCGAATTCGTCCGTTTCGCGGTCTTTATACAGCCGCTCAAACGTCTCGGCGAATGCACAGCAAACCTCATTCACGTCACCGAGATGTGTGAAAACCAGATCGCGAGCAGTCAGGTCGCGCTCCTCGCTCGGGTACTGGTAAACCTCGAGTAGCAGGCTTCCGTTGTCGCCGCGAAGAAATCGAAAATCAAATTCTTCCGGATCGCGGTTCCACTGCAAAACATACTCGTGCTTCTGTGAATTTGGGTCGAGCAGCGAGGTCAAAATCCGCAATAATTCAGGCAGCGCATTCGCATGTGGAGCGTGAGCGGTCGTCGTGTGAAACTCATTCCGGCCGTCGTCGAAACCGATCGACATCCATCCGCATTGCGGCGAGTTAAAGCTGACTTCCAGTTTCCCGGACATAAGTGGATTATGGTAACGTCTAGGCATTTATTCCCCAAACCCATTTGCAGTAGTTGGCAGTAACTGAAAGATGAGCTCAAAAGGATTGCTACTGTTCTGTTGTCTAGTCTTAACTGTAAGCGTGTTTCCGCAACAAAAAACACGCGGGCCGCGAAAGTATCAAGCTATTGTTCGGCCGGACGAAACGAAACCTTTTGATCCGATGCCTAGGATCGAGGGATTCGCACTTTTCGTGGCAATAGATACTGAAGGCAAGACCAGAGTCAGCGTGCGGACAAGTGAAACTTCGTCTGAGGTCACGGTGGTAGACCTCGTAAAGATTTACGGTCAGATCACAACGCCACCCGTTTTTCCGGGCCCGGAAATAAAATTTGCTGACCCAATAATTATTTTGAGTGCTGAGCCGTCTGTTACATACGGAACCATAGAGAAAGTTGTCGATCCGCTAAGAAAGCCGGGGAAGAATCGCATCAAGTTAGAGGCCGGCAATGGAAGATATATTGTTGTCCCCGCAAAGAATCCGTCCGCGCAAGAGATTAAACCTAAACCAAATCCATTAACATTAGTCGTGCGGGTCGATAAGGAGCTCAACGTAAGCTTGAACAACGAACCACAGGGCAGTTTGGATGATCTATCAGCACTAACAATGAGACTCGCTGACATCTTCAAACGGCGCGCAGAAAATGGGGTGTTTAGAGAAGGAACAAGCGAAATCGAAACTACTATTTTTCTAAGACTGCCCGAAAACATTAAATTCGAGCAAATAAGAGACTTGGATACGGCACTCAGGAATGTAGGTTCCGACTTGATTGGGCTTGCTATCGGTTGGTAAGAGCTTTCGGCGGCCGATAGCGAGTAAACGTAAATCACTGAGTAGTGAATAATCGCTTCGATGAAACAGTACCACGACCTTCTTCGTCACATTCTGAATACGGGCTCACGTCACGAGGACCGTACTGGCGTTGGGACGATTTCGGCGTTTGGATATCAGACGCGGTTCGATCTGCGGGAGGGATTTCCGATCGTGACGACAAAGCGAGTGCCGTTTCGCTGGGTCGCGGAAGAGTTGTTCTGGTTCCTGAGCGGCTCGACCGACGAAGCCGATCTTCGCGCCCGCGGCGTCGACATCTGGCAGGAATGGGCGACAGAGGAACAGACCGCGAGGTTCGGAAGAAAGAAAGGAGATCTTGGTCCTGTTTACGGATATCTATGGCGTTCATTCGGTGGCGACTATCCGCGGATGAACGGAGTCGATCAGATCGCCAGACTGATCCGCGAGATCGAGACGAACCCGAATTCACGCCGCCTGATCGTCACCGGCTGGAACCCGGAAACCTGCGATGAGGTGGCGTTGCCGCCGTGTCATACGCTGTTTCAATTCAAGATCGAACGGGGTCGCACGCTGCACTGCCAACTTTACCAGAGAAGCGCCGACGCCTTTCTCGGCGTGCCCTTCAACATCTCGAGCTACGCGCTACTGACGCATTTGGTCGCGCACGTCTGCGATCTGGAGGTCGGCGAATTTATCCACACCTTCGGCGACCTGCACATCTACTCGAACCATCTGGATCAGGTCAACGAGCTTCTCTCACGCGAGCCGCTGCGGCTGCCGAAACTGGAGTTTGTGAACGCGGAGAATCTGAAGGGATTCAACGGTCTATTGAATTTCAAATTTGAGAATTTGAAATTGAACAACTACCAATCACACGGCAAGATCGCTGCGCCGGTCGCGGTGTAATCTGATGCGCGGATACGACTACCCAATCGAATACTTTGATTTGATGTCAAGAGTCGCGCTGTACTTGGGATCGATCGAAGCTCAGTTATTGAGCTCGGAGTATTCTTACGAGACCTTTGGATCGTGGTGGTTTGCGTTTATGAAAAAAGGCAATAGGTACCGCGTTGTTTACGATGGTCGAGACTTTGAGCTGAGATTCGAGAAGGACCCGGTACAGGGAAAAGTGCACGGCGTATATATCACGCAGTGGAAAGAGGTTCTTGTGCTTCAGGTTGGAGATCAGAACGGACCCCACTTGCAAAAAAGTACCGAGCAGCTAATTCAACAGGGCCTAGCGAAGGAAGGTCTCACTTAACGTTCGGAGGCTGAGCTGTCTTCGCCCGCACGCTGATCCCATCATCGGCCGTCAAAAAGACACGGCGGGCATCGAACGACGCGGTGTTTACCGGAATATAAGACAGAAAATATCGATTACGCCGCAGCTCATCGCAGATCGCCTTCGCCGCTTCCTGCGCCTTCTCGAAATCGAAAGCCTTTCCGCCCGTGCCCTCTGTCAGCTGATCGATGATGGCTGTCGGCTTCGGCTGATTACGGCGATACGCTCCGCCCGTGCGGTCCGGTATCCGCAGCCAGTATACCGTGACGTTCTGCTCCTGAAGTGTGTTGAGCGTCTTTTCGAAGGTAGTCTTGCTGCCGCGGTCGAGCCCGTCACCGATCACGACGACGGCCGTCTTGCGCGTTCCGGGCATCAGCGGCAAGAGCACCTCGCTCATGCTGGCGTTCAGGGCGTCGAAGAGATAAGGATTTCCTTTCTTGCGGAAAGTGGCGAGCGAAGTTTCGAGTTTCTTGGCGTCATCCGTCCATTCCTGGATGATCTCGGGCTTCTCATCGTAGGCGACCACAAAAAGCTGGTCGCCCTCGAAGATCTCGTAGGCGAATTCCATCACCGCCTTCTTCATCTTTTCGACGTCGGTCGGCAGCGTCTGCGAGTTGTCGACCAGTATCACGATCCGCGACGGCGACGGGTCGACCCCGAAGCTCTTGATCTTTTGCTCGATCCCGTTCTCGTAAAGATAGAGATTCTCCATCCTTATCGGGTCGCTCTTGCCGTCGGTCCGGAATGCCGTGATGTTGAGGATCATCCCTTCGGTATCGGCCGTTCTCGCCGTCCGCCCCGACTGGGCAATAGCCGCCACGGAGAGGACGGCCGGCAGTGCCGCCAAAACGATCGCTCTTAAAAACTTCACTCGCACTCCTTGTGAGATAAATTCTCTATTCGGTCTTTGCCGCTGATTTACTGCTGTTGCTGCTGCTGCTCTCGCTTGAAGCCTTTGATGCAGTATCAGAAGCACCGGTTGATTCGCTCGTCGAACTTTCGTTCTTGGACGATTTGCCCTTACCGGCGTAATCGGTCACGTACCAACCGTCACCCTTGAACTGAAATCCGGTCCGCGACCACTGCTTTTCGAGCTGCCCGCCGCAGCTCTCACACGTTTTAAGGGGCTCGTCCGAGATACTCTGACGCTTCTCGAAATGCGACTCGCACTGCAGACATTTGTACTCGTATATAGGCATGGCTTTTATCTTCGATTCGTTAAAGGAAGTTTGAGATACACGAGAATATTATAGCGAAAAGCTCCGCGATTTTGAGAGAGCGAATGCGGCCGCCCGGGCGGCGAATCCGGCGAAAATCAAGAGCCCCGGAAAATACCGAGGCTCGCGGTTCAGCTGCCTAATTTTCGCGTCACGCGTCACCAATTCGTGGCAGTGTTCTTTTCCACGTCCGCCTCGTTCTCGGCGAGAAATCGCTCCGCGTCGATCGCGGCCATGCAGCCGGTACCGGCGGCCGTGATCGCCTGGCGATAGTAAGCATCTTGGGCGTCGCCGCAGGCAAAAACTCCGGGAATGTTGGTCCGCATCGTGCGCCCGTCAGTCTTGAGGTAACCGACGTCATCCATCTCCAGTATTCCTTTAAAGAGATCCGTATTCGGCTTGTGCCCGATCGCGACGAAGACGCCCTGAGTCGGAAAATCGGTCTCCTCGCTCGTTTTATTATTGAAGAGCCTGACGCTCTCGACGCCTTTATCCTTCGATCCGAGAATTTCGCGGATCTCGGTGTTCCAGAGCACATTGACCTTTTCGTGATTCAGCACGCGCTCCTGCATTATCTTCGAGGCCCGGAACTCACCGCGGCGATGCACGACCGTCACCTTTGACGCGAATTTGGTCAAAAACAGCGCTTCCTCCATCGCGGTATCGCCGCCGCCGACCACAATGATCGACCTGTCCCTGAAGAAAAACCCGTCGCACGTCGCACACGCCGAAACGCCCGCTCCGCCGAAGCCTTCGGGTACCGGAGCCTCACCGGGAACTCCCAGCCACTTGGCCGACGCACCGGTCGCGATTATCAGCGTATCGGCCTTGATCACGGTAGTGATGTCATCGCTGTCCTGGCTTTCTTTGCCAAATAACGTGAATGGCCGCTGCGATAGGTCGACGCGGTCGATCCAAACATTGATGATCTCGGTACCGAAGCGCTCGGCCTGCGCGCGGAACTCGTCCATCAGCACAGGACCCATGATTCCGCCTTTGAACCCGGGATAATTTTCGACCTCGGTGGTGATCGTGAGCTGGCCGCCGGGTTGCGGCCCATCGATCACAAGCGGCGCGAGCTGAGCACGCGAGGCATAAATGGCTGCAGTCAGGCCGGCCGGCCCAGATCCGAGAATGACTACTTTTCGGTGAATTTGGTTTTCAGGCATAAACGGTGATGTGCGTCGCCGGATAGCATCCGGGCTTTAGAGATGTTCAGTATAAATATCGCACGCGCCGATAGTCTAATGTGGGCTGCGGCGGAGCTTCATGCAAAATCATTTAATATTAGAAGATATTCGTGCTAAACTCGGCATTATCTTGACGGCCTGAGATTTAGCGGCATTGTGTCCGATCATGATATCGACCAACCAGCAGATCCAGTTTGAAGAAAAGCGGTTTGCACTGCGAATGGCCCTTCGGCTACCGATCGTGGTGTCCGGTCGCACCGACGACGGGGCCGCATGGAGCGAGCCGACCGAGACCGACGACATCTCGACGATCGGGGCGCTGTTTCAATTGAATCAGGCGATCAAGGTCGGCGACAGTCTCTATATTCGGTCCCACCGCCCCGATGGTGTGCCGGTGGAGGTAAAGGCCCAGGTCGCTCGGGTATCTCCCGCGAATTACGGCACCTCCCGCGTCGGAGTCGCGATAGTGGAATCC
>Ga0247718_1000232_pt1 | contig 14588 bp, 7 predicted proteins | sample 21E_DmetaG_FD_189045 | JGI IMG/M metagenome (GOLD analysis project Ga0247718, IMG submission 189045) | Soil microbial communities from hillslope of Landscape Evolution Observatory, University of Arizona, Oracle, AZ, United States - 2-1-E_D | ecosystem: Engineered > Artificial ecosystem > Mesocosm...
GGTGCGGGCGGCCAGCCCCCGCGCCCGCCCGCACCGCCCGCTCCGGCGGCGGCTCCCCGGGCCCCGGAGGCGCGCCCCTTCCTGGGCTTCTTCCTCCGGCACCGCGCGGAGCTGGGGCTCACGCAGGAGCAGGTCTCCCGCATGGAGGCCGTCCAGCGGCGCCTGGAGGAGAAGAACCGTCCGCTGCGCCAGCGGCTGGCGGAGGCCCGCCGGCGCCACATGGAGGAGCGCCGGGCGCAGGTGGAGCGGCTCACCCCCGAGCAGCGGCGCGACACCCTGCGCCGGCTGCGGCGGGAGGGGCGCCGCGAGGTCCCGCAGGAGATGCGGTCCATCACGGAGCAGATCCGCGGGAACACGCAGGAGGCCATGGACGAGGTGCGCGACGTCCTGACGGCGGAGCAGAAGACGAAGGCTCGCACCCTCATGCGGGAGCGCCGTGCGGAGATGCGGGAGCGCACGCGCGAGCTGCGCCGCCCGCGCGGCGAGGGTCGGCCCGCGCGCCCCGGGCGTCCGGCTCGGCCCCCGCGCCCGGCGCAGCCGCCCATCCCAGCCGGGATCTGACGCTCCGCCGGAACGGAGAATGGACTCCTCCGCCCTCCCTCCGTCGCCGCCGCCGGACGACGCGCTCGACGCCCGGCTGGTGGAGCGCGTCCGGCGCGGCGACGCGGCGGCCTTCGACGAGCTCGTCACCCGGCACGCGCGGCGCGCCTTCGCCGTGGCCTACCGGGTGATGGGGCAGAGGGAGGACGCGGAGGACCTGGTCCAGGAGGCCTTCCTGGCCGCCCTGGAGCGGATCGACACCTTCCAGGCGGGGCGGGCGTTCGCGCCCTGGCTCTACCGGATCCTGGTGAACCGCGGGCTCAACGCCCGCAAGGCGCGCGCGCTGCGCGTCACGGAGGAGATCCCCGCCACGGTGGCGGCGTCCGGCGCCCTCCCCGACCGGGCGGCGGAGCGGAGCGAGCTGCGGGGAGAGCTGCGGAGTGCGCTGGATGCGCTCCCCGAGCGGCAGCGGCTGGTGGTGGAGCTCTTCGAGCTGGAGGGCTTCACCAGCCCCGAGATCGCCGCCCTGCTGGAGATCCCGGAGGGGACGGTGCGCTGGCACCTGCACGAGGCGCGGAAGGTCCTTCGCGGCGTCCTGGCGCCCTTTGCCAAGGAGGAGAGATGACGGACCCCATGGACCGGCCGGATGCGAGCCTGGCCGCGGCGCTGCGCAGCGTGGCCCCCGCCGCCCCCGTGGAGGAGGTGGACTGGGGGCGGCTCCACGCCGCGCTGCACGACCGCGCCGCGCTCCCGCTGGCGCGCAGGCGCCGCGCGGCCCGGCTGAAGCGCGCCGTGCGGTGGGCGGCGCTGGCCGTTCCCGCCGCCGCGGCCGCGGGAGTCGCGCTGGTGGTGCTCCCGGAGCCCCGGAGCTCGGCGTCCGTGGAGGAGGTGGTGCACGCCTCGCTCCCCGCCGGGGAGCTGGACCACCTGATCTCCGGCCGGGCGGAGAGGGAGGCCCTCCTCCTGGCCGCGGTCGGAGACGAATCGGTGTCGGACCTGTGACGCGGTCCCGGCGCCCCGCCGGGGCCGCCCCTCAGCGCCGGAAGAGGTAGCTCACCTTCACGAAGAGCCCGTCGGCGCGGGGCTCCAGCTCACCGAAGCGGTAGGCTCCCTCGTCCAGCATCTCCCGCGCGTACCCCAGGAACACCACCGTCCCCGGCGAGGGCTGGTAGCTGAACAGGAGGTCCAGCCGGAGCGGGTTCGTCTGCGTCTCCTCCCCGATCACCCGCCCCCGGCGCACCCGGAAGGGCGCCCCATCGCGCAGGTACGGCGTCCCGTCGGGCGTCCGCAGGAAGTCCACCTCCTCCACCGTGTACTGTCCCACCGCCCGGACGAACACCGCCCGCGTGAGCTGGTACTCCACCTTCAGCCGCGGGAGGAGAGCCTCGGAGTAGAGCGAGCCGCTGCTGGCCCGGAAAATCCGCGAGCGCCGCAGCGAGCCGTTCACCCGGAGCGACTCCGTGGGGCGCATCTCCAGCCCCGTCTGCACCGACCACTCCTCCCCGGCCGTCCCCTCCGCGAAGATGGGAGTCTCCTCCCGCTCCACCTGCACGTCCGCCGAGACCGTCTTGAAGTACGAGGAGCGTCCCTGCAGGGAGAAGCCGTTCAGTCCGGCCAGCTCCCGGAGCGGCCGCACCGCCTCCTCCCCCGTCCGCGGCATCCCCGCGGCGTCCACGAAGGAGTACCGCGCGTACCGTGCGGGGTCCAGGACGAAGAAGCGGCTCGACCAGCTCGCCTCGACGCGGTTGTTGCCGCGCAGCGAGGCGCTGGCGCGGAGCGCGGCCGAGCCCTCGACGGCGTTCCCGCCGGTCCAGAAGTCGCGCCCGGAGTAGATCCGGTTGGTCGTCAGGTTGGGTCCCCAGCTCTCCACCAGCGCCCCCGGCTTCCCCTGGAAGGTGAGGCGGGTGAAGAGGAAGAAGTCCGTCACCCCGGTCCGCCGGATGAACCCTGCGTCCGAGCGGAAGGCGTCCGGGACGTCCTTACCCTGCATGCGGAACCCCCAGCGCCGCCCGGTGCGGTCCAGCGAGGTCTGGACCAGGTGCGCGAGCCGGTCGTCGGGCCGGGCCGCGGAGTCCGCCGCCGCGGCGCGGGTCCAGCTCCCCGCCGTCTGGAACTGCCACGTGTAGAGTCCCGCGAACCGGAACCGCCCGTCCACCCCCGCCACCCGGTTGAACTCCGCTCCTGCCTGACGGTCGGTGAGGAGCATACCCAGCGAGGAGTTCGCCCCCACGTCCTTCTGGAGGCGCGCGACGTTGAAGAGCGCGCTCGCTCCGCCGGAGCGGCGCGGGCTCTCGTCCAGCGCGCCCAGGTACCCCACGTTGAAGGGTCCCACCTTCCCCGTAACCTTGGCCCCGGCGATGGGGTCCACGATGGAGCGGGTGTAGACGAGAGGCTCCGGCGTGGAGAAGAGGTCCGCCCCCTCCAGGAAGAAGGGGCGTTTTTCGGGGAAATGGATGGCGAAGCGCTCGTTCACCGTGATCTCCCCGGCGTCCGCCTCCACCTGCGAGAAGTCGGGATTCACGGTGGCGTCGAGCGTCAGGTTCGACGTGAGCCCGTACTTGGCGTTGATGCCGAAGTCGGGCGCGAGGTCGCCGTGGCGGAGCTCCCCCTGCGGGTCCGCCGCACCCAGGCGCTTCCCGGTGGCGGTGGGGTTCAGCTCCACCAGCCGTCCCGGGCGGAGGTCGCGGATCTCCCCCAGCGTCCCGCTCTGCGCCAGGCGCGAGGGGTTCCCGCGCGAGATGGGCGCCCACGACTCCTCCACGCCGGTGGCCGCCACCTTCCGCAGGACGTTGATCCCCCACGTCTGCGTCCGCGAGGTGGGGAACTTCAGGCTCTTGAGCGGGATGCGCACCTCCACCACGTACCCTTCCGGGGTGAGGCGCCCCCGGGACTGGAAGAGAAAATCGGGGTTGAAGTCGGCCCGGTCTCCGCCGCGCCGCCCCGAGCCCTCGTTGTAGATCCCGTCCTGCTGGATCCCCAGCGGGTTGACGTAGAAGGCGTAGGCGCGGCGCCGGTCCAGGAAGGTATCCAGAAGGATCTGGACGTGGTCGTCCTGGAGAATGCGGTCGCGCTCCGCCAGCGTGGCGCGGATGCGCGAGGGGGTGGAGGAGTAAGCCCGCACCCCCACGTAGAGCGCCGCGGGGGTGTGGAACACCAGCACCTCGGTCCGGTCGGCGGCGGGGGCCCCTTCCGCCGGCTCCACCTGGGTGAAACCGGTGAGGAGCGCAGCCTGCTGCCAGAGGGGCTCGTCCAGGGTGCCGTCCACCCGGATCTCTGCTGCTTCCACCCGGGGAAGCCGGACGGCGAGCTGGCGCTCGGCGCCGTTGTAGGTGCCATCGGTCGCCTGCGCGCCGGGCGCGTGGAGCGCGAGCGCCAGGAACAGGCCGATCATGGATCTCATCTTGGAGGTGCTTCGCGCTGAGGTCTGGGTGGAAACGTTAAATCTAACACCTCCAGGCACTTCCGCGCGAGCCTGGGTCCACCTCTGCCTGGTGGGCGGGGCGCTGAGATCCGGACCGGAACCGTTTTTACACCCGCCCGGGCGATTCCCGCCGGCAGCCAGGGGGCGAACAGCAATCTGGTGTGGTCCGGTCGGGCGCACTAAACTGTATTCGCGGGCAGGCGCGTCCCGGTCCCGGCCCGGGAGCCTTCGACGCCGTCTCCCTGCCACAACCCGCACCGGAGAGTGCTGCATGGCGCCGTCGAGAAACCGCCGCTGGGTGCACTGCATTGGACTCGCCGGGGGCCTTCTGACTTTCTGCCCCGGACTGGCTCCGGATCTGCTGTCCGCGCAGCTCGTCCAGGGGCGCCTGGTGGAGACAGGGGCGGAGCGTCCGGTCGTCAGCGGCACCGTCCGGCTCATGGCCCCGGACTCCACGGAGGTGGCACGGGCGACGACCGACTCCACCGGAACGTTCGAGATGCGGGCACCCCGGCCCGGGGAGTACTTCCTGACCGCGAGGGCGCTGGGATACGAGCAGTCCTGGACGGACCTGGTGGTCGTCCGGCAGCCCGGCCTGCGGATGAAGCTCCTGATCGATCCGGCTCCGATCCCGCTCCGGGAGGTGGTCGCCACCGGCGCGCGTCCATCGTACGACCGGAACCAGGGATTCTACGACAGGTTGAAGAAGAAGAGGGCCGGCCGCTTCATCACGCGCGAGCAGATCGAGCGCAGGCAGCCGGGGACGACCGCGGACATGCTGCGCGCCGTCCCCGGCCTCAGGGTGAAGCTGCTGAACGGGCAATACGTCATCGAGGCATCGCATGCGATGTCGCTGAGCGACGTGAAGGCCACGGAGGGGTGCCACGCGAACCTGTACCTCGACGGCGCCCGCATCGACTACACCTCCATCAACTCGATTCCGCCGAAGGAGATCGAGGGAATGGAGATCTACGCCAACGGGGCACCCGTCCCCGCAGAGTTCAACTCGTCGGAGGGTGCTGCCTGCGGCGTCGTGGCGATCTGGACGCGGCTGGGGGGAGCGCGGTAGCGAGCCTGCCGAGCGCCCTACCATTCGCGCGGCCGTCGAATTCTTCGACCGGACGCCACCCTGCGGCGTTGACAGATCGGCAGGTGAGCTGCTAATCTCCTCCGTTCCCGAAAGCCCGTCTAGACGGCCGGCGACGGTTCCTGGTGGGTGAGGACCGTTCCGGCATCCCTCGGTATCAAGCTGCAGCGTCTGCGTGCCGCGACTCCCCGGCTCCGGCCCGGGGGAGGGCAGACGCGGCCGATCCGTTCGGCTCCGCGGCGGGGGCGCTCCGCTCCCGGATTTCTCGTACCTGTCGGTTCCATCTACCGGCAACACAAGGAGATCTGCATGGCACAGCTTCGTAGGCTCGTCGCGGTGGCTCTCGCGATAGCCCTGCTCCCCGTCGCGGCGTTCGCGCAGGGACGCAGCTCGATCACCGGACAGGTGGTCGATGCCGGTTCCCGGCAGCCCATTGCCGGGGCCCAGGTGAGGGTGGCGGGTACCGCCCTGCAGGCGGTGACCGGCACGGACGGGCGGTTCACCATCGAGGGGGTCGCGACCGGGTCGCGCACCGTCCAGGCGAACCGGGTCGGCTACAGGGAGGGGAGCGCGACGGTGAGCGTGGGCGCCACGCCCGCGAGCGTCACCCTCGCGCTCCAGGCCGACGCGCTCGGCCTCGAGGAGCTGGTGGTGGTGGGATATGGTGAGCAGCGCCGGCGGCAGGTGGCGGGCGCGGTGAGCTCGCTCCGCCCCGACGCCGTCCAGGACGCACCCATCGCCTCCATCAACAACGCCCTCCAGGGGCGTCTCGCGGGCGTGCAGGTGTTCCAGAACTCGGGGACTCCGGGTTCGGCCATCTCCGTGCGCGTGCGCGGCTCCTCCTCCATCTCGGCCGGAAACCAGCCGCTCTACGTGGTGGACGGGGTTCCCATGAGCCAGGGGAACTTCTCCCAGCTCGCCAACCGCTACGGCGGGCAGGACACGGACGCGCTCTCCGACCTGAACCCCAGCGAGATCGAGTCCATCGAGGTCCTCAAGGACGCCTCGGCGGCGGCGATCTACGGGTCCCGCGCCTCCAACGGCGTGGTGCTCATCACCACCAAGCGCGGCCGGGCCGGGAACGCCGAGATCAACTTCGGCTCGTACTACGGGACGCAGGAGATGTGGCGGAAGATCGACCTGCTGAACACCGACCAGTACATCCAGATCTACAACGAGGGCGTGTTCAACCGTTTCGGCATCCGCAATGCCTACGGGTACGAGGATGACGGCGTGGACAACTCGTTCGGGGAGGTGAAGCGCGGCGTCGACACCGACTGGATCGACCAGGTGACGCGCACCGCCCCCATCTACAACGTCGAGGGCTCGGTCCGCGGCGGCTCCGAGCGCGCGCGCTACTACGTGGCCGGGAGCGCGTTCGACCAGCAGGGGATCGTGTCCAGCATGGCGTACAAGCGCCTGAACGGCCGCGTGAACCTGGACTACGTCCCGAGTGACCGCCTCACGCTGGGCACCAACGTGGCGCTCGCCCGCGGCGTGACCGACCGGAACCGCAGCGACAACACCATCTACGGTCCGTTCGCGAACGCGCTCGCCAACCCGCCCATCGAGCCGATCTACAACGACGATGGGACCTACTACAACACGCTGTACGCGAACCCCGTCGGCCTCAACGTCGAGAGCCTGGGCGAGGAGCGGAGCATCCGCATCCTGGGGAACACCTTCGCCCGCTACAGCCTGACCGACTGGCTGAGCGCCCGCGCCAGCACGGCGGTGGACCAGCTCACGCTGCGGTCGCGGTTCTACGACTCGCCGGTCGTGGGCGCCTACACCGCCAGCGGCGGCTCCGCCGACGAGGGGAACTCCTTCGTCAGCAAGGTGACCTACGAGGGGACGCTGAACTTCAACCGCCTCGTCGGCGACCAGCACGACTTCTCGGGCGTCGCCGGCGCCAGCTACGAGGACAACACCGAGCACTACAACCGGGTCTTCGGGCAGGGCTTCCCCGGCAACGAGTTCAAGTACCTGAACTCCGCGGCCCAGATCAACGCGGGCGGCTCCAGCCTCACGCGGTGGGCGCTGCAGTCGTACTTCGGACGCCTGTCGTACACCTTCGCCGACCGCATCACCACCACGTTCAACGTGCGCCGGGACGGGTCCTCCCGGTTCGGTGAGGCGAACCGGTTCGGCACCTTCCCGTCGGCCTCGCTCCTGTGGCGCGTGGGCGACGAGGCGTTCATGCAGAACCAGGGCTTCCTCAACAACCTGGCGGTCCGGGTCAGCTACGGGCGGACCGGGAACCAGCAGGACATCGGGAACTTCGCGTCGCGCGGGCTCTTCGCCGGCGGGTTCAACTACAACGACCAGCCCGGGATCGCGCCCACGCAGCTCGCCAACCCCGAGCTGCGGTGGGAGACGACCGACCAGTTCAACGCGGGGACCGACTTCGCCATCCTCGGCGACCGGCTCTCGTTCTCGTTCGACTACTACGTGAAGAAGACCGACGACCTCCTGGTGGCCCGCCCGGTGCCCCGGACGACCGGCTTCTCCACCATCTGGTCGAACGTCGGCTCCATGGAGAACAGGGGCTACGAGGTCACCACGCGGGCGCAGCTCATCCAGGGCGGGTCGCGCGGCCTCAACTGGACCGCTGACTTCAACGTCTCGCGGAACCGCAACGAGGTGACGGCGCTCTACAACAACGAGCCGTTCATGAGCGGCTTCGCCAGCCGGGTGGAGGTGGGCCAGCCCATCGGCGTCTTCTACGGCTTCGTCACGGAGGGGATCTTCCAGAACGCGTCGGAGATCTGCCTCGACGCCCGCGGCGGCCAGTTCTGCGCCGGGAAGCACGCCTACCAGGGGTCGTCCCGCACCGCGCCGGGCGACATCCGGTTCAAGGACATCAACGGGCGTGACGCCAGCGGCAAGCTCACGGGGCAGCCGGACGGCATCATCAACGACGACGACCGCACCTACATCGGCTCTCCGTGGCCGGAGTACGAGGGCGGCCTGACGAACACGCTCAACTTCCGGGGCATCGACCTGAGCGTGTTCACGCAGTTCTCGCAGGGGAACAACATCTACAACGCCAACCGGATCTACATGGACCAGTTCGGCAGCTTCGGGGACAACCACACCATCCGCGCCATGCAGCGGTGGACCCCGGAGAACCCGAACGCCACGGAGCCGCGCGCGGTGTGGGGTGATCCAAACCGGAACACCCGCATCTCCGACCGCTTCGTGGAGGACGGCTCCTACGTGCGGATCAAGAACGCGACGCTCGGCTTCGCCGTTCCGGGCTCGCTCGCGAACCGGATGGGCTTCCGGAGCGCCCGGGTGTACGTTCAGGGCCAGAACCTGGTGACCTGGACCGAGTACAGCGGCTTCGATCCCGAGGTGAACTACAGCGGTGGAACGTCCGTAACCCGCGGAACGGATTTCTACACCCTCCCGCAGAACCGTGCGGTGACCTTCGGCTTCAACGTCGGCTTCTGAGAACGGAGAATCGAATGAAGGCCAGATACATCGCGCTGTTCGCACTGTCGGCCCTGACGGCCGCCTGCGACAGCCCGCTCGACACGAACCCCACGACCGCCATCGACGCGGACCAGGCGCTCACCACGGCCGATGCCGTCGGGCGCGCCGTCTCGGGGGTGTACCGCTCGCTTCAGGCGGAGGCTCTCTACAACCGCACGCTGATCGCGTACCCGGACCTGTACGCCGACAACCTGGATTTCACCGGGACGTTCCAGACGGACCGCGAGGTGCAGCTCCGCGCCGTGACGCCGACCAACAGCGCGATTCTCGGCACCTGGCAGGCGGCGTACGCGGGGATCAACCGGGCGAACAACATCCTCGCGGCCATCCCCACCGTGAAGGAGATGCCGGCCGACCGTGCCGCCCAGTACCGTGGCGACGCGCTCTTCGTCCGGGCCCTGCACTACTTCAACCTGGTCCGCCACTTCGGCGGGGTGCCCATCGTGACGGAGCCCTCCAAGGGAGTCAGCGAGCAGTCGCAGGTGGCGCGGAGCTCGGCCCAGGAGGTCTACGCGCTGGTCGTGAAGGACCTGGAGGAGGCAGCCGGCCTGCTCGGGCCCGGCCGGCGGAACGGGTTCGCCACCCGGGGGGCGGCCAACGCCCTCCTGGCCCGGGTCTACCTGGAGATGGGGGACCACGCGAAGGCCCGTGACAAGGCGACGGCGGTGATCAGCACCGGGACGTACTCGCTGGTGGCCAACTACCGCGACCTGTTCACGACGAAGAACACCAGCGAGTCGATCTTCGAGCTGCAGTACAGCGTGAACAACCAGAACTCGCACGCGTTCTTCTTCTTCCCGAGCAACCTGGGCGGACGCTACGGCTACGCCCCGTCGGCCGGGCTGAACAACGCCTTCGAGGCGGGCGACGTCCGCAAGGCGGCGACCATCGGCGTGTCGGGGACCCGCGTGTACGGGATCAAGTATCCCCGTGCCGCCACCTCGGACGACAACGTGCACGTGCTGCGGCTGGCGGAGATGTACCTGATCCGCGCGGAGGCCAACGCACGGCTCGGGGCCGATCCGGCGGTGGTGCGCGCGGACATCGACGTGGTGCGCCGGCGGGCCGGGCTGGCCGCGCTGCCGGCGACCATCACCACGCAGCAGGCTCTGCTCGACGCGGTCCTCCGGGAGCGCCGGGTGGAGTTCGCGATGGAGGGGCACCGCTTCTTCGACCTGCGCCGCATGGGCCGTGCGGAGCAGGTGCTCGGCATTCCGGCGACCCGCCTGCTCTTCCCCATTCCGCAGGCGGAGCGCGACGTGAACCCCAACCTGCAGCAGAACCCGGGGTACTGAGCCGGGTGACGTAGCCGGTCGAACGAAGAAGAGGGGCGTCCCGGAAACCCGGGGCGCCCCTCTTCGCGTGGGTGGGTGCCGTGGCGGGCCGCTACCGCCTCCGGGCCCCCAGGTACATGGCGTTCATCAGCAGCCCGCCGGGAGCGTCGAAGACCCCGCGGAAGAGGGGGTCCTCCGCCAGGAGCACCACCTTCCCCTGGCCCACGGCGTCTACCGTGGCGTAGGGGGCGCCGGAGTACACCCGCACCGTGTTGTCGGGCCAGGTGAAGCCGCTCACCACCAGCCGGTCTCCCCGGGCGTAGAGCACGGGGTTGGCGCCTCCGGTGGAGGCGCGGAGCGGAAGGCGCTCGGAGACCAGCGCGATCTCGGCATCCGCGTAGCCGAAGGTGAGCCAGTGGGTGAGGTCCAGCCGGCCGCGAAGGAAGGCGCCCGCCGCCGGGATGGGGGCGTCGGGCCGCGCCCCGGGGCTCGTCTCCGGGGGGAGCTCCGTCCCTTGGGGAGCGCGCCCTGCCGCCCGGCGGACCAGCGCCGCCGCGGTGTCCACCGGGACGGCGCCCGCCCCGGCCTGGCGCTCCGTCCCCAGCTCCTGCTCCTGGAGGTACTCCGCTCCTCCGGCGTACCCGATCACCGTCCCCCCGCGCCGCACCCAGTCGCGCAGGCGCTCCACCGCCGCGCGGGGCAGCACCCGCCCGTAGCGCCCGTCCGGGAGCACCAGCACGTCGAAGTCGTCCAGCGCGAAGCGGTCCAGCTCGGTGGCGCGCAGCGCGGTGAAGGGCTGCCCGATGCGCCGCTCCAGGTGGAACCAGAGGTGCCCGTAGGAGGTGGGGCTCACCCCCTCGCCCGAGAGCACGGCAATTCGCGGGGCGCGGAGCGTCCGCACCGATCCGGAGCCCGTCCCCACCGCCTCCTGCGCCTGGAAGGCGGTCTGCGCCGCCGTCACCCGCACCCCCGCCTCGCGGGCCAGTGCATCGAGCCGGGCGTGCAGCTCGGGGCGGTTCCGCTCCACCCGCACCACGAAGGTCCCGCGCGGGAAGCCGGTGGTGTCCACCCCCAGCGCCCGCTCGGCCACCGCCACGTTGAACCCCTCGTCCAGGAGTCGCGCCAGGAGCCGGGTGGCTCCCATGCTCCCCGGCGCCCACAGGTAGGCGCTCTGCGCCCGCCCCGTCACCCCACCGCCGCGCGGCCAGGCCACGTCGCCCTCCCATCCGCCGGGGGCTTTCTCCGCCCCCTCGGGGAGGCGCAGCGGTTCGGCCGTGAGTCCCGCGGCGCCCCCGCCCCAGAGCGCGGGCACCCCCATGGCCAGCGGGAGGCTCCAGGCGGTCACGTCGTAGAAGGCGTACTCCTCCTTCTCGTTCTCGGCGCGGCGGAGGTTGCGGGCCATGCGGGCCAGCTCCTGACGGGTGAAGCTCTCCGGGAGGGGGGATTCGGGGGCCAGGAGCGCCCGGGCCACGCGGGAGTTGGGCTGGCGGAGGTCCACCAGGTACGCCCCGGCGGGGACCGTGCGGCGCACCGGCCGCCCGGAGAGGTAATCGGTGCCGGAATAGCTCCCGCCGCGCGTCACCCGCTGCACCTCGATGCCGTGGCGGAGCAGGGTGGTGGCCAGGCGGTCGGCGCGGCCGGGGTCCTCCCCGGGGAGAAGGACGATGGTGCGGAGCGGACCCCGGCCCCCCTCGGCCAGCGCGGTGGCGAAGTAGTCGTGGTAGTCGCGCAGCCGCGCCTCGCGGTTCCGCACCGCCGTCTCGATGGTGGCGAGCGAGGCCACGAAGTGGTGCGCGATCCCGTCCGCGAAGGTCAGGATGGTCCCGTCGTCGCGCCGCCAGCGCACCCCCTTGTTTCCCCCGCCGTCCGTCTCGTAGGTCATCCCCGTGGCGCCGTGCAGCGACGGGTAGGAGTCCCAGTAGCCGGGGTAGAAGAGGTCGAAGACGTCGCGGGTGAAGTAGCTCCACCCGAAGCGGTCGAACTCCGCGGCGTTCCCCCGCCCGAAGGTCTCCAGCCAGCGGGTGGTCTGCTCTGGGAACACCGGGTTCACCGGGTCGGCGGCCGGGGGGAAGAAGTACTGCACCGTCTGCCCGTGCAGGTCCACGAACACCTGCGGGCGCCAGCGGAGCAGCTCCGCCGCCACCGCGCGCGACTCCGTCTGCACCAGCCCCAGCGCGTCGCGGTTCAGGTCGAACTGGTAGTGGTTGTTGTTGGTGCTCATCCCCCAGGGGGCCTGGTGCTCCAGCGCCCGCGGGTCCGCGTCGCCCATCACGAAGGCGTTGTACCAGGCCACGTGCCGCTCGTGGCTCTCGGGGTTGTGGGCCAGGTTCACCAGGACCAGCGCCCCCTCGCGCATGGCGCGGGTGCGCGGGTCGTCCCCCGCGGCGAGCTGGTAGGCGAGCTGGATGGCCGCCTCGAACGCCGCCGTCTCGTTCCCGTCGTTGGCGGAGTTGAGCCACACCACTACGGGGAGGGTGGCGGCCAGCGCGCGCGCTTCGGCTGCCGTCGTCGCGCGGGGGTCAGCCAGGCGCTGCATGCCGGCGCGGATCTCCTCCAGGCGGGCGACGTTGGCCTCGCTGGAGATGGCTACCAGGTGCATGGCCTGCCGCTCCACGCTCTGCCCGTAGGTGAACACCTTCACGCGCTCCGGAGCGGAGCGGGCGAGCGCCTCCACGAAGCGCTCCATCCGCCCGTAGGTGGTGTGCCAGCTCCCGACGGGGTAGCCCAGCACCTGCTCGGGCCGGGGGATCCCCGCCCGGTACTGGCCGGTGGCGTAGAAGTCGAAGGTGCTGTCGGGGCACAGCCCGAAGGCGAGCCGGGCGTCCAGCTCCGAGCGGCAGCCGCCCTGGCGCGGCACCTGGGGGAGCTCCTGGGCGGCGGCTCCCCCGCAGAGGAGAGCCGCCGAGAGCACGGCCGGAACGGCGAGGTGGTGGATGCGTGGCATGGCAAGGATTTCAGGGTGAGGGGCCGGAGACACCGCGGCACGGTGCTCCGGAGGTCGAATCGTATTCCTCTCCGGGAGCCGCTGCAAGCAATGGTGAGGCCGGACCCGTACGGGTGTTGACGGCACACGTGGATGCGATTACGTTAACCATAGGTTTAAAGAACATTAAAAAACCTATGTGATTTGTTTGATACCGGAGAGGGAGCGATGTACGACATGGTGGGACGCAGGAGGACGCGGGGAATCCGGGTGGCGCTCATGCTGGGGGCCGCGCTCCTCTCTGCGGGGAGGTCGGCCGCGCAGGCCGGGGAGGCCGGGGCCGTGTCGGGGATCGTGCGTGACGCGGCCGGCCGCCCCCTCCCGCAGGTGCGGGTCACCCTGACGCCGAGCGGGCGCGGGATGCTGACGGGCCCCGACGGGAGGTTCGCCTTCCGAAGCCTTCCCGCCGGAGGGCACCGCCTGGAGGCCGCCCTCATGGGCTACGTCCCGGTGCGGCGGGACCTCACCGTCTCGCCCGACGCGGGCGGGCTGGCGCTGGAGCTGGTGCTCCTTCCCACTCCGCTCTCCCTCCCGGAGATCCAGGTGACCGGCACCACCGGGGGGCAGAACCCCGAGGCGGTGACGCAGGCTACCACCCAGTTGAGCGGGCGGGCGCTGGAGAGGGAGATGGCGGGGACCATCGCCGGGACGCTCGAATCGCAGCCGGGGATCGCCGTGCGCTACAACGGCCCGGCCGCCGCCTTCCCCATCATCCGGGGGCTCACCGGTGATCGCATCCTGGTGCTCCAGGACGGGCTGCGGACCTCGGACCTGGCCGGGTCCGCCACCGATCACGCGATGACCATCGACCCGTTGACGGCGCAGAGGATCGAGGTGGTCCGGGGGCCGGCCACCCTGCTGTACGGCAACAACGCGCTGGGTGGAGTGGTGAACGTCATCTCCAACGACATCCCCACCCACGTCCCCACACGCCCGGAGTGGCTGGCGGCGGCACAGACGGAGTCCGCGCAGCCGGGCGGAGGGGGCTCGCTGCGGGTGAACGCTCCGCTTGGGGAGCGGTGGGCGCTCATGGCGCGTGCCGCGGGACGGAGCACGGACGACGTGCGGATCGGTGACGACGCGGTCCTCGGCGACCGGCTGGAGAACACCTGGACCCGGAACCGGGACGGCGCGGTGTCACTGGGCTACGTGGGGGACCGGGTGTCGGGCGGCGGCTCCCTGAAGGCGTACGACTTCTCCTACGGGCTCCCGCAGCCCCCCGGGAGCGACCGCGTGGACCTGCGCGGGCGGCGGTTAGAGGGAACGGGGCGCGCGGAGCTGAGCCTCCCCTCGGGCCTCTTCCCCACGCTCCGCCTGGATGGCACCGTGCAGGACTACGCCCACGACGAGCTGGACGGCGCGGGAGACGTCCAACTGGCGTTCGGCCTCCGTACACGGACCGTGAACGTGCTCCTCCGGCAGGGGGCGGTGGGACCGTTCACCGAGGGCGCCTGGGGTGCGTCCGGGCTCTTCAAGGAGTACGCGTCCACGGGGCCGTCGGCGCTCACTCCGGCCGCCGACTCGCGGGCGTTCGGCGTCTTCGGCTTCCAGGAGGTCGAGATGGCGTCGAACGGACCGGCGCTTCAGGTGGGGGGGCGCTTCGACCACTACGCCGTCTCGTCGCGCGACAGCCCCAAGTTCGGGCCGGGACGCGACCGCGTCTTCCGCGCCTTCTCCGGGTCCGTGGGCGTGCGGGTCCCCGTGGCAGAGGGAGTCTCCGCGGGGGTGAGCGTCGCCCGCTCCTTCCGCGCGCCGACGGTGGAGGAGCTCTTCTCGGGCGCGCCG
>Ga0247718_1000233_pt1 | contig 14565 bp, 13 predicted proteins | sample 21E_DmetaG_FD_189045 | JGI IMG/M metagenome (GOLD analysis project Ga0247718, IMG submission 189045) | Soil microbial communities from hillslope of Landscape Evolution Observatory, University of Arizona, Oracle, AZ, United States - 2-1-E_D | ecosystem: Engineered > Artificial ecosystem >...
TTCTTCACCCCTTCGACGGGCGGCTTGTTGATTTCCGGCGAGATGGCGGGGCGCACGCGCGCCGCCATCACGACGTCGACGCCGGTGACGCCGGGGATCCGCGCGACGAAGTCACGGGCAAGGTCGCGGATGGGACCCCTGGCGCCTGAGGCGGGCGTCGCCAGCTCGATGGTGAACGACACGCGGCCCTGGTCGATGCGCACGTCCTTCACGAACTGCAGGTCGACGATGTCGCGGTTGAAGTCGGGATCGCGAACCATTCTCAACGCGTCGAGAACGGCCGCTTCGGTCACAGTGCTGGACATGATTGGAAGACTCGATTCTACCGTGCCGTACCGGCACGACGGGCGACGCTACCGCTCGCGCTGATCCGCGATTTCGCCGGCGAACGGGAGCTTGAAGCGCTCTCCCTGGTACGCCTTGAACATGAGCAGCAGCCAGAGGAACACCGAGAGGGGCGGGATGACGACCCAGACGATCACCCATCCGATGAGCACGATCGACATGGCGACGAACCAGGCAATCGACAGCCCGCCGAAGACGATCACCGACTGCAGGGCATGAAAACGGACGAATTTGTTGGACGGTTCGGTCAGCAGGAAAAAGACCCCACTGATCCACCCCAGCGCGTACGCGAGAGCGCCAGCCAGGTTCTCGTCGAGGCCGCTTGCGGTCTTTTCCATCGGATCAGCGCCTATGCCTGCTTCAGCGGGGGGCCCAGAAACACGGCGCGCGTTTCGTTGTGCAGCAGCACCCAGAGAGCATAGATGCCGAGGGCGGTCCCGAAGGGCAGCACGAACAGGTTCGGCACGCTGAGCCACAACACCGCCGAACGTCCCGCCGGCTCGCGGCGGCGCAGCGCCCGGCCCGCCCACGCGTTGGCCGCCCCACCCACGAGCAGGGCCCCCGCGAAGACGGCGAAGGTCACCGCCGTCACGCCGGCCGCGACCGGATCCCCTTCGTTCATCAGGCCGATGGCAATCGCGCCGATCGAGAGCAGGAGGGTCGCGACGCCGAGCAGCAACCCGATCGCTCCCCACGTCACCTGGAGGACGCCCAGAAGGCGGAGGTGTGCGAGCATCCGGCGCGGACCTCAGCGAACCGTGATCCGAACCTCCACGGTCGTTGGAACCGCGCCCGGAGGGGTCACACTGAACCGGAACCGGGCGCCGGGCCGCACGCCCGCCGGCACGCGCAGCCGCAGCGGATGCGGGGCCGCGATCTCGCCGTCCCCCGAGCAGACACCGCACCACTGGTCCCAGACCTCGCCGCGGCCGCCGCAGGCGCCGCACGTCTGGCGCAGCGGGATGTCGAGCGGCACCGACGTGCCCCAGAATGCCTCTTCGGCCGTCAGCTGCACCTCCGCCGAGAGCTCGATCGCGTCGCCCGCGCCGAAGAACGAGTGGCGCATCCGGTCGAGCACGCTCGACACCGACGGAAAGTCGATCGCCACCTCGTCGCCGAGCCAGTCGCCGCCGCCCCGCGCCGTGTCGCGCAGCGCGGCATCGTACGTGCGCCGGCGCAGCGGATCCGCGAGCACTTCATACGCGCGGGCGACCTCCAGGAACGCCGGCGTCCGGTCGTCTCCCGAGATGTCGGGGTGATACCGCCGGGCAAGCTGCCGGTAGGCACGCTTGATCTCGGCCGCTCCCGCGTCTCGCGATACGCCCAGCACGTCGTAGTAGTCCCTCATGGCTCGTCGTGGGAACCGCCATACCGGTTCCCGGGTCGCACGGGTACCATACTAACAATGAAAGAATGCCCGCTGTGTGGTGAATCGATGCGGCTCAGCGTCCGCGAGGTGCAGGACCACGTGCCGGGCACGGATCGCCCCGCGCGCCGCGTCGTGCGCGAGTGGGTCTGCCCCGAATGCGATTACTACGAAGAAGCTGAGGCGGGAGACGGGTAGCCGAACGCTAGCGGGCGCCGAGAGTCAGGAGCACTTCGTTGCGGACGTCCTCTTCGAAATCGCCGAAATTCAACGCCGTTTCACACTCGTCGCAGAGAACCTCGATCACCGCCGGGCGCCCTTCTTCATTGGCTTCCACACGGGAATCACGCAGCTGGACGACGTGCATCTGCAAGGTTTTCACCAGAAAATTCTGGTCGTTCCCGCAGCTCGGACAGGTCAGGGCCATTCGATGCTCTCCCGGCGGCCATCCCGGCCGCGTCAAACCTTGAAATTGTACGAGAACGTCTTTCACAGACGCAATGAAGAACTTGCCCGGTGACGGTCGGCGGGTGCAAGGCGCGTCGCGCGCCTGCGGCAGCCGCGGACCAACGTTTGGATGTGGGGAAAGGACCAGGGGGCTGGCGGACGCGGCGGAGACGGACGATTACTCGTCCGACTCCTCCTCGTCGTCGAATTCCGCCGGCTCACCCAGACGCAGCACCTGCCCGCTGGTGTGGCCGGCGAGGATGCAGTGCGGACCTTTCGCTTCGAGCGAAACGACCGCGACGTCCCACGGACGCGCGCGGTAGGCGGCCGCCACGCAGCCGCACGGCAGGCCTTCGAGGGCTTCGAGCTCGAACACCGTCGGCGTGGGCCTTACGTAGCTCAGGGCGCTTGCCGGGACTGCCATACCGCCACCTCCGTCGCTGGCGGCTAATGCAATCCGAACGCCAGCTACCCCTTTAGACAGGGCTTCTGCCGCTTTGGTTCCTTTCTACCCGGAAATCTTTGACAGCTCGCCACTTGGAGCGGCGCCGCGGGATGGTCCAGCCGGCCGCACGCCTGACATCCGCAGGCTACAACAGGCCGGGGTAGGTGACCTCGTCGCCGTCGATCCGCGCGAACTCGCTGAGTTCATGCGGCTTAGCGTCGCCAGCCGAGAGGATGTGCCGTACGGGTAGTCCGCGCACCACCAGGGCATCGGCGAGCAACCGGCGGTGACATTGCCACCACACCGCTTCGGCGCACATCAGGGCTGTCGGCGCGCGGCTCGCAAAGCCCATGAGTGCCGCGAGCGCCTGCTTGAACGCCTCGGTCCCCATGAAATCGGCGTAGCCGCGAAACGCTTCGACACGCCAGGCCGTGTTCACCGAGTCGGGTCGCGGTCGCCGCCGGCCGCCGAGGCCGGGAAAATGGCGGTAGTCGATGCCGTGCACGGCCAGCGTATGCGCGAGCGGCTCGGACGCGAAGTGTGGGTGGCGCGACGACTTCGGGATCAGCCGGACGTCCGCCAGTTGCCGGATGCCGTGCGCCTGCAGCAGCTCGAGAAACGCATCGGCGGTATGCGTCGAGTGCCCGATGGTATAGACGGTCGGGGCATCACTCATCGTAGACGAGGAGCCCCTCCACCTCGCGTCCGGCGAACTGCCGCCGCGCCGCCTCCACATACAGGGCGAGCTGTGCTTCGTGAAGCGCACGCCGGCGGCCCGTCTTCAACTCCACGACGGTGACGCGGCCATCCGGGTGGACGGCGACGGCGTCGATGCTGCCGCGCACCAGGACCTCCCCTTCGGGTTCGCTCACGAGCATGGAGAACGGCACCTCCGCCGCGACCTCCCCTGACGCGAGCAGGTCCGAGACCTCGCGTCGCCTGCCGAGGCGGCGCCAGGATTGGACCGCGCGCGCCGCCACCGCCGCGAGATCGTCTGCGGCCGCGCGTTCTTCGGGACGAACGAGCGCGAGTGCCCACTGCTCGAGGCCCTCCGCCGGCAATGGCCTCTGGCTCGCCGCCTGAAACAGCCGGTGCACGAGGATGCCGACGAGCGCTTCCTCCCCGGAGGCTTCCGGGTGCCGCCTGGTCCCGTCGGGCGCCTGCCGCAGGGCGAGCCACTCCGACACCGACAGGCGCCGCACCGCGCGCGCGGGGGTGATCGGCGCGGACAGGTCGAGCACGGCGGACGTCCCGGCCGCGGCCGCCGGCGCCACGGCCGCGACGGCGAGCGGACGACACACGCGCCACGTGAACGTCCGGCCGGCCGCCGACGTCCAGGTGAGATGATCGCCGGTGGCCTGCGTGGCGGCAACGAACAGCGCCTTCATCGCGGGCGGAAGCACCTCCGCCAGGCTGCCGCGACCAGGTGCCAGCCCCCCGTCCTTCAGGGAACTGGAGAAGTACAGCCGGTCGCGCGCCCGCGTCATCGCGACGTACAACAGCCGCCGCGTCTCGTGCTGTTCGCGCTCGCGCTCCAAACCATCCGAATCGGAGACGAACGGCCCGATGGACACCGACGGCTCCTCACCCTCACCGTCGGCGATCACCCGGACGGGCCGGGACACACCTGCGGCCCCCCGGGCGAGGTTGACGACGAAGACGACCGGAAACTCTAGCCCCTTGGACGCATGGACGGTCATCAGGTTCACGGCGTCGAGCGCCTCCAGCACCGCGTTCGACTCGTCTCCCGCCGAGAGCGCGTCGATGTGATCGGCGATGCGCGCCAGGGTCGCGTACCCGCGGTTCTGAACCCGGCGGACGAGCCCCCGCATCTTTTTCAGGTTCTCCCACGCCTGCAGCCGGCGCGGTCCGCGGATCTCGTAGGCGTACGCGAGCTCCGGCAGGATCTGCTCGAACAGGTCAGCCGGAGGGATGCGGTCCACGAGCGCCAGCCAGCGCGGCACGTGGCGCCGCACGTGCGCGAGCACCAGGGCATCTTCCGCGTCGAGCGCGGCGTCGGCTGCCGAGCCGTCGAGGATCGCCTCGGCCAGGCGCGGCGCGAGCGCGGCGAGGGCGGCGTCCGACACGCGCACGATGCCCGACCGCAGAAACGCCGCCGCGCGCAGATCAGATGCAGGCTGTGCCAGATACCGCAACAGCGCGCAGGCGTCCTTGATCTCGTCGGCGTCGAAGAAACCGAGCCCCTTGTAGACGTACGTGGGGATCCCTCGCTGCTCCAGCTCGCGCTCGAACTCACGGTGGCTGGTGCGCGATCGGAACAGGATCGCGATGTCTCCCGGCCGCGCGGCGCGCGCCACCCCGGTTTTCGTGTCGCGGACGACGTCCTCGCGAAGGATCCGCTCGATCTCGGCGGCCACGGAGGCCGCGCAGACCTCAACCGACTCGCCGACCGCGATGCCGAGCGCCGGGCCGCGCACGTCCGCCGGCGGCGGCACTGCCGGAAAGCGGTCCGTCGGGCCATAGGTGAAGGCATCGGGCCGCTCCCCCGCCACCGACATGTCGCCGCAGACGTCGTTGACGAACTCCAGCAGCTCGGGCACGGACCGGAAGCTGCGCGAGATGGACCGGCGCGCGCCGCCGCCGGGGCGCAGCGCGTCGATGTAGCGCGCCGCGTCCTGCAGCACCGCGACCTCCGCGTCCCTGAACCGGTAGATCGACTGCTTGCGATCCCCGACGATGAAGATGGACGGGTTGGAGGCGAGCCCCATGCCTTCGCCCCACGACTGAACGAGGAGCGACACGAGCTCCCATTGCGCACGGCTCGTGTCCTGGAACTCGTCGACGAGCACGTGGTGGTAGCGCGACTCGAGCCGGAAGCGGCTCTGCGAGAACTCGTCCATCCGCCGCAGCATGTGCAGCGCGCGCTCGAGCACGTCCGAAAAATCGAGCGCGGAGCGCGCATCGAGCGCGCGGCGGTACTGCTCGAGCGCAATGGCGAACATCCGCCGCAGCCCGCGGGCCAGCACGGCGTTGAGATCTCGCGAGAACTCCCGGACGATGCGCTGGATGCGCGGAGCAAGCTCCGCCACCGCCGCGCGGTGGCGCTTCGAGGCAGCCTCGCTCGGGTAATGCGCGGCGTTGTACGGGTGGATCGCCGCCCCTTTTCGCGGAGCGCCCTCGGCCGTCAGGAAGTGCGCGGCAATGCGGTCGAGGATGGCGCGATTGCGCGCGCCGCTTGCCTCCTCGAATTCGCGCAGCCGCTGCACCTGGCGCACGAAGAGCTGGTAGCGAGGATGGTGCCACGGCCCGTCCTGGAGGAACCCGGCGAGGCCGCCGGGGACGCGTTCCAGCGCCTCGAGCAGCGCGCGGGCGGCACGGCGGCAGACGAGGTCGGCGTCGAGATCCCGCGGACCGCGCGTGAGAAACCGGTCGAGCGCCTGCCACGCGACGAGACGGCGGTCGAGCAGCGCCGCGAGGCCGGCGCGCGTCCGCGCGACCCCGAGCTGCGCGATCACCAGCGCCACGTCGCGGTCCTCGCGCGCGAGTCTCGTGAAGATCCGCATCGAGGCGTCCAGCGACTCCTCCACGAACCGCGGTACCTCGGTCTCGTCGGCCATCTCGAAGCCGGGATCGAGATCGGCTTCCAGCGGAAATTCGCGGAGCAGCGACAGGCAGAACGCGTCGATCGTGCTGATCGCGATCTCCGACAGGCGATCCCGGAGCGAGAGCCAGCGGGCCCGGTCGGCCTGCGACAGGCTGGCGGCACGCCGCAGCTCGCGGATGATCCGCTCCCGCATTTCGGTCGCGGCCTTCCGCGTGAACGTGATCGCCAGGATGTTCGACGGCTCGACTCCCGCCTTGAGCAGGTTCACGTAGCGGTGCACGAGCACCGTGGTCTTTCCTGTGCCGGCGGAGGCCTCGAGCACGACGTTGTTGCCTGGATCCACCGCGAAGCGCCGCGCGGCTTCATCCACGTGGCTGCCGACGGCGTCGTCGGCGAACGGGGGGATGCTACTCATCGCCGACGTAGTCCTTGCGGCACACGCCCGCATACCCGCACCACTGGCACCTGAAGGGCTCGTCGGGATTCACGGGGAACTCGCCGCGTTCGATCGCGGCGACCGCCTCGAGCAGACGCTGCTGCCCGTCGGCGAGCGCGGCTGCGAGTCCACCGGGGCGTCCGCCGAGCGGCACGAACGCCTCCTTCTCCTTGAAGGCGACGTAGCCGGCGCTGCCGACTGTCCAGGAACGGCCGCGATGCCCCTCGAGCGCCTGCGCGGCCATGAGGCCGTAGATCGGCAGCTGCAGCGCGCGGGCGGCCTTCGGCGCCTTTCCGAGCTTGTAGTCGATGACCCGGATGGTGCCGTCGGCCATCAGATCGAGACGGTCGGTTTTTCCCCTGATGCGGAGCGTTCGCGGACGGTCCGCCCCGGCGAAGACGAAGTCCCCTTCGAGCTCGTGCTCCAGGAGCCGCTCGACGACCTGCCCGCCCTGCTCCATCTCGAAGGCAAAGGCACGTTCCGCGAGCCCCGCGGCGGCGGGTGAGCCGAGCAGATGCGTCCGCTCGAGCGCCCGGTCGGCCTCGCCGAGCGTCTCCAGCTTCTGTTCGACGATCGACTCGAACAGCTCCAGCGCATCGGCGACAGTGTCGATCGTGATCGTGCCCCCGCCCTGCTGCTGCCACCGCGTGAAGAACGTCTCGAAGACGTCGTGGATGAAGTGGCCACGCTCGATCGCGGTGAGTCCCGACTCCTCGTCCCGTTCCTCCGGCAGCCGCAGGACCCGCGCGGCGAAGTACTTGAACGGGCAATCGAGGTAGCGCTCCAGGTAGCTGATCGCGTACGTCTGAGGTGCACGCGCGCCCGTGCTGCCTGCGAACCGCCGGTCCGTGCGTGCCGTCCGCGCGCGCCGTACGCCCAGCCATTCGGCGGCGCTGCCCGTGACCACCGTCGGCAGCGGGCCGGTGCCCTCGCAGGCCTGCACCGCCTCGTGCGCGAAGACCCGCGCGCCGGGCCGCGCCGGCCACCGCTCGACCGGCAGTCCCGCGATCGCGATTTCCTCGGTGAGCGGCGACGGCGCCACGATGGCGTCGTCTTCGAGCGTGAAGAGCGACACCGATATGCGCTCACCTGCCGTGAACAGCAGGTCCTGGAATGCTGCGCGCGCCGCGGCCGTGCGCGACGCGTCGGCCGGCCAGCCGAGATTCGACAGGATGGACGAGGGGTAGAAGATGCTGCGGCGGGCCGGTTCCGGCCAGTCGCTCTCGACGAGTCCGACGATCCGCATCTCGTCGAGGTCGGCATACGGCGCCGACGCGGCGTCGAGCAGGCGAACCCCCTCTCGTCCCGTCCGCGGCGAGAAGGTCTGCGCATCGATCCACCGGCGCACGGTGCTCGACAGCTCCTGCACCGTCATCGGCTCGTCGTCGTGGCGCGCGTGCGCGTGACGGAGCGACTCCAGGAGCGCCAGAATGGCGCCGCGCGCGCGCAGGTGCCGAGGCGCCCAGGGCGCATTGGCGGCTGGACGCGTCTCGTACCTCCGGATGAATGCCAACAGCCGCTCGAGCTGCTCGGACGCGGCGGGCGCCTCGATCATCGGGCGCAGCGCGTCCGCCGCCGTCCGCGCAGCGTCCAGGGCGCGGGCGGCGCGCCGGTCATCGATCTCGATCCGCGCGAGCCGATCCCATCCGCCCGCGTACTTCGCTTCGCGCAGGGCGTCGTCGGCCGCGCGGATCTCCGCACCACCGAGCGGCCCGGCCAGTTCCAGGTGCGGGCAGGCGAGCAGCTCGATCAGCGACGCGCGATTGCCCTCGGAAGCGACGAACGAGAAGATCACGTCGACCATCGCCGCGTACGGCTCGGCCGACAGCGGCAGCGCGTCCAGGGCCTCGTACGGGAGGCCGCCGTCGGCGAAGACCTGACGCGCCAGGTAGAGATACGGGAGCGGGCGCTGAAAGACGATGCCGATCTGTTCGAGCGGCGGCGGCTTCATCGCCTCGTGCGCCGAGTGGCGCCGGTGCTTGAGCACCCGCACGACGTCGGCGAGTTCTTCCTCGCGGTCGCGGCACACGAACCACGGCTGATCCGGTTCAGCCGCCTCCGGCACCACCAGCGCCGGAAGCGACGACGCGGCGCCGAACCGCTCTTCCTCGAGTCCGGGCAGGAGGTGATGAATGCGTTCGTGAAAACCGGCCGCGAGGCGGTTCTCGGTGGCGATCACGTCGATCCGCTCAACGCCGCCGAGGCGCGTGAGCAGGTCGAAATCGGAGGCGTACAGACCCCGCGGATCCGCCGCCTGGTCCGCCAGCGTCACGATCACGTGCCGGTATGCGGTCTGGGGCGGCGCCGAGGGATCGAGGAGCAGCGTGCGCAGCGCGTGCTCGTCGATCGCTCCGCTGTCTGCCGTTGCGGCTTCGAACGCTGCGTAGGCGGCGCAGAGGAACTTCGTCTGGCGAAGGAGCCGCTCGGCGCCCCGGTCGGTCTCTGCGCTGTCGGCGAGGCGTCCGACGGTGTGGCGCGCGAAGTCGTCGAGCGTTTGCTCACGCCGGCGCAGTTCGTCGTAGAAGTCGAGCATCTGGAGGACGAGGCCTGGCCGCAGGCGGAACGGCGGCTCCGCGCCGGCCGCGATCGCGGTGCGGGCCGCGCGCCGCAGCAGCACTTCGCGCTCGGGCGCGGTGAGCAGAGGGGGCGCCGCGGGGAGCGCGGCGTGAAGGCGGTCGTAGAGTTCGCGGCGCGTGAGCAGGTCCGGCAGCAGCACGGCCGATCGCCCGGACGCGAGGGCCGCCTGCTCGAGCGCGCGCCGGAGCTCACCGGCCGCGCCTCGCGTCGGCACGAGCACCGCGATACGTCGGGCGGCAAGGCCGGTGCCGTCCGCGAGCCGCGCCACCGCGGCGCGCATCGCCTTGTAGTCAGGCACCCGCACCAGGCGGGTGACGCGTGGAGTGATCACCGGGATCGTCGGGTCGAGATCAGCCGATGGAGTTCGTCGACGGCGCGCTCGCCGAGCGTGATCGCTCCGGCAGCGGCGGCCGAGGCGTCCCATGCGAGCTTGCTGTCGTTCGATGATACCGCTTCGCGCCGGAGCGCCGCGGCGTGCCGCGTGAGATGCAGGGCGGCGGCGAAGAGCTGGTGCGCGGCGCGCGCCTCGGCCGGCGGAGTCACGCTGCTCAACTCGAGGTGCGCCAGCCGCGCCCGCTCCTCGAGCGGCTTCAGGAACTTCAGCTCGGGTCCCGCGAGGCTGCGGATGCTCTCGAGCCACCGGCGGAAGCCGCCCATTCGCTCGAGCGGCGTGACGATCGCTTTTTGATACACCTTCACCGCGTCCACCCGCAGCTGCGACGCCTCGCGCGCGAGCCGGATTTGGCGGGCCTCCGCGACCCGCAGGTCGAGCGTCGCCAGCAGTGCCGCCGTTTCGCCCGGACGTTTGCGGCCGAGCGCCTCGTCCTGGCGAAGCGCCCGCGCGATCACGGCCTGGAGCCCCTGCACATCGCCGCGGACGGCGCGCGCCTCCGCCGCCTTCAGCGCGTCGGCCGCGAGATTGCTGTAAGCCGTGTCGATTCGAACTTCAGCGGCCAGCTCGCCGCTGACGCGTGCCTGGAGCGGCTTCGCCCAGGCCGCGTCAGGCGGGACCGCCTGGAGCGACGCCTGCAGCGCGCGCAGCGCGGCCCCTTTTTCGGCGGGATCGGCGGCCCGCAGCGCCGCCTGAAACGCGAGTTCGAGCGTGGTGCGCCTGTCGGGCACCGGCAGCAGGTCCATCCCGGGCGGAGGGAGCGTCATCGCGACGAGCGTCAGGTCGAACGCCCGCTGACCGGCGGCCGCCTGCAGCTCCGCGATGGCGTCATCGAAGAGCGAGACGAGATGCGCGACCTCCGCCGCCTTGAACCCATGGTTCGCGGCCGGCCACGCGGCAAGCCTGCGACGCGCCTCCTCCGCCTTCGCGAGGCGCAGTGCGGGATCGGCCGTCAGCGAGAGGTCCGTGAGCGCCACGGTGACCTGCCCGATCAGCAGCGCGAACTCGTCCTCTCCCCGCGTTTCCGCGTACCGCTTCGCTCGAACGGCGCTCGCGTACGCGTCCGTCTTGTGCCAGTCGACGGCCGCCTCGCTGATGCTCAACACCTGGAGCACCGGCTCGCCTGCCAGATCACCCACAGGCACCGAGAAGACCACACGGCCGGCGACGCGCGAGTACTCGCCGTAGCTCACGAGCGCCGTGCCGTCGGTGAGAAAAATCCTGAACAGAACGGAGCTCGGCGTCTCGGCCGACAGCGCGGCCTGAAGGGCAAAAACCGTCGCCACGACGATCAGGCGAAGGGCCTGTGGAAATCTTGTGGAAGAGACGTGCATGTCCTGTGGAAGGGCTGATGATCGCACATTTTTTTCGGCGAGGTTCGGGCCAAACTGCGGCCCCTGCACCGTGTTGATGCGCCTTCGACCGTCGTTTCGCTTGAAGGCCTCCACCCGGCAGCTAGAATGAGCGGCGTCGCCCACAATCAAACACGTCGTGACAGCCGTGATCCAGCATCAATTCGACCAGACCATCAACGGCCGCGAGTACCTCATCGAGGTCTCGAACGTCGGCCAGGACAAATGGCGCGCGCAGATCAGGCGCACTCCCGGCGGATCGCGAGCCATGATGCCGTTCTACGGACGCACACCCGACGAAGCCGCCCGTCAACTCAGCCGCTGGCTGATGATCGCCAACGGCGGCGACCCGGCGGATCTCTAGCACTGAGGCGCGTTCGCGCCGCGTTGCGCGATACTGGTCCGGCATGCACGACGTGATCGTCATCGGAGCCGGGCCCGTCGGTCTCGCCTGCGCGATCGAAGCCGGGCGCCACGGCCTGCGCGCGCTGGTGATCGACAAGGGGGCGCTCGTCAACTCGATCGTCGGGTACCCGGCGAACATGGAGTTCTTCTCGACCCCCGACCTCATCGAGATCGGCGGGTATCCCTTCCCCGTCCAGGGATACAAACCCACGCGCGAAGAGGCGATCGAGTACTACCGGGGCGTCGCCGCCCGCGAGCAGCTCGAGATCCGTCTCTACGAAACGGTTCTCGACGTCACCGGCACTGCCGGCGCCTTCACCGTCGTCACGAAGCGGGGGCAGCATGCCGCGCGACGGATCATTGTGGCCGTCGGCTTCTTCGATCGGCCGAACCTGCTCGGCGTCGCCGGCGAAGAACTCTCGAAGGTCACGCATTACTACCGCGAACCGTATCCCTACGTGCGGCAGGAGGTCGCGGTGATCGGCGCGAAGAACTCGGCGGCCAGGGCGGCGCTCGACTGCCACCGGCACGGCGCCCGCGTCACGCTGATCGTCCGCGGCGGCGCGCTCTCCGAAAGCGTGAAGTACTGGATCCGGCCGGATCTGGAGAACCGCATCAAGGAGGGGAGCATCCGCGCGCTCTTCAACTCGGCCGTGGAAGAGATCCGCCCGTCGTCGCTGCTGGTGCGGTCGCCGGAGGGGCTCCAGGAGATCGACAACGACTGGGTGCTCGCGCTGACCGGCTACCACCCGGACTTCTCCCTGCTCGAGCGGCTCGGGGTCACGTTTGCCGCCGACGAATATCGGACACCGGTCTTCGACGAGACGACCTTCGAAACCGCGCGGCCGGGGCTGTATCTCGCCGGGACGGTCTGCGGCGGCTACCGCACGAATCGCTGGTTCATCGAGAACGGCCGCTTTCATGCGCAGCAGATCGCCCGTCACATCGCCGGCGAGCGCACCGAGCGGATCCGCTTCGACGCGATCCACTGGAAGACGGAAGAGTGAATCTCTAGACGGCTGCCTCCGCTTTTGCCGGCAGATCGCTCGGCGCCCACGCTCCTTCGTTTCTCGCCACCCACGCGGTGGCCGTCAGATCCGAGAACACGTTCACCGTCGTCCTCGACATGTCGAGGATGCGGTCGACGCCCAGTACGATGGCGATCCCTTCACCCGGGACGCCCACCATGCCGAGGATGCCCACCAGCAGCGGGATGGAGCCGCCGGGCACGCCGGCGGCGCCGATCGCGGTGATCACCGACATGATGACCACGATGACCATCTGGGGGAGGCTGAGCGCCACGCCGAAGATGCCCGCGAGAAAAATCACGGTGATCCCCTCGAAGATCGCCGTGCCGTTCATGCACATCGTGCTGCCGATCGGCAGCACGAACCCGGCAATGCGGCGGGGGATGCCGACCTGGCGTTCCGATACCTCGAGCGCCGTCGGCAGGGTGGCGCTGCTCGAGCTCGTCGAGAATGCCGTGATCACCGCGGCCCGCACCCGGCTGAGGAAGACGAGCGGCGACAGCCCGATGCCGAAGCGGATGATCAGGAACAGCGTGATGCCGGCATGCAGCAGCAGCGCGAACAGCACCGTGCCGACGTAGGCCGCGACGGCGACCAGCAGGTCGAACCCGAACCGCGAGGAGACCGTGAAGATCAGCGCGGCGACGCCGTACGGCGCCAGCTTCATCGCGAACTGGATGATGCGGATCACGACCTCGTTCAGCGCCTCGAGCCAGAGGATCATCGGCCGCGCCTTCTCGGCGGCGATCAGCGTCAGCGCAGCGCCGAACACGAGGCCGAAGAAGATGATTCCGAGCAGGTCGGTGCGCGCCGCCGCGTCGATCGGGTTGCGCGGGACGATGTTGATGAAGGTCTCCGGCCCGAACTTCGCCGTGGTCTGCGCCGCCTCCACGCGGCTCGAGGCGTCGGTCTTGAAGCGGTCCATCAGCTCGGCGCTGGTCTCCGGCGTGACCCGCTCCCACGGCCGCGTCATGTTCACCACGACCAGGCCGAGCGTTGCGGCGAGAAACGTCGTGACGAAGAAGTAGCCGACCGCCTTGCCGCCGACGCGTCCCACCTTGCGGATGTCGCCGAGGCCGGCAACGCCGAGCGCGATCGACGCGAACACGAGCGGCATCACCACCATGAACAGCATCCGGAGGAAGATCTGCCCGAGCGGGACGGCGACGAACCGATTGATCGTGTCGACGGCAGGGTCGTCCGGACCGACGGTGAGGTTGGCCGCCACGCCGAGGATCAACCCGACGACGAGGCCGATCAGGATCTTCGTGTGCAGCTTCATTCCCTTACCGGTGTGCCCCAACGATTCGCTCATACCTCTCCTGTGCCGGCGCTCGCGACCTGCTCGATCGCGGAAATGATCAGGACGGGGGAATTTTCAGACCTGCGGCGTCATGCCTGCGGCGGGCTGGCTTGCGTGGCCGAAGCCGCCCTGGTGGGTCGACAGGGGCAAGGGAGTCCGCCTTCGCCCCTTCGGGGCTTCGGCGAGACAGCCTTCGCACGCGATCATGAGCGAAGGCTGGTGGACCAGACCGGGATCGAACCGGTGACCTCGTGAATGCCATTCACGCGCGCTCCCAACTGCGCCACTGGCCCCCAATTGCGGTAGGACGAACCGCCATTGTACCGGACGGGAGCAGCACGGTCAAAGCTTCCGGCCAAATGCGCGCTCGTAGTCGGCCGGGGTGTCGATGTCGACCGTGGCACCGGGGTCGCCGACCTCGACATCCTCCACGCGCGCCGGGTCGGACCGCACCACCCCGCGCGCGCCGAGCGCCGGATCGGCCCGCCGCAGTTCCTCGAACACCGGCCGCTTGAACAGCACGGGGTGTCCGTGGCGCCCGCCATGGACCGCCCGGAGGATCACCGCGTCGGATTGCGCCGCCCGGTCCAGCAGCCGGCCGATGACGGCCGTCGAGACGAGCGCCAGGTCGACCGGCATCACGAGGACGGCGTCGACGTCCGGGTTCCCCGCGGCGGCATCGAGACCGGCCAGGAGCGACGAGAGTTGTCCTTCCTGCGCCCGGGGGTTGCCCACGAAGGTCGCCCCCTCCCCCTCCGCCGCCAGCCGCAGCCGGTCGTCGGCCGGCCTGCCGACGACGAGGACGGCAGCCACCCCCGCCTGGCGTGCGCTCCGGACGAGGTGTCCCACGAAGGTCCGTCCGCTCGGCACGTGCTTGAGCAGCGCCTTGGGACGCCCCATCCGGG
>Ga0247718_1000234_pt1 | contig 14551 bp, 14 predicted proteins | sample 21E_DmetaG_FD_189045 | JGI IMG/M metagenome (GOLD analysis project Ga0247718, IMG submission 189045) | Soil microbial communities from hillslope of Landscape Evolution Observatory, University of Arizona, Oracle, AZ, United States - 2-1-E_D | ecosystem: Engineered > Artificial ecosystem >...
ATCAGACGGACCCCCCCGCGCCCCGCCCGCCGGGCAGCCGCCCGATGCCCTCGTAGGTGTATCCCGCAGCGGCCATCGCGTCCGGGTCGAGGGCGTTGCGGCCGTCGATCAGCACCGGGCGGGCCATCCGCCCGGCCAGCGCCGGCCAGTCGAGCCGCACCACCTCGGGCCACTCGGTGACCACCACGCAGGCGTCGGCGGCCTCCAGGGCCTCGGCCGGGTCGCGCGCGATGGTGACCCCGACCAGGCGGTCGGAGATGTCGGCGACCACCGGGTCCCAGGCGACCACCTGGGCCCCCTCGGCAAGGAGCCGCCCGGCCAGCACCAGGCTCGCGGCCTCGCGCATGTCGTCGGTGCCCGGCTTGAAGGCGAGGCCGAGCATCGCCACGCGCCGACCGCCGAGCGCGCCCAGGTGCTTCTTGAGCTTGCCGATGACCCGGCGCTTCTGCAGCTCGTTGACCTCGATGACGCTGGTCAGCAGTTGGAAGTGGTAGCCCGAGTTGCCCGCCAGCTGCTTGAGGGCGGCGACGTCCTTGGGGAAGCACGAGCCGCCGAAGCCGATGCCCGCCTGGAGGAACGCGCCCCCGATGCGCCGGTCGAGGCCCATCCCCTGCGCCACCACGCCCACGTCGGCGCCCACCTCCTCGCACACGTTGGCGATCTCGTTGATGAACGAGATCTTGGTCGCCAGGAAGGCGTTGGAGGCGTACTTGACCATCTCCGCCGTGGGCACGCTGGTGCGCACCACCGGCGCGCCGAGGGGCGCGTAGATCTCGGCCACGCGGTCGCCGTCGGCCGGGGTGAAGCTGCCGATCACCACGCGGTCGGGCCGCATGAAGTCGTCGAGCGCGGCGCCCTCCTTGAGGAACTCGGGGTTCGAGACGTACCCCACCTGCGACAGCCCGCGCCGGTCGAGCGCCTCGCGCACCTGCTCGCCGGTGCCGACGGGCACCGTCGACTTCATCACCAGCACGTGACGCGCATCGCCGCCCACGGCCGCCAGCTCGTCGACCACCGTCATGACCCGCGACAGGTCGGCGTCGCCCGAGTAGGTGGGCGGCGTGTCCACGGCCACGAACACGATGTCGGAGGACTCCAGCAGCCGCTCCAGCGACAGCGTGTAGCGCAGCCGCTCGGCGTTGTCGCGCATCAGCGCATCCAGGCCCGGCTCGTAGATGGGCACGCCCCCGTCGTTGAGGGCGCCGATCTTGCGCGGGTCGATGTCGCGCACCGTGACCTGGTGCCCCAGGGCCGACAGGCACACGCCGGTGACCAGGCCCACGTAGCCGGCGCCGATGACGCCCACGCGCGCCATGGCCGTGGGGGCCTGCGGCGCGGCGGGTTCGGGCGCGGCGGCCGGTCCCCCCGGCTGCTCCTGCAGGGTCATGTGGGCGTCGCCTTTCGTCGCGTCAGGGGGTCGAGGGATCGTCGCCGATCTCCACGGGGGTGTCTGCCACTCCTCGGGGGAGTCTCGCCTGACCGACCGGCCGGAAGGACCGGGCGATCGAGTGCACGGTCTCGGCCGACAGCGAGCGCTGGCGGTCGATGGTGTTCGAGACCCAGTACCGCACCCCGTCACGCTCGAAGGCGTCGCGCACCAGCAGCCGCCCGTTGTAGTAGGTCGACAGCGGCACCAGCCCGTCGCCCCTGCGGAGCTCCCCGGTGCGGCCGGCGAGGATCGGCGGGTCGTGCATGGTGGTGGCCATGATCCCCCAGTAGCGCGGGGCGCCGCCGGGCAGCTGCAGGACGACCTTCACGGCCCAGGGTCCGCGGCCACCGGTGTTGATGCGGTACACCCGCACGTCGACGACCCGGGAGCCGCGCGCGATGCGCGTGGGCACCATCAGGGGCATCCCGGTCTGCTGCGCGATGCGGCGGAACTTGGGCACGAGCGAGGTCGTGTGGACGACGTCGGGCGGCGGCGGCCGCCGCGCCACCCGCGGCGGGGTGTAGAGCGTCCCCGTGAAGTCGGTCCCCACCACGACCACGACGTCGGCGCCCCCGGTGCGCTCCTGGTCGAGCGTCTGCAGGCCCGCGGAGGGCCCGATCAGCGTCTGCACCGCGCGGCCGGCGGCCACGCTGGTCGGCTGCCCGCCGTCGAAGAACACCGACGTGTTCCGGTACGAGAATTCGTTCGCGTTGCCCGCGGCCGACGCGCGGTAGCCCTTGGCGCGCAGCAGGGCCGCCATCTCGTCGGCCACGAGCGTCCGGCCGGACCCGTTGAGCACCCGCACGGTGATGGCGCGCGGGTTGACGCGCGGCGCGCGACTGCCCTGGAACTCGGGGCTGAGCCACTGGCGCACGGCGTCGGCGACCGCCGCGTCGTCGAGCACCGCGATGTACTCGCCGGCGTCGGTGATGGCGTCGCTGCCCTCGAGCGTGATGCGGAACACCCGGTCGTCGGGCGTGTCGATCGCCATGCGGATGATGTCGAGCATGCGGTCCGACGACCGGATGCTGGTCTCCGAGTTGCGCGCGATCAGCCGCAGGAAGGACGGCCCCTGCACGAGGTTGCCCAGGCTCGAGCGCACCTTGCGCTTGACCTCGCTGAGGAACATCTGCTGCCGCACGATCCGGGCGAAGTCCGAGTCGCTGTGCCGGTAGCGCACGAAGTCGAGGGCGTCGTCGCCCAGCAGCCGCTGGTAGCCCGGGACCAGGTCGATCATCTCGTACTTGACCGGCCCCGAGTTGTCGTTGAAGTAGCGCCGGTCCACGTCGATGTAGACGCCGCCGATCTCGTTGACGAGCCGCGCGAAGCCCTTGAAGTCGACGTTGACGTAGTAGTTGATGGGCTGCTTGGTGATGCCCTTGACGGTCTCCATCAGCAGGGCCGGCCCGCCGCGGCCGCTCTGCTCACCCAGGGTGTAGGCCGAGTTGAGCTTGCCCTGCCCGTGGCCGGGGATGGACACGTACGAGTCGCGGGGGAAGCTCAGCATGGAGATGAAGCCCTGCTGGCTGTCCAGCCGCACCAGGATCACCGAGTCGCTGCGCCCCGGGTCGCCCTGGTCCCGGCCCCGGCTGTCGGAGCCGATCAGCAGGATGTTGATGGGCTGCCCGGGCAGGACGGGGTCGGCCACCCGCCGCGCCTCGTTGACGCGGTGCGTGTCGGGGCTCGCCTGCGAGATGGTGTCGTCGAGGAAGGCCCACGAGCCGTAGGCCGTCGCGGCGAGCGCCCCGATGACCAGCCACACCGACCACGCCAGCAGCGACGGCCAGCGGCGGCGGCGCGGGACCCGGTAGTAGCGGGTGGGCCGCTCGTCCCCGCTCACACGGCCGCCACGGAGGGGGACCCGGCACCGACCCGGCGGGCGAACCGCACCAGCGAGTGGCGGTACCGCGCGAGGCTGGCGATGTCGACCCACTCCCGGGGGCCGTGGTGACCGGCGCCGGTGGGCCCGTACTCGACCGCCGGCACCCCCACCTCGAGGAAGGCGACCGCGTCGGACGAGCCGTCGCGGCCCACGGCCTCGGCGGCGGGCGCCACGGCCCGGGCCTCGGCCAGCAGCTCGCGCACCAGCGGGTGCCCGGGCGACAGGTCGGCGGGCGGGCGCGCCACCAGCACCTGCAGCGCGACCTCGGGATCGAGCGCCTGGATCTGCGCGAGCACGTCCCCGGTGGCCTGGCCGGGCAGCGTGCGCAGGTCGACGTACAGGTGGCACAGGTCCGGGACGCGGTTGAGCACGTCGCCGCCGGCGATGCGGCCCAGGTTGACCGAGGGCCCCGCGAACATCTCGGAGCGCTCGGACATGAATGGCAGGGACTCGATGCGCCGGAACAGATCGAGGGCGCGGGTGATGGCGTTCTGGCCCAGCCACGGCGTGGAGCCGTGCGCGGAGACGCCGGGCACGACCAGCTCCAGCATGGTGACGCCCTTGGCCTGCACACCGACGTGCATGTCGGTGGGTTCGCCGCAGATGACGAAATCGGCCCGCAGGCCGTCGCGCACGATCATCTCCGAGCAGTTCTCGCCCGGCTCGGACCGCTCCTCGTCGGGCACCACCAGCAGATCCACCTGGACGCCCTCGAGGCCGTCGCGGCTCCACTCGGACATGGCGAGCATCATGGCCGCGACCGCGGCCTTCATGTCGTACGCCCCGCGCCCGTAGAGGCGGCCGCCCTGCCGCACGGGCACGAACTGGTCGGGGTGCCCGGGCACGACGTCCAGGTGGCCGTTGAGCAGCAGCCGGCGCGGACCCTCGCCCACGCTGGCGAGCACGCAGCGGCGGTCCGCGAACCGCAGTTCACGGACGGGCACGCATCTCCCCTCCAGCCAGCCGGCGACGAAATCGACCGCATGGTCGACGCCCGGGCGCTCGGAGGTGTCGATGGCGATGAGCTGCTCCGCCAGGTGCACCTCGTCCACCCGGGCAGGATACCGGAGGGGGCGGCCGAGGGCCGCACGGGCGCGGTGCCCGTGCCCCCACCGCCCGCTGCGAGGGATTCCCCCGATGCGACCGGGTGAGGGTCGGGTGTGATCTGTGGTCACACCGCGGCACTCGATGGAGGTCGACATGAACGTGCCCTTCGACCGGCGTGAGCAGTCCCGCCCGGAGCCCGACCAGCTCCGCGACCCCGTCACGGACTGGGAGGCGTTCCACGCCGCACGCGCGGCGCACCGGGCGCGGCTCGCCGAGTCCTCGCGGCGCCACCGCCCGGCGCCCCCGGCGACGGCCGCCCGTTCGGCGCGGTAGCGCCGGTCACGCATGCCGGCCGGGGGAGCGGCGCCCCCGGCCGGTTCGATCCCGTGCGCGCCCCGGAGCCGGGGCGCGTGCCCCGTCGACGTCGGGGATGCGGTCGGCGAGGGCGTAGGCGCCCCAGAGGGCCAGCAGCAGCGCGCACAGCAGCAGGCTCGCCCGGATGCCGGCCACGTCGGCGAGCGCACCCGCCGCCGCCGCCCCGAGGGCGATCGGCCCGATCACGACCAGCTGGTAGAGGCCCAGCATGCGGCCCACCATGGAGACGGGCGCGCGCAGCTGGATGGCCGTGTTGGTCGCGATGAACATCCAGATCCACACCACGCCGCACGCGGCCATCGCGCCGATGGCCACGCCGGTCGTGGGGGCCAGGGCGACGCCCGCGAGTCCGACGGCGAAGGCCAGGGTCGCGACCGGCAGCGCCGTGCCGCGCCGGAGCCCGGCGCGGTGGAGGGTCTCCAGCAGCCAGGCGCCCAGCAGCGCACCGCCCCCCATGGCGCCGAGCAGGAAGCCGAGGCCGCGGGGCCCGGCGTCCAGGCGGGCGGCCACCACGGGCGCGAGCTCCTGCACCGGGGAGGCGAGCGCCGTGAACAGGGCCATCCCCACCAGCAGCCGCCGCAGGGGGCGGTCGTGGAGCGCCACGGTGAGTGCGGCGCCGACCCCCGTCGCCGCACCGCGTGGCGGCTGCGCCCGGGGGGTGACGACGGCGAGCACCGCGATGAGCGCCAGGAACGACACCGCGTTGAGCGCGAAGCACCAGGTCGGCCCCGCCAGGTCGAACAGCAGCCCCCCGGCGGCCGGCCCGGCGAGCCGCGCCACGTTGATGCCCGCCGCGTTGAGCGACACGGCCTGGCCGAGGCGCTCGACGGGCACGAGCGCCGGGATCAGCGCCAGCATCGCCGGAAGGCCCAGCGCGAACCCGACCCCGAGCGCGAACGTCAGCGCGAAGATCACCCCCACGCTCAGCGCCCCGGCCGCCGACAGCACCGCCATCGCCGCCCCCGCGGCGGCCTGCAGCCCGAAGGTCCACATCCCGATGCGGCGGCGGTCGAAGCGGTCGGCCAGCTGCCCCCCGGACAGCGACAGCAGGAACGCGGGGCCGCGGGCGACCAGGGCGAGCGCGCCCACGGCCGCGGGCGAGCCGGTCATCTGGAGCACGATCCAGCCGGCGGCCACGACCTGCAGCCAGTTGCCGCAGTTGGAGGCGAGCCCGGCGAGCCAGACACGCCGGAACGCGGGGACGCGCAGCACCGAGGGGACGGCGATCACCCGGGCATTGTGGCGGCGCGGGCCGTCCGCTCCCGCGCCGCCGGCGGTCACACCGGCCGGAGCCGGCGGCTGGTCAGAGCCGGCCGATGCGGGGCAGGTTCGCCGTCAACCAGGAGGATCGGATCCGCAGCCAGGCGGTGAGCCGGGCGGTCTCGGCGCGGTACGCGGCCCGCAGTGCGGGCTCGGGGGCGCCGGCGGGGAGCGGCCGGTACCCCAGCACGGGCCACCGGCGCAGGTTGCGCACCTGGGCGGGCGCCAGGGCGCGCGCGTCGCGCTCGATGTCCGCGATCATGCGGCGCACGAAGCCCCGGCGACGCAGCTCGGTCCACCGCGCCCGCATGGCGGCGACGAACGCCGGGTCGTCGTACCAGCGCGACACCCACCGGCGGTCGCAGAGGGAGCAGCCGCGCGGCGGCAGGAGCGCCGGCGGGTTGCCCATCGACAGGTCGAAGTCCCAGAGCGGCCCCATCGCGATGAGGCCCCCGCGACCCTCGTGCATGTAGGTGCTCGCGGAGAAGGCGTCGTGGTTGCGGAACAGCTCGTAGAGCAGCGCGTAGTCGACGGCCGCGGGCAGGTCGAGCTGCGCCCGGTACCCCCGGGTCGGGTGCCGGTATCCGCGCCCGTAGAGGGTGCGTTCGAAGCGGGCCACGCGCGCGGCGATCGCCCGCGCCTGGGCGGGGCTCATCTCGTCGCGCTCCGGGTCGGCGTACACGATCGGCGTCCGGGTGACCGGGGTGCGGAACCAGGTGTCCCCCGCGTCGAGCTTGCCCGTGGTCGTGTACTCGAGGAGCCAGCCGTCGGAGTCCTCCCCGGGCGAGGCCACGCGTTCGCCGTCCAGCTTCAGGGACTCCATCAGCACGTAGACGCCCCAGTAGCGGCCGTTCAGCACGAGCTCCACGTAGCGCGTGCGCGCCGCGTAGCCGCCCAGCCGGCGCGCCGCGCGATACGCGACCACGTTCCGCATGAGGGTCCCGTCGTTGTACGCCGCGTACAGCACCCAGTCGTTCTCGGCCGGCATGCCGAGGAGCGGCACGTTGCGGTTCTCGCCGCGCGCGTCCACCGTGTCGAGGGAGAACTGCTTCTTCGGGAACCGCTGGGACGACTGGCCCCGGACCTCGATCTCGATGCGGCCGCGGTACACGTTGGCCGGGTCGCCCGGCCGGTTCAGGCGGCCGGCCCGGTGGATGATCCGCATCGCGGCGCCGACCTTGGGCTCGTCGACGATGGGGCCGTCGGCGTCGATGACCACGATCGGCAGGCGGGTCGCGAACGACGGCTGCGCGCCTGCGCGCGCCGGGCCGAGCGCGACGGCGAGCAGGGCGATCAGGGCGAGGGCGAGGGCCCGCGGCGGGCGGGCGGCGACGGAGCGGGGCATGGGGCGAGCCTCCCACGCCGTCCCCGCGGGGGACATGGCCCGGGGATGAGAATCTCCTCATCCCCGGGACCGGGCCCGACCGGTGCGACGGGCGCACCGCCCGGCCCCCGAGGACCGCGGCCGGCACCACCGTCCGGCCGCGGGGGGGGCTACCTCCGGCTGCCCACCCGCAGCCGGTTCTCGGCGCGCCGGCGTGCGGCCTCGGCGGCCACCCGGGCGGCGTCGTCGCCGGCGGCCGCGTCGAGCGCCTCCTCGGCGCGCCGCAGCGCCGCCTCGGCCTCGGCGACGTCGATCTGCGACGCCTCCTCGGCCTGCTCCACGAGGATGAGGACGCGGTCCTCGCCGATGGAGAGGTACCCCTCGGCGGTCGCGTAGACCTGGGTGGAGTCGTCGAGCATGCGCAGGCGCGTCTCGCCGGGCTTGAGCGCGCAGACCAGGGGCTCGTGCCGGGGCAGCAGGCCGATCTCACCCGCGGCGCTCGGGGCCACCACCATCGCGGCGACCCCGTCGAACACGGTGCCCTCGGGGGTGAGGAGCCTCACCCCCAGGCGCTTGCGCTCGGCCGTCGACACCCTAGCCCCGCAGCGAGGCGGCCTTCTCGACCGCCTCGTCGATGCTGCCGACGAGGAAGAAGGCCTGCTCGGGCAGGTCGTCGTGCTGGCCGTCGACGATCTCGCGGAATCCGCGGATGGTCTCCGACAGCGGCACGTACTTGCCGGGGGTGCCCGTGAACGCCTCGGCCACGTGGAACGGCTGTGAGAGGAAGCGCTCGATCCGGCGGGCCCGGGCCACGGCCAGCTTCTGCTCGTCCGTGAGCTCGTCCACGCCGAGGATGGCGATGATGTCCTGCAGGTCGCGGTAGGTCTGCAGGATCTCCTGCACCCGGCGGGCGGTCTCGTAGTGCTCCTCGCCCACGACCTCCTTGGAGAGGATCCGGCTGGTCGAGTCGAGCGGGTCCACGGCGGGGTAGATGCCCTTGGCCGCGATGTCACGCGAGAGCACCGTGGTGGCGTCGAGGTGCGCGAACGAGGCCGCCGGCGCGGGGTCGGTGAGGTCGTCGGCCGGCACGTAGATGGCCTGCACCGACGTGACCGAGCCGCGCCGGGTGGAGGTGATGCGCTCCTGCAGGTCGCCCATCTCGGTCTGCAGGGTCGGCTGGTAGCCCACGGCGGAGGGCATGCGGCCGAGGAGGGCCGACACCTCGGAGCCCGCCTGCACGAACCGGAAGATGTTGTCGATGAAGAGCAGCACGTCCTGGCCGCCCTCGTCGCGGAAGTACTCCGCCATCGTCAGGCCACTCAGCGCCACCCGCAGGCGCGCGCCGGGGGGCTCGTTCATCTGGCCGTAGACCAGGGCCGTCTTGTCGATGACCCCGGACTCCTTCATCTCGAGCCAGAGGTCGTTGCCCTCGCGGGTGCGCTCGCCCACGCCCGCGAACACCGACAGGCCGCCGTGCTCCTGGGCGATGTTGTGGATGAGCTCCTGGATGAGCACCGTCTTGCCCACGCCGGCACCGCCGAACAGGCCCACCTTGCCGCCCTTCACGTACGGGGCCAGCAGGTCCACCACCTTGATGCCGGTCTCGAAGATCTCGGCGCTCGGGTTGAGCTGGTCGAAGCCCGGGGCGGCGCGGTGGATCGGCCACCGGGTGGTGACGTCGACGGGGCCCGCCTGGTCGATGACGTCGCCCAGCACGTTGAAGATGCGCCCCAGCGTGGCGTCGCCCACGGGCACCGAGATCGGGGCGCCGGTGTCGCGCACGTCGGCGCCGCGCGCGAGGCCGTCGGTCGTGTCGAAGGCCACCGCCCGCACCCGGTCGTCGCCCAGGTGCTGCTGCACCTCGGCCACGAGCGTGCTGCCGTCCTCGCGCGGGATCTCCAGCGCGTTGTAGATCGCCGGCAGAGCGCCCTCGAACCGGACGTCCAGCACGACGCCCTTGATCTCGAGGACGGTCCCCGTCATGGCGTTCGTCGTCACAGGGTCCCCTCCCTATTGCAGCGCGTCCGCACCGGCCACCACCTCGAGGATCTCCTGGGTGATGGCGGCCTGACGGGCCCGGTTCATCTTGAGCGTGAGGTCCGTGATCAGGCCCCCCGCGTTGTCGGACGCATTGCGCATCGCGCTGCGCCGGGCGGCGTGCTCGGCGGCGGCGCTCTCGAGCAGCGCGCGGTAGATCGTGGTGTTGACGTACACGGGCAGCAGCCGGGCCAGCACCTCTTCGGCGCTCGGCTCGAACAGCGTCAGCGCCCGGGACTGCTCGCCGTCGTCGTCGTCGGCGTCGTCGTCGAGCACCACCTGGCGCTCGATGGGCAGCAGCTGCTCCACGGTTACCTGCTGCTGCATGACGGACTTGAAGGCGTTGTAGACCAGCAGCACGCGGTCCACCTGACCGGAGGTGAACAGCTCCACCAGGTACTCCGCGATCAGCTGCGCCTCGCCGTAGCCCGGGTCGCTCGAGAAGCCCTCGAAGGTGCGCTCGATCGGCATCCGCCGGAACCGCAGCGTGCCCGAGCCCTTCTTGCCGACCCCGACGTAGACGACGTCGTCGGCACCGTCGCCGCGCAGGTCGCGATCCGCGCCGAACCCCGCCCGCAGGATGTTGACGTTGAAGGCCCCGGCGAGGCCGCGGTCGCCGGTGATCGTGACCACCGCCGCCCGGCGCACCTCGTCACGCTCCTGCAGCAGCGGGAAGGCGCGGTTGGCCTCCGACTGCCGCGAGGCCTGGGCCATGACCCCGCGCAGGTTGCGGGCGTAGGGCCGCAGCGACTCGATGCGGTCCTGCGCGCGACGGAGCTTGGCCGAGGCCACGAGCTCCATCGCACGGGTGATCTTGCGGGTGTTGCGCACCGACTCGATGCGCCGCTTGATGTCGCGCTGGCTCGGCACCGGGCCTAGGCCGCCACCGGCTCGGCCGCCGGAGCCTCGGTCTGGGGCGCGAAGTCCGCGACGACGCGGGTGAGCAGCTGGTCGAGCTTGGACGTGGTCTCGTCGGAGAGCTGCTTGGTGTCGCGGATGGTGGCCAGGATTGTGCCCTCCTCGCGGAGGGCGTCGCGGAAGCCCTCGTTGACGCGCGGCACGTCGCCGGTCGGGATCCGGTCCAGGTGGCCGTTGTTGGCGGCGTAGATGATCGCCACCTGCTCCTCCATGGGCCACGGCGCGTATGCCGGCTGGTTCAGCGTGGCGACCAGCCGCGCGCCCCGCGCCAGGGTCTTCTGGGTGGCCGCGTCCAGCTCGGAGCCGAACTGGGCGAAGGCCTCCAGGTCGCGGTACTGCGCCAGCTCCAGCTTGAGCCGGCCGGCGACGGTGCGCATCGCCTTGACCTGGGCGGAGCCGCCGACCCGCGACACCGAGATGCCGACGTTCACGGCCGGGCGCACGCCGGAGTAGAAGAGCTTGCTCTCGAGGAAGATCTGCCCGTCCGTGATCGAGATCACGTTCGTGGGGATGTAGGCCGACACGTCACCGGCCTGCGTCTCGATGATCGGAAGCGCCGTCAGCGACCCGCCGCCCAGCTCGTCGTTGAGCTTGCAGGCGCGCTCGAGCAGGCGCGAGTGGAGGTAGAAGACGTCGCCCGGGAACGCCTCGCGGCCCGGCGGGCGCCGCAGCAGCAGCGACATCTGCCGGTAGGCGTCGGCCTGCTTGGAGAGGTCGTCGTACACGCACAGGGCGTGCTCGCCACCGAACAGGAAGTACTCGGCCATCGCGCAGCCGGCGTAGGGCGCCAGGTACTTCAGCGAGGCCGACGCGGACGCGCTCGCCACGATGACGGTGGTGTACTCCATCGCGCCCGCGGCCTTCAGCCGGGCGACGACCTGGGCGACCGTCGAGGCCTTCTGGCCGATGGCCACGTAGAAGCACTTCACGCCCTGGCCGCGCTGGTTGATGATCGCGTCCACCGCGATGGTGGTCTTGCCGGTGCCGCGGTCGCCGATGATCAGCTCGCGCTGGCCGCGACCGATGGGGATCAGCGCGTCGATGGCCTTGATGCCGGTCTGGAGCGGCTCCTTCACCGGCTGCCGCTGCACCACGCCCGGCGCCTTGAACTCCACCGGCCGGAACTGGTCGGTGTCGATCGGGCCGAGGTCGTCCAGCGGGGTGCCGAGCGGGTCGACGACGCGGCCGAGCAGGGCCTCGCCCACCGGCACCTGGATGACGCGGCCGGTGCGGCGCACCGCGTCGCCCTCCTTGATGAGGGAGTCCTCGCCGAGGAGCACGACGCCGACGTTGTCCTCCTCCAGGTTCAGCGCCAGGCCGGTCACGCCGTGCGGCAGCTCGAGCATCTCGAGCGCCACGCAGCCCTGGAGGCCGTGGACGCGGGCGATGCCGTCACCCACCTGGAGGACCGTCCCCACCTCCTCGACGTCCACCTGGCCCGTGTACTGCTCGATCTGCGCGCGCAGGACCTTGGTGATCTCGTCAGGTCGCAGCTTCATGTGCGTCAGCCCTCGTCTTTCCTACGGTGGGTCGGATCGGTCGTGGTGGTGTGCGGTGTCACTCGGCCGTGGCGGCCAGCGGCACCGGGGCGGCGGTCATGGCGCGGCGCATGTCATCGAGCCGCTGGCGCACGGACGCGTCGACGACCGAGCCGTCGGTCTCGATGACCACGCCGCCGATGATGGCAGGGTCCACGACGGTCTCGACGTCGACGGGCCGGCCCGTGTCGCGCTCGATGCGGCCCACGACGAGGGCGCGGAGGTCGTCGGTGAGCGGGATCGCGGTGCGGACCACAATCCGCAGGCGGCCCTCCGCCTCGGCGACGCGCTCGTCGAACGCCCGCCCGATCTCCTCGATCTCGGCCGCGCGGTCACGGTCGAGCAGCACCTGGACGAAGTTCGCCACCAGCGGGTTGGCGTCGGCCAGGAGCGTGGCGACGACGGCCTTCTTGGCCCGCGTCTCGATGTCCGGACTCGCGAGCGTGTCGGCGAGGTCCGGGGTCTCGGCGAGCGCCCGCCGGACCTCGCCGAGCTGGGCCGCGACCTCCCTCACCTGACCGCGCTCGAGCGCCGCCTCGTAGAGGGCCTCGGCGTATGTGCCGGCGACGCTCACGAGCGGGACGCGACCTCGGCGCCGCCGAGGCGCGACAGGTCGGCCTCCTCGATCGCCTGCTCGATCAGCCGGCGGTGCTCGTCCGGCGTCAGCGCACCCCGGGTGGCCTTGCTCGCGGCGGCCATGGCCAGCGTGACCACGTCGTCACGCAGACCGGCCGCGGCCGACCGCGCCTGGGCCTCGAGCTGGGTCTCCGTGTCGGACAGCACGCGCTCGCGCTGCTGCTGGGCCTGCGACAGCAGCTCGGCGCCGCGCCGCTCGCCCTCCTTGCGGCCGCGCTCGCGCAGGGCGTCGGCCTCCTTCTGCGCCTCGGCGAGGCGGACCTTGTACTCGTCCAGCAGGCGCGTCGCCTCGTCGCGGCCGCGCTCGGCCTCCTCGATGCTCTGCGCGATCTCGGAGCGCCGCTTCTCGATGGCGGCGCCGACGGGCCCGAAGACGTACTTGGTGAGGATGAACAGCGTGATCCCGAAGGTGATCAGCGTCCAGATCATCAACCCCGGGCTGGGGTCGAGCAGGACGTTCTCACTCTGGAGAGCCTGTACCTCGGCGAGCGGGGTACCCATAAGGACGAAACCTCCGGTAGGGCCTAGACCAGGAAGAAGGCCACGAAGCCCATCAGCAGGGCGTAGAAGGTGATCGCCTCCGTCAGGGCGAGGCCCAGGAAGGTGATACCGAGCAGCTCGCCGCGGAGCTCCGGCTGACGGGCGACCGACTCCACGGTCTTGCCGAACAGGTAGCCCACGCCGATGCCCGGACCGATCGCGCCGAGTCCGGTGGACAGGCCCAGGGTGAGCGCCTTCGCGGCGTCGACGATGTTGCCCTCGAGTGCCATGGTTCTCCTTGACGTGGGGTCGGGACCTAGTGGGGCGCGTCCATCGCGTAGCCGATGTACACGCCGGACAGCAGGGCGAAGATGAAGGCCTGGAGACCGGCCACCAGGACCCACTCGAACACCCAGAAGAAGACCGCGAACGGGATCGCGACGGCGCCGACGACGCTGCCGACGAGGATCACGAAGCCGGCCGCCATGATGATGAGCAGGTGGCCCGCCAGCAGGTTGGCGAACAGACGCACCGAGAGGCTGACCAGCCGCAGGATCTGCGAGAGGACCTCGATGGTGACGATGAACGGCTTCACCGCGCCGGGGGCGTCGGGCACCAGCGTCTTGAGGTAGCCCCCGGGCCCGTGCGCGCGGACGCCGACCACGTGCGTGGCCAGGAACGTGAGGGCCGCGAGCGTGAGCGTGACGTTGATGTTGGCCGTCGCCGCGTACAGCCCCAGGTCGGGCAGCCCGCCCGGGAACGTGTCGGCCTCGTGCGACATGGGCAGCGGGATGAAGCTGATGATGTTGTTGACCGCGATGAACAGGAACAGCGTGGCCAGGTACGGGAACCACGTCGGCATGGCCCGCGCCGGCAGCGTCGCGCGGCCGATCTGGGAGTCGGCGAACTCGTAGGCCATCTCGACCAGGTTCTGGGCCTTGGTGGGCCGCATGCGCAGCCCGCCCCGCACCACCCAGATGCCGCCCACGCAGAGGATCACGGTCGTGAGCAGCAGGTAGATGACGGCCTTGTTGATCGAGAGGTCGAACGGGCCGAGCGTGAGCTCGAACCAGTAGGGCTCGACGGCGAACTCGAGCGACGGGTCGAAGTCCTCGCCCGCGGCGGCCGCCCATGCGGGGAGCGCGAGCAGCGCGACGACGGCGGCCAGCATGGCCGCACGGAGGTGGCTCCTGATCATGAGTCGGTGGTCGTCCCGGCTGAGGGGCGGCTGGCGCCGGACTGCATGCCGTGCAGCAGCAACCGCCCGGTGAAATCGAAGGTGAACGCGGCGAGGAACACGACCGCGGCGGTCAGCGCGATGGGTTCGGAGACCCGCAGCGCGACCAGGAACAGCACGATCGCGACCAGCCAGGCGCGCGCGATGAGCGAGACGCCGCTGATGCCGACCGCCGCGGGACCCTGCCCGCGGTCCTGCGCCCGGCTCGCCGCCCGCGCCGCGTACAGCTGCGCCGTCCAGTTGCCGACCCAGAGGCCCAAGCCCAGCAGCCACCCCTCCGCGGGACCGCCCGCGAGGAGGGTGATGGGGAGCGCCAGGAGGGCGACCAGCGTGCCGAGGACCGCCGCGGTGAACGGCAGCGCACCCTCGCGCGGCGACGGGTAGATCG
>Ga0247718_1000235_pt1 | contig 14504 bp, 12 predicted proteins | sample 21E_DmetaG_FD_189045 | JGI IMG/M metagenome (GOLD analysis project Ga0247718, IMG submission 189045) | Soil microbial communities from hillslope of Landscape Evolution Observatory, University of Arizona, Oracle, AZ, United States - 2-1-E_D | ecosystem: Engineered > Artificial ecosystem >...
CCCGTGGCGCCCGTGGCGCCCGTGGCACCCGTTGGACCGGTTGCGCCGGTCGCACCCGTTGCACCAGTTTCACCCTGTGGACCCTGGTCACCCTGTAGACCCTGGGGCCCCTGAGGGCCCTGCGGACCCTGAGGCCCCTGAGGCCCCGCGGGACCCGTGGCGCCGGTCGCACCCGTCTCACCCTGCGGCCCGGGGGCACCCGTGGCCCCCTGTGGACCTTGCGGGCCCTGCGCGCCGGTCAGATCGATTCCGGCGCCCATGTAGGCTAGCTGCATGAGGATGTGCTTCGGCCTGATGTCGCCGCATGATCCACCGCCGCCGAGATCCACATCTTGCGACGTCAGAAACGGCTCGTAGCCGGGAGGCATCCCCCCGCCGCTTGGAGCATCCGTGGGCATCGCGAAACCGCGCCCATTGTTGCCCTCCACGCGGAAGTAGTCGTTGACGCGAAGCGGCGTGCCCTCGAGGTTGACGTTGGCGTACGCCGTTATGTACGAGCCGTCACACCCGCCGGCCATGCCGTACATGATCGGGGTGGTCTGCCATCCCGGGCACAGCGTGGTGGTGTTCGAGAACGTGAAGTCGTTCGTCTGCAGCTGCAGGCTCGAGGGGTGCAGGCGAACCTTTTGCCACTTCGTCACAACGCACGCAAACGGACCGTTCTGCTGCAGCGTGCTGTAATTGTGAGAATTGTCGAAGTAGCCGGGCGCCATCTCGTGGAGCAACCCGAAAGGCATCTGCGTTGTCGTGCCAGCGTTCGGAAGGGTCAAGTACTCCTTCGGGTCGCTGGCCATCTCGTGGCAGTAGACGCTGAGCACGGCGCGGCTGGGCCCGCCGTTGAGCAGCGGATAGATCGTGTAGGTGCCGTCGGTCGCGTTCGGATCCGCGGCTCGATGGTCGGCACAGCTCACAGGGAAGCTGCCTTGCGCGCGCGCCTCGGTTACGGCAAGCGGCGCCAGCAAGATGCTCAGGGTCAACAGGGCTTTCATCACTTTCATTGCAGGGGAAACCTCCAATGGATATAGCGAGAAAGCGACTGGGAAACTCTCACGCGACAGCGCGAGAGACGGAGGGGAGACGAAAGAGTCGCAAGAGCGACTCTGGTGTCTGTCTGACTAGTCGATCAGGAACTTCCCGTCGGCCATGATCTGCCGATCGTCGACCCAGATGTTGAACCGCGTCGCCACCACATCAATATGCGTGGTCGACTTCCAGTCCGCGCCGGTGTGCTGGCCGTATGGGTCGCCGAACGCGATGTGGATGCCGGGGAACTTCTCGTCCTGGAGGATGTGCCCGATGACTTCCTTGAGCTCAATGTTGGTGCCGATCGCGAACTCACCCACGCGGTCCGAGTTCTCGTCGGTATGCGTGTACTTCCAGAAGTCGCTCTCGAGCTCTTTGTTCTCGCTGTACGCCTCGACGAGGCGGTTGTCTTTGACGCGGAGCGTCAACGGGTTGGCCGCCAGGCTGTGGTACTTCTCGCACAGGAAGTCGCCAACGACGCCGTCGATCACCAGCGTGCCGTCAACGTTGCCGGGCGTGGTGAACACCTCGCCGCCGGGCAGGTTGCCCCACTTGTCGGGGCTGATCAGTCCGCTCGTCTTCAACCACTTGTAGTTCGGGTTGAGCGTAGTCGTGAAGTTGCTGCCGCCCGTGGTGGTGGCGCGCACTTCCTTGGCGTTGCGGACGATGTCGATGACCTTCGAGCTCAGGCGATCGACCTTGTGAAAGTCGGCGCGCATGCCTTCGAGCATCATCTGGCGGTTGATGTTGACCATGTGGCCATGGCGCATCTTCCGGCGATTGACGATGTCCGTGAGCTGCATGCGTGAGCCCAGCTCGTTGCGCTGCACGTGGACGGCCAGGATGCTGACCTGGCTCTGCTCCATGTCGTCGGCAATGGCGGCCGGGAGGTTGATCAGCGGCCGCTGCGCGACCTCTTCGAGGATGAACGCCTTGTAGGGCGCGCCGACCTGCTCGATCTCGTGCACGAGGCTCGCGGCGATGTCTTCGCAATCGCGATCCGCGATCACGGTCACGCGTTCATGCGGCTGAACGTTGAGGCAGACGCGAATCGCGTTGCGGGCGCCTGGAGCAAGGTCCTTGTCGTAGGTATTCAACATAGAGATCGTTACAAGGGTTTCAAGGGTTACAACAGGTTATAACAGTTGTCACTCTTGTAACCCTTGTAACCCCGCCTGCGTCTCGCTCACCATGTATTCGACGACTTTCTTGAGATCTTGAGTCTGCTCGAAAACCTTGAGCTGGCGCTCGGCGCCGTTGCCGCGCTCGAGCATGGTGCGGATGTATTGCACCTCGGCGCGGCTGTCCAGCTCATCGAGCACGTCATCGACGAAATCGAGGTATTCGAGCATCAGCTCGCGGGCATCGACTTCCTTCTCCTGCCCGAAGTCGATCAGCTTCCCCTCGAGGCCGTAGCGCGCGGCGCGCCACTTGTTCTCCATGATCAGCGCGCGGCTGTACATCCGGAATCCCTGGTTGCGCGAGTGCAGCTTGTAGAGCTTGGCCATGGTCGCCTGGATCAACGCGGCGATGGCCAGCGATTCGTCGGCGCGCATCGGGATATCGCAAATGCGGACTTCGACGGTCGAGAAGAACGGATGCGGGCGCACGTCCCACCAGATCTTCTTGGCGTTGTCCATGCTGTTGGTCTTGACCAGCAGGTTGACGAAGCTTTCGTAGTCGGCCCAGCTGCTGAACGTGTCGGGGATGTTGGTGCGCGGGAACTTGTCGAACACCTTGCAGCGGTACGACTTCAAGCCGGTCTTGAGGCCGATCCAGAACGGCGAGTTCGCGGAGAGCGCGAGCAGGTGCGGCAGGAAGTAGCGCACCTGGTTCATCAGGTGAATCGCGACTTCGCGGTCCTCGATGCCGACGTGCACGTGCAGCCCGAAAATCAGGTTCGAGCGCGCGACGAGCTGCATGTCTTCAACGACCTGCAGGTAGCGCGCGTCGGGGTAGATGTCCTGTTCGCGCCAGTCGGCGAAGGGATGCGTCGCGCCGGCGCACAACAGCAGGCCGTTCTCCTTCGCCAGCTTCACCATTGCGCGCCGGAGGTTGATGATGTCGGCGCGGGCTTCCTTCATGTTGCGGCAGACGCCGGTGCCGACTTCGACCACCGACTGGTGCATCTCCGCCTTGATGCGCTCGTCGAGCTGGCGCTTACCCTTGGAGATGATCTCGGCGTTGATGTGCGAGCGCAGATCCATCGAGACAGGGTCGATGGTCTGGTATTCCTCCTCGATGCCGATCGTGAAGGATGGTTTCACAATTTATCCTCGCAGGAACGCGTCCCAGCGATACGCGCCCGGCGCTTCAGGTTCGGTCGCCTTCTTCACGGCGAGGTCGGCGACGGCGTTGACGATCCAATCGAAGTTGGCCCGGCCGACCGAGTGCAAATCCGCATCGGGCGCCGGGTTCATGAAGTCGATGGCGTAGGGAATCCCGTCCTCGACCGCGAACTCCACGGTGTTCAGGTCGTAGCCAAGCGCGCGGCAGAGGGTCTGCGCATCGCGGCGCACCCGGTCGAGCAGCTCCTTCGGATACTCCGGCGGCGTCAGCACGTAGCGTTCGTGGAACGGCGCGCGCGGGTCGTAGGGCATGATGTGCACCTGCTCCTGCCCGACCACGTAGCAGCGGAAGTATTCCTTGAAGTTCACCGCCTTCTGCAGCGTCATGCACAGCGTCTTCGTCTGGTCGTAGGCGCTGAAGAATTCTTCGCGGTTGTTGATCTTGTAGACGTCGCGCCAGCCGCCGCCGTCGAAGGGCTTCAGGAACGCGGGGAAGCCGATGTACTCGAACACGCCATCCCAGTTGAGCGGGTAGTGCAGGTTGCGCATCGACCGCTCGGTCGTGCCGGTCGGATGCTCCTTGTGCGGCAGCAGCACGGTCGGCGGAATGGCGACGCCGAGTTTCGTCGCCAGCGCGTAGTTGAAGAACTTGTCGTCCGCGCTCCACCAGAACGGGTTGTTGATGACCTTCGTTCCGCACAACGCCGAGTTCTTCAGGAACGCCCGGTAGAACGGGATGTCGTGCGAGATGCGATCGACGATGACGTCGTAGCCGCAGGGCTCGGCCATGCGGACGCCGTCGATCTGGACGAACTCCGCGGTGACGCCCTGGACGCCCATCCCGTTGATGCGCTCGATGAGCGCGCCAGGGAAAGTGTTCTCCATGCCGAACAGCACGCCAATCTTCTTCATTCGCGGTGGATCATATCCCGTTTGCCTCGGCAGAGCTTGGACGTATGCTTCTACGCGTGCCCCGCCCCCTGGACATAGATCGCGCGGCATTTCACCGCCATATGGCGGAGATCAACGGCCGGCGCATTCCGGTGCTGGCCGGCGTCACGGCCCTGCTGTGCGCCATCTCGTTTGCCGCCAACGTTGCTTCCGGCGGGCTCAGCAACTTCTCGTTGCTGACCGGCACGGGACTGAACGTCACCGCAATGGCGATGGCGGCGGTCGTCTATGGGACCTATCGCTGGCTGCGCATGCCCGGCCTGAGCGCGATCCTCTACGGGTGCCTCGTGCTGGCCTGGGGCGACCTGATGATCCCGACCTACCTTCACGAGATCGAGATCAAGCACTCGGCTCACGCGGCGCAGAACCTGGTGATCTACTTCATCACGCGCTACCTCGCGGCGGTGAGCGTGGTGTGGAGGCCGCGCGATCTCGCGATCGTGCTGGTGCTCAACCACGCCGTTTCACTGTGGCCGCTGGTGGCGACTCAAGGCCTGGTCAACGCGTATCTGTTTACCGCGCTCTGGACCGCGACCGCGTGGCTCGTTGCGTTCCTGATCTATCGCGCGGAACGCGACGCGTTCATCGCGCGGCTGCGGCTGCAGGAGCAGCGTGACGCGCTGGCGAGCGCCAACGCCAACCTCGAACGGCTCAACCAGGAGAAGAACGACCTGATGGCGATTGCCGCGCACGACCTGCGCAGCCCGTTGATGGGAATGACGACGCTGCTGTCGATGGCGGCGGACGAGGCGTCGCGGGCCTGGGCGGCCGGCGTCGGCACGCTGAAGGCGCTCGAAGAGAGCGGCCGCAACATGGCGGAGCTGGTGACGCGCGTGCTCGACGCCCACCAGACCGACGACCGGCTCGGCCAGCTTGCCGTCGTGGCGGGCGACATCGCGCCGGTGGTGACACGCACGCTGGCGCCGCACGACGCCGTGGCGCGCGCCAAGGGCATCACGCTGACCGTGCACGCGCCGGAACCGTGTATCGCGATGCACGATCCGCACGCGCTCGGACGCGTGATCGACAACCTGGGCTCGAACGCCATCAAGTTCTCGCCGCCGGGCGCCACCGTCCGCGTCGCCGTGCTGCCGGCAGAGAATGGCGGCGGCCCCCGGATTCAGATCTCCGATGGTGGTCCTGGGATTAGCGAAGCGGAACGGCCCCGCCTGTTCAGGAAGTTCGCGCGGCTGCGCGCGAAGCCGACGGCGGGTGAGAGTTCGTCCGGGCTCGGCCTCTATATCGTGAAGCGCCTGGTGGACGCGATGGGAGGAACCATCGACGTCACGGCCGCGGACGGCGGTGGCGCGTCGTTTATCGTGACGCTACGTCCGCAAACTCTCTCAGAATCGCCTGGCTCAGTTTCGCACTGACCCAGACATCGCCGGCGGCCACGGCGGCGATCGCGGTGCTCAGCTCGCCCGCCATTCCAGCCTTCATCACGTAGCCGTGCGCGCCGGCCGACAGCGCTTCGCGCGCATGGCCGTCTTCATCGTGCATCGACAGCACGATCACGCGCAGGCCCGGAGCGGACGCGCGCCATGCCTTGATGCTGCCCAGGCTGCTGACGTCGCCGAGCATCATGTCGAGGACCAGCAGGTCCGGTTGCGCCGCGTGAATGAGCGGTCCCGCGTCCTCCAGTGAATCCGCTTCGCCAACCACGGCAAAGCCTGGTGTGCGTTCCACGAGCGAACGGACGCCGAGCCGAACGACCGCGTGATCGTCAACGATCATCACGCGCACGGAGGCTGGTGAGGCTGGTGGGGCAGGTAGGACAGGCGAGCTCTGCGCGACGAAGCGGTAGCCCCGGCCCGGCACCGTCTCAAGGATCGAGGCGGCATCCTCACCGAGCGCCTGGCGCAGCACCGACATGGCGGCGTTCAGGCTTGATTGCTCTACGACCACGTCCTTCCAGACCTCGCGCAACAGCTCGTCGCGGGTGACCAGTTGCCCCGGGCGCGTGGCCAGCGCCACGAGCAGATCGAAGGGTTTCGGTGGCAGCGCCACGGGCTGCCCGTCGCGCATCAGGCGATACTCGCGCGCATCCAGGGTGTAGCGGCCGAACTGAAGTGACGTCATTACGGTAGATAGGCGTGCGCCATCGGGCGCCAGTAGGGCCAGTCATGTTTGGAGTCGTTCCAGACATGCAGGCTGTGATGAATGCCTTTCGCCTGGAGCAGCGCAGAGAACTGCTCGTTGGGCGCGCGGCAGATGTCGTGGTCGCCGGTCACCAGCACCCACTTGTTGCGCTTGAACTGCTGGAGGTAATACGGGTCCGACAGGTTCGGCAGGAACGACGGCGGATTCAGGAAGTAGCAGTCCTCATCGAAATACCCGTCGAGGAACTGCGACACGTCAAATGCCCCGCCCATCGTCACGCACCACGTGAAGACATAGGGGTTGCGCAGGGCGAGCGTCATGGCGTGATACGCGCCGAAGCTGCAGCCGGTGACGCCGATGGCATCGAGCCGCGTCAGGTGCTTGATCAGCGGCACCACCTCGTTGAGGATGTAATCCTCGTAGTGCAGGTGGCGTTCGACGCGATGGCGCGGGTGAATCTTCTTGCAGTACCAGCTTTCGCTGTCGACCGACGACACGCAGAACAGCCGAAGGTGCCCGTGTTCAAGCTTGTCGGAAAGCGCGCCGATCATCCCGCGATCTTCGTACTCGTAGAACGCGCCCATCGACGTGGGGAAGACGATCATCGGCGGACCGCCGTGTCCGAAGATCAGCAGCTCCATCTCGCGATTGAGAGATCTAGAGAACCATTTGTGATGATCGCGGACCATGGGTGCTCGGGTGTGCGTGCTCCGATAGAGAGCCTATACTGACTGCGCAGCAGAATGCACTCGCCTGGTAGCCAGCTCCGCCGTCACGACGATTTTCACTCCGAATACCTGGAACACGACCGGAATGTGCTCGTGTGGCTGCCCCCCGGTTACGAAGCGGGGGCGGGCCGTTACCCCGTGCTTTACATGCATGACGGCCAGAATCTGTTCGAGGCCGACACCGCGTTCCAGAAGGGCGAGTACTGGCACTTCGGCGAGACCGCGGCCGAACTGATCGACGCCGGCCGCATCGAGCCCCTGATCGTCGTCGGCATCTACAACACCGGCGAGTCGCGCATCGACGAATACACACCCACCGGCGACAAGAAGCTCGGCGGCGGGCATGCCGACGACTACGGCCGGATGATCATCGAGGAGCTCAAGCCGTTGATCGATCGGACGTACCGCACGAAGCCGGACGCCGCCAATACCGGCGTCGGGGGCTCCTCGCTCGGCGGGCTCGCTTCGCTCCACCTCGGTTTCACGCATCCCGCGGTGTTCACCAAGATCGCGGCGCTGTCGCCGTCGGTGTGGTGGGATCGCAAGGCGATCCTGCGCACGATCCGGCAAGCGCGCTCGAAGCCGAAGCTCCGGCTCTGGGTGGACATGGGCACGGCCGAAGGGAAGAAGGGCCTCGACGACGCGCGATCGCTGAAGGCGGCGCTGGTCGGACTGGGATTCGCGCCAGGTGTTGATCTGCACTACGCCGAGTACGAAGGCGCGACGCATTCGGAGCTGGCGTGGTCCGAGCGCGTGGGTCCGATGCTGGAGTGGCTGTTCCCCTCAGGCGCTCGGCAATATCCCGGCGGCCGAACGCGCTGACGCATCAACGCGGGTGGTCGAGCACCTCGCGAACCTTTCTCGCGAGATCGGACCGGCCGAACGGCTTCAACAGGAACGGCATCGACTCGTGCTCGATGCCTTGCCTCAAGATGCGGTCTTCGGTGTATCCCGACATGAACACAACACGCAGCGTGGATCGGGCGTGGCGCAGGTTCTCCCAGAGCTGACGCCCGGTCATTACCGGCATGATCGCGTCGGTGAGTAACAGATCAATCGCGCCGCCATGTTGTTCTGCCTGGCGCAACGCCTCCGGCCCGTCGGCGGCCTGCAACACTTCATAGCCGAGTCCTTGCAAGGTGAGCCGCACGATCTCGCGCACGCCGTCTTCGTCTTCGACCACGAGAACCGTTTCACGTCCTGTAGGCAACTGCCCAGCGCCAGATGGTACCGCCATCGGCTCGTTCGGCGCCTCCGGTAAATACACTTTGAACGTCGAGCCCTCACCGGGCTCGCTGTATACCGTGATGTACCCGTTTGATTGCCTGACGATTCCGTAGCAGGTCGCCAGGCCGAGCCCGGTGCCCTTGCCGACCGCCTTGGTCGTAAAGAACGGTTCGAAGACACGTTGCTGGATTGAGGGGTCGATCCCTGCACCCGTATCCGATACGGCAATCGCGACGTATTTCCCCGGTTGCAGTTCCGGAATACTCGGTGTCAGGGCCGCGTCAAGCTCGGCGTTGGCGGTGGTGATGCTGAGCTGGCCTCCGTCCGGCATGGCGTCCCGAGCATTGAGGCACAGGTTCAAGATGACGCGCTCAAGCTGACTGGCATCCGCGAGGCAGTGACGCAGGCCGGCATCAAGCGCGAGGTGGAACTTGATGTCCTCGCCCAGCATCCGTTTGAGCATCGGCTCCATGTTCGAGACGACGGCGTTGACGTCGATGGCCTCCGTACGAAGAATCTGCCGGCGGCTGTAGGCCAGCAACTGCCGGCACACGTTGGCTGCTCTGCCCGACGAGTCCTTGATCTGCTCGATGTAGCTGCGCAGATCCGGATCGAGGTCACGATCCTCGAGCGCGAGGTCGGCGTAGCCCAATGTGACCATCATCATGTTGTTGATGTCGTGGGCCACGCCGCCCGCCAGCCGGCCGATCGATTCGAGCCGTTCGGCCTCGAGGAGGCGGGCTTCCGCGTCACGCAGCTGCTGGCGCGCACGCTGCTGCTCGGTGATGTCACGGAACACCATCACGGCGCCACGGACCTCTCCTGAAGCCGTGCGAATCGGCGCCGCGCTGTCATCGACCGGAATCTCGCTGCCGTCGCGCCTGACCAGCACGGCATGCTCACCCAGCGTGACGACGCCGTCTTCATTGAGTGCGCGCCGGATCGGATCGGCCATCGGCAGCTTGGTCACCGCGTCGACGAGCCGGATGACATATGCGGCGTCACGATCGACGCCGTCGGCTCTCGGCCATCGGGTGATGTCTTCCGCGACCGCGTTCATGAAGGTGATCCGCCCTTGATCATCAGTGGCGATGACGCCGTCGCCGATGCTGGCCAGCGTCGTGGCGAATCGTTCCTCGCTTTCCCTCAGCCGGTGCTCCAGCGCGGCGCGGTGCAGCGCCATCGTGACCGTTGCGCGAAGTTCACGATCACCCACCGGTTTGATCAGAAAACCGTACGGGCCAACCCGTCTGGCTCGCTCGATCGTCGCGTCGTCACTGTGGGCGGTCAGGAACACAATGGGGATCTGCCATCGCTGCACGATCTCCATCGCGGCGTCGATGCCGTCCAGTTCGCCGCGCAGGCGGATGTCCATCAACATCAAGCTGGGACGGGTCGATTCCGCCAGCTGCATCGCGGCTTGGCCAGTGGCCGCCACTCCTGAGACGAACAGCCCCATTCGCGTCAGCCGGAGCTTCAACTCTTCCGCAATCAGTGCCTCGTCTTCGGCGATGGCGACGCGTGAGCCGGCCGGGAGTTCATCGAGTTTCTTCACGCAATGATCCTTGGGGAGACGATCGCGAACTCGAGCGTGGCGCGAAAGCCGGGCGACGCACCCGTGAATGTGCACTCGCCCTCGAGTTGTCTGGCCATGGCGCGCACGAGGTTGAGCCCCATGCCGCTATCCCGGGTCGTTGACTCCGCGAGGCCGCCGCCGTTGTCGCGAACCGACAGCACGCAGCGCCGGTTGACGGATCGACACGCGATGGTAATTGACGGGCGGGCGACATCTGAGAAGGCATGCTTGGCGGCATTGGTCACCAGCTCATTGACGACCAGTCCGCAGGGGATGGCCTGGTCGATGGTCAGCGCCAGGTCCTCGACCTCGAGGGCAATGGCGATCGCCGGCTCGCTGCTGAAGCTTTCACGCAAATGAGTCGCCAGCCGACTGAGATACTTCTGCATCTGGACCGCGGCGAGGTCGTCAGACTGATAGAGGATGTCGTGAACCATTGCCATGGACTGCACGCGCTGACGACTGATGTCGAGCAGCCGCGCTGCTGCGGCGTCAGCCTGTGCGGCTTGCAGATACAGCAGGCTCGACACGGTCGCGAGGTTGTTCTTGACGCGGTGGTGGACTTCCCGCAAGAGCACTTCCTTCTGTTCGAGGGTATCGCGTAACGTCTGCTCGCCACGCTTGCGCTCGTCGATGTTGTGCAACGTGCCGAGCATCCGAACCGGGAGGCCGTCAGCGGTGCGCTCGACGACTCGTCCGCGCGACCAGACCCACACCCATGTGCCGGCTGCCGTCTTCGCACGGTACTCCGCTTCGTAAGGGGCGTCGCTCTGTGATGCGAGGTGTGCGGTCAGCGATGCGCGGACGCGGGCTTCATCGTCGGCATGAATGCTGACCGACCACGACGAATCAAGAATCGGATTGACCAGCGCCACGCGGCCGAGAATGGCTCTGAAGGTATCGTCGACATCCACCGCGCCGGTCTGAACATTGAGATCCCAGACGCCGATCTTGGTCGTTTCGAGGACCAGCCGCGATCGCATTTCGACGTCGATCAAACGCCGCAGCAGGGTTTCGATGCGCGACTTCCCCTCGGTGGAGGCTTGCTCGGCGATTGCGGCGCGGCGGAACTGCCAGATCGTGGCACCAAAGATTGGGCCCATCGCTCCAAACGACAGCAGGACGATCAGCGGCAACCACGACTCCGCCGGTTGCCACGTGGTGGCGGACACTCGCCACGTGACGTCGAGCGGCAGGCCGACGATCGCAAGATCGACCGTGTCAAGCTCATCGACCTGAGAAAACAGTCCGGGCCCGACCGAAGGAGTTACAGCGGCAGAAGGAATCACGGCGCGGCTGACGAGTCGTGACGGTCGCATCACCGACACCAGATGCCCCTCCTCGCGCCGCGTCCCGAGCGGCCATGAGGTGACGATGACGGCGTCGTCTCCCCGCCCGATGGTGATGGAGCGCGGCGTCAGATTTGCCGGCGCGTCCTCGAGGAGCCGCTCGCGTTCGGCAGCGTAGTCTGCGTGTGAGCCAGCCGCCGCCGCGATCCATGGCTCAACGGTGCACGGTGCCGTCAGTTCAAGCCGCTCGAGCGTGAATAGTTGATTGATGTACAGCGTGGCATCGGCCTCCCACGCTGGCTGCGCTCCGGGAGACAGGCTCCATCGTTGCACCATGCGCTGAATCGCGTGCCCATCAGCAGACAATTCGGCTGACAGCGTTCGGGCCAGCACCTCGAGCCCTGCCCTCGCCGCTTCGACCGCGATCCGATGCTCACGATCTCGAGTCGAGGTGTATAGCAGCCCTCCGACCAGCCAGATGATGGCAGTCACGATGATCGGCACAAAGGCCGGCATCCAGTAATGGGCCGGATCGCGATGCGCCCAGCCGTACGTGACGAGGCCGGCGGCTGTGAGCAACGTGCCGATCGCCGTTTGCGGCGACATGCGGGTGAAGCCCAGCCAGCCCGCGGTGTCACTGAGCGACGTGGCGTAGCCGGTCAGCGACGTCAGCGCCAGGGCGACAAGGAACATCCCGCCGAGGCCTGTGATCGCCGTCACCAGGCGTGCCGGCGCAACCAGCGAGACGCCGATGACGAGAGCGGCCGTGAGTAGCGCGCCCGCCGTTTGCGGCGCCATGCGCCCGGCTGAGAGGGTTCGCGCCATCGCGAACGACGCATCAACGACGAACTGATCGATACCGAAATCCCGCCCGAGCGGGGTACTGGAGGGCGGTGACGCTGGTGATCACCGTGACGGCTGCGGCAGTGCTGAAGGCGAGGATGTGACCGCGCCTTCCCCATGACATCCCCGACAGCGCCACGCCACACAGGAAAAAGCACGCGGCGGTGTTGAACTGCATCGGCGCGAAACTGGGATCCAGCTGCACGATCGAACGGATCCCAAGCAGCCAGCCGGCCATGACCAACGCTCCGACGAGCATCAGCACGGCCCCGCACGTCCGCGACAGGGCCACCGCAGAGGGAAAGCGCATTGGGCTGGACATCATCGCCGAACCTCATCCTTAGGGCAATGAGGTTCGGCGAACGCACCCGAATCAGGGGCCGCTCACGAGTCCCGCGGTCCCCCGGCCGATGTCGTTGCGCGAGGACGCGCCAGCGATCCGAGGACGGCGAGGACCAAGAGGGTGCCGATGATCCCCAGCGACCACTCAATCGGGAACTTGCCCCCGAACCAGTCGTTGAGCCACACCATCTTGAGGCCGACGAAGATCAGGATCAGCGCCAAGGCGTATTTCAGCAGGTAAAAGCGATCGACCGCCCCTGCGAGCAGAAAGTACATCGCCCGCAAACCGAGGATCGCGAATACGTTCGAGGTGAAGACGATCAGCGGCTCCCTGGTGAGCGCGAAGATGGCCGGCACCGAGTCCACGGCGAAAATGATGTCGCTCATCTCGAGGAAGATCAGCGCGACCATCAGCGGCGTCGCATGCCAGCGCCCGTCGAGCTTCACCAGGAACGACTGTCCGTGGAGCGTCGGCGTGACGGGCATCATCCGGCGGAACAGCCGCAGCGCCGGATTGCGTTCCGGATCCATCTGCCGGTCCGGCACGAACAGCATCTTGGCGCCGGTCAGTAGCAGGAAGCCGCCAAAGACCCAGACGATCCACTGATACTGCATGAGCACTGAACCAAGGGCGATGAAGATTGCGCGGAACAGCAGCGCGCCGATGATGCCGTAGAACAGGACCCGATGCTGGTACTGCAGCGGGATCGCGAAGTAGGAAAAAACCAGCACGAATACGAAAATATTGTCGACCGCGAGAGACTTCTCGACGACGTATCCGGTCAGAAACTCGAGCGCGGCCTGGGTGCCCGCCTCCGGTCCGTGTTGCTGAACCGCGTAGAGATAGAAGCCGTAGTTGAAGATCAGGGCCAGCGACACCCACACGATTGACCACACCAGCGATTCGCGGAAACCGACGGCGTGGGCCTCACGATGAAAGACGCCGAGGTCGACGGCCAGGAGCATAAGCACCAGTGCCGTGAACCCGGCGTAAAACGGCCAGTAGACCGCGAACGGAAACAATAGTTCCATTGACAGCGTCTCAGCTGCGCGACGGCGTCCACGCCGCCAGCGCCCGCGCCACGCGGGCCACCGAACGCCCGGCGCGATCGGCGGCGCGATCCACCGCTTCGCCGAAGTCGGCGGCGATATGTTCGATCAGCATCAGGCGCGTCGGATGCTGCAGGCGTACTGCGACGATGCACTGCTTGTCGATGCCGCCGCGCGGGCCGTTAATGTCCGTGATGCGGACGCGAACCGCGCGCACGCGGCTGCTAAAACGATCGAGGGCGAACTGCACGCGCCGCCGCGCGCGTTCCGCAACCGCTGCTGGAACGTCTGCTCCCGTCGTCACCGTCACTGGGATCGAGCTGTCTTCGCCGAAATGCACCATGGTCTCCTCCCGGCCCCTGAGGGCCCGTGGGATGACGATAGGCGGCGGGAGAGAATATAGACAATTAGATAGTTAAAGCATGATGAATAGACGGAGTCTATGCATGATCCAGCCAGCCCGCGCGTGCGCCCCGGGTAATCGCCAGCACGCCCGGGTGGGTGACGCGCCGCTGGGCGGAGATCGCATAATAGGTTTCGCGGACCGTCGTGGCCTGGCCAATGGATGCGACCTGGTAGAGACGCTTGACGTCGGCGGCGATGGCCGAGGGTGCCGCGAACACCGCGTTGCTCTCCCTGCCGAACGCCTTGAGCAGCGCCGAGTCCTCGAACTCCGCCAGGATACGCGGCCGCAGCCGTTGCGCGTCGAACCAGGTATCGAGGGCCTGCCGCACGGCGGTCTGCGGCGCTGGCAAGAGCATCGGCTGACCGTCCAGCGAACGCGGAAAGGTGCGGCGCAGGCGGGCCGCCACCGCGGCCGCCGCGAAGAAGGTCATCGCCGACTCCCCGAGGGCATGGTTGAAAACCTTGACCCGGGCATGGGGTGGCGCGGGCCGGTCGGCAATGACCACGTCGACGGCAAACGCCGCGACTCTGGTCAACAGGCTTTCGGTGTTGTCCTCGACGCACAACAGGTGCGGTGCGTCCCCGCCATGCAGCAACGGTTTCAGCAGGCGGTGCACAATCAGCTTTGGAACGGCGTTCGCGATGCCGATGGTGATCCGGCCGCGCTGCTCGGTGGGCCGTC
>Ga0247718_1000236_pt1 | contig 14478 bp, 16 predicted proteins | sample 21E_DmetaG_FD_189045 | JGI IMG/M metagenome (GOLD analysis project Ga0247718, IMG submission 189045) | Soil microbial communities from hillslope of Landscape Evolution Observatory, University of Arizona, Oracle, AZ, United States - 2-1-E_D | ecosystem: Engineered > Artificial ecosystem >...
CCCGCAAAGAGCGCGAAGAGGAGGAGCGCCAGGACCGCCAGCGTAAGGAGCGCGAGGAGGACCGCGATCAGCACGAGCTCCCGCCGGGGCGGGCGGTAGGCCGCGTGCTCAATCTCCTTGTCCACGCGTCGGTAGTGGAGGGCACCGAACACGATGAGCGCGATCCCCGCCACCACAAACCCCACGCCCGCCACCACGTAGGCCACCTCGAACCGCAGCCCCTCGCCGAGGAAGCGGATGAGGACGGAACCCACGGCTGCCACCGAGAGCCCCGTGCGGATCCAGGCCGCGAGGGTACGCTCGTTGGCAAGGCGCGTCCGCGCCAAGGCCTCCGCGCGGCGGAAGGGGTGGACCTCGCCCTCTTCGCCCATGGGGATCAGGCGGGGCGGCCGCCCTCGCCGCGCTGGCGGCGCGCCTCCTCCGTGACGGGCACGGCATCCTCGTCCGGCTGCACCTTGGATCCGTAACGGTTCGCGTAGGCTTGGGTGAGCTCGGCGCCGAAGAGGAAGATCTGGGCCGAGTAGTACACCCACACGAGGAACACCACGAGGCTGCTTGTGGCGCCGTAGGCCGAAACGGTGCTGCTGCGGCCGAGGTAGATGCCCACGAGGAACTGGCCCACCGTGAAGAGCACGGCCGTAAAGATGGCGCCAAGCCACACGTCCTTCCACGCGACCTCGGCATCCGGGAGCGCCTTGAACATGATCGCAAAGAGGAGGGTGATCACCGCAAGGGAGAGAAGGAAGTTCACCACAAGCCAGACGGCGGCGCCACCGGGCAGGTTGTTGCCGAGGAACTTGCCAACCACCGAGAGGGCGCTGCTCATCACGAGGGAGACGAGCAGGAGGAAGCCCACGGCAAGAACAAGGGCGAAGGGCCAGGCATAGTCCTTGGCGAGGCCCTTGGCCTTCGCCTTGATGCCCTTGCGCTCCTTCAGCTCCACCTCCCACACGGTATTCATGGCGTCCTTGAGCTGGTGAACGACGCCCATGGCGCCCACGATAAGCGTCAGGAAACCGATGATGGTGGCAAGGATTCCGGCGCGGGGGCGGGAGGCGCTCTCCATGAGGCCGTTGAGGGCCTCCGCGCCCGTGGGTCCGATAACGCGGTCAAAGGTGCCCACGATCTCCTGCCGCGCGGAGGCCTCCCCGAAGAAGAGGCCCACGATGGCCACGGTGATGAGGAGCAGCGGCCCCACCGAGAAGATGCTGTAGTAGGCGAGGGCCGCCCCAAGGCGCTGGGCCTTGTCCTCCTTGAAGTCCCTGAAGGCGTCCTTGAGGAGCCCTCCGAAGGCCTTGGCGTTGAGCATGCGTGCGGCTTCGGCGCCCTCCCGGCTTGACGCTTCTCGCCGAGTTGAGGATGCCGGCCGCTTGCGTGCGTTACCCGTTGACGATTTCTCCACCATTGGGGTGGAGGATCTGGCCCGTCATGTAGGAGGAGTCGTCCGAGGCGAGGAACACGAAGCAGGGCGCCACCTCCTCCGGCTGCCCCGGCCGCCCCATGGGGTACTTGGCGCCGAACTCCTCCACCTCCTCCGGCTTGAAGCTCGCCGGAATGAGGGGCGTCCAGATGGGGCCGGGCGCCACGCCGTTGACGCGAATGCCCCGCTCCACGAGGTCCTTGGAGAGGGAGCGCACGAAGCTCACGATGGCCCCCTTCGTCACGGAATAGTCCAGGAGCTTCGGGTTCCCCTTGTAGGCCGTCACGGAGGTGGTGCAGAGGATGGCGCTCCCCGCCTTCAGGTGGGGAAGGGCCGCCTTCGTGAAGAAGAAGTGGCTGAAGATGTTGGTGCGGAAGATGCGGTCGAGGTCGCCGTAGTTGATGTCCTCGGGCCCGTCGCGCTCATGCTGCTCCGCGGCGTTGTTCACGAGGATGTCGAGGCCGCCGAGCTCCTCCACGACACGGTCCACCACCTCCTGGCAGAAGGACTCGTCCCCGATGTCTCCCGCAATCGTCACGCAGCGCCGCCCCTCGGCCTCCACGGCCTCCTTCACGACACGCGCGTCCTCGTGCTCGTTGAGGTAGCAGATGGCCACGTCCGCGCCCTCCTTCGCGTAGAGGAGCGCGACGGCGCGGCCGATGCCGGAGTCGCCGCCCGTGATGAGGGCCACCTTCCCCTCGAGTTTCCCCGCGGGGCGGTAGTCGCGGGCGCGCCAGCGCGGACGCGGCGTCATCTCGCTCTCGAGGCCGGGCTGCTGGTCCTGCTTCTGCGCGGGTAAGGTCTTCTTCTGCTCCTCGGGACTCATGGAGGGGGAGGGAAGGCGTGCCGCGCCTTCCCTCCTCTGGAGCCTTCCTCGATGGCGCCTAGCATCTACTTCAGGGTGCGGGTGGGCTTGTTGCGAAGCCCCTCCTGCGAGTGCTGCAACCGGTCGCTGAGCACGCCCCGGGGCTCCTTCCTGAGTTCCTTCGGCACCTGCTCCCCCACGGGGCCCTTGGCGGTGGTGATGCCGCCGTCCACGAGCCAGAGCGCGCCCGTCACGTAGCTTGCCTCATCGGAAGCGAGGAAGGCATACACGTTCGCCACCTCCTCGGGGGTGCCGCGGCGGCCAAGCGGGGTTGCGGCGAGGATGCCCTTCTCCATCTCCCCGTCCATCGGTCCCGTCTCCTTGTGCGTCCAGGCCGTGTCGATGGCGCCCGGGCAGACGCAGTTGGCGCGCACGCCATACTTCGCCTGCTCCACGGCCACGCCCTGCATGAAGGAGTGTACCCACGCCTTCGTGCCGCCATAGGGCGTGTTGAAGGCGAGCCCGTTGTAGCCTGCTTCGGACCCGGCGGAAACGATGCAGCCGCGGCTCTCCTGCAGGTGCGGGAGCGCCTGCTTCGTCATGAGGAACACGGAGTACAGGTTGTTCCGGACCGTGCGCTCGAAATCCTCCAGGGGGTAGTCCTGGGTCTCGCCCACGGTGAGGAACACGCCCGCGTTGTTCACGAGGATGTCGAGCTTGCCGAAAGCGTCCACGGCAGCCTGGACACAGCCCGCGGCGCCCGCCTCGGTGCTCACGTCCGCGATGTGGGCCACGGCCTTGCCGCCTGCATCGGTGATGGCGCGCGCGACGTCCTCCACGGGGTCCCCGGGAAGGCCGTTCACGACCACGCGCGCGGCCTCCACGGCGAACTTGTGGGCAATGGCCTCGCCGATGCCCGTGCCCGCGCCCGTGACGATGGCCACCTTGCCCTCGAGCCTGCCGGGCATCCTCACACCGCCCGGGACGACGGCATGCCTTCCGCGTGCGTTCCCGTGCGGGCCTCCGCGAGCTTGTCGATGAAGGCCTCGCTGAAGGCGGGAATGTCGTCGGGCATGCGGCTCGTGACGAGGTTGTCGTCCACCACCACCTCCATGTCGTGCCAGACGGCGCCCGCGCGCTCGAGGTCGCGCCGGATGCCGGGCCAGGAGGTGAGGTTGCGCCCCTCGGCGACGCCCGCATCCGCAAGGAGCCACCCACCGTGACAGATGACGGCGACGGGCTTTCCGGCGGTCATGAACTCGCGCACGAGGCGCAGGTGCTCCTCGGACTGCCGCATGGAGTCGGGGCTGATGGCGCCCCCCGGCACGAGCAGGCCGTCGAACTCCTCCGCGCTCACGCCATCGATGATGCGGTCGCCCGCCGTGCCCTCGGCGGGGTCGAAATGGTTCACGCCATGGATCTTGCGCACGTGCGCGTCGTCCTCGGCAAGCACCGTGATCTCCGCGCCGGCCTCGCGCAGGGCCTTTACGGGCCCATCGAATTCCACCTGCTCGAAGCCGTCCGAGACGATGACGGCCACCTTCACGCCTTCCAGGTTCCTTGCTGCGTCCATCGCGTTTCCTCCAGGACCCACCGGGCCCCTCGCTGGTGTGGGCCGCGGCAACCTGGAAAACGGTTGTGGCCAACCCCACGGGTCAGCCCCGCCAGCCTGCACGCTTCGACGTTTGCAACAGATGCCTTATCCCGGTCTCCGGCAAGAGCAGGAGGTGCATGGTGGGCAACAACGGGCATGGATACCCCGGAGGGCCTGTATGACGACCGCGCGGAGCCAGAGCGTCCGCTGCCAAGGGTGCGGCTGGGCCATGTGGGGCGTCGCTCCCCAGACTGCCGAAGGCGTGGGCCGCTGCCCCACGTGTGGGGACCGCCGTCTCCTGCGACCGGGCCTTGCCCCAACCATAACGGACGAGCCTCAGGAGCCCCGGGCGCGCTGGCCCTCCTGGGTGGGAAGCAAAGGCTATTTATGAACTCGTGGGCCTAGCCGGGCGACCGGCCATGGCCCTCGATGTTTACAACACCCTGACAGGAAAGAAGGAGCCCTTCACTCCCCTCCGACCGCCCGAGATCAGGATGTACGTGTGTGGCCTCACGCCCTACGAAGAGGCCCACATCGGCCACGCCCGCGCCTACGTGGCCTACGACGTGATGCGCCGCTTCCTGGAAGCGGAGGGCTTCCGTGTGGACCACATCCAGAACATCACGGACGTGGACGACCGCATCATCGCGCGCTCCCAACAGAGCGGGGAAGCCCCGCTCGCCTACGCGCAGCGCATCCACGACGTGAGCGTGAAGGCCTTCGACGAGCTGCGCATCAAGCGCCCCCGCACCTACCCCAAGGTGAGCGAGCACATCGATGGCATCATCGAGATGACGGAGACGCTTATCCGGAAGGGCCACGCCTACGCGGGCCAAGACGACCACGGCACCTCCGTCTACTTCAGCGTGGCCAGCGACCCCGACTACGGCAAGCTCAGCCACCTCAACCGCGACGAGCTGCTGCAGGGCGTCCGCAAGGACGTGGCGGAAGGCAAGCGCGACGCCGCCGACTTCGCCCTGTGGAAGGCCGCGAAGCCCGGCGAGGTCTCCTGGGACTCCCCCTGGGGGAAGGGCCGCCCCGGTTGGCACATTGAGTGCTCCGTGATGACGAAGGCGCTCCTTGGGGAAACCCTGGACATTCACGGTGGCGGCTGGGACCTCGTGTTCCCCCACCACGAGAACGAGCTCGCGCAGAGCGAGTCCGCCAACGACGCACCCTTCGTGCGCTACTGGCTCCACGTGGGCTTCCTCACCGTGGAGGGCACGAAGATGAGCAAGAGCCTCGGCAACTTCGTGACCTTGCGGGACGCCCTCAAGAAGTACCGTCCCGAGGTGCTGCGCCTCTGGCTCGCGGGCACGCACTACCGCAGCCCCATCGACTACTCCGAGGCCGGGCTTGCCCAGGCCGCCGCCAACATCGAGCGCATCGAGAACATGCTCTCGAACGTGGAGGCGGCCCTCGCGCACGCCCGCACGGGCCCGGCCACCCCGGCCGACGAGGAGGCCCTGCGCGCCGTGCAGGAGGCCCGCCGCGAGCGCTTCCTCCCCGCCATGCGGGACGACTTCAACACCCCCGTGGCCCTCTCCGTCCTCCTCAAGATGGTGGGCGACCTCAACAAGTACGCCGCCGCGCAGCCCCACAAGGAGACCCTCGAAAAGATGCGGGGCGAGTTCGAGGCCACCGCCTCCATCTTCGCGATCCTTCCGGAGGCCAAGAAGGAGGACGTGGGCGGCCTCGCCGAGGACCTCATGGCGCTTCTTCTCGACGTGCGGCAGATGGCGCGCACGAGCAAGCAGTACGCCATGAGCGACCGCATCCGGGACGGGCTCCTCAAGCTCGGAATTGTCATTGAAGACACCGACAAAGGGCCCCGTTGGAAGCGTAAGGCCTGAATCCATGATGGCGCGCCCTCCTGCGCATCCCGCTGGGTTCCACCCCCGTTGGAGGAAGGGGAACCCTTTTGTGGGCCGGGGATGACGCAGGAGGGGGAGCATTTCGGGCCTTGATCGGGAACCCTTAAGACTCGCCATTCCACGTTGAAGCCTCGGTGAAGGCGAGTGGCGGTCGGTGTGTGGTCCCTCCTCCCTGTGGTTGTCCCGAGCTGTGTTCTCCTCCTCACAGGCTTCATTTTCGCGATGCCCGTGGAAGGGCCTGGCCTTTCTGACGTGATGGGCGACGTGCTTCCCACGGCCTCCTTCACGACATCCTCCACGGCTACCGAAGCGGTGCCTGCCGCGAGCGCTCCCGACGCCGAGGCCGGAAGCCCCGTTGCGGCCCGCCCCCAGGCTTACGCCATGGGCCTTGCCGCGGCTGCCTTCCTCGTGGGCGTCGCGCTCATCACCCGCGGCCGCTTCTATCCCTGAGGTCTTTCCATGTGGGCGGAGGCTTACAACGTCCTCATCGCCGCCAGCACGGTTTTCGCGCTCGCCCTGTTTGTCCTCTCCTTCATGTCCTACCGTCGAGCGGGAAAGCCGCGCCTCCTGCTCGTGGCCGTGGGCTTCGGCCTTCTCGCCGTGAAGGGCATCGTCCTCTCCCTCTCCCTGTTCGTGCCCCTCGGTTGGCCCGTCACCGTCTTCGCCATGGAGGCAGCAGACGCCGTGGTCCTGGGGCTCCTGTTCGTGGCCTCGGTGCGCCCCACCTGACCTAGAAGGCGTAGGGGACGCGGATGTCCGCGCCCAGGAGGAACACGCCGTTCCCCGGCATGCCCGTCCCCTGGTAGGAGGCCGAGGCCGCGGTGAACTCGTAGCTGCCCGCGCCCCCGCGAAGGGTCGCGAAGGTCACCGACTGGGCCGAGCAGACGGCCGTGAGGCCCGTGGTGTCGCAAGCGCGCAGCGCAAAGCCGCGCCCATTGATCCCGGCTCCCGCCACGGAGAGGAGGGACGCGGTGTCGTAGGACAGGTAGGAGGCAAGCAGGCCCGTCCCGACGGTGACGTGCTTCTGGACGGCGGAGGCGCCCACAGCGACGCCGCGCTCCACGTCCACGGCGGCGCCCTCGAACTCGGTGCCGCGGTAAGCAAAGCCGGTGCCGGTCACGGTCTGGCGCTGGAATACGTCCCCGTCGGTGGCCGCGAAGACCGCCCGCCCGCTCGTGACCCCGGAGGAGGTGATGGCGGCAAAGATGGTGGTCTGCTGCCGGGGCGCGCTCAGGCACACGGTGCCCGAGTTCATGGCGAAGGTCCAGGGGGAGGCCTCGGGGAAGCTCGAGACGCGCAGGCCCGTCCCATCGGGGGTGGTGAGGGTCGTGTGCAGAAGGATGCCGGAGGCACCCACCACGATCGTCTGCACGTAGGAGATGAGGGGCGTCCCGCGCCCATCCATCACGTAGAGGCCCGCCATCGCGAACTCGCTCGCCTCGGGGAGACTGGCGGTAAGCCGGAGGTTGAAGCAGCGCACCACCGAGGGGTCTGTGCGGATGGCCACCGCCGACTGCCCCGGCGCGAAGTCATAGGTGAGGGCGGAGACGGCGGCGACCGGAGTGGCAAGGGAGGGAAGCACGGCGCCGGCAAGAAGCACAAGCGCGAGGAAGGCCGCCACGGGACGCATGGGAACCAGGGCGGGATCCACCTGGGAGGATTAAACCCCCTTCACGATACCCTAGTTTCAAGGAGGGCCGTCCCCTTCCGCCGCCCGTGGATGCCGCCACGCTCCTCCACCGCGCCCTCCTCTCCCTGGGGCCGGACGTCGCGCACACCGACTCCGGTGGGTTCCACCGGTACTGGCGGGGCGACCAAGTATTCGCGGTGCTGCGGGTGATGAAGACGCGCGTGCACGTGGGCTTCAACAAGCTGGGGAAGGCTCGCGCAAAGCGCATCCTGCACGCGGAAACGGCGCGGCTCCCCCATGTGCACCACCGAGTCGTGGTCCAGCACCCCGCGGACGTGGACTCCGAGCTTCTCGCGTGGCTGCAGGAGAGCTACGAGAACGTGGACGTGTGGCGGCAGTTCCCGCGCTAAAAAGGGAAGGGGGCCCGGGCGGAGGCCCGGGCACCGGGGTGCAGGATCAGACCTTGCTGATGATCTGCTCGATCTCGCTCTTGCTGGACTCGGCGAGGCGCTTCGCGGCCTCGGGGGACTTCGCGTCGGCGAAGATGCGGTAGATGGGCTCCGTGCCCGAGGGACGCACGAGGACCCAGCCGTCGTCGCTGAAGATTTTCACGCCGTCCGTGAGGTCCACCTTGCCGCCCTTGGCGTGGGCCTTCGCGAGGGCGTCGAGGGCGGCCACCTTCTTGTTGTCGGGGCAGGTGACCTTCGTCTTGTAGACGTGGGCCACGGGCACTTCGCCGAGGAGTTGGCTGAAGCTCTTGCCGGTCTTCGCGATGACCTCCACGACCTTCGCGAGGGTCATGCTCGCGTCGCGGCAGTACTGGAACTCGGGCCAGATGAGGCCGCCGTTCTCCTCGCCGCCGATGAGGGCCTTGATCTCCATCATCTTGCGGGCGACGATGGGGGCGCCCACACGGGTGTAGGTGACGCTGCCGCCCTTGGCCTTCACGTACTGCTCCACGATGCTCGAGGAGCTGACGGGGGTGACGACGGTGCCCTTGCCGCCGTTCATGGCGACCGCCTGGCCGGCCATGAGGGTGAGGGTGCGGTCGCCGTACACGTAGTTGCCCTGGTCGTCCACGAAGACGCAGCGGTCTGCGTCGCCGTCCTGGACGACGCCGAGGTCGGCGCCGAAGGCGGTCACGGACTGCACGAGGTCCTTCACGTTGTCGGGCGTGGGCTCCGAGTTGTGGCCAGGGAAGGTGCCGTCGGGCTGGGTGTTGAGGGTGATGACGTGGCAGCCGAGGCGCTGGAGGAGGTAGGGGGCGGTGAGGCCGCCGGCGCCGTTGCTCGTGTCGAGCACCACCTTCAGCTTGCGGGCGCGGATGGCCTGCACGTCCACCTTGGCGAGGATGCCCTCCACGTACTCCTCGTTCACGTTGGGCATCACGGCGACGTGGCCGAGCTGGGCCCAGGGGACGAGGCGGAAGCGGTCGTTGAAGAAGAGGTCCTCGATGGCGTCCTCCTTCGTGTGGTGCATCTCCGTCCCGTCGGGGTCAATGAACTTGATGCCGTTGAACTCGGGCGGGTTGTGGCTGGCCGTGATGACGGCGCCCGCGGCGTAGTACGACGAACCTGCGGGCTCGTCGACTCCTCGCTGCGCTCCGGACCCGCCGCGCTTCACCTTGTACTGGAGCGCGGGGGTGGGGACGACGCCCGCGTCGTGCACCTCGACGCCCGTGGCGAGCAGGCCCGCGGTGAGGGCGGCCTTGAGCATGGGGCCGCTTGTGCGCGTGTCGGTGCCCACGAGGACGCGCTCCCCGGGCTTGAGGAAGGAGCCGAGGCTCTTGCCGAGCTTGAGGGCGAGTTCGGCGTTCATGTCCTGGTTCGCGAAGCCGCGGACCCCGTTCGTTCCGAAGAGCTTACCCATTGGAATCACCGATGATTTCGTTTGGATCGATTTTGACGCCCTTCAGGAAGACGCCCTTGCGCACGGTCACGCCGTCGCCGAGGACGGAGTCCACGACGGCCGCGTCGTCCTCGAGGGTCACGCCCTCGCCGAGGATGCTGTGCTTTGCGACGGCCTTGTGGCCGAGGCGCACGCGGTCGAAAAGGACCGAGTGGCTGAGCTCCGAGCCCTGGCCGAGGTCGCAGGCGTCCCCCACGACGTTCCAGCCCTCGAAACCCGCCCCATGGTCCTTAACCCCGTCGCCAAGAACGCGGGCGGCGGAGCGGGTCTTGAGCATGAGCTCGTGCGCCTTCAGGTACGTCTCGGGGCGGCCCACGTCCACCCAGAAGCCTTCGAAGGGGTAGCCGAAGAGGCCGCCGCCCTTCTCGATGAGGGCGGGGAAGACCTCGCGCTCGATGCTTGTGACCTTGCCGGGCGCCATGGTGTCGAAGACCTCGGGCTCCAGCAGGTAGGTGCCGGCGTTTGCGAGGTTGCTCGGGGCCTCGTCCTTGGTGGCGGGCTTCTCCACGAAGCGCGTGATGCGGCTGCCCCGCATCTCCACGATGCCGTAGTGGCGGGGGTCCGACACCTTCCAGAGGGCGATGCTGCCGAGGCCGCCGGTGCGGTCGTGGAACCTGCGGAAGGCGGTGAGGGAGAGGGAGTCGAGGATGTCGCCGTTGAACACGAAGAAGGTGTCATCCACGTGGCGCTCGACGTTCTTGACGGCGCCGCCCGTGCCGAGGGGCTCCGTCTCCTCGACGAGCACGACCTCCTTGCCGCAGTCGTTCTTCTCGAAGTACTCCCGCAGAAGGTCGAGCTTGTAGTTCACGGCGAGGATGACGCGGTCCACCTCGGGGGGAAGGCGGTCCACGATGTGCCGGATCATGGGGACGTTCACGATGGGCACAAGGGGCTTCGGACGCGTGAGCGTGAGGGGACGCAGCCGCGTGCCCTGGCCTCCCGCGAGAATGACAGCCTGCATTGGCCGCAGCAAGGACGGAGGGGCTCTTAAAAGGCGCTAGTCCCTATCAAGCCGGTTCCGTGAGGCGGAGGGGCTGAAGAAAAAACGGGGTTGGCTGCCACCCTTCCCAGTGGCGGCAGCCGGGGACCAAGGTCCCGTGGTGCGTCGATCAATGAGCGGTAATCAGGCGTTGCGGCGGCCCCAAGCGTCCTTGGGGAGGGTGTCGTAGACGTTCTCTTCGGCCACCTGGTGGTGGAGGTCCTTGATCTTGGTGAGCTCCTCTTCGCGGACGCGCCAGAAGAAGGCGCGGCGGCGCTCGCCGGTGTCGATGCTGTACTCCTCACGGCGGAAGGTGAGGAGGCGCTTCGCTTCGAGGGTGTAGAAGATGGAGCGCACCTCGGGGTCGAGGGTGTCGTCGTTCACTTCCTCGTCGTCGCCGAACTGCTCGGTGACAACCTCGGCGATGGCCATGGCGTCCTCGTCCTCCATGCCGAAGCGCTCCTTGAGCGCGTCGGTGAGGGCGGTCGTCCTGTCCAGGTCGAGGTCGAGGGTGACGGTTTCGAGGTCCTTGGGAAGGTTCTGCATTGGGGACGCACCTCTGTCGACGTTATCTCACTCGGCGGGGGTAGTAGCGTGTTGTTGTGCGAGCCTTGCCCAGGCGGCCCGGACCATCACGGAGAAGTACCAGCCCCGGGCGGGGTCGGTCAACCGGTTGGCTCCAGGCAGGATGGCGGCGTTCTCGGGCAGCCCGGTCGGCAGCCCGTAGGCGAGGAAGGTGGATTCTCTCCCGGACATGGTGGCAACACCTCACGGGTCCTTGGCGGGGACCCGTTCCCCGTGCGGCTGGAAACGAAGGCGGGCGGTTTCCCGTCTTCTTTTCTACCGTAGGGGGAACTTACTCAAGCACTTCTCCCCGTGCTTGACGGGGAACCAGCCCGCTTGGCCCTATTAAACCTTGCTACACCTTGTCACTGTCAGGGGTTACTGCCGGTTTCCGGGACCGGGGCGGTCCCGGAAACCGGCAGGATCGGTACTCGGCCACGCCTCATGGCGTGCCCTGCGCCCGCGCACACTTCCTGGCAGGGCCGACGGTTCCGAGCGGAGCGAGGAAGCGGAGGCCATGCCAGTCCGTGTGCCAAGGGGGGCGCCGCCCCCCTTGTGACCCCCGGCCAGGGGGCCTCGACGACCTGCCAGTCGTCCTCTCCTCCCTCGCTCCGCTCGGTGCGGTCCCTCCGGCCCCCTGGACCCCCGCAGCACACCCTTGCACGCACCGTCTCGGGACCTCGACCCTGAAGTTCCAGGGGAAAGCCCTTAAGGCCCCCCGCCGTCATCGCCCCATTATGCCCACCTTCCACGAGGAGCGCTGCATGGACTGCGGCGGCTGCGTCGGCATCTGCCCCCACGATGCCCTCGACCTGCGGCAGGGCGTCATCACCGTCCGCGCCTCCTGCACGGAATGCAACCTCTGCGTGCAGCTCTGCCCCGTGGATGCCCTCGAGCCCGTCCCCGGCAGCCCCCGGAAGGGCTACCCCCGCCTCGCCGGAACCTAAGGGATCAGTATGGATCTAAGGGAGCTCGGGGAGCGCGCCGCCATCCGCCGCATGGTCGCCCACTTCCCCACGCGCCTCAACGCCCTGGCCTTCGGCGACGACTGCGCCGCCGTCCCCCTAGGAGATCAGTATCTTTTGCTCACCACGGACGCGGTGGCGGAGCCCACCCACTTCCCGCGCGGCGCGACGCCCTACGAGCGGGGGTGGTTCGCCGCCGCCGTGAACCTGAGCGATATCGCCGCCAAGGGCGGGGAGCCCTTGGGCCTCCTCCTCGCCATGGGCCTGCCCCCCACCCTTGACGCCGCCTTCCTGGACGACCTCGCGCGGGGGGCGGCCGACTGCGCCGCCCAAGCGGGCGCGGAAATCTTGGGTGGCGACACGAAGCAGAACCCCACCCTCACGATCACGGGCACCGCCATCGGCCTCGTCCCCAAAGGGGAACTGTTGCGCCGCGCGGGGGCGAAGGCGGGCGACCTCATCGCCGTCACCGGCCCCCTCGGGGGAGCGGGCGCCGACTACTTCGCGCGCCTTGCGGGCACGGTCTCCCCCGGGGGCCGCCTCCTCCACCCCACGCCCCGCGTGCGGGAGGGCCGCGCCCTCGCGAAGGGGGGCGCCCACGCCTCCCTCGACCTCAGCGACGGGCTCGCCCTCGGCCTGTACGATATGGCGGAGGCAGCGGGCCTCGGGTTCGAGGTGGAGGCCGGGAAGGTGCCGCTCCACCCCCAGGCCACCGCGGACCCCCAGGGCGCGGCGTGGGCCTTCCATTTCGGCGGCGATTACGAGCTTCTCGCGGCCGTGCCGCCGGACCGGTGGGACGTCATCGCGGCGGCCGTGCGCGCCGCGGGCGGGCAGCTGCACGCCATCGGTCGCTTCACGCCCCCGGGCGCCCACCACCTGGTGGCCGCCGACGGGAGCAAGCAGGTCCTCCCCCGCAGGGGCTGGGAGCACTTCCGCTCCTAGGTCTGAGGGGACCGCCCGGGGGTTCTCGCTCGAAGGCGGTCCCAGGTTTCAGGGGTCCAGGGGCGGAGCCACCGCAGCGAGCGGAGCGAGCGAGGGGCGGACGACTCGAGGGTCGTCCAGCCCTGGCCGGGGGTCACAAGGGGGGCGGCGCCCCCCTTGGCACACGGACTGGCAGGGCTGAGGGTTCCGAGCGGAGCGAGGAACGGGAGGTCATGCCAGGAAGTGTGCGCGGGCGCAGGGCACGCCCCCGGTGTGCCCGAGTACCGATTGCGGTTTGTGGCGCGGACGTCCCTCCGCGCCACAAACCGCGAGGACGAAGGGTTCAATAGGCGCCCCGGGTTTCGCCGCATCCTCGGAGTGAGGTCCTCCCATGAAGCGCGACACCGTTGTGGGCATCGTCGGCGCCGTCATCCTGCTTGGCGCCCTCGTGGGCATCCTGTACGTGCAGGCCGCCAGCGCGCCCAAGGACCTGATCTACACCGTCGCCTGGACCTCCCAGGGCGGCGCCCTCGCCCCGGTGGAGGGCACCCTCACGGACGGCGACACCCTCACGGAGCGTGTGCCCGTGGAGGTTGCGAACCTCACCGAGGTCACCTTCACGCTCACCTGGACGGACAACGAGAACTCGGCCCCCGACAGCTTCACGCTCACCGTGACCACGCCCTCGGGCCGCCAGCTCCCCGCCACGTCCCGCACGGACGGCACCATCACCGTGACGGCCACGGCGGCGGACCTCAACCCCAGCCCCACCACGGGTCAGGTGGCGGCAAAGGACGAGGCGGAGGCGCAGCGCAAGCTCGCCCAGCAGCACACGAGCACCCTTGGCCAGGGCGAGTGGACGGTGGCCATCACCCTCGATGCGCGCGACAACGTTCCCGCGACGCCCGTGGGCGTGCCGGTGGTCCCCCGCGACACCGGGAACGCGTTCACCCTGAACGTGGCCTACAAGACCTACGCGCCCACCCTGATCGTGGCCTCTTAAAGCCCGCACCCAGGTGAAGTCCGCACGTAGGCCGAAACCCCGAGAGCTATGGCTCCGCGGCACCCATCTATCTCTCAGCAAGGGCGCCTCCAACCGCCTCCGGGCGCCCTGGCAACAGCCTCCCAAGGGGGCGGCGGTTTCTCACCTCCGCCGCTCCCAGCCTCCCATTCCGGTCCTGCCAAACCCCTCTTCTCCGGCAGGGCGTCCTTGACAACTATTATGGTCCCGCCCTGGTATGGCCACTTGATGTCGGGCAGGCCCACAGTCAGCACCAGTACTGCTATCCTTCTTTCGCTCTCAATCGTGGCTGTGGCCCTTGCGGGATGCGCTTCCCCCACCGCGACGCAGACACCCACCCCGGGTCTTGGCACCGAGGCCGTGGAAGGCGGCAGCGGCACCTCGGGCGGTACCGTCACGAACGTGCCCCCCGTGTACCGCGCCTTCGCAGGCTCCGCGACCGCCGGCGACAACTCCGGCAGCTCCTTCGAAGTGTTCAGCGGCACCCTCTTTGACGCCAACGGCGAGAAGGACCTCCGCAGCGGCCTCATCACCGTCACGGTGGCCATCCCCGGCGGCGCCACCGCAGCCTACACCCACACCGTGACCGCGGCCGAGGCCGAGCAGAACACGGACGAGCCCGCCAACTACGGCACGGACGCCTTCAAGGTGTGGACTGGCACGAAGAATGACGGCCAAATCTTCTACAAGTTCCGGTACTCCTACGCCACCGGCACGCCCCCCGGCACCTACACCTTCACCTCCGCCTTCACGCCCCTTGGCGGCGTCCCCGTCGCGGCCCCCGCCACGGACAGCAC
>Ga0247718_1000237_pt1 | contig 14469 bp, 13 predicted proteins | sample 21E_DmetaG_FD_189045 | JGI IMG/M metagenome (GOLD analysis project Ga0247718, IMG submission 189045) | Soil microbial communities from hillslope of Landscape Evolution Observatory, University of Arizona, Oracle, AZ, United States - 2-1-E_D | ecosystem: Engineered > Artificial ecosystem >...
ACGCCGACCCGCGCCGAAGTCTCCGACGTCGCCAACGCCGTCTATGACGGTGCCGATGCGGTCATGCTTTCCGCCGAGACCGCTGCGGGCGCCTGGCCGGAAGAGGCCGTCACGATCATGGACCGCATCGCCAGCGAGGTCGAGAACGATCCCGGCTATGCCGCGCGCGTCCATTTTATCGAGACCCGCCCCGATCCGACTACTGCCGATGCGCTGGCCGAGGCTTGCGCGAGTATCGCCAAGGCGCTCCCGATCGCGGGCATCATCGTGTTCACCGGCTCTGGCTCGACTGCCCGCCGCGTTGCGCGCGAACGGCCGGGCGTGCCGATGCTGGTGCTCACGCCCTCGACGATGACCGCGCGCAAGCTCGGCCTCCTCTGGGGCGCGCATGCCGTTGCCACCAAGGATATCGGCAGCTTCGAGGAAATGATCGCCAAGGGCAAGCGCATGGCGCTGCGCCACGCGTTCGGCACCGCGGGCTCGCGCCTGATCACGCTGGCGGGTGTCCCCTTCGGCACACCGGGTTCGACCAACCTGCTCCACATGGTGACGCTGAGCGGCGACGAACTCGCCAAACACGGCGGCTGACTTTCCCTCAGCCGCGCGCGCCGAACAGCGCCGAGCCGACGCGCACATGCGTCGCGCCCAGCATCACCGCGGTCTCGAAATCATCGCTCATACCCATCGAGCGTGAGGGCAGGCCGTGATCGTCCGCCAGCTTGGCCATCAGCGCGAAGAACGGCGCGGCCTCGATCCCGGCGGGCGGCACGCACATCAGGCCGATGACCGGCAGTTCCGCCGCGCGCGCCTCGGTGAGCAGTGCCGGCAGGTCCGCCACCGCGCAGCCACCCTTCTGATCTTCATCGCCGATGTTCACTTGCACGAATAGCGGCACCCGGCGGCCCGCCTTGTCCATTGCGCGGGCGAGTGCTGTCAGCAGCGAGGGCCGGTCGAGCGAATGGATACAGTCGAAGCGCCGCACCGCGTCCTCGGCCTTGTTCGATTGCAGCTGGCCGACGAGGTGCAGTCGAATATCGGGATATGCGTCCTGCAGCGCTGGCCATTTCGCGTCCGCTTCCTGAACGCGGTTCTCGCCGAACACGCGCTGGCCATCATGGATCAGCGACAGGATAGCCTCCGCCGGATGCGTCTTCGAGACGGCGACCAGCGTGATGTCCTCGGCCTTGCGGCGGGCAATGGCGGCGGTGCCGGCGATGCGCTCGCGCACGGCGGCGAGCGGGCTCAGGGTGGCCAACGCGGCCTCTGGATCGGTCATGGAGCGGTGCTATAGGCCGGGCATGCGCCGGTGTCATCCTGTCCCTCGGACCCTCCTCCTCACCGACGCGCGCAACGATCACTGCCTCGAATCCGCGATTTCCCGCCTGCCGAACGGCAGTGCGCTGGTGTTCCGACACTACCATCTGCCGCCAGTCCAGCGCCGCGTTCGCTTCGAGACTCTTCGCCGCCTCTGCAAACGACGGGGTCTGCTGATCATCATCGCCGGCGAGGCACGCGGTTGGCGAGCGGATGGCCGCTATGGCGCGCCGCAAAGCCTCGGCCGCACCACGGGCCTGCGCCTCGCCACCGCGCACTCGCTGGCGGAGATCGGCGCCGCCGTCCGCTGCCGGGCGGATGCCATCCTGCTCTCGCCTGTCTTCCCGACCCGTTCGCACCCCGGTGCGCCGGTTCTCGGCTCTGTCCGCTTCCTCCGCCTCGCGCGCCGCTCGCCGCTGCCCGTGATTGCGCTCGGCGGCATGACGAAGCGCCGCGCCGCACGTCTGCCGGTCTGGGGATGGGCGGCGATCGACGGCCTTGCGTAGAACCCGCAGAAACCCGCGACTCGCCGGGATTCCTTGGGTTTTGTGCTCCATGCGTTCTTGACGCCATCCCCCATCGGGGGGCATGATGGCGGAAGAAAGGGACAGGTACCATGGCATCTCGCGCACTCGTTTCGCCCACTGGAGGGCGTGCCGCAAAGGGCGCGGATTGGCGCGCGATCCTGAAGCGCAGCTTTCGCCGCAGCGCCGAGCTGATCGGCGCCGCACTGCTCTTTGCCGCGATGATCGCGCTCGGCCTCGCGCTCGCGACCTATACCCAGACCGATCCTTCGGGCAGCACCGCATCGGGCAGCCCGGTCGAAAACTGGATGGGCCTGCCCGGAGCCTGGGCCGCCGAACGCGTGCTGCTGTTCTTCGGTCTCCCCGGCGTGCTGCTCCTGCCACTGCTCTATGTCTTCGCGCGGCGGCTGTGGGACGCCGCCGGCGATCTGATCGACATCGACGAGGAGGACGAAGGCTTCGCGCCGCTGCCCGCGTGGTGGCGCCTCGCCCTGCTGCTCGCGCTCGCCATGGTGCTTGTCGGCACCGCGCTTGCGCTGGTGTTCACCGGCCCGGGCGGGACGCTTCCCGCTGGAGCGGGCGGCCTTGGCGGACTGCTCGGCGCGGCGCTTGTACGCGGTCTTGCGCATCTGGCCCCGCCTGTCGAACCGTGGATTGTGGGCATCGCGGCCTTTGTCTCTGCGATTGGCGGTCTCATCGTCACCGCAAAGGTCTTCGTGTTCGATTGGCACCGCCTGCCGCGCATCCCGGCCTTCCTGCGCCGCGGCGATCTCCCGGTGGCCGAAGCCGCCGCCGGTGTCGCCGCGCTGCTGCCAAAGCGCCCGTCCAAGCCCCGCAGCGAGCCAGCAGAAGAGGTGGCGGTTACGGCTGCCGATGCGACTTCCAAGCCGCGCCGCCCTACCGAGATCACCGACCCCTCGCGGCCGCCCGCACCCGCGCAGGTCTCCGGCAAGGCGCGGCAGGGCGATCTGTTCGACCAGTCGCAGTTCGCGCTCCCCGGCCTCGATATCCTCGAGCCGCTGCCGGTCGCCTCGGGGCCGAAGATCGACAAGCTCGCGCTCGAACGCAACGCGCGCCTGCTCGAGAACGTGCTCGACGATTTCAACGTGAAGGGCGAGATTACCGCCGTCCGCACCGGCCCGGTCGTCACGATGTACGAGCTTGAGCCCGCCCCAGGCATCAAGGCCAGCCGCGTGATCGGGCTTTCGGATGATATCGCCCGCAACATGAGCGCGATCTCGGCCCGCGTCTCCTCGATCCCCGGCCGCACCGTCATGGGCATCGAATTGCCCAACGCGGTACGCGACATGGTCTCGTTCCGCGAGCTCGTCTCCTGCGACAGGTTCGTCAACTCGAAGGGCATGCTGCCGATCATCCTCGGCAAGGACATCGCCGGCGAACCCATCGTGGCAGACCTTGCCACCATGCCGCACTTGCTGGTTGCGGGCACCACCGGCTCGGGCAAGTCGGTCGGGCTCAACTGTATCCTGCTCTCGCTGCTCTACCGGCTCACCCCGCAGCAGTGCCGCCTGATCCTCGTCGATCCCAAGGTGCTCGAGCTCAAGTCCTACGATGATATCCCGCACCTCCTCTCACCCGTGGTGACCGAGCCGGCCAAGGCTGTGCGCGCCTTGAAATGGGCGGTCGAGGAGATGGAGCGGCGCTACCGCATGATGTCCTCGGTCGGCGTGCGCAACATTTCCGGCTTCAACGAGAAGGTCCGCGCCGCCGCCAGCAAGGGCAAGCCGCTCGGCCGCCGCATCCAGGTCGGCTTCGATCCCGATACCGGCGAGGAACTGTTCGAGGAACAGCAGCTCGATTACCAGGTGCTGCCGCAGATCGTGGTGATCGTCGACGAACTCGCCGACCTGATGGTCACCGTCGGCAAGGAAATCGAAGTCCTCATCCAGCGCCTCTCGCAGAAGAGCCGCGCGGCGGGCATCCACCTCATCATGGCCACACAGCGCCCCTCGGTCGATGTCATCACCGGGGTGATCAAGGCCAACCTGCCCACCCGCATCAGCTTCGCGGTCACCAGCCGCATCGACAGCCGCACGATCCTTGGTGAACAGGGCGCCGAACAGCTGCTCGGCAAGGGCGACATGCTGTACAAGCCCAGCACCGGTGCCATCGCCCGCGTCCACGGGCCGTTCGTCAGCGACGAGGAAGTCGAGCGCGTCGCCGATCATTGGCGCGGGCAGGGCAGCCCGGACTACGTCGATTCGGTCACTGAAGAGCCGGAGGACGGCGGCTTCGGTTTCGACGACCTCGATGCGACCGCCTCGGACAATCCGGAAGAGCGCAAGTACCGCCAGGTCTGCCAGCTCGTGTTCGAAAGCCAGAAGGCCTCGGCCAGCTGGGTCCAGCGCCAGATGGGCGTGGGCTACAACACCGCCTCCAAGTGGATCGAACGCATGGAAGCGGACGGTTTTGTCGGCCCTGCCAACCACGTCGGCCGCCGCGACATTTACCGCGACAAGGACGGAAATCCGCTGTGATCGGGAGGCTGCGGCCCCTCATCGCTTAACAATCCACGCCCGCCGCCGTTCTCCCTTGATGACCGGCGGCGGCCCCTCCTGCCTTGTTGTCGCTGCTACCGGTTTCCCGGCCCAACCCGGGATGGCGTTTGGCAAGCGAGAAAGGTCCAGGCGTGCCCTATGTAGCCCTGTCCCAGTGCTGGTTCACGCGGCAGCATCAGCCGACCGCTTGGCGCGCACGCGAGGACGATGGGGGCATCTACAGCATCTGCCGCCACTGCGGCCGCCGCATCGTCACCTGGGGCCGTCATCGCTGGGGCATTGCCGACGGCCTTGATGTCTCGCATCTTGCCGAGACGGTAACAGGGCGCTTCCTCACGGTGCTCGACAGCGCGGACGAGTTCGTCGTGCGGCGCTTTCCTGTCGATCACCTGCCGAATGAGGACGCGGTCGCGGCGTTCAAGCTCGAACTGCGCGAGCGCTATGGCATGGATGAGCCTGGCAGCGACATCGTGCTGCTTGACAGCGCCGATCAGAGGCCGCAGCGCCCGCGCAAGCCGCCGCCGATCACCGCCCGCCCGGCACAGGGTAGCCCGCGAACCGCTTGATCTGGCGCAGCGAGAAGCTCGATCGCATCGACGAGACGCCAGGAAGCCGCGCGAGGCAATCGCGGTGGATGCGGTCGTACTGGTCAAGATCTGCTGCCGCCACGCGGAGCAGGTAGTCCGCGCCGCCGGACATCAGGTGGCACTCGAGGATGTCGTCGAAATCCCCCACCGCGCGCTCGAAGCGGTCCATCGCCTCGCGGCTCTGGCTGGTCAGCGTGATCTCGACAAAGACGAGCGCGGCAAGCCCGATCCGGCGAGGGTCCACGCGCGCGGCGTAGCCGCTGATCACCCCTGCTTCCTCGAGCGCCCGCACGCGCCGGTGGCACGCCGAAGGCGAGAGTGCGACCGCCTCGGCGAGCGTCGCAATGGGCCGCGCCGAGTCGTGCTGCAGTGCATCAATCAACGCGGCGTCGATACGATCCATGCAAGAATTTCCTGCAAACTGGCCATATAATAGGATGTATCACCAAAATCAGTACGGCGATACCATCAATCAGGTGAAACAAGGCGCGCGGCCGGGTGTATCCTTTCGCCAACCCAGAGCGAAAAGGATCCTGCTATGCGTGTCGGTACCGTCCGGGAAATCAAGAACCACGAATACCGCGTCGGCCTGACGCCCGAGAGCGCGCGCGAACTCGCTGCGCATGGCCACGCAGTCTGGGTCGAGACCGGCGCCGGGCTCGGCATCGGCGCGGCGGACCGCGACTACGAAGCCGCCGGTGCGGTGATCAAGCCCGATGCCGCCACGATCTTCGCGGAGTGCGAAATGGTCGTGAAGGTCAAGGAACCGCAGGCCGTCGAACGCGCACAGCTGCGCGAAGGCCAGATCCTCTTCACCTACCTCCACCTCGCACCCGATCCGGAGCAGACCGCCGATCTCGTGAAGTCCGGCGTCACCGCGATTGCCTATGAAACCGTCACCGGCCCCGGCAACCAGCTCCCCCTGCTCAAACCGATGAGCCAGGTCGCGGGCCGCATGGCGATCCAGGCCGGTGCGACGGCGCTGGAGAAGGCCCACGGCGGGCGCGGTGTGCTGCTCGGAGGTGTGCCTGGCGTGCTCCCCGCCAAGGTCGCAGTGATCGGCGGCGGTGTCGTCGGTTTCAACGCGGCGCAGATGGCGGCCGGCCTCGGCGCCGATGTCACCATTCTCGACCGCGATCCAGAAGTGCTCGAACGCCTCGGCACCCACTTCGAAAGCCGCGCCAAGACGCGCTTCTCGAACCGCGCCAACCTTGCCGATTGCGTCGCCGAGGCGGACCTCGTCATCGGCGCGGTGCTGATCCCCGGCGCCGCCGCCCCCAAGCTTGTCACGCGCGAAATGCTCGCCACGATGAAACCCGGCGCGGTCCTTGTCGACGTCGCGATCGACCAGGGCGGCTGCTTCGAGACCAGCCGCGCGACGACCCATGCCGAACCGACTTTCGTGGTCGACGGCATCGTCCACTACTGCGTCGCCAACATGCCCGGCGGCGTGGCGCGCACCAGCACTTATGCGCTCAACAACGTTACCCTGCCCCATGCCCTCAAGATCGCCGATCTTGGCTGGAGGGCCGCGCTTGCCGCCAACCCGCATCTCGCGGCCGGGCTCAACGTCCATGCCGGTGAAGTGACCTATGAAGCGGTCGCGCGCGAACTGGGCTATGCTTACCGACCGGTGAGCGAACTGCTCGCCTGACCACAGGTGCCGAGTTAACGTTGCTCTAAGCTCATTTTGCTAGGATCCAGCCCATGGACTGGATCTGGCGCAGGATTGTGCTGTTCGGGCTGGTGGCGCTGCTATCCGGCCTGTTTGGCATGCCCGCTGCCGCTGCTCCTATTGCCGCAAGTCAGACCTGCCACGCCTCGGCGGACGCTACGGAAACCTATGCGAACTTGCGCCACGCTCCGGACCGCTGGGTCTGCGAGGATTCCGGCTACGATATCGGGCCGCCAAACCTCTATGTGCGCTTTCGCCTGACCGATCCGGCACAGCCGCGTGCGCAGAGTTTCGTCACCCACGCCTCACCCTTCAGCACCATCACGATCTGGGTGGTCGACGAGCGCGGCACTGTCCGCTTCGCGCGCTACAAGCCGACTTCGGTGCATCACCTCATCGCGGGTCCGCTGATGGCCATGCCGCTCCCGCAGACCCCCGCGCGCCCGCGTCTCGTCGCGGTGAAGATCGTGCAGCCGTGGAACAAGATCATCGCCAGCGAGGCCCGGCTCGACAGCGCGCCCGAAGGCTCCGGCTGGGACATGAGCGTGGTTGTCGCGATGGCGGCGATCTGCGGCATGCTGGTCGTCCCGCTGCTGCTCAATTTCGGCTTCTATCTCGTTTTGCGCCGACAGTTCGTACTCTGGCACGTCGTGATGGTGGGCCTCATGCTGGTGACGACAGTCGTTGGCACTGGCTTTGTCCACATCGGGGTTGATCCGCTGGCAGGAACCGAGGTTGCAATCAACAGCATCTGTTACTGTGCGATTGCCGCCGCGGGCCTGCTGTTCCTCGTCACCTTCCTCGAAAACGATGCCTTGTCCGTGCCCGTGCGCCGGCTGCTGATCGGCTGTGCGCCGCTGGTGTTCTGCGGCGGTGTGTTCACGGCCGCCAAGATTGAGGCCCTGCGCCCGTGGAGCGCGCTCGGGACCTATTTCAGCGTGTCGCTTGCCATCGTCCTGATCGTGATCGGCCTCGTCGACGCCTGGCGACGCGGCAGCAAGCTCGTCAGCTTCCTCATCCTCGGCTGGAGCCCGACGCTGATCGTCGGCGTCTATCGCATCGGCTGCTACGTGTTGCCCCATGCCCGGCCGACTGAATCCGTCGTCGTCTTCCAGCTGACGATTGCCGCCGAAGTTCTCATCAACTCGCTTGGCATCGTGATTCGCTTCCTCGAACTGCGTCGCGAGCGCGACATTGCCCATGCGCGGGCGCTCGAACTCGAAGGCGTCGCCGGCCGCGATGCGCTCACCGGGCTGTGGAACCGCCATTCGATCGAGCGCCGGTTCAACGACCTGTTCCACCTCGGCTACCGCACCATGGCGGTCATCGATCTCGATCTCTTCAAGCGCATCAACGACCGGCATGGGCATGCTGTCGGGGATTCGGTCCTGAAGGTCGTCGCGACCGTCCTCGGCGAAGACGGCGATGCCTGCGCGATCCGCATGGGCGGCGAGGAATTCCTGCTCCTCCTGCGCGGTCCCGGCGCCGCCGAACGCGCCGAACGCTGCCGCCGCGCTCTCAGCACGCGCATCGCAGCCGCCGTCCCCGGCCTTGGCCACGTGGTCACGGCCAGCATGGGGCTGGTCGAGCACGACCTTTCCGGCAACCTCGATGTCGAATTCGCGGTGCTCTACAGCCACTGCGACCGCCTGCTCTACGAAGCCAAGCGCCTCGGCCGCAACCGCACGATGCGTGAACGGCTGACCGGCTTTACCCCGGATGCACAGGTGCGAACCGCCTAGCCGGTAAACAGCGCCGCCATGTCTGCGGGAACGCGCTGGATGCGCATGCTGGCCTTGTCGATCAGCACCCACTGCGTCCGCGCGCTGACAATGACCTTGCCCGCTGAGTTGCGAAAATCCACCCGCCGGTCGAACCGCGCGCCGCGTGGGGCATCGGGCACGAACGTCTCCGCCGTCACGCTCTCACCCAGCGCGACATTGCCGCGATAGTCGATCTCGTGCCGCGTCACGACCCAGACGTAGGCGTCCTGCCACTCGGCCGGGGCCAGCGCTTCCCAGTGCGAGGTGGCCACTGCCTCCATCCACTGCACCCACACCGCGTTGTTCACATGGCCCAGCACGTCGATGTGCTCAGGCCCGGCGGTGAAGGTCTTGGCGTGCATGCTCAAGCCGCAACGCCCAGTTGCGCGAGGATGAAGGCAAACTCTTCCGCCGTCTCGCGCAGCCCCTCGAACCGGCCCGACTTGCCCCCGTGCCCCGCGCCCATGTTGGTCTTGAGCAGCAGTTCGTTGCTGTCGGTCTTCAGCTCGCGCAGCTTGGCGACCCACTTCGCGGGCTCCCAATAGGTAACGCGGGGATCGTTGAGGCCTGCCGTCACGAGCATCGGCGGATAGGCCTGTGCCGAGACCTGATCGTAGGGCGAATAGGAGCGGATGAGGTCGAACGCCGCCTTGTCCTCGATCGGATTGCCCCACTCAGGCCACTCGCCGGGCGTCAGCGGCAGCTCCTCGTCGAGCATCGTGCTCAGCACATCGACAAACGGCACATGCGCCGCCACCGCGCCCCACAGCTCCGGATCGGAATTGATCACTGCGCCCATCAGTTCACCGCCTGCCGATCCGCCTGCAATCGCGATCTTGCCCGCAGCCGTGAAGCCTTCCGCAATCAGCCCCTTCGCCACGTCCACGAAGTCGTTGAACGTATTCGTCCGCTGCTGCAGCTTGCCCGCCTTGTACCAGCGCCGCCCCAGATCATCGCCGCCCCGGATATGCGCGATGGCATAGGCGAACCCGCGATCCACCAGGCTCAGCCGCGTGGTCGAAAAGCCCGGCCCGATGGCGATCCCGTAGGCGCCATAGCCATAGAGATAGAGCGGCCCACCTGCCTCCCGGCCCTTGCGCCAAACCACCGAGACCGGCACCGCCGTGCCATCACGCGCCGTGATCTCCAGCCGGGCCGTCTCGTAAAGCGAGGCATCATAGCCGCTCGGGATCTCCTGCGTCTTCAGCAGCTCGAGCCGCCCTTCGACCACGTGATAGTCATAGACTGAAGCCGGGCTGGTCATGGACTCGTAGCTGACCCGCAGCTTGTCCATCGCCCATTCCGGATTGTCGCCGAGCGACGCCTCGTAGCTCGCTTCCGCAAACGCGATCGGCTCCACCCGCGCCGGATCGTCGTAGTAGCGCACCTCGATGCGGTCGAGCCCGCGCACCCGCCCCTCGACCACATAGAAATCGCGGAACAGGTCGAACCCGGTGAGGTAGAAGTCGTCCGTCCCCTCGATCAGTGTTGTCCATTCGCCGGGGCTCGTCAGTGGTGCCGTCGCCAGCCGGAAATTCTCGTGGGTGTCGTTGGTGTGGACGAACAGCGTGTCGCCACGCACATCCACATCATATTCCACCCCCGTCTGGCGCGCCCGCACCAGCAGCGGTGGCGCCAGAGGATCAGAAGCTGGAACCAGCCGCACTTCGCTCGTCTCGTGGTCGCCGGTCGCAATCACCAGCCACTCGTTATTGGCCGAAAGCCCGGCGGAAACGCGAAAGCCCTCGTCGTCTTCGTGATAGAGCTCGACATCGCTCTCCACCGGCGTTCCCAGCCAGTGCAGCCTCGCATTGTCCGTGCGCCACTGTGCATTGGCGAGGCTGTAGACGAGCGCCTTGTCCCCCGCCGCCCAGACGAGTGCGGAGAGTGTCCCCGGGATCACATCGGGCAGTTCCTCGCCTGTCTCGATCACCTTGATCCGCGCGGTGAACCGCTCCGATCCGTTGTCGTCCACGGCCCAGGCCAGCAGCCGCCCGTCACTGGAAACCGAGAGCGCCCCCAGCCGGAAGTATGCCTTGCCCTCGGCCAGCGCGACTTCGTCGAGGATCAGCTCATCCGGCCCGCCAGCGACGGGCCGCCGCCACCACTTCTTGTACTCGGCGCCTTCCTCGTATTCGATCCAGTACAGCCAATCGCCGTCCTTCTGCGGCACCGACTTGTCGGCTTCCTTGATCCGCCCGCGCATTTCGGCGAGCAGCGTCTCGACTGTGGGCTGTAGCGGCTTCATCCGCGCTTCGAACCACGCGTTCTCCGCCTCCAGATGCGCCAGCACGTCGGCGTCCTTCACCTCCGGATAGCCGGGATCGCGCAGCCAGTTGTACGGATCCTCGATCGTCACGCCGTGGTGCGTGAACGTGTGGGGCTTCTTGGCCGCAACCGGCGGTGCAGTGGGGGTGGTCTCCGTCATTCCCCGCATCTATGGTGCTATCCATGAGCCTGCAAGGCAGGCAGCACCGCTTCAGGACAAGACCCATGCTGATGAACACCCACGAAGCCCGTCTCGATGCCCTGCGCAAGGAGCTCGTGCGGCAGGAGCTTGACGGCTTTGTCATCCCGATTTCCGACGAGCATATGAGCGAGTACGTGGGCGCCTATGCCCAGCGCCTCGGCTGGCTGACTGGTTTCGGCGGCTCGGCCGGCACGGCGGTCGTGCTCAAGGACAAAGCCGCGATCTTCGTCGACGGGCGCTACACGCTTCAGGTCCGCGAACAGGTCGACGGGCGGCTCTACGATTACCAGTCGGTCCCGCAAACGTCCGTCGCCGCATGGCTCGGCGAGCACGCCCCCGAAGGCAGCCGCATCGGCTATGACGCATGGCTCCACGGCAAGGGCTGGGCCGATGGCGTCGCCGCCGCGCTGAAGCGCCGCCACGCCAGCCTTGTTGCCGTCGCGCAGAACCCCATCGACGCAATCTGGCAGGATCGCCCCGCACCGTCCGCTGCTCCGGCGCTCGTGCACCCAGACGAATTTGCAGGTGCCTCCGCCCATGAAAAGCGCGCCGAAGTCGCCGCATGGCTCACCGCGCGCGGGCTCGACGCTGCGGTCATTTCCGCGCTCGACTCCGTGGCATGGCTGCTCAACATGCGTGGGTCCGATGTCGACTGCACGCCCGTTGCGCTCTCGTTCGTGCTCGCCCATGCCGACGGCACCGCAGACCTGTTCATCGCTCCCGAGAAGGTCACGCCCGAACTCGCCCAGCACCTCGGCAATGCCGTGCGCGTGGCTGACCGCGCTGCCTTCACCCCCGCGCTCGCCGCGCTGGCGGGCAAGAAAGTCGCGGTCGATCCCGAACGCGCGGTCGCCGCGATCTATGCCGAACTGAGGGCCGCCGGCGCCGAAGCCGTCTCGCTGACCGATCCCACCGTGCTGCCCAAGGCCTGCAAGAACCCAATCGAGCAAGCCGGCCACCGTGCCGCGCAGGCCCGCGATGGCGCGGCGATCACGCGCTTCCTCCACTGGCTCTCGAATGCCGCGCCGCAGGGCACCGAAACCGAACTCTCCGCCGCCGCCGCCCTGCGCGCCGAGCGCGAGAAGACCGGCCTGCTGCGCGATCTCTCGTTCGACACGATCTCCGCCGCTGGCCCCAATGGTGCCAGCCCGCATTACAAGGTGGACGAACACACCAACCGCGCGATCGAACCCAACAGCGTCTATCTCGTGGACTCGGGCGGCCAGTATCTCGACGGCACGACCGACATCACCCGCACTGTCTGGATCGGCCCCGACGCACCCCCGGCGGAAGTGAAAGACCGCTTCACCCGCGTGCTCAAGGGCCACATCGCGCTTGATCTCGCTGTGTTCCCGGAAGGCACCGTCGGCAGCCAGCTCGACAGCTTCGCGCGCCAGTTCCTGTGGTCCGCCGGGCTCGACTACGCGCATGGCACCGGCCACGGCGTCGGCAGTTTCCTTGCGGTCCACGAAGGCCCGCAGCGGATCGCCAAGGCAGCGGGCGGGCAGGCCGGCACCGGCCAGCCGCTCCTCCCGGGCATGATCCTCTCGAACGAGCCGGGCTACTACAAGGCCGGCGAGTACGGCATCCGCATCGAGAACCTCGTGCTCGTCGAGGAACGCCAGATTCCGGGTGCCGAGGGCACGTTCATGGGCTTCGAGACGCTCACCTTCGCTCCCATCGACCGCACGCTGGTCGAACCCGCGCTGCTCCTGCCGCACGAGCGCGACTGGTGGAACGCCTATCACGCCAAGGTTCAGGCTCTGCTCGCCCCGCAGCTGTCCGGCGCCGACCTCGCCTGGCTGGAGGCTGCCTGCGCCCCGTTGTAAGTATATCCGTTCCTGATATGTTCTGATTATCGCGACTCGATGAAGAGGAGGATTGGATGATCGGTTACGTGACTCTGGGAACCAATGATCTCGCGCGCGGCGCGAAGTTCTATGATGCGATCGCTGCCGAAATGGGCACGGGCCGCATGTACGAATGGGAAGCCGCGATTGCGTGGGGCGAGCCGGGCGGCGGCGCCGGCATCGGGCTGATGAAGCCCTACAATGGCGAGCCTGCCACAGTCGGTAACGGCGTGATGGTCGCGCTCGAAGCCAAGGATCCGGCGCATGTCGACCGGCTTTATGCCGCGGCACTCGCCAATGGCGGCACCTGCGAAGGCCCTCCGGGACCGCGCGGCGGAGGCGGATTCTACGCGGCCTATTTCCGTGATCCCGATGGCAACAAATTGAACGCCTTCGTGATGGGAGCCTGACCGTCATGGCGCACCGCCTCGATACGAACCCGATCCACATCGGCCTCGGCGCGAAGGCGGTGCCCCAGCCTGCCTTCACCGGCATGGAGTGGTACGGCGGCTATATCGCCCGGCATGGTGCTGACGGGGCGGAAGGCCGCCTCGTCAGCCAGCACAGCTTCACCGAAAGCTGGGACAGCTGGGAAATGCACCCCGCGGGCGATGAAGTCGTCCTTCTGCTTACCGGCGAGGCGGTGCTCCATCAGGAGCTTGCGGACGGCACCACGGCCGAAGTGCGTCTCGCCGCGGGCGAATACGCGGTAAACCCGCCCGGCGCATGGCATACGATGGATCTGATGTCGGCCGAAGCAACCGCGCTCTTCATCACTCCGGCATCGGCACAGAGCATCGCCCGCGCTGAAACGTCCGCGACAAAGTGCGACAAAGAACCGTATCGGCGGGATAATGCTGCGACAACCCGGTCCTAGAACGGACACAGCGGGAAGGGCGATCCTTCCCTGCGTCCCTTCAGGACAAGGACCGCGCATCATGAAGAAGACCACACTCGCCGCCACTGCGGCTGTTATCCTGACCGCTTCCACCGCGCTCTATGCCGCCTATCCTGCGCTCGCCGAACCGGGCCGCGATCCGATGGGCGATGCCACGATCACCTGGGCCGATGCCAAGGCCAAAGTCGATGCGATGTGGACAAGGCTGGACGTCAACAAGGATGGTGTGCTCAATCAGGCCGACCGCGAGGCCAAGATGGCCGAGATGTTCGACATGATCGATACCAACCACGACGGTTCGATCAGCAAGGCCGAATTCATGGAGCATCACAAGAAGATGATGGATGGTCCCGGCTGGAAGGACGGCAAGGGCCGTGATGGCGCCTCGGGCATGATGCCCCCGCCGCCTGCGGGTGCCGGAATGGGCATGATGATGGGTCCCGGCGCGCACTTGATGCGCGAAATGGCCGAGAAGGCCGATGCCAATCATGACGGCACAATCACCCGCGCCGAATTCGATGCCGCCGCCAAGGCTCGCTTCGATGCCGCCGATACCAATCACGATGGCAAGCTGACTGCTGCCGAGCGCCGCGCGGCGTGGATGCAGATGCGCAAGGAGCACGGCGGCTGGCGCGGTTGGCGTGGCGGCCGCGGCATGCACGGCGACATGGGCGATATGCCGCCTCCACCACCGCCGCCGGGTGCCTGATATGGCCGCCATGCCTGACGCGACCCGAGTTCTGGTCGTCGATGACGAGGCCGCGCTGCGCGAACCCCTGTCGGACTATCTGGTCCGGCAGGGGTTCGCTGCTGCGCAGGCTGCCAGTGCTGCCGAGGCCCGCGCGCGGCTCGCCGCCGAAGCCTATGAT